>Ga0182024_10004968_pt1 | contig 30156 bp, 19 predicted proteins | sample P32metaG_FD_120480 | JGI IMG/M metagenome (GOLD analysis project Ga0182024, IMG submission 120480) | Permafrost microbial communities from Stordalen Mire, Sweden - P3-2 metaG (Illumina Assembly) | ecosystem: Environmental > Terrestrial > Soil > Wetlands > Permafrost | place: Sweden: Stordalen...
CCAACGACAGGTAGCAGAATGCCGCGCTTTGATTAAAGTCATCGCCTCGCATACAACAAAGACGATTCAACTTGTTTCGAAGTAACTCAAACTTACTTTTTCAGCACCGTCACTCGTGCGTGCGCCACAAATGCTAGTCTTTGTCGGGCAGGCGGAAGGCGAGTAACTCGCCCGAGTAAGACGCGCCGCTGATAGCGAGCACCAGGTACTGCTTGCCGTTGAGCATGTAAGTCATAGGCGAGCCACTCTGCGGCGCGGGCATGTAGACTGAGCCGACCTCTTTGCCCGAGGCTTTGTCGTAAGCGCGCAGCATCGCTCCTCGGGCGCCCGAGGGCGTCGTAAAGAAACCGGATTCGCCGGCGATCACCAATGTCTTAGTGGTCAGCACGCCGATGACGCCGGGACGGCCGGTGCGCGGAATATTCAGACCCTTGAGCGCGGGATGATTGCGGATATTGTCGGGGGTCTCGCCATGCGCGATCTGCCAGGCGATCTCGCCTTTGTCGAGATTGATAGCGGTGATGCGCCCGTACGGCGGCTTCAGCAGCGGCAAGCCCTGAATCGACAACGGCGGCGCGCCAACTTGCGGAGGGGCATTACTTGCGGCCGGAGCTGGATTCGCTCCAGCGGTGGCACCGGAGCCGCCAGTGCGGCGGTACCCGCCGATCGCGCTTCCCTGGATATAGTTCATGTCCGAGACGCTGGCGTCGGGTGGCGGGACGAGCCCCAGGTTGGCGATGATGCTTTGCGAATAGACGTAGACCATGTGGGTTTCCGGATCGTACGATCCGCCGGCCCAATTAGCGCCGCCGGTGGCCCCGGGCGCTCCGAGCGTGGCGAGCGGACCGTCGACCTTGCTTACCGACGGAGGAGTAAAGAGCGGACCAATCTTATATTTCGAAACGAACTTGACTGCTTCGGCGCGTAGCTCGGGAGTGAAATCGATCAGATCGTCGATGGAGATGCCCTGCCGGTCAAAGGCCGGCGGTTTGGTTGGAAACGGCTGCGTCGGCGAATACCACTCGCCCGGAACGTCACCTTGCGGGACCGGGCGCTCCACGATGGGCCAGATCGGCTTGCCGGTCGCGCGATCGAAGACATAGAGGAAGGCTTGTTTGGTGGGCTGCGCGAGAGCCTTGATGGTTCGGCCGTTGATGGTGACGTCGACCAGAATCGGGGCGCAGGGGATGTCCATGTCCCAAAGCCCGTGGTGAACGAGCTGGTAATACCACTTGCGCTGGCCGGTCTGGAGGTCGACTGCGACGACGCTCTCGCCGAAAAGTCCGTTGCCGGGGCGATGGCCCCCATAGTAATCGCCGGTCGGCAATTCGACAGGCAGAAACGCCATGCCGAGTTCTTCGTCCACGGTCATCTGGGCCCACACTCCGGCATTGCCGGTGTAGGATGCGGAGTTGTTCAACCAGGTGTCTGCGCCGAACTCGCCGGGCTTGGGGATGGTGTGGAAGATCCAGAGACGCTTGCCGGTGTGTATATCGAAACCCCGGACGTAGCCTTTCACGTTATTCCGGCTGTGGGGCACGCCACCCGATCTGTGCGCCGCGCCAACGATCACTACGTTCTTGGCGACGATGGGCGTGGCATGCAAGCCCACTTCGCCGGTAATGGGATCGATCTCCTGATCGTCATCCTGCTTCAGATCGACGACGCCGTTGTCGCCGAAGGTGGTTGAGAGCGCGCCGTTCTTGGCGTTGAGCGCGATCAGCCGGTAGCCAGGGGTGACATAGAAGATTCGCTCTTCCTTGCCGTCGGTCCAGTAGGCAAGTCCACGGCCGGAGAGTTGTCTGGGAGCGGCCGCGCCGCGCGCGTCTTCATGCTCGCCATGCGTCCAGAGCAGCTCACCGGTAGCGGCGTCGAGCGCGACCACAGAGCGCCGTGTTCCGCCGGTTGAATAGAGGACGCCCTTAATCATTAGAGGCGTGCCTTCGAACTGAAATTCAGGCCGCGGGCCAAGGTTATCGGTTTTGAAGCGCCAGGCGATCTCCAGCTTGTTGAAGTTCTCCGCGTTGATCTGATCGAGCGGTGAATAGCGCGTGTTCCCGAGATCGGCTCCATAGGTGGGCCATTCGCCATTTTTCGCTCCGGTCTGAGCGGTGCCGGAGACTGCGGCGCAAGCGAGCAGGCAGGCGATCGGAGTAAAACGCGCAAGGCTACGAACAAGCATGGAAATCTCCCTATCCGCGGATATTTCTTGCAAAGCGAAATTATATCCCTATTTCGGCGGCAGGATTTTATCGGGATCGACGCGGACCACTGAATATCGAATGGCTCCGTCGATGGAACTGAACCAGTGCGGAACTCCAGGCGGAACGATGATCATGTCACCGGGGCCGACCTTGCGGCTCTCACCGCCCTCCAGCGGCCCCCCGCGCATACTTGGGCCGACCAGCATCTTCACGGTGGGGTCGTCCGGCTTGAGCCGCTCCGGATTCGTCATCTTGCCGCCGGTTACCATCGTGCCCGAACCTTCGATGATGGTATAGACCTCGGTCACCTGGTCGTGCTCGATGGACGTGTTGTTGGCCTTTGCGGAACGATAGACGGCGGCGATTGCAACGTTCACTTTGCCGACGTTGACGGAGCGAATTTGTTTATCGGAGACGCCGTTTTCAGGCGCTTGTTTAAAAATGGCCTGGATATCGGAGTTGGTCACGTAAGTCGCTCCGGTTGGTTTAGTTTCGGCCGCGAAAAGCACGAACAGCAAAAGAAGCAGGCCTGGCATCAGTTTCTGCATAGAGTCTCCTTTAAGCAAAAATCAATCGATGGCTTCGAGCGCGAATCCACTGAGCCGGAAGCGAAACCCGGGAGCGGTTTCAAGCAGATGGCCGCACCAATCCAATCCACGATCCAGCGAATTCAATTCCTGATCCCACCACGGGCCGCCGTGACCCGCCTGATAAAATTGCCGGCAAGCTTGCAGGTGCCGTTTGAAGCCCGCCACCAGCCGGGTGCGGTAATGCGCGACCAAGGCGTCGACGTCCGCGCCATCGATTCCGGCGCGGACCACGGCCGATGCCAGAATGGCTTCGCGGACGGCATGCCCGGTGCCGTCGCCACAGAGCGGATCGAAACCGAGCGCCGCCGTTCCACATGCCAGCCATCCAGCCTCGCACAAGGGTTGGACGATTCTGGGGTGAGATGGAAAAGTTCCGCGCGACGGGCTCGCCTCAGCGATCTGCTCCGATATGAGCCGGCTTTGCGCGAGCAATGTTTCCGCGGGATTTCCTACCGAAAGCAGCCAGGCACGATCGCCGCCAGGAAGCAGAAACAACCATCCATGATCCAGGGATTCGACCCAGCACGCGGCCGGATCACATCCGGTCTTGAGCTCGACCGCCGAAGCGCTGGCTATCCGGGAGCCGAAATGATGCTCCTCGGACGACCGGGGCAGCGGACGAGAAGCGAAGATTGTCCAGGCGGCCTCGCGTCCGGAAGCGGGATCGGGCTTGGGAAGGCCCGACTGGATTCGATCCAACAAACCTTCTTCGGAAACTACCACGGCCGAGTGCGGAAGCGCGATGGGCTGGGCGTTCTTGCCCCAGGCCACGACTCGCTTATTGATGTGGGGCAGACCGTCAAACAGGTCTTGACGATCGAAGACGTCGGCCAGAAGTTTTTGAGTTGCGTCGCCCAGCATGATGGCGGGAACCCTGGGCCGATCGGCCGTTTCGAAGATAAGGGGGACAGCAGCGCGGTGGAGTAAGTGCGCGCAGCAGCAAGCGGCCACGCCCTCGCCGCGGATCAGCACGCCCGGAGCCACGGCAACCTCATGAGCCCGTATTGTAACGTAATGCTTGATTCACGGCAGGGCGGTAAGATGGGCTGATATGAAGCGAACTTTCCTGGCTTGCGTTTGCGCCGTTCTGGGAGCCTTGGCGCAGCCTCCACAGGCCCCGCCGCCGGTGGATTCTCCCGAGGTTCACTCCGACAAAACGGTCACGTTCCGTTTCCGCGATCCGAATGCCAAAGAGGTGCTTCTGGCGCGCGAAGGCTCGCCACGGATCCCAATGCAAAAGGACGACCAGGGTATCTGGACCGTAACCACCGATCCACTGGAACCGGATCTTTATGGCTACTCATTCGTGGCTGACGGCGTGGGGCTGATCGATCCGTCGAATCCCGGGATGAAGCCGAACCTGCTCAACCCATCGAGCGTTGTGCACGTTCCGGGGCCCCCATCGCAACCGTGGGACGTCAACGACGTGCCGCGCGGGGAGATTCATCATCACTTCTATCGATCGGCCGTGGTTGGTGACGACCGGGATTATTACGTCTACACGCCGCCCGGTTACGATCTCAGCGGGAAGAAGCTCTATCCGGTCCTGTACCTGCTGCACGGCTTCAGCGACGATGCCAGCGGCTGGACGGCGGTGGGGCAGGCAAATGTCATCCTCGACAATCTGATCGCCGAGGGCAAAGCTAAGCCAATGCTGGTCGTGATGCCGTTGGGTTATGGCGCGCCAGAGATCGTGACTCGGGGCGGCCCGACGCTCCGCGATCCGAGTTTGCGGACGCGCAACTATGACAAATTCCGCGACTCACTCTTCACCGAGGTGATCCCGCAGGTTGAGAAGGCGTACAAGACGGCGAAGGATCGGAACTCGCGCGCGATCGCGGGCCTGTCGATGGGGGGAGCGGAGTCGCTCTACATCGGCCTCAACGCGCTGGACCGTTTCGGATGGGTGGGATCTTTCAGCGCGGGCGGGACCTCGGAAGATTTCAACGCAACCTTTCCCGCGCTAAACTCCAGCACCGCCTCGCAGCTCCACCTGTTGTGGATCGCCTGCGGCACCGAGGACCGGCTGATCGCTCCCAACCGGCAGTTCCGCGATTGGCTCACGTCGAAGGACATCAAGCATATCGACATAGAGACGCCGGGAGCGCATACCTGGATGGTGTGGCGTCGCAACCTGGCGGCGTTCGCTCCGCTGCTGTTCCAGGAAAAACATCGCAACATGCCGGAGAAAACGACGTAATTACCGCGGATGCATCGACGCTTCCGGATGTTCACGGCTCAGTAACCGTTCCGGGCAGCTCTTCCAGCACGGCGCTGGTATGTTCGCCCAGCGTAGGCGGTGGACGGTAGGGCGTGGTCCGATCCACGAAATGCATCGGGCTGCCGATCAGCTTGATCGGGCCGAGTGTGGGATGATCCACCGTGATCACGGCGCCGCGCGCGATCACTTGCGGATGCTCTAATATTTCGCCGACTGAAAGAAGCGGGCCGCTTGGAATGCCGTGCTCATCGAGCGTCGCCTGCCACTCGGCGGATGACCGCTCGCATAGTACCGGTTCGATTTCGGCAAGCAGGCTGGCACGATGTTCAATGCGGCTTTGGTTGCTCGCGTAGCGCGGATCCTCCGCCCATTCCGGTTTGTTCAGGGCTTTGCAAAAACGCCGCCAAATACGGTCGTTGGGAACCGCTACAGCGATCCACGCATCCCGGCAGCGGAGCACTTGATAGGGAACGATGCTGGGATGGCCGCTGTAGAGAGCCTCGGGATTTTTTCCGGTAAGGAGACACGACGCGGTTAGATACGACATGGCCGAGAGCAGCGAATCAAGCAAGGCAACCTCAACGTGAGTTCCCTGCCCCGTCCTCTGTCTCTCAAACAGCGCGGCCAGGATGCCCTGGCTGGCGAACTGTCCGGCCAGAATATCGGCCACTGGAAAACAGCACCGCACCGGATCCTCGCCTGGACGCGAGCCGGCCAGCATCATCCCGCTCATGACCTGCATAATGAGGTCGTATCCGGGCCGCTCGCTAAAAGGTCCGGTGAGACCGAAGCCGGAGATCGAGGCGTAAACCAAACCTGGATTGGCCGCTCGCAGAGTTTCGTAATCGATGCCTAAGCGCTGGACCACTCCGGGGCGGAAGTTCTGAACGATAACGTCGGCTTGGCGCGCTAATTGATGGAGCGCGGCGAGGTCGCCGGCTTGTTTCAGATCGAGCGCGATGCTTTCTTTGTTTCGATTCAGCGCCAGAAAGTAGGCGCTTTCGCCACCCTCGGAAGCTTGCCCCCAGTGACGAGTCTCATCGCCGCCCTGGGGTTCCTCGATCTTCATCACGCGCGCGCCCAGGTCCCCCAGCAGCATGGTGCAGAAGGGTCCGGCGACCGCCCGCGTCAGGTCGAGAACACGAAGGCCGTCGAGTGGGCCGCGCTTGATGGTGGTCTGTTCCACTCCCGCAATTGTATGCTTTCGCGGCGCGTCCTCGTAACCCGTTGTCTTCGTGACGCATCCCTCGCGTAATAGACTGGATTTGTGAATCCCCTAAAACTAATTTGGATTTCGATCCTGATGACGATCCCCGCCTTCACACAACCTTCCTGGGATCAAAAAGCGTCAGCGGATATCGCCGAGGCCCTGAAGAAGACCGGCGCGCCCAGCGTTTCGGTGATCATCATTCAGGATGGGACGGTAGCTTTTTCCAAGGCATTCGGCAAAGCGGATCTGGCGAGCAACCGCGCCGCCGAACCTGGCACTCGCTACGCCGTTGGATCCATCAGCAAACAGTTCACCGTCGCGGCGATCCTGCTGCTGCAGGAAGAAGGCCGGCTCTCGCTAGACGACAAGGTGGGAAAATTCTTTCCCGATCTGACGCAGGCGAATCAAATCACCATTAGGCAGATTCTTTCGCACACGGCGGGGTATGAGGATTTTGCGCCGCAGGATTATCTTATTCCGGAGTGGACGCATCCGACCACATCCGCGGCGATCCTCGAAAAATGGGCCAGGAAGCCGCTTAATTTCGATCCCGGCACGCGCTGGCAGTACAGCAATACAGGTTATGTGCTGGCAGGGTCGATCGTTGAAAAGGCATCCGGCAAGCCACTGGTCGCGTTCCTGCGCGAAAAGATCCTCGATCCTTTAGGCATGGCTTCGGCCGGAGATTGCAACGATCACAGCGCCGCCGATGCTACCCCCTATACTCGATTCGCGATCGGTCCGCCGCGTCCCGTCGGCCGCGAAGCCAAAGGCTGGTATGACGGCGCGGGCGAACTGTGCATGGCCGCGCCCGATCTCGGCAAATGGGACCTCGCGTTTCTACAGCATAAGATTCTCTCGCCAGCCTCGTATCAGGAGTTCACGCGCGAGGTCCGTCTTCAGAATGGCGATCTCACTCATTACGCGTTGGGCTTATCGGTTCGCGATTTTCGCGGCATGCCGATGCTTTCTCATGGCGGAGAGGTGTCCGGCTTTCTTTCGCTGGATGAGATGTTCCCGACGCGCAATGGCGCGGTCATCGTTCTGTCGAATGAAGACGGCATCAATCTCAACGGGCCGCTGGCGGATGAACTCGCGCAACTCGTGTTTGTTCCCAGCCAAGCGCCGGAGTCGGCGGCCGACACCACCCGCGTCCGAGCGGTTCTGGAGGATCTGCGGCATGGCAAGGTCGAAGCCGATCAGCTTACAGAAAATGCGCGCAGCTATTTCACTCCGGAAGCTTTGCAGGATATCCGGGCGTCGCTGGCAGGTCTGGGGCCGCTGAAATCCGTGACCAGGTCGAATGAAACGCTTCGGGGCGGTATGACCTATCGCGGTTATCGGGCACAATTCGCCAAGAAGACTCTGGGATTGAGCGTGTACGTCACGGCGGACGGAAAATTCGAGCAGTTCATGGTGGTCGAATCGTTATAGTTCGTTACGCGATTGTAATGTAAACGTATTAAAATTCAGAGTCATGGAACAGATCGAGATCGTGCGCGCCGCCGGGGCTTCCAAGGATACGACCATTCTTCGTATTCATGGTCCACTCACACTTCAGACGCTCTTCGATTTCCAAAGCGCCATTCGACAGCCCGATATCGGGAACACGATCATCGATTTGACCAATGCGCCCTACCTGGATTCCGCCGGCCTGGGCGCCATCTTGAGCCATTGGGCGCATACGCAAAGAACCGGCAGCAAATTCGCTGTGGCTGGCATCTGCCAACGCGTCCAGGTGTTGTTCAATCTGACGAAAGTGGGTAGCGTGCTGCCTTGCTTCGCGACTCCCGATGAAGCGGAGCAAAGTTTCTCAGGCGGCTCTGGCGCGACTTCGGCAGCCGAGAAAAGCGCGAAAACCAGATCAGCATAAGCGCGCTCGTCACATTTATCCAACTGGCAGGCTCCGGTACGGGAGTCGGAGGATCACTGGATGGATCGGAAGACTCTGCAGTTACCTGCTCCAGACTGTACGTCGGCGGGACGATGAGGCATAACTGCTCCGGGCAGGAACTAAACGACAGCACCCCATTGAATTCCGCCGACGTCGTCAAGCCCTGGGGCCACGGCAATTGGGGAATAATCGGATTCGGAATGATAATCGAGCTCGCTGTTAGCGTGATGGTGAATGTCTGCTCGACTCCATAGGTAAATGGGATCTCACAGTTCTGAGGCTCACAATAAAAGAATCCGGGGTCTTGCGGGGACGCCCAGCCATAGGGATCTCCGACGTCGATAAAGAACGGCCAGCTGCTGGTGACAAACCCTCCATCCTCCAGGTCTAGGTTGTTGCTTTCGTTCGTGAGACCGTTTAACTCCAGATCCGGCATCCAGTAAGCCGATCCAGTTCCACCGGTCGCAAGAAAAGTGAATGTACCTGTTGCTGATTCGGAATCGGAAACCGGCGTAAGGCTTCCTGTCGGCTCGGTGACGGAAGACGAAACCGAAAGCAGACTAGCACTCAAGGGCAGCGCAGAACAAAGAAGCAAAGAAGCAAATTGCTGACCGGTAGTCATTTGCACAAATGACCCCCTTCTTCGAGAAGTTAGATCACTTCAGTTAGAAATTGTGACGCCGATTTTTCGTCCTCACATGTGCCGCTCGCTGCCTTTCCGGGGAGTTTGACAAGGCTTGGCGCTTGGTCGGACACTCAATAGAGGCACAGCCATTAAGGAGCGGTCCATGATTTGTCGCAAATTCCCCGTCGCGATTGGCGCGCTACTCGCGGTTTCAGGAGCTATGTTAGCAGCTGAACCGGCAAAGACCGGCGATTCGGCCAGTAAACCCGTCACATTCACTAAAGACATTGCACCCATTTTTCAAGAGAAGTGCGAGGCGTGCCATCGTAAGGACTCCATGGCGCCGATGTCCCTGGTGACTTACGAGGAAACGCGGCCCTGGGCGCGATCGATCAAAGAGCGCGTGGTCACGCATCAAATGCCGCCCTGGCATCTGGACAGAACGGTGGGCATCCAACAATTTCAGAATGACCGGTCATTGACCGACGAGCAGGTCGCGCTGATTGCGCGCTGGGTAGACGCGGGCGCGCCCATGGGTAATCCGAAAGATATGCCGCCGCCCAAGCAATTTCCAAATGAAGACGAATGGCAATTGGCTAAGCAGTATGGCCAGCCCGATCTGGTCATCAAGTCGGAACCCTATACCATGCCCGCGGTGAATCAGGACCAATGGTGGAGACCAATGACGGACATTCCGATCACCGAAGAGCGCTGGGTTCGCGCGGTGGAAATGCGCCCGGCAACCAAGGGAGGCCGCAGGATCACTCATCACGCCATCGCGTACCTGATACAGAATGAACCGAAGACTCAGGGCGCGGTATCCGACGATCCGCTAACGGCGCTGGCCGGCGGGGGGATTCTCATGGAATGGGCAGTCGGAAAGCAATACGATATCTACCGGCCCGACACGGGCAAATTGCTGTTGCCGGGGGCCAAGGTATGGTGGGACATCCACCTTCACGCCGTCGGCGACGAGATTCGCGACCACGTCGAACTGGCCGTTTATCTTTATCCGAAAGGCGAAAAACCGAAGTACCGGACTTACTTGACGATGTTCAACGCCGCGTCGTCGAATGCCGGGAGTCCTCTGGATATTCCGCCCAATACGGTGGCTGAGACGCAGGGTTACCACGTGCTGAAACAAGCCGCGCGGCTCGAGAATTTCCAGCCGCATATGCATCTGCGAGGCAAGGCCATGCTGCTCGAAGCAATTCTTCCGGATGGCACCGTCCAGACGCTGAGTTACTGCAACAATTTCAACTTCAACTGGATGAACAACTACATCTACGCCGAGGATGCAGCCCCGGTTCTGCCGAAAGGGACCATCATCCATGTGAGCGCCTGGCACGACAATACCACCGCCAAAGCGTCTAATCCCGATCCCAACCAATGGGTCGGCTGGGGCGATCGCACGGTAGACGAGATGGCGCACGCGTGGGTGAACGTGACTTATATCAGCGACGAGGATTACAACGCGTGGTTGGCGAAGCATCCGAAGAAACCGCGCTCGTTGTTCAGTCTCAATTAGAATGCAGGCGCATAAGTGGATGCTTCGAGCTGTAATAAGCACGATTCTGTTCGCGAGCACGGCGCTCGCGCAGGGTACGCCACAGGTATCGATGGAGCCGCCGCACAGCGCCGGTCAAGCCATCACGGCCGCATTCGAAGGCTGGTATCCGGATCCGAACGGCGCAGGCAATGTGATTCTCATTGGCTACTACAATCGGAATCAGAAGGAAGCCCTGGACATTCCGATCGGGCCGAACAACCGGGTTGAGCCGGGCGGTCCCGATCGAGGCCAGCCGACCCACTTCGTGCCCGGGAGGCAGTGGGGCGTCTTCAGCATTACGGTGCCCAAGGATTTCGGGGCCGACAACAAACTCACTTGGACCATAGTCTCCAACGGCAAGACTACGGCGGTGCCCTTTAGCCTGAATCCGCTGTGGGTCATCTCGCCTTTTATCGATGCGACCAAGAACACTCCGCCGTTCATCGGATTCGCGGAGAGCGGTCCATTTTTGCAGGGACCACCGCGGGGGATCAGCAACTCGCTGACGACTTCGCTGCAGGACCCGCTGCCGCTGGCGGTGTGGGTCGCCGATGATGCCAACGTTCCGCCGATGCTGCAGGCATTCGCCAAAAGTATTCCGGCGGTGATGGTGACGTGGAGCAAGTTCCGCGGACCCGGCGAAGTTAAGTTCGCCAGTGAGAAGCCGAAGGTGGAGAAAACCGAATTCAAAGCGCCGCCGAACACCGCCTACAGCGGGAAAGCGGCGACCACCGCGACCTTCAGCGAAGCCGGAGAATACGTTCTGGAGATCACAGCCAACGACTTGTCGGGACCCGGCGGCGGCGGCTTTCAGTGTTGCTGGTCGAGCGCTCAGGTAAAGGTTACGGTGAAGCCGGGAGCAACGAGCGAGCGCTAACCGGGCAAATAGACGCCGTCCAACGAGAAAGTTGTCGCTACAGGCAGTTACGGCAATGCGAATGCGATCAACGCGCTTGTAGGGCGTCGTCAGATTACATCGTTCCCCCGACCACCAGAGGAATCACCTCCGACGAGGAATCACTTGCGCTCCCGCCGCTTGGAGTTATGTGATACGTCCAGGCGCGGGTCAGCGTCGGCCAGTCGGTCTGCGCCCCAGCAAATATGCGAGCGAGTAAGTGCGAAGAAGATTCCAATGACTCGCACGAGCATTACTTATCATCGAGTTCGCATCAGCTCGGAGGGGGTCTGGACCTCGAACCGCCCCCCCCGACAAAGAAACAATTGCAACTTACAGCGATCGAGAGTATCCTAGAGAGTCTCAAATAGAAAATCGTTCTATCTGACATTCGGCTACTGTAACGAGAGGGGAAACTCGTCATGTTCGGATTACACATGAACTTAGTTTGGTCTCAGGCTGGCCGCCGCCAGTCTCGATTGGGACTTACAGTAATTTGGGCGGCGTTTGTTGTGCTGGCGTCGTGGTGCGGCATAGCTAACGGCCAGTCCACCTTCGGCACCGTGCTCGGGAGTGTAAGAGATCCAACCGGCAGTGTGGTTCCGAGAGCCAAGGTCCAACTCATTAACACAGGAACGAACGCGGTCCGTGAGACGCAATCGGCGGACTTCGGGACTTACCAGTTTGTCAACGTCGACACGGGGACTTACCAGCTCACTTTTGAAGCTGCGGGCTTTCAAAAAACGACCGTCGAGCCGTTCGAATTGGGCGCTCGGGAGACCAAGCACATCGACATGGACTTGAAGGTTGCTTCCGGGGCAATCACCGTCACAGTAGAGGCAACCTCTGTAGTGCAGTTGGATGTGTCAAACATCGCCGTGACGAAGGGCAGTCTGGAGTTGAATGATCTTCCGGTAGCCATATACACGCGCTCTCAAGGCTCCACTAGCGCATTCTCGACACTCACGGCGCAGCCGGGTGTCCAAACCGATGGTGGCAACATTATGGTCGCTGGAGCGACGACATCGCAGCTTTCGGTCACCGTAGACGGTATCAGCTCCATGGGCCCGGCTTCATGGGGGCCCCTTACGGAGCTTTTCCCCTCCTTCAATGCCATCGAAGAAATAAAAATTAGCGAAACTTTGAATCCCGCCGAGTACAGTGGCGTCGCCGACATAACAACAATTTCTAAGTCAGGCACGAATACCTTTCACGGCGGCGCATTCGAAAACCTTCAGAACACCGACTTTAACGCCAGCGATACTTTCAGCCACCAGGTTACCCCCGTCCATCTGAACGATTTTGGGGCGTACCTAGGCGGTCCGGTGATTATCCCGCGGCTATATAACGGACGTAACAAGACGTTTTTCTTTGCAAGCGGCGAGCTACTTCGGCTGCCTAAATCACAAACCAACCTCTTGAGTGTGCCGACCCAAGCGATGCGAAACGGCGATCTCTCCGCGTATCTCGATCCCAGCAATGGCGGCTCGGCCAATCAACTTACCGCGTACCCTGGAAATATCATTCCAACCAGCCAACTAAGTGCGTATTCTCAGAAACTACTCAACTTATTCTACCCTCTGCCAAATTACGGACCGCCAGGTGCAGTCTCAAATAACTATTTAGCCACCTATTTCATTCCGATTAACAGCGCGCAATGGGACATACGCTTAGACGAAAATATCAATCCCAAGAATTTGGTATATGCGCGTTATACTTACAAGAACCGTCGCATTCTCAACCCACCCACGGACGCAAGCGGAAATCCCGGTTCTCCCCTGGTGGGGGATACGTCCTCTCCCGAAGTTTATAATGCTTTGACCGTGGCCTACAACTCGATCATCTCCCCAAATCTAGTCAATGAGCTGCGCGGGGGCTTCACGGCAGTTCACAGGAATGTAACCTTCGGGGTAACTTCGCAGGAAGCGGCCACCGAATTGGGCCTGACCACTCCGCCCCTGCCCGGCCCTCCTCCTTCGGGCTATGACCTTCCGACGATTGGCATCGCGGGCTTCATGGGACTCCATAATCCCAGCGCATATTTACACCCGGACGAAAACACTTATCAGATTCTCGATTCACTAACGTGGACGAAGGGCAAACACACCATGAAGTTCGGCGGTGACTGGCGTTATATGAACGCTCTTTTCACACAGGTGTTCACGGATTATCAATTGGGGAACTATTCGTTCAATGGCTCAAGTCCGGCAAACCAGTCCCTGCTTGGCACGGGCGGGGCCGTGCCGATCGCTGCCCTCCTTCTGGGGTACCCTGACAACACCGGCATCGCAACAGTGACAGCCCCAAACACCGATTCGTGGGCGATGCATTGGGGCGCCTTCGCGCAGGACGATTGGAAAATCTCGCCGTCTTTCACGCTGAACTACGGCTTGCGATGGGAATATCATCCGCCGTTCCAGGATAGGCTCAACAACTTGGCGAATTTCGTTCCGAATTATACCAGTGTCGTAAATGGGCAGACGGTGAACGGCGCAGTGATCATTCCGAACCAAGCCGCGTTTGCCAATGTCGACCCGGCTTTCGCGCAGTCGATTTATCCGACTCCAATACTTGCCGCAAGTCAATTGGGTATTCCGCCATCTTTGAAGTTCAGCACGCTGAGGGATTTCGCGCCTCGCATCGGGTTCGCGTGGCGCTTGGGCCGCGATAACAAGACCGTGCTGCGTGGCGGGTATGGGCGGTACATCCAATCCCTCCTCAGCGGCGCTGCCGGCGACGGGTGGGCGGTTGCGGGCAGTGATGTTGGTTTTTTTTCGAACAGTTTGGGTAGCAACGGACGGCCTATTTACACGCTTCCCTATTCCTTCCCCGCCAATATTGCGCAGCCGGGCACAATATTCTTTGACCTGGGAGTTCAAATCCACAACAAGGACCCGATCGTTGAAGAGTGGAACCTCACTGTAGAACGGGACCTGGGGAAGGGAGTGGGTCTTCGTGCCTCTTACGAGGGCAATCATTCGTACAATATGCCGATTCGTGAGAACATCGACCAAATGCACCCCAACACCACCGGCTACAGTCTTAGCCAGACGCCCTTTCCGCTGATGTCGGATGTCTGGCTTACCGCTCCTGTGGGCTATGGTAACCACGACTCAGGCACAATCTCGGTTCGCAAACGAGTCAGCAGCCTTCAGTTCGAGGGCAGCTACGTGTATACCAGGGACTTGACGAATGTAAATGGAGTTTATTCGGGTGCGGCCGGCTATGTCAATGAAAATGGGGCCTTCCTGACTAATCCCTACAACCCCAGCCTGGATTATGGCAACACGCCATACGCCCGCCGTCATCGGGTGCTCGCTACGTTTCTGTATGAACTGCCGTTTGGTAAAGGCAAAGCTTTCGTGAACAGCACCAATCGCTTTGTTGATAGGGTCGTCGGAGGGTGGGTATTGAGCGGGGTTGCTCTATTCCAGAGTGGTCCGTTTATGAGCGTAGTAACATTGAGCGATCCCTCGGGTACCGGCTTCAACATATTCAACGGCATCGGTGGACGAGCGGACACGATCAGCGGTGTCAATCCCTATCAAGGCCAATCGATCGGCCAGTGGATCAACCCCAATGCGTTTGCTGACCCAGGCAACGATATCGGCCGGTTTGGTGACTCGACGGCCGGCAGCGTCGTCGGGCCGGGGACGAAGTCTGTCTCACTGTCGCTACTCAAACGCATCCAGTTGACCGAAACGAGCCGGATGGAAATTGGCGCTCAGGTTGCTAACGTCACCAACCATCCGAACTACAACCCTCCGGGCAACCTGACTGTGGGAGTTCCGGGGTTCGGGGCTCTTACATCGATGCAAACGGCAGAAGGCGCCGGCCCGCGCGCAATTCAATTGGTTGCCCGCATCACGTTCTAGTCTGGGTTTGATGGCCAGGCAAGAACCGGTTCGCTTCGCGCGGCCAAAGATGATACTCTATCCACTCTTCCGGGTCAGCGCGAATGAGCGATCGAGAAACCAGTTTAGTGCGGGGCATCGGCCTGCTGGAAGCAACCGCGGCCAACATGCTGAACATGATTGGCGTGGGGCCTTTCCTTACCATCCCGCTCGCCATCGCAGCCATGGGCGGGCCTCAGGCGATGCTGGGTTGGATCGCCGGCGCGGGAGTGGCAGTTTGCGATGGGCTGGTCTGGGCGGAGCTTGGCGCGGCGATGCCAGGCGCGGGCGGACCATACCTCTACCTAGAGCAGGCTTTCGGACCCAAGAGTCTGGGGCGGCTCATGAGCTTCTTATTCTTGTGGTCGACTGTGTTCGTCGCGCCGCTATCCACAGCGTCGGGCGCGGTTGGCTTCGCGCAGTATACGAAATTTTTAGTTCCGTCTTTGGGCCCGTGGCAGATGAAACTGCTCGCCGCTGTAAGCTGCTTGCTGATGACGCTCTTGCTCTACCGCAATATTCGCTCGATTGGCCGGCTGTCTGTAATGATGTGGATCGTGGTAATGGGAACGGCAGGCTGGATTCTTTTCGGCGGTTTGACTAATTTCCAGCCCAGCCGTGTCGTTGACTTTCCGCCGGGCGCTTTTCATTTGTCGACCAGATTTTTCGCCGGATTCGGAGGCGCGATGCTGATCGCCATGTACGACTATGGCGGTTACTACAACGTTTGTCTGTTCGGAGGCGAAGTCAAGAATCCAGGCAAGACCATCCCCCGGTCGATTCTGATTTCTATCGGCGTGGTCGCGGTGTTGTATCTGGCGATGAACGTGTCCATCATCAACGTGATTCCTTGGCGCGACGCCATGAAGTCCACCGCTATCGTGTCCGATTTTATGAACCGGCTCTACGGGCGAGGCGCTGCGAATCTGGTAACAGTGCTGATTTTGTGGACGGCGTTGGCATCGGTCTTCGCGATCCTATTGGGCTTTTCACGCGTTCCCTACGCGGCAGCGGCCGAAGGACGATTCTTCTCAGTCTTCGCGCGGCTGCATCCCCGTGGCAAGTTTCCTTCGTTTTCGCTGGTGAGCCTCGGGGTCGCCTCGGCCGCCGCCTGCGCACTGAGTCTCGAGGAGTTGATCAAGGCGCTGACGGTGATCCAGATCCTGATTCAGTTCATGGCACAGTGCGTCGCCGTGGTCCTGATCCGAAGATATCGGCCCGATATCGCTCGCCCGTTTTCGATGTGGCTATATCCGATCCCAGCCGTCGTCGCGCTGGCAGGCTGGCTGTTTATTCTTGCCGCGAGCGGTCTAGCGTACGTTCTGGCCGGGCTGCTGTTGATGGCCGTCGGGATTGCCGCTTATCTTTGGAGGGCGCGCCGCCGGAGTGAGTGGCCGTTCGTACCAGCATGAACCGCCGTTGGGACGTCGCTCTGTTCGGCGACAGCTTTGTCGACCACGTGTTCAGCGGTTTCCCTCATTGGCCCCAGCCGGGCGAGGAAGCCTTCGCCCGGAATTATATTCGCGAAGCCGGTGGCGGGGCCGTCAACATCGCCTGCGGACTGGCGCGCCTGGGACGCAACACAGCTTTGTTCTCCATCGTTGGCCACGACAATGGGGACTGGCTGATCCGGCGGATTCAAGATTTCCAAGTCGATACTTCCGAGATGCTGCGCGGCGATCTCGCCACTGGGATCACCGTTTCCGTTTCCGCTCCCGAAGAACGCGCTTTCTTTACTTACCGCGGCGTGAATGCGGCGTTGGATAATCTATTGAGCGATCCTTCAGTCGCGGAGCGGCTGGCGCAATCCCGGCACGTGCATTTCGCCTTCGCGCCCCAGCGTGACCAGGCTATCGCTTTGTTCGAGAGGTTGCGCGGCGCCGGTTGTGGACTGAGTCTCGATACCGGCTGGCACGAAGACTGGCTACGTGATCCATCGAATCTCGAGGTGATCCGGCGAACCAGCGTATTCTTTCCGAACGAGCGGGAAGCGCGGGCCATGACAAGGGCAAAAGATCCTGCTCAGATGCTGGAATTCTTCGACCAGCACGGCGCCGGTTGTGTCGTGATTAAACTGGGGAAGATGGGCGCGGTAATGGTGCAAGCCGGCGTCATGTACGAATGCCCCGGCTTCGACGTCGATGTGGTGGATACGACCGGCGCGGGCGACGCCTTCAATAGCGGTTTCATCCATGGCCTGTTGGATCGCCAATCGCCGCAGCGATGTCTGGAGATGGCCTGTCTGTGCGGCGCTCTCTCCACACGCGCGGCCGGAGCGCTCCAGGCTTTGCCCACGCGCGAAGAATTGGAGTCGAGCCAGTGGGTAAAGTAGCGCTCATTGGCGGAGGAGGGGTTCGTTCGCCGCTGCTGATGTACGCCTTGAATGAAGCGCGCAAATCGATAGGCGTGGACGAATTGGTGATTTACGACACCGATCTGAGCCGGGCGGTGCTGATGGCCAAGCTTGGTGAAATCGTCGTCGCGCATAACGGCGGCGGCCTGCGCATCGGGATCGTGCGGGATCTCGCCAGAGCGGTGGACGGCGCGGGGTTCGTCTTGAATAGCATCCGCGTTGGGGGCATTGCCGCTCGCGCCCGTGACGAACGGATCGCGCTGGAGCATGGCTATCCCGGCCAGGAAACGACCGGTCCGGGGGGCTTGGCGATGGCGCTCCGGACGATCCCGGTCATCCTAAAGCAGGTCAGGCTGGTGGAGCAGTACAGTCGCGATGCATGGTTCATCAACTTCACCAATCCAGCGGGTCTCATTACGCAAGCTCTGGCCAGCGAGACCGGTATGCGGGTGGTCGGGATTTGCGACACGCCAACCGAGCTGTTCCACCGAATCGCGCTGGCGCTGGGAGCTCCCCCCGCCGATGTGCAATGTGAATATCTTGGTCTGAATCACCTGGGCTGGGTCAAGCGCGTGCGGCTGCGCGGCGAAGATGTGACCGCTCGAATTCTCGCGAGCGATGCGATCCTCCGTAGCCTTTATTCGGCCAATCTCTTCGATCCTTCGCTGATTCGTAATCTCGGACTGATACCCACCGAGTATCTTTTCTTTTACTACGCGCGTAGCCGGGCGCTCGAAAACCAGCGGTCCGCCCGGGCTACCCGAGGCGAAGAGATCGCGCGCATGAACGAATCGCTTTTATCTGAATTGTCGGCTGATCTTCAAGCGCGAAAGGCCATGCGGGCACTGGAGACTTACGAGAACTACCTGAAGCAGCGCTCTGGTTCCTACATGAAACTGGAGGCTCATGCCGGGTCCGCTTTCGCCGGAGTTCCGGACTCTCAGGTGAATCCGTTCGCCAGCGCCACGGGCTATCATCGGATCGCTTTGCAAGTGATGGAGGCGTTGAGCAGCCCCACGCCCCGGCAAATTGTGGTGAACGTCCGAAATCAGGGCGCAATCGAAGGCCTCGCCCACGACGATGTGGTCGAGGTGCCATGTCTGGCGAGTAATAGCGGCATCGCTCCGCAGCCAGCGGGCGCGTTTCCGGAATCGGTCAAGGGACTGGTGTTGGCGGTGAAAGCATATGAGCGCGCTGCCATTCAAGCCGCGCTCGAAGGTTCCGCGGAGCGAGCGCAGATGGCCCTCCTGCTCTATCCACCGTTTGGCGAATGGGAACCTGCGAGGGACATCCTGCAAGCGCTGATCGACAGCGATCCAGAACACCTGGGGTATTTGAGGAAGCCGATCGCGGTGAGCTGAGGAGTCGAGGTCGCCCTACCTGGCGGGGTTCTTCGGCAAGCTCACCATGTTCGCGAAAATGCGATACGCGCCAGGCACGCCTTCCGGCAGCTCACGATAAAACGCGTAAGCGTTATAGATGTAGATCCCTTTCCCGTATTTTGCATAGAGCAGGCCGCCCTTCTGCGGCGCCTGGTCCGGGTCATTGGTCGCCAACAAAGCTTGGTAGTGAGAATCCCAGGATTCCATCCATTTCGAGCCGCGCTCTTCCACCCAGCCGCGAAAATCATCCACGGTGATTTTGTTTGGCCAATTGAAGACCGGATTCGACGGCGCTAATATGTCAACTTTCGAAGCCTCATCCGTCACTTCTTCGGGATTGCTGCCCATCACGTAAGGATAAGGGCCGTAATTGTGATCATACTCAGGCGTATTGTATTCAACGATCGCCACTCCGCCATTTTTTACGTAGTCTAACAAACGATTATTGTAAGTTTGTAAGTCCGCCCTTACGGCGTAAGTACGAACTCCGAGAATAATTACATCATACTTACTCAGATCGCCGCCAGCCAAGTCTCCGGCGGTCAGAAAACTTACTTTGATTCCTAAGTGCTCGAGCGATGCCGGAACGTCATCACCGCTGCCCATGATGTACGCCACTTGCAATCCTGGAGCTACTTTGACGTCTACGCCAGCTGTCCGATAGGTTGAAGAGGTATAGAGAAAATAGGGCCGCAGGCCGTTGTAGCCTGTAAGCTGGTAGCCTTCGCGATAAGTTTTTCCCAAGTAACTCGCGACAGCGGTAATCTCGTATGACTTCTCCGCCAGTTGGATGGGTGTCACCTGAAATGTTATAGAACGATCGTCGCCCTCTTGGGACGTTGAGAATTCCGCCGACTCAGGCGCCGATCGCCAGCCGGATGGCAATTCCAACTTCAATGTACCTTTGGCAGGCCCTTTAATGTTGCTATGGACCACTGCGGTCACCGGGAATGACTTCGACTCGAGAGGAACGATTCCGGCGCGCGGGGAAATTGCAACTGAGATAGCCGGACCCGCCACCAGCGGCTCTAGAACCTGGCCCGAGCCCGTTACGCGTTTCACCGTTTGCACGACCTGGTCCAATTCGATAGGCGCCCCATCGTAAGTCATTTGCACCGACGCCGCGAGCGGGTAGGGCGAGCGTGGCAAATTCAAATAACGTTCGTCGAGAATGTCATAGTAGGGCTGCTCGATATCCTTACGGGAGTAATAAGGTCGCGTGTAACCAGCGTCAGCTGCGACGGTCGCGCGAAATGTCGCGGTGGTCGATTGATTGGGCGCGAGGTCGCTATTGGCCGCTTTCGAATCCGAGATCGACCACCACTTCGGCTCGACCGGCTTAAGCGATACGCTCCGGAGAGACACCGGAACGGAACTTTGGTTCACAACCTGGACCTTCACTCCGAATGTCTGACCCGGAATCGCGATTCGGAACGTATCCGGCTCACCCGCAAACATCGCGGCCCTGGGATCCGGTTCATTCGCGGGCGCAACCGTAGCGCGAACCGAAATCCCAAGCGCTTCCGCCAGCGCATCATTGAATTGCGCGCGTTTGATGTTTAGCTCGTGCGCAATATCGTATTTGGCGTCCTCCGACAGATTGCTCCGCGACAGACGGTCGATCAACTTGATGACGCCCTTCAGGCCGTCGGCCAGGAACGGGGCGATTTTGTCCGGCTGCGCGGCTGAGTATTGCTCCAGCGCTCGTTCGACATCGGCATTTATCTGCTTGAGTCCGTCAACCAGAAAGGCTGTTTCGCCCTGGTTCGCCAGGCTCGCGATGCTAGCCAGCGACGTGTCAATCCCATCGAAAAACGATGGCTCCTTTTCGGCGGCCGCAACACGGGAATCGAAGCGATGATAAGCGCTCAGCATGGGTCCGGCAGCAGGGATACCAGTGCCGCCGTTCTGCGATTTCTGATGTCCCAGCCCTTGGCGTGACACTTGCAAATAATTCAGACCCAGCGACGGATCGTAATTGCCCTCCGGGATTGCGACATTCACCGCCAGCGGACTGGCATTGCTGCGGCGCGAGAACGGCACGCGCGCATAGTCCTTCAAAGGAGTCCACGGCCTCAGACCGCCCTTGATCTGCTCCGGAAACACATTAGGATCACCCGCCAGGCGATACACTTCTTTCGCCATCAATCCAGCAGTCTGGTGATTGCCGTGACCGTCCGAAGGTCCGCCGACAAAGACCGAGGTGATAACTAAAGGCCGGACCATCCGCACCACTCGCACGACGTCGTACAGCACGCGGTCGCGAGTCCATTTCAATAAAGACTCGTCCATGGTCTTCGAAAAGCCATAGTCGACGACCCGCGTAAAGTATTGATCGACGCCGTAATACCGGCCGGCGGCCAGCAGTTCTTCGGTCCGCACCAGGCCGAGCGCATCGAAATAATCGGACGACATCACATTCGCGCCGCCTTCTCCACGATTCAGCGTTAACAATGCGACCCGGGCACCCTGTCCCCGCGACTCATAAGTGAGCATGCCGCCGTCTTCGTCATCCGGATGGGCAGTGATCATGATAAGGCTGGCGCGCGTATGCAGCTTCTTCAGACTCTGCCACAGAGCCGCGGCGCCGCTGTTCGCTGGTAACTCGATGGCTGCATCGGAGGGGGCGATCGACGATCCATACGGTGCCTGTGCTGTTAGATATAGGCAGGCCAAGCCGATTATACCTGCGACAAAGAAGAGCTTAATTGCTGCCTTCATGAGTTCTCACCACAAAGATGTTACCGCGAATTCGATGATGCAATCGGGGTATAATTTCAACTGTTTGGGGGTAACATATGAACCGCCGCTCGTTCCTCGCCGCCACGCTGGGCGCCGCAGTCACCATTCCCGCTGCTACCCGACGTCTCGATCGATCCCGCGTTAGCGCCATCACTGACGAGGTCTCGCGCTCTCCTGCCGAGTCGATCGATTTCGCCCATAAATACGGTTTACAATGCCTTTCGTTACGCGACATTCCCTGTCCACTGGGAGCCGAGAAGATTCCCTACTTCTCGCTGCCGCCGGACGCAATGCAGCGAGTGGCGGGCGAGTTTAAAGACGCCGGCATCCGCATCGCATTTCTGGATACTCCGTTTCTGAAGTTCACTCTTCCTGGCACCGAACCAAAGCTGAGCAAGCCGGAGACCGCCGCTGCACGCGAGAAGCGAGTGGCACGGGACCAGGCGCTCTTTGACAGCCGGTTGGACGACCTTCGCCAAGGCATTCGCGCCAGCCACACGTTCGAGTGTCCGCTGGTGCGCATTTTCACGTTCACCCGCGTGGCCGAGCCAGAGTCGGTTTTTCCGCGCATCGCCGACATTATCGGAGAGATGGCCGCGATAGCCGACAAGGACGGAGTGAAGCTGCTGATTGAAAATGAAACCACGCAGAACGCCGGCACGGCGGCTGAAACGGCCAAGCTCCTAAAGCTGCTGCCGGCAAACGTGGGGATCAATTGGGATACGCTCAACGCTGTGCCGCTCGGCGAGAAGTCTTACCCGGATGGTTACGAGTCGCTGCCCAAGGACCGTATCTGGAATGTGCACGTCAAGGGCAAGAGCTTGCTCGATTATCCGGATCACCTCGACTGGCCCACCATCCTTTCCGCTCTCGAGCGGGATGGCTTTCCAGGAAGCTTGGAATTAGAGACCCATATTTTCGGTGAGCAGCAGATCGCGGCGTCGCACGCATCGATGAAGGAACTCATCCGGCTTCTGGATGCGAGGAACAACGCTTAGCTAAGCGTGCATCTAACTAAGCGCGCATTGGAGGTTCCTGCGGCGAAGTACCGTCGGGATCGTTCAACACCGCGCCCTCAGGAGCCTTTACCTCGCCGCGCAGCAGCGGGTCATCGGTTCGTTTCATCCACGCCTCCAGGCGATCTCGCATCTCAGTAAGCGCTTTGGCGAACGTTGGATCGGCTGCCAGATTGCGAGTCTCGTTGGGGTCGAAGATCACGTCGAATAGCTGCTCGCGCGGGACCAGTTGGTTTTTCCAGCCGGTCTTCAGCCATAAATCCTTGCTGAGACCGTCGTCGCAGTTCGGCAAAACAGGATGCTCGCGGTCGCCAAACCTGCGGATGTAATTCCACCGCCTGGTACGAACCGCGCGCTTCGGCTCATAAGCGGCGTGAAAATTCACTTCCGCGAAAAGCTCGTCGTTCAACTCCTGAACCTGGCCGTGGATGAGCGGCAGCAAAGATTTGCCCTGCAGCCACGCCGGACTCTCGATGTTGAGCAGCGCGCAGATGGTCGGATACAGATCCAGATGCGAGACCATCGCATTCGAAACCTTCCCCCCACTGAACTCGCCGGGACCTCGCATAATCAGAGCGACGCCGGTCCCATGCACGGTGAGATTGCATTTCATGGCCGGGAATGGGACGCCGTGGTCGTTGGTCGCGATCACTAGCGTGTTGCTGGCCAATCCGGCCGATTCCAGCGCATTCAGAATATCCCCGATCCCCTGATCCAGCACGCGAGCGCTGGCTTTGAACGCGGCCATGTCCCGCCGGGTCGCCGGGGCATCCGGAATGGGTACGGGAGGCTTACAAAAACGTTCGTCTTCCTGCGGACCGGGCGGGTGGAATTCGCGATGCGTTTCAAAGAAGCCGATATCCAGAAAGAACGGCTGCTGGGGTGTTTGCTTTAGGAATCGCGCCGCGGCCGGAGCCACTTCGGCAACGTGCACGCCGGCAGTCTCCACAATCTCGTCATATCCGATTACCCGGGGATCGCGGGCGATATGCTGGACGCCGATGAGAGTGGAACGGTATCCATGCGGCCGTAGCGTGTGCAGGATGTGCTGCTTGTAATCATTCAGTGAAAAGCCGCGGTGCGCAAGTCCGAGCATTCCGTTGTTGTGTGGACAATGGCCCGTCAAAAGGCTGGCGCGGCTGGGAGAGCAGGTCGGCGCGGCATTGAACGCATTCCGGAACAAAATCCCTTGGCCGGCCAGTTTCCGCAGGTTGGGCGTAGGGACGTCGAATCCATAAGGTTCAATGTACCTTCCGGTGTCGTGCGAATGGATGTAGAGAATATTGGGTTGGCCGGTTTCGGCCGCCTGGCCGCGGTTCGCGATCAGCGCGGTCCCCGCTACTCCCTTGATCCACTCGCGTCGTGAATTATCCAATATTTCTCATCCTAACATCAGAACTCCAACCGCGCCTCGAATGCGATCATGCGCGGCGAGCTGTCACCGCCCAGCCCGACGCCCAGCAGGCCCGTTGGCGGCGACGTCGGGTAGCTGAGCGCTCCGAATCCCGTCTGAGTGGAAGGTTTGCCCGGAATTCCCGCGTATATCAGATTGGGAAGCCCGAAATTCGGATGGTTGAAAAAGTTGAAGAACTGGCCATCGATGCGCATCTTCACTCGTTCGGTCAACTGAAACCACTTAGTCAAATAGAGGTCGCTCCACACGAAATCGGGTCCGCGCAGCGCATTCCTGCCAAGATTGCCGAATTGGCAATTCGTTGGATTGACGCCGCCGGCACATGCGCCCGTGCTCGGATCGACTGCCGATACAAACGCGTCCGGATTGAGCCACTGAATCGTTCCAGGCTGAGTCACGCCGGGAATTGGACTGTGTTCATAGACCGGTACGCCGGAAACCGCGCTGGCATACTGTGGCCCGCCGCCCTGAACGATGCCGTTTCCATTGGCGGAATATGGCGTGCTCAAGACTGAAAATGGCAAGCCGCTATGCCAAAACACCGTGCCTGAGACCTGCCATCCGTTGAGCGCTCCAGCCAGTATGTGATTGCGGAACTTAATCGGCAGCTGATAAACGTACTGCGCCGTGAAGTTGTCTCGCACGTCGTAGTCGCATGGGCCGTATTGACGGCCGAGCTCGCCAGGCAGTGGAGAAAGGATCGCTCCCGAGGCGAAAGGGAGGAATCCGCCGTTTGAAACCGTGTCCATACAACGGCTCCAGGTATAGTTGGCCTGAACTTGCAATCCGTGACCGAGTCGCTTGTCAGCCGTCAACTGAAGGCCGTTGTAGTGGCTGTTCGCACCGGTATTCAACTGCGTTACCGCGCCAAAGCGGGGGTCGACGGGCTGGCCATAAGGAAACGGCGCGAAGCAACCAGGGCAAACCGTCTGATAACCGTTCACCTGCGTTTGATAAGGCTGATTGACTGCGCGCGTTCCGACGTATTGGGCTCGAAGATTAATGGAATTGCCGATTTGCTGTTCCAAGGCAAAGCTCCATTGCATGAAGTATGGCGCATGGAGCTTTCCATCCGGGACCGCGGTCATCGAAATTGGCGGAAGGCAGGCGTTCGGATTCGCCAGGGGCGAGGCGCAGGAAAGGGCCCCTTTCGCGAAGCCGGAGATGAATTGCTGGTTAGCGGCTACGGTAGCGTCGATAGCGCTGTTCTGGACTCCTGGAGCAATCGCTGTTCCACCAACCGTTCCGAGCAACCCGCCCTGGAATGTATTCGAATAGGGAGGATTGACGCCCACGAGATCGACAACGCTGCCCGGCAAGAGGTCGCTGAACAGGCCAAATCCGGAGCGTAGCACCGTATGCGGCGCAAACTGCCATGCGATCGCGGTTCTCGGTTGAAGGATAGCCAGTGGCGTCGAAGCAAACACGTTCGCCAGATGCGTCTGAATCACGGCACTGAGCGGCTGATTCACATCGTGGGAGATGGCATCGAACGATCCGGCCAGGCGCGCCACGGCGTCATGTGGATTCAGGGGATTCGAATTGTACGTATCACGGACGCCCAAGGTCCAGGTCAGAGCGCGCGTGATTTTCCAGGTGTCCTGGGCATAAAAGTCCAGGTTGAGGAAGTTGTATGGCTGCGAATCGGCCAGCGGGAAAGTTTTCGAAGCGGTGGAGGCGACACCATAGATGTATTGCGGCAAGGTGGCGTATGTGACCAGCGGTACCGTCCCTTCACCGAAGTCGAAATCGTTCAGACGGAAGATACGGCTGTTGGTTCCAAATCGAAATTCGTGAGAGCCCGCGATCCACGCGAGATTGTCGTTGATGAAGAACCGAGCCGCGCGCCGGCCCTGCACCCAAGTGTTGTCCAGCCCCCCGAGCGGAGTGAACGGTGCATTGGCGCCGCTGCCTTGGAGGACGATTGGGAATGCGGCCAGCGTCTTCTCCAGGTCGGCTGGCCCGAACAGACTTGAATACCATGAGAACGCGGGGTTGAAGTAGTTCACCAGATGCGCGGAGAACACACGAGTGTAGCCGGCTGCGAATGAGTAAAGGGGTTGTGACGAGATGGCGTCGAACAGCGGATTGATCGGATCGGTGTAGGCATCCGCCACTCCGGTATCGGACTGAAAGCGGAACCAGGCTATGTTCTTCGTGTCGATGTTGTAGTCGAAGCGAGCCGTTTGCACTTGCTCGTGATCGTCACTCGAGTGCGAAATGCTCTGCCGGTTCGCGCAACCGTTTCCGTTCGGCGGAGCGCCACCCGCCAGGGCTCCATCACTGTTGAACGGACACCCCAGAATCGCGAGAGGCGTGCCGGCGGTGTTGCCGTATAGCGAAAAGAGCTTTTGGTAGAACGGCACAAGCTGGGGCGCTGCCGGATACGTCGCTCCGGCGATGGAATCGACGCCGCCCTTTGGCAATTGCTGCAGGACATAATCTTGAAATGCCGCCGTGGGCACCGTCGTCGCGGTGACGATCGGGAGCGCAATCCGAACCCATTCGGAATCGAAGAAGAAAAACAGCTTGTCATGAATAATCGGGCCTCCGAGACTGCCTCCAAAATGATTCACGGTGGAGCGCGGCTGGTGATTTCCAGGCGTGGCATTCGTAAAGAAATCCGCCGCGTTGAACTTTGAGCCGTTCCACAATTCGTACACGTTTCCGTAAAACTGATTCGTGCCCGATTTTGTGACATAGTTGACCTGAGAAGCACCGTACCGGCCCTGATCCACTGCGTAAGAGAGGGTGTTGACCGTTACCTCCGCGATCGAATTCAATCCGAGAACAAGATTCGTCGCCAGCCCGCTATTCAGGTTAGTCAGCGGATCATTGGTCTCCAGGCCATCCACGATGTAGCCGTTCGAAAGAGAGGGCAAGCCATTGAACTGCACGTTGCCGTAGCCATTGGAGCCGCCCACGAAATCATTGCCGTTTCCGGCCGTGTTGATGAGAGCGCCCGCGGCGAACTGGAGAGGGTACGTCATGTCCCCACCCGGATTCGGAAGATCTTCGAGAGCGCGGGCAGTAAGAGTCGTCGACGTATTGGGGTTCTCGGGGCTTACCAGCGGCGCGCGCTCCTGAACGAGAACGGTTGCGCTTGAGGCCGCGATGTTCAGTTTGAAATCGACCGTTTGCCGTTGCCCCAGTCCCGCGGTCACCGAGTTATTCCGCTGCGCCTCGAAAAGGTCCGCCTCGGCGCTCACCGAGTATACGCCGGGTTTGAGCTGCGGAAAACTGAACCGGCCGGAGTCATCTGTTTTCACGGATCGTTTTAGGCCATTCTCGACATTCGTGACCGTCACGATAGCGCCGGGGATCGCTCCCCCGGCCGGATCGGTGACCGATCCGGCAATCGCGCTGGTCGTTTCGCCTTGAGCCATCGCAAGAGTGCGTAAGAGAAAGACCGCAACCGTCAGGCCCAGTATTTTAGGCATGCCTAAATATTAGGCTAAGCGTCTTTGCGGCGTCAAGGACTATCCCATACGAGTGATGCTACCCTGGCTCTTAGTGCCACCTAAATTTCATGGACAGTCCCACACGGAATCGGTAGACGATTATCTAAAAGCAATACTGGAACTGGGGGGTGTTGAGGAGGAACGGGTCACCAGTAACAATCTCGCACAGCATCTCGGCATTCGCGCTGCTTCCGTCACTGGAATGCTCCAAAAGCTCGCGGCGCAGAATCCGCCGTTTGTGAAATACCAAAAGCACCACGGCGTGCGTTTGACCGCAGCTGGAAAAATGCGCGCGCTGGAGATGCTTCGTCATCATCGCTTGCTGGAGCGTTTTCTCCACGATTTCTTGGATTACTCATGGGACGAGGTTCACGATGAGGCAGAACGGCTAGAGCATTTCATCTCCGAGCGCCTTGAAGATCGGATCGCCGCGAAGTTAGGGGATCCGGAAACCGATCCACACGGGCACCTGATCCCCGAGCGAAGCGGCGCGCTGCCGGCTCGGGAAGAGGTGCTGTTATCGAAATGGGCTTGCGGCGTCCCGGCCGTGATTAGCAGCGTATCGGACCGCGACCCCGCGGCTTTGCGTGAGATGACACGCCTCGGATTGAAACCTGGCGTGGCAATTACCGTGGAAACCGGCACGCGGAACGCATCCCTGCGAGTCCGAATTGGCGATGCCACGGCTTCACTGCGCTTGAACCCAACCCTTGCCTCCGGAATCTCTGTACTCGCCGGGCCAAATGGCCGAAAAGTTAGAAATTCAACTTCAGCGCGAACTGCAGCACCCGAGGGGTAAAACCGATGTTGGTGGATGTGATCTGGCCGAATGTTCCCGCGTTGGTCGGAATGCCGGCCGGGTTGTCCTTCACTGTCCAACTGGAAATGGCGGCGCCGGGAAGCGCGAAGTTCGGCGTGTTCGTGATATTGTAAGCCTCGGCGCGGAATGACAGTTTGAACCGTTCCGTCAACAGGAAGTCCTTGAAAACCGAGAAGTCCACGCCTCTCCAGTCCGGGCCGTAGCACTGCGCACGACCTTCATTCCCGGGATTGCCGATGGGCTGCTGCTGGAAGGCGTTGTAATTGATCCAGTCGTAAATCGACGGGTTCGACGCCTGGCAGGACTGGCCTGAGATCTGATTCGGGCGGTCCGCGGTTAGATTTGGCAGATTGATGAGATTCTGATTGTCGGTAACGGTGTACGGCTCACCGGACTGCCAGAAAGCGATCGCGTTCAACTGCCATCCACCGATGGCCTTCTTGGTAAAGCCCGTCGCGGACTTACCGAACGGAAGTTCGTAATTCACGCGCATAGTGAACTTGTTCTTGAAGCCGATGCTGGAGTTGCCCCAATCGTAACCGCGGTTGTTGATCACGTTTCCAATCGGCTCCGCGATATCCGTCACACTAGTCAGGTTGCGGGCGAATACGTAGTTGGCGTTCACCGTCAAACCGTTCGAATAGCGCCGCTCGAAGATAAACTGCGCCGCGTTGTATTCGCTGGCGCCGCCGGTGCCGTAGTCGGTGATTGTGGTTATGTTCGGTAAGGTAGCGGCATAAACGTAGCTAGGTGTCACTGCCGATCCTGACGGAACCGGTAAATTTACATTCGGCGCATATTGCAGGTGACGCCCCAGTTCGCCGACATAAGCCACGGTGAAAACATTCGCGCCCATCTGCTTCTGCATGGTGAAGTTCCATTCCATGACTTTCGTCCCTGGATAATAATCCGAATGCGAGCTCAAGGATGAATTCAGACCACCGGCCACAGGCCCCAGGAGCTGCGGGATATTAGGCGGCACGATCGCTGGTGGGCCGTTCTTTAATTGACCGATACCCGCGGGACACACGGTTGATCCGTTCAAGGCCGCCGGAGAGCAGGTGAAGCTCACCGTAACGAACGGCGGGTTGGGAAGGTTCAGCGAGCCTGATGCGTAGTCCTGGGCGAAGTAGCTCATACCGAATCCTCCACGAAACACGAATCCTCTCCCTGGGTTGTACGCGTAGCCCAAGCGCGGGGCGAACTGTTTCCAGTTGGGTTGCACGCACGCAGCGGCGCCAATGCAAAACGTGTTGGTGTTGATCTGGTAGTTGGAGCGCTGATCGGTCGCGCTTTGGAGCTGACCGATGTGATCCCAGCGCAGGCCAAGATTGAGTGTCAGCTTGCGCGTGGCATGCCAATCGTCCTGGATGTAGAGGTGAGGTTCCCAGGTCCGGTAGTACTGAAACTGATACGGAAACTGCCGTGTAATGGTGGTGGGAACGCCCTCCAGGAAATTAGCAAGGCTGTTTGGCGGCGCACCAGCGGTGGCGCCGCTCCAGACAAAATCGCCTGTACCGTTTTGGATTTGATAATACTGCTCCTGGCGCCGGATCACGCCGCCTCCGAACTTGACGTTGTGAGCGCCATGCGTCCACGTCAGCGCCCCCTCCTCTTGAAATACATTATCGATTTCATAAATCGGCACGGAGGTGCAGTCACCCAGGGTATTGCAGCTTCCTGTTCCGGTGTAACCGTTGATCGAGACGTTCATCAATCCCGAAACGTATTTGTTCACATCCGCTCCGGGAATGCCGAACAAGTTGGAGAGGTTGCTGCCCTGATTGGCCGACAGAGTCGCGATGTTTAGCCGCGTGAAGCCATCCTTCAGCTCCATCACCAGCGTCGGACTGAAGATGTGAATGTAGTCCAGCATGTATGCTTGCG
>Ga0182024_10004969_pt1 | contig 30149 bp, 22 predicted proteins | sample P32metaG_FD_120480 | JGI IMG/M metagenome (GOLD analysis project Ga0182024, IMG submission 120480) | Permafrost microbial communities from Stordalen Mire, Sweden - P3-2 metaG (Illumina Assembly) | ecosystem: Environmental > Terrestrial > Soil > Wetlands > Permafrost | place: Sweden: Stordalen...
CCTAGGGGAGAATCGGTCGCATGGTTGCCACAGGTCATGTGGGACATCTTATCGGCCCATGTGGGGACAGCCGCCTTAGCCTGCCCTGAGCGAAGTCGAAGGGGCTGTCCGGTCGAGCGAAGCTCGACAGCGATTTCGGCCATGCGCCGAAAGTCTCACGCCGCCGGAAGCCGCGCCAACAGCATGCTTGCCTTGCGGAACCATGGCCGTTCCCGGCGGCGAAGATACACAGGCATGGTCGGTTTTTTTTCGAGAATTTTCTGCGCCCACTCCCGCGCCTCGGCGGCGCGACCCTGCGACTGCAGAAATAGCGCGTAGTGATAATAAGTTTCAGAGATCGTCGAAATCTGAACCGCTTCGCGAAACATCCTGTCCGCTTTCTCCGGCTGACCCGTCTGCGCATATGCCCAGCCCAGTAAGCCTTTAGCGCGGTGAAAATCATAGCCGGGATCAGATTTCACGCCGCGTTCGAGATCGGGGACTGCGGCAGGGAAGTCCCCGAGTTCGATTTCCGCGATGCCGCGGCGGTAAAACGGGTCGGGATCATCGGTCCGCAAAGAGATCGCCTTGTCGTAACAGGCGCGCGCCCGCGCAAAGTTGCCGTCGTCGAGATAAAGCAGGCCGAGCTCTTCGTAATTTCCCGCCGAAGGATTGTCGAGGATGATCCGCTCCAGTTCCTGAATCCGGCGACGGCGCGGGAGAACCTGAAACGTTCCCCGCAGCAGGCTTGCGTCCGGAATGACTTCGACCAGGATGTAGACCAACGCGCCGACCCAATGAAATAGGATCACCCAGATCCAAAAAAAGTTCGGTCGCCGGCGGATGAAGTGGACGATGGCCACAACCCGCAGCAGAATCGACCACCACGAAAAAGCGAAGAACAGAAAAGATCCCATCGCGAAATCGCACTATAGCATGCGAGGTCGCGGAGCCTGCGCTGGAATGAATCTGGTTCGAGAGAGGGGGACGTATGGGTTTTATTTTTTTGATATCGACACCGTAAAATCCTGATTCGATTCCACTTGGGGGAAATGGATATGGGAACTTGGCGGCAAAATATTGGAACGAAAGGACTTACTTGCAAAATCTTCCAGAATAAGGAGTTAGCGGCGATCTGGAGACCGTTCTCTTCCAATCGGATTGAGGATACTCCGCGCACGTTTCCAACTATGCGCTTTCTGTATCCACGGTCAAGGTTGCTCGTCACACAAGGGAGGAATATTTCTGTGGAAGGCTGTGGAAAAGCGTGGAGGTCGGCCGCATGGTTTTGGCGCCTGCGCTCCGGTTTAGAGCATTAGTTCAGGCGTCCCTTCGGGATGCGGTTGTCATCTTGGTCATTTGCTACCCGCGTTGGAAACGCCGCGCTATTTTCGGAGGTCCCTACGGGACCGATCCGGCTGCGGCCCGAACATTCTGCCGACCGTAATCGAATGCCGGCGGACAACGCCATAATCGTAATACCAGTCGACCGCATCGTAATGCCAGGCGAGCACAGCGCAATCGTGATAACGGCCGAACGAAAGCGTAGCGGAATACGCCGTTGCCGGTCCCGTTGGGACCGCTGAGAATAGCCCGCCAGTTCCACTGGCGGGAATGTGCGGGACCAAGCAAACGTGTCCCCGTAGGGATACTTGATGAACTGCCACGACTCTCGCGTATTTCCCAATGTGGAATTGGCGATCTTGCGAGAACACATTGTCGTAGCCCGGCAATTCAATGGCGGGTAAGCTTGAAAGATCGAAGCGCGTACAAGGGAATGCTTCGAATCGAACGTGGCGCACACCTACATTTCCGATCTCGTACACTGCGTCTTCTCGACGAAGCTGCGCCGCGATCTGATCTCTCCTGAGATCCAACCGCAACTCTGGGCTTTTCTCGGCGGCATCGCGCGCAAGAACGGATTCAAGGCGCTTATCGTCGGTGGCACGGAAAATCATGTGCACATTCTATTGTCATTGCCCGCGACCATGCCCTTGGCGAAGGCCATGCAGCTCGTGAAGGGAGCGTCGTCCCGATGGATGAACGAAAAACACGGCCGCGATTTCGCATGGCAGGAAGGCTATGGAGCGTTCACGGTTGGAATTTCGGAGAGGGACAATACGATTGCGTATATTCGATCGCAGGCTGAGCACCATCGCAAGCGGAGTTTCGAGGAAGAGTTCTTGGCGTTTTTGAAACGGCACAACGTCGAATACGATCCGCAGTATTTGTGGGGATGATTCAGGCGTCCCTCCGGGGCGCGGTTCCCATCTTATTCAGTGTACCCGGCGTTGGAAACGCCGGGCTATTTTCGGAGGTCCCTACGGGACCGGGAGCATTGAGAACTGTCTCTCCACAGTCAGAAGGCGCGGTTCTTGCGAACGCGACTTCTGATTTGCTCCGAGATTCTTCTCCGGCAAATTGAGTTGGCCTCAGAGCAATACAACAGCAGGTTGCTCGACACGTTCTCGCCGCTTTGCGGCTGCGAGCGGCTCGGAACGACAAAGTTGATTAACGACAACGTCGATTGATGTCAATCGAGCGCCGTTCCGCGGGCTATCCCCCAGTTATTTGCCGGCGGAGTGATGGTCGTAGCTCATGACGCGGGTGATTTTCCAGGCGCCGTCTTTGTATTGCCACAGGTGAATGAATTTGCCTTCTCCGACTCCTTCGGTGTCTTCGTGGCCGGGATGGTGGAAGCGGTGAACGCCGACCTCGAGAGCGCCGTATCCCTTCATGTAATAGACGTGCAGGCTGCCGGGGACGAGTTCGCCGGTGACCTTGCCGCAGATGTTTTTCTTGACGCTGTCGGTCAAGGCCGCTCTACCGAGGGTGATGCCGCCCTGATCGTGATAGAACTCTACGTTTTCGTCGATGAAGGAAGCGAACTTGTCGAGGTCGCATTTGTTGTAGGCGTCGAACAGCGCGGCATCGAGAGTGGTGATCGCACTGTCGAGCTCCTGCTGGTTTTGAATCTTGTCGAGCGGCGGGACGGTTTGGGCGGGTGCGGTACCGAGAAATGTGAGAAAGATCGGCAAGAGCAACAGGATCGGCGACAGGCGTGCTTTCATTAGCATCTCGCTTTCTAAGAGGATTGGGTGCGGCAGATGAGAGTACGGAGGAGATCGGAGGAATGTTCCGCGAAAGGGTTCGCTTTTGGGAACGAGCCGGCGTCGAGTCGACGAATAAGAGTGCAATTCGCATGAGATTTCGCTTAGCTTGGCGGGTGGGCCGTGGTGTAAGGGAAGCACAGCACCCCGTCAAGGTAGCAGGTGCGGGTTCGAATCCCGTCAGGTCCATTCCTTCGTGAAGGAGATGCGAAGGAATTCAGAACGAAACCGCGCCGGCGGGGGCGCGGTTCTTCGTTTCTGGAAATTTCTTGATTGCCAGCCTGCGACAGGCGATAATTAGACTGACCTTGACGGGGTGCGAAGGAACGGAACGGCCTCAATCTTTGAGGCCGTTTCTCTTTTTGCGAGCCGGGTGCGCCGCCCTAACGTCGCGCCTTTTGCGACGTTAGCGCGTTGCCGAGAAACTTTGCGATGGTTTCTACCCGCCGCAATGTCAACCGATTCTTATGATTTTTTGTGGGTATTTCGATGAAAGCTACGACAACGACATTTTCACTCTTTGTTGCTCCCTGAGTGATCCTGTCGGATGGGGAGAGATTGAGAGAGGCTGGAAGAATTGTCTACAAGCTAAGAATAAATCGCTAAGAAACCAAGGACGCCGCGAGCTATCTCGGTACCACGCCAGTCATGCAAATGCGCGTGACCATGAATTTGAAGGTTGGGGCAAGGGAGAACGTGATGAATTGGCAATACAGCTACTTGGTACTCTGAGTCGAGGCAGGGCATGGCTTACTACGGTCGCATGGAGTTTGCCGTTGCGCGAATTTATCCAGCAATTCAACATCGACGGCGATCCTTTGCCGCTCTGTTACAGAGAATCCTTAAAGTTCGTCATGTTGGAAATGGTGGCCCAACTCAAGGATGCAAAGAGCAAGTTGCGGCAAATCAAACCACTAAAGTACGTCCTTTTTCATGAGCGATGCAGTTATGACTTTGCTTACCTGGAAGGCTTTAATCAAATGATGAACGATCCAACCTTCGACTGCAAGGAACTCTTTTCTACCATCGCGCCGTTAGGATGGGAAGATTGCATTGCACTCCAACCAGCAGATGTGATCGCATACGAGGCTTTTAAGGACGTACTTCGCAAGTTCAATCATAAAGATCGCAGACCGAGCCTAGAGTGCCTTCTCCAATCGGGCACCTTCGGCGGACGCGCAAAACAGATGACATCAAAGAACATAGAGGAATGGCGCACTATTCTGCGAAATCCTGTTTAGTACTTTCCAGCCATGTGCCGTTCGTGATTCGGTTAAGAGACAGCCGAGGGCGGCTGTCACCACACGAGCATTGCGATCCGAAGAAATAAAAAGCCCCGCCTTTCGGCGGGGCTTTCGGAGTTGCTGAGATCCTTCGCGCATAAACCGCGCTCAGGATGAGCGCCCGCGGCTCAGACGCCGCGGACTGCGCGCTCAGTACATGTCGCCCATGCCGCCGCCACCGTGTCCGCCGCCGGCGGGAGATTCCTTCTTTTCCGGAATCTCCGCGATCAGGGCTTCGGTGGTGAGCATCAGGCTGGCGATGGAGCCGGCGTTTTGCAGGGCGGTGCGGACGACCTTGGTGGGGTCGAGCACGCCTGCTTTAACCAGATCCTCGTACTCGTTGGAGAAGGCGTTGAATCCGAAGTTGGTTTCCTTGGATTCGAGCACCTTGCCGAGGATGACTGCGCCTTCTTCGCCGGCGTTCTCGACGATCTGGCGCAGGGGCTCGGTGATGGCGCGTTTGACGATGTTGATGCCGATCTGCTCATCGCCTTCGGCCTTCACTTTGTCGAGCGCTGCGGCGCAACGGGCCAGTGCAACTCCGCCGCCGGGGACAATGCCTTCTTCCACGGCTGCGCGGGTGGCGTGCATCGCATCTTCCACACGAGCTTTCTTTTCCTTCATTTCGGTTTCGGTTGCGGCGCCGACTTTAATGACGGCTACGCCACCGACCAGCTTCGCCAACCGCTCCTGCAGTTTCTCGCGGTCGTAGTCGCTGGTGGTCTTATCGATCTGACTGCGAATTTCCTTCACGCGGCCTTCGATCTCCGAGTGCTTGCCTTTGCCTTCGACCAGGGTGGTGTTGTCCTTGTCGATGGTGAGCTTCTTGACCAGGCCGAGATCCTCGATCTTCACGTTCTCGAGCTTGATGCCCAAGTCTTCCGTGATGGCCTTGCCGCCGGTGAGGATCGCGATATCCTGCAGCATAGCCTTGCGCCGATCGCCGAAGCCGGGAGCCTTGACGGCCGCGACTTGCAGCGTGCCACGCAGTTTGTTGACGACGAGAGTAGCGAGCGCTTCGCCTTCCACGTCTTCCGCGATGATCAGGAGCGGCTTGCCGGACTTGGCAATCTGCTCGAGCAAGGGGAGAAGATCTTTCATGGAGCTGATCTTCTTTTCGTTGATCAGGATGTAGGCGTTCTCGAGTGCGACTTCCATGCGCTCGGGATCGGTGACGAAGTAGGGCGAGAGGTAGCCGCGGTCGAATTGCATACCTTCGACGACTTCCAGCTGAGTCTCGAGAGTCTTCGACTCTTCGACGGTGATGACGCCGTCTTTGCCGACCTTCTTCATGGCCTCGGCAATGATCTTGCCGATGGTCTCGTCATTGTTGGCCGAAATAGTGCCGACCTGCGCAATCATTTCTCCCGTTACAGGTTTGGACAGTTTGTCGAGTTCGCCGTTGATGCGGTTGCCTTCTTTGTCGAGCTTTCCGGTAATGACAGTGACGGCCTTCTCGATGCCGCGCTTCAGGGCCATAGGATTGGCGCCGGCTGCGACGGTCTTGACGCCTTCGCGGAAAATGGCCTGGGCGAGAACGGTAGCGGTAGTGGTGCCGTCGCCGGCTACGTCAGACGTCTTCGACGCGACTTCACGAACCATCTGGGCGCCCATGTTTTCCAGGCCGTCCTTCAGTTCGATTTCCTTGGCTACGGTGACGCCGTCTTTGGTGATGGTCGGCGAACCGAATTTCTTTTCGATGACTACGTTGCGACCTTTGGGGCCGAGGGTGACCTTCACGGCATCGGCCAGAAGGTTGACGCCGCGGAGGATCGCCTGTCGGGATTCTTCTCCGTGAACGATGAGTTTTGCCATTGCTGTTTTCTCCTAATCTGTTTGCAGGATTGCCTGCGGATTTCTTTTGCTGTCAGCTATCGGCTTTCAGCTAACCTTGAGATCCTTCGCTTCGCCTGAAAGGCGGCTCCGCTCAGGATGACGCCATCGGTACTTATTTCCGGGAGCCGGCGAATTCTTTTTCCTTCTTTGCCGGGGTCGCGGCGCCGGTGAGCGTGCCGAGGACTTCTTCTTCTTTCATGATGATGAAGTCTTCGCCATCAATCTTGATTTCGGTGCCGGAGTACTTGCCGAACAGGATGCGGTCGCCCTCTTTGACGGCCAAGGGGAAGGTCTTGCCTTCGTCGTTGGTGCGGCCTTTGCCGGTGGAGATGACTTCGCCCTCCTGCGGCTTGTCTTTGGCTGAGTCGGGGATGATGATGCCGCCACGGGTGGTTGAAGCTTCTTCCACGCGACGGACCAGAATACGGTCATGGAGTGGTGAAAATTTCGCCATGTTTGCTACTCCTTTCAAGGATTGAGAACGTTGTACTGCCTAGGTGATTTGCGTAAAGCTATGATTTTGCTGGGTTAGGGACTGCTGTTAGCAGTTGCGCCTATCGAGTGCTAATTCTAAGAGATGAGTGGGGAATTGTCAAGGGGTGGGCGCTCGGGAGGATGAGGGACGTCCCGGTTCGGGAATCCTCGTTTGGAAGAGTTGGCTCGGAGCGAGGCAACCCGGTCGGGGCGGCTTGCGTGAGAACGCTGGACGGCGATGTCGGCTGGCTGGGGAGATCCCTCCTTTCGCCTGAAGAACGGCTCCAGTCGGGATGACGCCGATTCAAAGGGATAGACCTGAGGGCCGCACTCGACCTTTCTCCAGAGCAAGGAATTTAAGATTTCTTTGTCCGAACGGCTCGCGCTATTTCTGGCAGGCGCGGCAGGATGGCGGAGTATTTTAGCCACTGCTTGTGGTCGACGGCGGGGGCGCCGCTGACGAGGGCTCCCGCTGGAATGTCGTGAGCTACGCCGCTTTGGGGCGTGACGATGGCGCCTTCTCCGACTTTGCAGTGCCCGACCACGCCGACCTGGCCGGTAAGAATGGCCTTGTTGCCGATCTCGGTTGAGCCGGCGAGTCCGACCTGCGCGCAGAGAAGAACGTCTTCGCCCACGTGGGAGCCATGGCCGACCTGCACCAGGTTGTCGACCTTCACGCCGCGTCCAATGCGGGTTTCGCCGACGCTGGCGCGGTCGATGCAGGAGTTGGCCTGCACTTCCACGTCGTCTTCAATGACGACGGGGGCGGGCTGCGGAATCTTGTGCCAATGTCCGTCCGGAGTTTTTGCGAATCCGAATCCGTCGGCGCCGATGACGACGCCGTTTTGCAGAAGCACATTGTTGCCGATGCGGCAGTTCTCGCGCACCACGGCGTGCGCGTGCGCGAAAAAATTGTTGCCGATCTTCACGCCACGATAAATGACGACCTGCGCCAGCAGAACGGCATTTGCGCCGACCTCGACATTCTCGTCGACGACCACGTAGGGGCCGATGTGCGCGTTGGCACCGATGCGGGCGCTGGCATGGATGACCGCAGTGGCGTGTATGCCCGGCGCATAGCGGAGAGGTTGATGAAACAATTCGAGCGCGCGGGCGAACGTGAGATAAGGATCTTTGGCGCGCAACATCGCCGCGGAGATGGCAGGGAAGTCCTCGCCGACGATGACGGCGGAAGCGGTAGTCGAGCGCGCCGCTGCCGCGTATTTAGGATTCGAGACGAACGTGAGCTCCCCAGGACCGGCGTGTTCAATACCGTTGAGGCCGCTGATTTCCGTGTCGGGAGAACCGTTTTCGAGGCGCACGTCGAGGGCAGAAGCGATCTGAGAAAGTTTCATGGTGATGGAATGAGTGGCGAAATAATCGTACACCAGTCCAAAAGTAGGCCACCGCAACCGTCTTTACCTGAATATCTGTACCTTTTTATAACAGGGTCCCCCTCCCCTTAATCTTTTCTCGTCGCAAAGCTCGTTCGCGTCTTGTGCGCCTACCAAGATTGCTCTCTAAGTCAAATATATAATCACGGTTATCACTGTATCTGTATCGACAACTGTGCGCTGTGGGTGATTGGCCCAATCGTGGCGTTCATGTTCGCGGTGAAGTAACCTGTTGGTGTGCCGGTTACAACCGAGAAGTTCACCGGAGCCGACGAGCCGCCCCCCGGACTAGGATTCGTCACGACGACTGGGTATGACCCGGTCGCAGCCACATCGTTTGGAGCGAGTGCAATTTGAATTTGCGTCGGACTCTGCAAAGAACTGTTGTGAAGAACCCCGTTATAGGTGACCGTCGATGTGCTCAGGAAATTCGTACCGTTTACATAAAGGCTCTGAACCTGTGAGCCCGCCGCCGCCGTTGTCGGACTGAGGGAGGTGATGGCAGGCAGTGGATTCTCGCCTCCTCCTCCGCCGCCTCCTCCTCCTCCTCCACTGCCACTGCTGCCGCCTCCGCAACTCAGCAGAACGACCAGGAGCCCGAGCAACATCAAGGCAAGCGTGATTCGTCCAGCGCGACGACGTGAAAAAGGTAGTCCGGCGAAACATGCACCCAGCAACATCCCCGCCCCGGTGATCCCCCAATTCATAGTTCCCATACCGATGGATTCGCGATTGCGCGATTGACCGAGGGCGGCCGTGGTAATCGTCAGGCTCGTTGTCACGGTTCCGTTACTCGGGAGCGTAACTTGAGTCGGATTGAAGGTGCAGGTCATCTCGGCGGGCAAACCGGAACAGCCGATGTTGGAGATAGTTCCGCTGAGTCCGTTCAAGCTGCTGAATGTAACGGTCAAGTTCTGCGATTGCCCCGCGGTTACTTGGATCCAGCCGGATGCGCTGAACATGAAGTCGGGCATGCTGATATAGGCGAATGAGTACGATGGAGGATAGTTGCTATCGCCGCTGTATTGCACTTGGATCGAGCCGCCGGAATTCACCGTGAACATTCCAGTTGCCTGACAAGCGAAGTTCCCACTCGTGTCCTTTACATTGATGCATGCGACAGCTCCAGCCGAGGTTCCATTGAAGGTCACGGTCCCAGTTGGATAGACGGAATGGTTGGTAGTGTCGACCAGCACGGTAATGCTGGCTGTGCCTCCGTAGTTGACGGTTTGCGAATTGGGGGTCGCGACTACAAGCGGGGTCGGGTACTTAACGGTAACGTTTTGAGCGGGCGCATTTGCCGAAGTGTAGTTTGCATCCCCACTGTAGCTCGCAGTGATTGCGTAATTTCCCGATGTAGTAAACGCATTGGTGTCACTGGTGAGGGTGGCTTGAAGATAGGCTGAATATCCCGGCCCCCCGCCTTGCGGACTATATCCCGTTGTTCCCGTGAGGGCCGTGCCATTTGCATAGAAGGTAACGGTACCGGATGGTGCGGCACCCGAGCTCGTCGTGTTCACGTAAGTAGACATCGCTGCGGATTGCCCAACCGCTGCGCCGTAAATATTTGGTTGTGACATCGAGGTAGAGGCGGGTGTTATCGTGATCGCGTTCGTTAGCGAGCTGGAATTGAAGCTCTCATCGCCCGCATACGCGGCCTTGACCGAATGAGATCCCCCCGTCAACTGGATCGATTGGTCTTCGAAATACCCATAACTGCTGAGCGTGAAGGTGCCGCCGTCGAGGGAGTTGCCGTTGTCCGTCAAAGTCACGATACCCGACGGACATCCGGTTGCCCCGGAGGTGTTAACTGGCGCACACAATTGGCCTGCCGAATTCTCAACGTTTACTCGCAACAGGTACGGTGACGCATATACGGCCGTGTTCGTGTTTCTGCTGATGATGTTTCCGTTGGAATCAAACGTCACCAAGAAGGCTTGCGGGGTACTATTTTCCTTGCTCACAGTCACACTGACTGGAGCGGAATTGCTGGCGGCGTAGGTGGAATCGCCGGGATAGTGCGCGATCAGCGAATAGGTTCCGCCGGGCAAGAGTTCGGTGCTGCCCGCGGCAGTGCCGCTGGACAAGTTGAAGCCGGCAATCCCCTCAGTACTGTTCGTAGGGCCGCCTTCAAAGGATATTGTTCCAGTGGGCACGCCCGTTCCCGTCTGCGGTTTCACGGTCACATTGAAATTTACTGCTTGCCCGTGGGTGATGGTGGTTGGGGTCAAGCTGTTCAGAGTGGTTTGGGTGGGCGCGACCGTAATTGAAGTCCAGTTCGTCACGAGATTGTTTGCATTTACCGAGCCCAATCCCGTGGCTCGATCGTAGCCTGTGGTGGTGTTGTAACCGCTGAGCACTCCATACGCGTCTCCGGCGGTCGACGTGACGCAGTTGGGGCTTCCGGTGGCGCAGGGCATGGCGATGGTTCCCACCGTTACGTCGTGGAATGCCGTCGGCTGCTGCGCGGCTAACTTGTAGAGAACGTAATTGGCGTTGCCCTGGCGTGATCCCGTTTTCTGGTTGACCAATGCCATGATTCCCGCGAAGGCCGGGGAGGACACAGAGGTGCCGCCGTATCCAAGAAAGAAGGCATCGGAGTTGAGGTTGCAAATGCCGCTGGTCTGATCAGACTCGCAGATGATGTAGAAACTGCCGACGAATCCATTGCTGGCGAATAGCGAGAGGTCAGGAATGTCGCGCTTCCCGTCGGCGGGAACGCCGCTTCCACTTTGCCAGGCGGGTTTAGCGTAGCCGCCGGAGCAACTCGCAGGAGTGTTGCTGCCGGGGGTGGTGCATTGGCTTACGCCTCCGGAGCCGCCTTCGGGCACGACAAAGTTTGCAGTCAATTGCGAATTATTGCAGTTCGTTTCCGGGTTCGTGCTGAAGCCGATGGTAGCAAATATTGCGTTGGTGCAGGAATCGTTCCAGGTGGTCTCGGGAATGTAGCTCAATGCTGATGCCTGCGTGGTCGAGTTATTAGTCGTGCTCCAGTATGTGCTGGGATTGCTGAAGTCATTGAAGTCAGTGCCGCCTACGGCGACATTGTAGGGAGTTGAGGCGAATCCGCTGACTTGAAGGCCATACTCGGCGGGAGTCGGCGATTGTGCGGTAAAGTTATCGCATCCGGCTGCGCCGTTGTCTCCTACTGAAATCATTACCGTGATGCCTTGGGCAGCGGCTTGCTGCCAAAGCGAGCTGTAGAACTGGTTGCCTGTAGTGCCGAGACCGAGCTCGCACTCTCCATAGCTCTCGCTCATGACGGGGGCGAGATTGTTCTCGATGATGTAGACGGCAGAGAGATCAACACCGGCGGTGGTTTCCGTGGATTGCGAAACCACGAAGTCGATGGTTGCCTGCGGTGCGACTGCCCCGGACCATTGCACATCGATGTCGGCCTCGGCTTCGTCGCCCTGAAGGCCGGGGTCGGGCCCGTTCAGAATGATGGTGGGATTATTGGCTGGCAGCCCGAACATGCTGCGGAAATTGGTGACATCGTCGATGTTGATGTTGCTCTCGCCCACGATCGCGATGGTTTCTCCGGTTCCGTTAATTCCCGCGTTCCAGAGCGGCGTCACGTTGTAGATAGTCGCGAAGTCGTAGGGACCGACTCCGTAATAGCAGGCATCCTCTTCTTCGTTGTTCTCGACACAGCCGTTCGGAAACGTGAACTCCGGCTTAATGGCATGAATCTTTCCGGTGGCTTTGTCGCGCCAGAATGATCCGGCAGGAGCGTTCATAGCCCGTTTGGGAAAATTATTGAGGGAACTGACGCCGCCGACGGCGGGCGTCAGCGCCGTGGGAATTTGCGGGTCGGTGGCGTTGGCCCAGTGCTGCTCGCCGTTAATGAGGTAGCTGTGAATCGATGTGTGAAAGGCTTCCTGGACCTGGGCGGCGGTGCCGGAGAACTCGAGGACAGTGCGTCCTTTGGTCGAGCCTACTTCGAATCCGTGAGATTGCAGCCACTGGGTGATGGTTTGGATATCGGCATCGGTCGGTCCGAACTGTTTGCCGTACTGTTCGGGCGTGAGCCAGTGGTGATAGTTGGTCGAAGCTTTGTCCTGCTGATCGTCGAGCAACTTTCTGAGCGCGGCTTCCTGATCGGGACTTCGCTTCAACACCAGCAGCATACGCTTCATGGGAAGGCTGGCGGAAGCCGTTCCCAGATCGAACTGGGGGCGCGCCAGCGGATGCGTATTGCCATGCAGCGTGGTGAGTTGCGATTCGTCCACGGATTGCGTGATCAGCGGATGCGAGGGCGCTGCCATTTGCGCGCCCGGCTGCGATTCTTGCTGGGTCGCTTCCTGCGCAAAGACCGGTGCGCACATCGATATCCACAACGATACGAACAACGAAACGAAAATCGAGACACACAGCGCACGATACACAATGGTTGCGATGAAGCTGGCACGCACAGCCGAAAGGAAATTCCTAGGGAGCGGAAGCGCGCGCATTCGGACACACCTATGGTTGAGATGGCCTTGATCCACCGGAGACCGAACGGACGGGAGAAGGAGGGACCCGATCGTCTCTTTTTCAGGCGTAGGGCCTGTGTGGAAGAGACACGCTACATCAACTCATAGCAGGATTTCAACGTTTTTTCGATTTCACAGTTCGGTGCGGTCCTGAGCGGGAGGGTATATGAGCACGGGAGATCCCTCGTCCCGCTGGAGAAAACGCGGGACTTCGGGATGACTCCTGACGGTAATCGAGCGTCAGCGGATTGAAGCTGAGGCTGCAGGCTGCGCGAATCTATTCTTCGCGAATTGTTTTTGAAATTTCTCGAACTTTATCGTTGGACACATTATTCGTCGAAAGTCTTGGTCGAAAATTATTTCTTCAAACCTTATTTCTTCAAACCTTATTCTTCAAACATGGGGACTTGGCGCTGATCCTGCGCACCGCGGCGCTGGCGCCGGGTTGCGCCGATTACGGCCAGCACGGTTAGGGACTCCAGTGCCGTGCGTGGCACGAAGATGCGCTGCGTGTTCGAACGCTGGTCGGGAGGGTTTACCAGAAATCCTTCTGGAGTGGTTTGCGTCAGGTCGGCGGGCATGAGGCCTTCGAGAATCTCACTGTCTTTGAATCGCAGACGCACCCACAGGCCTTCGGAACGCGGGCGGGAGGTGAAAGTCTTGCGGGTGAGGGACTCGGAATCACCGAACTCGCGGACAAAATACACGCCCTTGATCTCGCGCAGGTCCATCGAGATCACGGTGCCCGAAGTGTTCAAAACTTCCAGCTTGCCCTCGTGGACGAAGTGCTCCGGCGCGACGTAACCGGAGACCGTGTCGCGATCCATTTTGCGAACGATCACTTTTTTGTGAGTGGAGGGCATGGATTGGGCTTCCGCTATTCGGCTTCCGGCTTCCGCGATTTATCTTGTGCTGCTAGTGTGTGCTCGAACGGAAAGCCGAGAGCCGGAAGCCTGAGGCCGGTTCGATTCTCGCATCTTTTCGGGGAAAATGGCCGGAATCCGCCTTGGCAGTAGCCAAAATGTAAACGGTGTGTTATTTTCTTTTACTTGCCGTGAAGTTTATAATTTGTATAAGTACTTTGTATTAAACCACTTGCACCATGTGGCTGGGCCCGGAAGGAATAAGACGCCTAAAGCTGTGGAAATCTTGTGGAAAGTTCGGTGAGTGCTGTTTGGCAAGTCCGGCCCTCCCCCGGTGCGATTGAACTGAGGATCGTCCTGGAAGTGAGCCAGACCAGCCGCTTGAAAGCGAATGGCTGACTACATTTACACGATGGAAATCCGGCTGACGCCGGATCAACTGAAGGGCGTGGGGCTGGTTCAAGATGTGGCCCGCGCCGCCGGGATGAATCTTTACCTTACGGGCGGAGCCATCCGCGACATTATCAGCGGGTTCACCATCCGCGACCTGGATTTCACGGTCCAGGGCAATCCTCTCAAGCTGCAAAAAGATCTGGAAAAAGCTGGGGCGAAGATTACCGCGGTCGAAGAGGACATGCGGACGATTTTCATATCGCTGCCCGGCAATGCCCGCGCCGAGATCAGCATGGCGCGCACGGAGCGATTCGAGAAGACGGGCAAGCCTCCGATCGTTACGCCAGCCACGATTCACGATGACCTGCGCCGGCGCGACTTCACGGTCAACGCCATGGCGCTCTCGCTGAATGAAGGATCGCGCGGTTTGCTGCTCGACCCGTTCAACGGCGTGGCCGACATTGAGACCAAAGTTATTCGTATTCTGCATAATTATTCGTTCCTGGAAGATCCCTCTCGCATGATTCGCGCCACGCGTTTTGCGGCGCGCTTCCACTGGCCGCTGGAAGAGCGCACACAGGCGCGCTATGACGCAGCCAAAGAGGGCAAGTACATCGACCATATCTTGCGCTCGTCGATTGGGCACGAAATCGCGGCGCTGGCGCATGAGGACGATCCGCTGCACGTGGTGAAGATGCTCGAGAAGGAAGGTTGGCTCGAGATCCTGCATGACCATTGGACCGTCGCCAAGGTCGACACCAACGGCATTGGCGCGCTGATGAAGACGCGGCAGCAGATGGTCGACATGGGATACACGCCCGATGCCGGTCCCGCGTTCATGTATTTTCTGACCGCGCACCTCTCCGACAAAGACGTTTCGGATATACAGAAGCAGATTCCGCGCAAGGATCTGGTGGAGGCGTGGCGCGATATTGAAGAGCATGCCAAGACCCTGGCCAAGCGCCTGATGGGCAAGGAGGCGGCAACGCCATCGCGCACCTGGCAGCTCCTCTCTTCGGCCAGGCCGGAGATGGTATTGTTCCTCGCTGTGAAGGCCAAGCAGCAGTCGGTCGAGCAGAAGATCAAGAACTATCTGACCAAGTGGAGACAGGTACAGCAGAAAATTCCATTGCCCGAAATGACGGAGCTGCTCATCACTCCGCAATTACCGGAGTATCCGAAGATTGCGCACGACGTCTTCATGTTGTTGCTGGATGGAAAGCTGCGATCGCGCACGGAGACGCTGAAATTTCTGAAGCCGTTCGCGCCTCCGCCTCCGCCGCCGCTACCGGCGCCACGGCGTGGACGGGCCGCGAAGGCTGTAGCTGAAGCTCCCACGGCGGCAGGCAAGCCGGGCGCGAAAGCAGGAAAGAAAGCGAAAGGTGCCGCAGTGGCCACCCCTGCGGCTGCGGTTCCCGCGCCGGCAATGCCACAGCCGGCAAAAGCCCAGGCCAAAGCGCCGGAAAAATCGAAGCTGGAAAAATCGAAGTCGGAAAAAACCTCACCCAAACCCGCGAAATCTGCTGCGAAGCCGGCAAAGAAGCCGGCGCCTAAGTCGGCAGCGAAACCCACCAAGGGAAAGAAAAAAAGATAAAAACAAGGCGAGTCAAAGCACAATCCTTATCGTCATCGTCATCGTTGGCAATTCTCAGTTGGCAATTCTCATAACGGCTTCAAGATCGATTGGCAAAAACGCGGACTCGCGGTCGCGAATTCTCACATTCAAGCTTCCATTCATTGACGGACTTCCAAACTGGAACTCGGCTTGGCTTGTCGGTAGTTGAAAAAAGTGTCGTCTTCCTGGCCGTTCTTGGGAATCAGTTTCAGCACTTTGGCGTGTGACTGCATGGACGTGAAAGACTCGGAATTTGTTGCCTTACGGGCTTATAATGGCGGTATGCGTAGGCTGGCTCCCATGGCCGCGTTCGCGGTTTTGCTGACGCTGCCCTTGTGGGCGCAGCACGGCGGAGGCGGAGGTCATGCCGGAGGCGGTGGTTTCGGGGGACACGCCGGCGGGTTTGGCGGAGGCGGCCACGCCCTAGGCGGCGGTACGCATTCTGCCCCGTCTTTTTCTTCTTCGTCCTCTTCCTCGGGCATCGCGCGAGGTTACGCTCATTCGCCTTCGTTCTCGCAGCCTCTTTCGCAGCGTAGTTTGTTGAACCGTGGTTCCTCGAACCGAGGTTTCTCAAATCGGGGTTTTTCGAACCGGGGTGGAATCGGCTTGCGAGGCCGCGGCTACGGTTTCCGCAATAATAATTGCCGCGGTTATGGATGCTGGGGTTATGGCTACCCCTGGGCGTATGGCGGTTACTACGATCCGTATTGGTGGGGTGATTCAGGCTCTTCCGACGATGCCTACGAGCAGGATCTGAGCAATGCCAATGACATGAATCAGCAGAGTCTGGATCAACAGAGTCTGGATCAGCAGCGGATGCTGCAACAGGAGCAAGCCGACGGCGATCGGGATATATACGCGCGCTCCGATCCCAAGCCCGGCAACCAAGCGCAGGGAGCCGCGATTTTACCCGCGACCGTGCTGGTTTTCCGCGACCAGCATCAGCTGGAAATCCAGAACTATGCCATCGTCGGCCAGACGCTGTGGAACTTCGCTCCGCAGCGTACGCAAAAGATCCCTTTGTCTGAGCTTGACCTGCCCGCCACCACGAAAGCCAACGACGATCGCGGACTGAGTTTCCGGATTCCGGCGAGCAACGAAGCCCAATAACGAGCTCAATCAAACTTCTACTGAGGACGGGCTTAGGCCCGCTTACAGCGCCAATTCGCCTTTCGCTGCATCCAGCGGTGGTTTCACCCCTCTGATATTCCCTTTTGGCAACAGAGCTAGTACAGTGAAATCAACTGTTTAGGTCATGGCCGAGAGAGTGGGGAACCTGCAGAAACACGGGCGCAAACCGTGGAGGAACCCTGCCCGAATGCTAAAATAAGAACACACACTATGCCTCTAAAAACTCTGTTTCTGAATCCGCCTTCGTTTGAAAATTTTGACGGAGGCGCTGGTTCCCGCTGGCCCGCCACTCGCGAAATTGAAAGTTACTGGTACCCGGTTTGGCTGGCTTATCCGGCGGGAATGCTGGAGGGAGCTCGCCTGCTGGATGCGCCGCCGCATCACGTTTCGGGCGACGAGACGATTGAGATTGCCAAGGAGTACGAGTTCCTGGTGCTGTTCACGTCGACGCCGGGATTTCCGGGCGACGTGCTTCTGGCGCGAGCGATTAAACGCGCGAATCCGAAGATCAAGATTGCTTTTGTGGGACCGCACGTGACGGTGTTGCCGGAAAAATCCTTGCGCGATTGTCCGGAAATTGACTTTGTTTGCCGCAAGGAATTCGATTACGCAGTCGTCGATTATGCGAAGGGCAAGCCGCTGGAGGAGATTCCGGGCGCGTCTTTCCTGAAAGACGGGAAGATTGTGCACAATCCGGACGCTCCCCAGATTCAGGATTTGGATGCGCTGCCGCACGTCACTGAGGTTTACAAGCGCGATCTGGATGTAACGCGCTACAACGTGCCTTTTCTGCTGAACCCGTTTGTTTCGCTTTACACTACGCGCGGTTGCCCGGCGCAGTGTACGTTCTGCTTGTGGCCGCAGACGCTGAGCGGGCATCCGTGGCGCAAGCGGTCTGCCGACGATGTGGCGCGCGAAATGGCCAAGGCCAAAGAGATGTGGCCGAACGTGAAGGAATTTTTCTTTGACGACGATACTTTCAATATTCAGAAGGCGCGGACGGTTGAGCTCTGCGCGAAGCTGAAGCCGCTGGGGCTGACTTGGTCTTGCACTTCGCGCGTGACCACCGACTTTGAAACTCTGAAGGCGATGAAAGAAGCGGGCTGCCGGTTGCTGATTGTTGGATATGAATCCGGCGACCAGCAGATTTTGAAGAATATTAAGAAGGGCGCGACCATCGAGCGCGCGCGCCAGTTCACCAAGGATTGCCACAAGCTGGGATTGGTGGTTCACGGCGATTTCATTATGGGGTTGCCGGGCGAGACGCACGAGACGATTAACAATACGATCGCGTTTGCGAAAGAACTCGACGTGGAAACCATTCAGGTTTCAGTGGCGCATGCGTACCCCGGCACGGAGCTTTATGATTACGCGGTGAAGAACGGGTTTATGGTGGGCGACAACAAGATGGTCGATGAAGGTGGACATCAGTTGGCGCAGATTCAATACCCGGGGCTGCCTGCGGATGACATTATGTCGGCCGTGCATCGTTTCTATGACGAATACTATTTTCGTCCTAAGGCCGTGTTCCGCATCCTGAGAAAAGCGGCGTTCGACAGCAACGATCGCAAGCGGCTCTACAAAGAGGCGAAATCTTTTCTGAAGTTGCGGTCGGCGCGCAACAAGATGGTGAAGAAGCATCATGACGAGGCAGCGGCCGGGCAGCCGGTCAATGTATAGCGACCAATGTGCAGCGACCAATGTATAGCGATCAATCTCTAGCGATCAACGCGCAGCCTCGGATCCGCGAGATTCCTCGCTGAGCAGAAAGCGTTTCGCTCGCAATTGCAACGGTTAGGAATCATTGAGTCTTAAGTGAGCTTTCGCAAGTATCTGGTGCTGGCTGGAGTGACCGTGTTTGCCGCGGCGGGCGACTCCATGCTTTCGCACGGAATGAAGCAGACCGGCAACATTTCTATCCATCATCTGCAGAGCATTCTTCTCGCGGTGCTGAACCCGTGGGTCGCGGTGGGCATCGTTCTGCTGCTCGCCTTTTTCGCTTCGTATATGAATGCGCTATCGTGGGCCGACCTGACGTATGTGCTGCCGGCCACATCGCTGGGATATGTTTTGCTGGCGCTAGTGGCGCGATTCGCGCTGCATGAGCAAGTGAGCCCGCTGCGCTGGCTGGGGATCGCACTGATCTCCGGCGGAGTGGGATTCGTGGCGGGCGGGCCCGCGCTGACGGCGCACTCGGAGGGTGGTCTAGATTCAAAATCCCCGCTTCTCGCAAAAGAAGCGAGAAACGGGGCACCCCCGTCCAACCAGGGAGCACCTACAAACTCAGCTGCCGATGCGATTGCGGTTTCTGGTGAGGTGCGAAGATGAGGGTGCGGCGATGAAGAACGCTTACACGTGGGGCGGGATTCTGGTCGTGGTCTTTGCGTCGGTGGTGGGGGATGTTCTGTTGGCGCGCGCCATGAAGCAGGTCGGCGATGTGCATGAGCTCTGGCGCCGTGCGGGACTGTGGGCCTTGGTCTCGCGCACTCTGGGCAATCCGAATTTCTTTTTGGGCGTGAGCGCGATGGCGGTTGCGTTTTTCAGTTTGTTGTTTGCGCTCTCCTGGGGAGACGTAAGCCTGGTCGCTCCCGCGGCCGCTTCGCTCACATTTATTGGCAACGCCTTTGCGGCGAAACTTTTCCTGCATGAGAAAGTTGACCGCCGACGCTGGATCGCCGCTGTTCTGGTAGCGGGCGGAGTAGCGCTGCTGGCGGGATGACATGCGTATCTTCCATTGAATTTTCAACCTCTTGATTCTAAGGGTTGTCCTGAATCGTTTTCTCGAAAGCCCTGTTTATTCTTCTCAGTTTTTGCTGTTCCTTTCTTTCTTCTCTCTCGCCTCGCTGTGCGTTATTGAAGAGGAGGCCGCTCTTCATGGCCGTCGGTGCAAGGCAATGTCGCGCGCGTGCTTCCTGGCTCAATGTTGTGGATCAATGTGGAATTTACGAGAAAGCCGGGCTGGCAGCCCAGGAGAGTCAGTTTAGTTGTGAAGAAAAGTTTCATGGGAGCGAGATTTCTGTTTTTGTTGGATTGGTGCGAAATCTTGTCAAGGGGTGTTTGGGGAGTGTTTTCGCGTAAAGGTCTGATTCGGAGCCGAATATAAAGTTTAGAAAATTGCCGGTTCACCTGCTTCGATTTGATATTCTGGATATAGATAGAAAGAAAAGTTGGCGCGGGCCTGATGCAGGCTCTGCGCCATTTTTATTTTCGAGGGACGCGAGTGTGGCGAGGAGCTTTGTACTTCTCTGCTGGCTACAAGGTCCGGACTAACTGTGCCGGGATCTGCCCGGCGGACAGCTGCGGGCGGCTGTCCCCACATGAATCGCGGGCGGACGGATGGGGCGGTTGTCCCCACATTTGAATCGCGGGCGACTGCCTGCGGTTTTTACCTGACATAGCGTGGGTCTGACGCAGCAAATCCTACATTTTTTATAAGTATTCGCGGCAGTTTCGCACTGCAAGTTCCAGCGCGGGCGCGCCGTTCACCATCCAACTTTTTGTTCCCGGTCACTGCTATGACGATCACTGTTATGACGAAATAAGCAGGCCGCGCATAGGACAAGAGCCATGAACAATGCCAATCCCGCTTACGACAGCAAGCAGCATCGTGCCCCGTCCAGCTGTGCGCTCTGCGAGGGCGTTTCCGAGCATCAGTCCTGGTGTGCGATTCGAGATCCGGGAGCTTCTTATGCGTATCAGATTGTGGTGGACGAAACCAAGATCACGCCTGGCGATTGGTTAATCCTCCATTCTCTGGGGGTTGCGTGGGGCGATTCAATTCCGGCCGCGTGACCAGTGCCGGCCGCGCGCTCGCGGTCTGTGGGTTGCAGTGACTTTACCGGCTGGCGGTTCGAGTTGTTGGTTGGTTTGGGGTGAAGTAGCGAACCGTAACATCATTGCCGATGTGTGCGACCCGCGCGCGCGGAAGCTGGGCGCGCTTGGGGGCGGGCTTGTCATTGAAGAAGCGCACGGTAACATCCTCTCCGATGTAGTCCACTTCAGTCGGACTCACACGGACACGCTTGAGCCTGGATTTTTCTGACTTCACTGGCTGCGAGGCAGCTGAGGCCAGGCGCATCTCGGAGGCACGTTTGCCCGGCGTTGGTTTCGGGATCAGAGGACGCTGATCGACAGATTGCGCAGCGGAAGATTGCGCAGCGGGCAACGTTGAAGATTCCGCGGAAGAAGCCGCGCTGCGGCTTCTGTAGGCGATTGCGGCCGTGAATGCTAAGACAACGCCAACGGCTACCAATGCCAGACGCCGGCGCTGGCTAGGCCAGGTGAGATGTTTGGCCCGCTGCCGCAGCGAGGAAGCGAATAAGGCTGAGCGCTGGAATAGCGGCGATTTTGTAATTGCCGCGATGGACAAGTTCTGCGGACGTTTGGGAAAGGTGATCCGTTTGGCTCGCTCCTTCAATGTCAAGCCCAGCGCGGCGCAATGCTGAAGTAACGGTAACTTGCCGATATCCCCGAGAACGGCTCCGCAACGGGCATAGAGAGAGTGCTCGTTTTGCGGGAGCATCATGAATTCAGGCGGGGGAACGAAGGCATCCTGTGGCAATGTGTCTGGAAAGTTGTCGGCGTCGAGTGCTTCGGAAGCAATCGATTCAGCGAGAGACGGCGAAGCTGGCGTAGAAATGTGTTCGGATTGCGGATGGGGGGCACGGAACAGAGCCGCCTCGATCTGCTCGGCCATCAAGCGATAGGTGCGGATTTCGGTCTGCTGAAAGCGGTGCGCTTCCTCGAAGCGAACGTCGAAAATTCCGGCAAGGGCGCGACCGTGATAAATGGGCAGAATTAGAAGGGCTCCGGCGCCGAATTGCCGGCAAATATCCGCCTCAATTCTTTTATCGGTGTGGGCGTTTTCCACGCGCAGAATTTCGCGGCTGGTTTTGTTGTCCGCTGAAACCGTCAACGACGCGGTTACCTGACGAGCGATGTGAGCTGCGCTGATTCCGCTCCCGGCCCGGTAGGTGAGCCGGTCTCCTTTTAACAGAGCAATGGCGACCCCGGAGGCGTTGGCGACATGACGCGCCGATTCCACGATGTGAGCCATCGCGTCATCCAAATTCAGCTTGCCGCTGTCGAGCGAGCGCTGGACTTCCATGATGGCGGCGAGGGATTGCGGATGGATTTGGCTTTCCTGGATGGCAAATGCGTTGGCCAGAAGCTGCTGAAAAGCTTCACGGTCGAGATTGGAAGGGGAGGACATACAGCGGAGCCCACCTGGCGGCTTGGACGAGCGCGGATTGATTGGAAAGACCGCGTTTGAGCCGACAGGCGCAGTTTCTCATCGAGCCAAATTGGCTGTCAATAGGGTTAAGCCCTAGGGTACGCTTTGCCCCGGCGTTGTCTTCCGGCGCGGCTTCCGCAAGAAATCAGGGCCTAGACTTTGCTCCGGTAATTGCTTTCGTTTCGCTAAAGCCCACTCATTAATACAGAAATACAGATGCTTCGAATCCTCGGCTCGCTAGTATGGTAGCGGGAAGTGCTATAGAGTGCTGCTGAGAAAAGTTTTGCACAGTGCGCGCAATAATTAGATGTTGCCGAATCCGCTATATAGTACTATACTCCGCCCCGTTCGTACTTCGCAGCACTGGAGAGCTTGCCATGTCGAGGATTATTTCATCGCACTCTTGCCGAGTGATCGTGGTTGGCGTAATCACGCTGATTGCATCGGTAGTTCCTTCGTTCGCACAAAATAGCCAGAAGATCCTGGGAGGATATTTCGAGGAGTGGAGTATCTATTACGCGGGATATAACATTGCGAACCTGCAACAGAACGGAGTCGCGGGAAAACTTACGCATCTGCTGTACGCGTTCGCCGATGTAACTACAAACCCTGCACCGGCGTGCGTCATTGCGGATTCGTGGGCGGACTATTCGACCCCGTACCTGCCGAGTGTGAGCGGGATTCCTTATGCGGGTCCGCTCTATGGAAACTTTGCGGCCATTCAACAACTCAAGCAACTTCATCCGAAGCTGAAGGTTTTGATGTCGATTGGCGGAGCCTCGGCGGCGAATACGGCGGCTTTCGTGACTGCGGCGAGCACGGCGGCGGGGCGCCAAGCGCTGGCTGCCTCCTGCATCGATATGTTCGTGAATGGCAATATTGCACCGGGGATTACCGCACCGGGATTGTTTGATGGCTTCAATATCGATTGGGAGTTTCCGACGGCCAGCGATACGCAAAATTTCACGGCGCTGCTGGCGGAGTTCCGCAATCAGCTCAACGCGCTGGAAAAAGTGACGCGGAAAGATTATGTGATGTCGTTCGACGGGCCGGCGGGTTCGCAGAACTACGTAAACATCGATTTGAAAGCTGCTGCCAAGCAGGTGGATTTCATCACGATTGACGGCTACAACTATGCGGGATCGTGGGACACGCAAACCAACGATGCTTCTCCGCTGTTCGATAGCAAGAGAGATCCGCTATATGGGCAGAGGCTGGATATCGATGCGACAGTGGATGCTTATCTGAAGGCGGGCGTGCCGCCCTCGAAGTACACCATGGGAGTGCCAACGTATGGAGCCGGCTGGACTGGTGTGCCGAATAAAAATCACGGACTATACCAGAATTCCACGGGGCCTTCGCCGGTTCCGCTGGCGAATGGAACGGGGCTGTGCACGGACTGGAGCGGCAGTACTGCGGGCTGCGATCCGCTGCTGACGCCCGGGCTGGCCACTTATGCGACTCTGGTGAAGCTGACCGCGAATGGGTATAGCGTCTACTTCGATCCGCTGCGAATTGCGGTGACGCTTTACGATCCCAGCGGCGGAAACTTCTATACCTACGACAATCCAACGACAGCATTTCTGAAAATGTTGTACATCGATCTGAAAGTGCCGGGAGGCCTGGGCGGAGCTTACGTTTGGGCGCTGAAGGATGACGATGCGAATGGAACCTTGGTGAAAACCATGGCGGAGGGATTGGGGCGATAGGTCTGTGCTGGTTTCGAAATGTTCATGGCATAGCCTTTAGATGGCGACGGGCTGGAGAGTATCCCGGCCTGTCTTTTTTGAGCTAGTCGAGTTGTTGGAGTCGCGCGCCGCGCCGGACAGCCGGGGGCGGCTGTCCCCACATAGACCTTTTGCTATTTCCGGTTACCTTCCCGCGGCAATCGAAATGGAGTTGGGTTGGGCGGGACTGTTTCCCGCTGGGTCCGAGGAGACGCGTGCGCCAGAGGGCGCGGCGGCGGCATTGCGAAGCGGGGCAGAAGCGGGCTGCTTGCCGCAAAGGTCGATTACTTCCGTGATGCGCTGATTTTCGTATTGCTTCTGCATCTGCCAGTTGCGCAGCGCTTCCTTTTCTTTTCCTACTAAATCGTGGTTCTGCTGGATGCGCTCGGCATAGTGCGCGGTGACGCGCTCCATCTCCGCCTGAATTTGAGTGTTTTCCTGCGCTTTGCGCGCTTCAAACTCCTCGAGTTGTCTCTGTTGTCCTGCCTCATAGGAGCTGAGGGCTTGCTGACGACGGGTCGCGTCCTGCAGCAAATCGTCGGCGGAGGTTCCGGCGGCGTCGAGAGCCATAAGGACCGAGGCGCGCTTGATGTCGGGAGAGAGGTTGCGAATGCGGTCGCTGTTCAGCATGTCGACGACTTTGTGGATGCCGTATCCGGAGCGTGGGCTGAGGATTCCAGCGGCGCGGTAGATGTCTTCGTAGGAAAGGAGATTGCTTTGCGGGCCGGTCAGGCCTTCCGCAGGTGGCAGTGGCGCTTGCTTCATAGGAGCCTCCGTGGGTGTGATTTTGTGGGGCGCGGGAATAGCGTCTTGCTTGCGCCAGAAATTGGGAAAGAATCCCTTCGACGGCATAACTTTCCTTTCTTGGCGTGGGGTTGCGCCTTCGATTTGAGACTGCGATGCGGGAACCGGACCTGCCCACCAGCGCCTTGTCCGCTCGACCGATCGTTGCTCGGCAGAGTGGTCCTCGAGTGATCGTTGCTCCGGTGGTCTTGATTCGAGTGGTCGTGGCTCGGCGGGCCATTGCTCACCGATTCGCTCATTTGCAATTCGTCTATCGGAAAATCTTGGTTCGGAAGGCTGCCGCCGGTCGGAGGAACGGCGAGTTGCATATCTTTCCGAGTCATTTCTGCGGGAGCGCGGCTGGGTGAAACGTTCGCGGCCCGATGGTGAATGAGTTGCGCTTTGAACGTTGGCCGTGAGCGAGTCTGGGGATGTGGCTTGAGAAGCGGCCGCGATGGAGTTAGTTTCTGTGACTGGACCTTTTGCTGGAGCGACGGAGACCTGCGCTGTGAGTTCTTTTGATGGCGGAGTCAGTGGAATATGCGCTGGGTCCGTGTCGCGACAAACGCCGAGGAGAAAGTCTCGGCCGTCGCTGCGGCAATTTTTGGCGATGGCGGAGAATTGCTCCTTCTTCCACCTGACCACGAGCCTGGAACCGATGGAGATGGAAGTTTTGAGCCGGATGCAGGCACCGGACGGGGAAGTGTCTTCCAGGGTTGCAACGGCGCGATTAGGCGTTCCAGTGTGATCTTCCCAGGAAACCTCGGCCACTGCCCACAGGACCGTTCTTGGTTCGATATTACGGCCTTCCATGTCATGTTTATCGGCTTGAGAACGGTGGGGTTTAGTTACGGGAGGGCTTCGGTTTCAAAACGGGCCGTTGTTCCGAATTGACTCACTGTGAAGCGAGGGCTCACAGCTATGTGAACCAGCGCATTAGACCGGTGGGAGCGAGGTCTGGCGATAGGAAGCGCAAGTCGGTTGCACCGGCGGCGCGAGCCAGGGCTTCGGCGGCGAGATACCCGCTGCGCACGGCGCCTTCCATGGTTGCGGGCCAGCCGGTCGCGGTCCAATCTCCGGCGAGAAAAACGCGCGGCCAGGGGGTGAGTGGAGAGGGGCGATGCGCATCGATGCCGGGGCGCGGCGAGTAGGTGGCGTGAAGTTCTTTGATGACGGTGGATTTCACGAGATTGGCTTCGCGCGCGGCAGGGAAAAACTCGCGGACTTCGCGGAGAGCGAGATCGACGATCTCGGCGCGGGATTTGTCGATGAGCGTTTTCGAGGAACTGACCACGAGTTCGATGTAGCTGCCGCCCTCAGGGGCTGAAGCCCGTTGCATATTGGAGGCTGGAGCGGTACGACTGAAGTCGTGCGCCTCCCGTTCGTCTCTCGGGTCGCGTTGGTCTTCGAACCCACGGCTGACGCCGTGGGCTGCATTATTTCGCCGCTCCGCGGCTGGGGCTTGCGTGCGCATGGGCTGCAGGCGGGATTTGTGAAACATCCATTGAATGGTGCGGTCGAGGAGTACGGCGTGGTCGAGATCGGAAATCTGGCGGTCGAACCAGAGGTGAATGCCGGTGATGGGCGCGGTTTCGAAGTGGCTGATTTGTTCGCGAAGCGGCGCGCTTTCTGGGACTTGAGGAAGGACACGGTCGAGATTATCGAAGGGCAGCGCGAGGATGAGATAGTCGAAGGACTCTTCCGGATTTGCATCTCGATTTTCTTCTTGTCCCTTTAGGCGGAGTCGCACCTGCGAAGAATCGGCGGAGAAAGTTTCGAGCGGACGCCGAAAGTGGAGGACACCGCCGCGGGCGCGGATGTATTCGCCGGCTGCGTTGTAGAGATCGGTCAGAGGAACGGTGGGAACTCCCATGTGGCGCGCGGCGGGTGACTTCATGGACTCGCGCACGACCTGCGCGGCGGCGGAGATGGAGATGAGATCGAGTTCCTCGCTGAGGGCACTGACCAGGATGGGGCGCCAGAAGCGGTCGATTGCTTGCCTGGTTTGATGGTGCTGGTCGAGCCAGTGCTGAAAAGATTTTCCGGTGTCATGTAGCTGAGTGAGGGTGAGCGGGACAAGCGCGCGCGCGATGCTGAGTTTGTCGGCGGCGTTCAGGAATTTGAAGCTGAGAAATGATGGAGCGGTATGGAGCGGCGCGGGAAGCGGCGAGGATTTCATGACTGACGTGCGGCCGCCGGGCTCGATGAAAGTCATTTCGTCGTACCAGCGGATTTGATTGGCGACGCCGATGCGCTGGTAGAACTCGACAAGATTGGTGCAGACGCGAAAGAGCACGTGCTGGCAGTTGTCGACGACTTCGCCGGTGCCGGGATGTTCCCAGGAGGAAGCACGGCCGCCGAGGAACGGACGCTTCTCGAACACGGTGACTTTGAAGCCGGAGTCCGAAAGGGCGCAGGCTGCGGCGAGTCCGGCGAGGCCGCCTCCGGCGACGGCGACTGTGGGTTGGGATGGGGTGGAGGACATTGTCAGGGTCGCATTAAGGAAGCGAGCCAAACGCGCGATTGTTGCGTCGCAAACGGCGCGACGCTTCGCGCGGCTCGCCCAGATCCTTCGGCGCCAAAGACGGGCACCTTAGGATGACAAAACTTTGGAGCGCTTGCCATTTTACGTGAGGCGTTTCAGGAAGCCTTTGCCGAGGATGCGCAACTTTTCCCAGGTGCTCAGGGAGACCTTCACGGTGAAGACGTCGTATTGTTTTTCGGCAATTGTTTCGAGCAAGCGACGGTAGATATTGATGAGCACCCATAAGGCTGGCTGGCTGTCTTCGGTAATAAATGGAATCAGCGCGTCTCCGGAGGCATAGAACTCGCGGGCGCGATCGGCTTCGAGAGCGAGCACAGGGCGAAAGCGGGCGGGGTCGGGAGCGGTCAGTAGTTCGGAGGCGGAAAGATTGAACTTCGCGAGATCTTCTTCCGGAAGATAGACACGCCCCAGAGCGGCGTCTTCTTTCACGTCGCGAATAATGTTTGTCAGTTGAAACGCCAGACCGCATTGCTCAGCGAGGGATTCCGCTGCGGGGTCACGATACCCGAAGATGTGAATGCAAACCAGACCGACCACGGAGGCGACGCGATAACAGTAGAGGCGAAGATCTTCGAAAGTTTGATACTGGACGGTGAGACCGGGAGCGGCAGCGCTTTGCGCGGAGGATTCCTCTTGTTCAACGTCCATGGCGGTGCCCTGGGCGAGTTCATCGAGCAATCCGGCGGGGATGGAGTAGCGGCGCTGGGCGTCGGTCAGGGCGAGCAGGATAGCATCGTCGGTAGGCTGGCCTTGTTGGGCGCGGTGCAGAGCGTCGAGCCAGGTGTCGAGTTTCTGACGGCGATCGGGCAGGCTCAGTTTGGGATCGTCGGCAATGTCGTCACAGAGGCGCATGAAAGCGTAGACGGCGCAGAGCGCCTCACGCTTGCGGCGGGGCAGAGCAAGGAAGGCGTAATAGAAATTTTTTGCTGCAGTGCGGGTGATGCCTTTGCAGACGGAATACGCCATGACGAGCTGCGGCGGAGCGGGAGTCCACGGGACCGGAACTTGCTGTGTGCCCGCGCTCATGGTTTTCGTTTCTCCCCACGGCTGCCTGCGAAAAGTTTTGCCATTGCGGCGCGGGCAACTAGAGCAAGTTTGCGCGGCTTCGAGATGGCGGGACGATTTCCGAGAACCGCGTAGTTTTGCTTTTCAATCGCGTTCAGGATTTCCAGGCCGCCGCGGCTGAAAAGATCTAGATCGATGGCCAGTTCGCTATCTACCTGTGCAATCAGGGGAAGGCCGCGGCGAAACCAATCGCGCGCGCGTTCCACTTCGAACCTCATGAGTGCACGGAAGGCAGGAATGTTCCGGGAGCAGAGGATGTCGTCTTCACTGACGTTGAAGCGGCGCAGGTCGTCGAGCGGGAGATAGATGCGGCCCTTGGCGTAGTCGGTGCTCACGTCTTGCCAGAAATTGGCGAGTTGCAGCGCCGTACAGGTGAAGTCGGAGAGCTGCTGGCGCTCGGGGTCGCGGTATCCGCAAAGGTAAAGCACGAGATGGCCGACGGGATTGGCGGAGTAGTGACAATAGGCCAGAACGTCGTTAAAAGTTTCGAAGCGGGTAACGGTTTGATCCTGGCGGAAGGCGATCAGCAAGTCGGAGAATTCGTGTTTGGGGATGTCGAACTGGCGGACCGTTTCAGCGAGAGCGACAAAGACGGGATGCTTGGGCGAGCCTTCGTAACAGGCGTCGAGCTCGCGTTGCCATTGATCCAACAATTCTAGGGAGGCGGCCTTGTCGCCGACTTCGTCGCCCAGATCGTCGGAGATGCGGCAGTAGGCGTAGACGTTGAAGAAATGCTGGCGCAGGCGGCGGGGAAGAAACCAGCTGGCTACGGAGAAATTTTCGTAATGGGCGCGGGCGAGGCGGGCGCAGTATTCGCAGGCTTCGGCGAGCGTGGGCGGAGTGGCAGGGATGGCATAGGCGGCGGGTAGGCGGCTCCAGCCGAGGGTGGAGGACGGGTTGGCGGCGGCGTTCATCAGTTCGCTAAGAGAATTCCTTTTTTGTTTCGGGTAGTACGGTCATTGTAGGGATCCTTCGACTACACAAACGATTCGCGTTCGCGAATCATTTGCTCCGCTCAGGATGACAAGCGCCGTCTAATTTCGTTCTGCTCTCCTGCAATAGCATCAATGGCCGGGAATGATTGCGGTTTTGATGTCGCCGCCGCGGTTCAGCATGTGACGCAGAACCTGCTGCAGGCGCGATAGTGGCGCCTCGCCGGTGATGTAGTCGGTGGGGCGAATCTTTTTTGCCGCGATCAATCCGAAGGCCCGCCGAACCGTTTCCGGCGTGTGATGGAACGTTGCTTTCAAAGTGATTTCGGAGTAGTGCAGGCGATTGGTCTCGAGTTGCACTTTGGTTCCGCTGGCGCAGCCACCGAAGAAGTTGACGGTGCCGCCTTTGCGAACCATGTCGACGGCCCACTCCCAGGCTTCGGGGCGGCCCACGGCTTCGATCACGACATCGCAACCGCGCTTTTGCGGAGAAAGTGCGCGCACGGCGTCGACCACATTGGGAACTTTGGTGGTTTGAATAATTTCGTGTGCGCCCATGTGTTTCGCGGCTTCGACCTGGCCGTCGCGCTTGACGACGGAAATCACGTTGCAACCGATGGCGCGGGCTACCTGCACAAACATGAGACCGATGGGGCCGCCACCGAGAATGGTGACCGTGTCGCCGATCTCGACTCCAGTCTCATGCAAGCCACGAAGTACGCAGGCCAGGGGTTCGGTCATGGCGGCGTCTTCTACGCTCACGTTGGGCGGGATGATCAGCATGTTGGCTTCGACAATGCGGCGAGGCACGCGGATGTATTCGGCGTAGGCGCCATTGTTGAAGAGCAAGTCTTCGCAAAGGTTTTCCTGATGCTTCGAGCAGTAAAAGCACATCTGGCAAGGGGCGGAGTTGAGGGCGACGACGCGCATTCCTTTCTTGAAGCCGTTGACACCGGCGCCCACTTCTTCGATGACTCCGGCCAGTTCGTGGCCGAAAAGCGCGGGAGGAACGATCATGCGGGCGTGGTAGCCGCGCTGGTACACCTTCAGATCGGTGCCGCAGGTCAGGGCGACTTGTACCTTGACGAGAACCTCGCCATCCCCTACGCGAGGGATGGGTACTTTTTCAATTTTGAGATCTTCTTTGCCGTATAAGACGGCAGCGGTCATTTTTCCGTTCACTGCTTGTTTCCTTCCGAGTTACAACTCACCTCGGGGGCTAAAGCCCCAACATTGTGTCCCTTAACGGCGCGACTAAAGTCGTGCCCTTTCACGAAACGGACCCTTTCACAAAACGGACCCTTTCACAAA
>Ga0182024_10004970_pt1 | contig 30139 bp, 19 predicted proteins | sample P32metaG_FD_120480 | JGI IMG/M metagenome (GOLD analysis project Ga0182024, IMG submission 120480) | Permafrost microbial communities from Stordalen Mire, Sweden - P3-2 metaG (Illumina Assembly) | ecosystem: Environmental > Terrestrial > Soil > Wetlands > Permafrost | place: Sweden: Stordalen...
ATCATCTATCTGGTTCTGACGTCGAAACTGGTTCCGCTGTGGACGCTCGACGAATATGCGGAGACGCGCGTGGCGCAGCGCATCTCGATGTCGAGCGGCGTGGCGCAGGTGCAGGTGCTGGGGCAACAGAAATACGCGGTGCACGTGCAGATGGATCCACACGCGATGGCGTCGCATCAGGTGGGGATCAACGAGGTGGAAGCGGCGCTGAAAACCTGGAACGTGAATCTGCCCACCGGGCAGATCACCGGCCCGCAGCGCGCCTTCACGCTGCAGGCGAGCGGCCAGTTGATGAGCGCGGACCAGTACAAGCCGATGATCGTGGCCTATCGCAACGGAGCGCCGGTGCGGCTTTCGGACCTGGGTGACATCGTGGACGGCGTGCAGGACAAGTACACGGCATCCTGGTTCTACACGCCCGACGACGATCAGCGGGCCATCGTCCTCGGCATTCAGCGCCAGCCGGGCACCAATACCATCGAAGTCACCGACAACATCAAGAAGCTGCTGCCGCTGTTCCAGACCGAGCTGCCGCCGTCGGTCCACATGGATATTTTGTACGACCGCAGCGACACCATTCGCGAATCCTACAAAGACGTCGAGTTCACCATGCTGCTGACGCTCGCCCTGGTGATCGCGGTGATCTTCCTGTTCCTGCGAAATATTTCGGCGACCGTCATCCCCAGCCTGGCGCTGCCGTTTTCGATCATCGGCACATTCGCCGTCATGTACCTGCTGAAGTACAGCCTGGACAACCTATCGATGATGGCGTTGATCCTTTCAGTGGGCTTCGTGGTGGACGACGCGATCGTGATGCTCGAAAACATTTTCCGGCACATGGAAATGGGCAAGAAGCCGCTGGCGGCGTCGCTGGTGGGATCCAGTGAGATCGGATTCACCATCGTTTCGATGACGCTGTCGCTGGCGGCCGTATTCATCCCCGTGCTGTTCATGGGCGGGGTGCTGGGGCGCCTGTTCCGCGAATTTTCGGTCACCATCTGCGTGTCGATTCTGATTTCGGGCGTGGTGTCGATCACGCTGACGCCTATGTTGTGCAGCCGGTTCCTCAAGGCGCCGGGGGAACATAGCCACGGCTGGATGTATCGCACCACGGAGCGGTTTTTCGAAGGTATGCTGCACGTGTATGACACGACGCTGAAGGGCGTGCTGCGGCATCGCGTGCTGACCATGGCGACTTTCGTGATCGTGCTGGTGGCCACCGTATGGATGTTCTTGGACATCCCCAAGGGTTTCATTCCGGACCAGGACACCGATCAGATTTCGGTGATCACGGAAGCGTTGCAGGGTACGTCTTTTTTTCTGATGGTGGAATACCAGCAGCAGATCGCTTCCATTGTTCGGGACGATCCCAATGTCGCGGCGCTGATGTCGACGGTGGGCGGAACCGCCGCCACCACGGTGGGCGGCCCGAACTTCGGACAGCTGCTGGTGCGCCTGAAGCCGCGCAGCCAGCGCAAGCTGATGGTGAACGACATCATGAAAGAGTTGCAGCCCAAGGTGGATGCGGTGCCGGGCATGAAGGTGTATCTGCAAAATCCGCCCACCATTCGCATTGGCGGACAGGTCACCAAGAGCCTGTACCAGGTGTCCATGCAATCGCCGGTGAAGCCGGAGTTGTTCGCGGACGCGCAGAAAATGGAAGAAGAGATTGCGCAACTGCCGGGCGTTCGCGATGTGACCAGCGATCTGGCCATCACCAGCCCGCAAGTGGAAGTGGCGATTGATCGCGATAAGGCGGGCCAGCTTCAGGTGAGTGCGAATACCATTGAGAGCGCATTTTACGACGCGTACGGGCCGCACTGGGTCTCCACGATTTACGCCGCCATCAACGAATACGAAGTGCTGTTGGAGCTGAAGCCCGAATATCAAGCCGATCCGCGGGTGCTGTCGCTGCTGTATTTCAAGGGGTCGACCGGCACTCTGGTTCCGCTGGACACACTGGCGAAATTGAAAACCGACGTGGGACCGCAGGCCATCAATCACAACGGCCAGCTTACGGCCGTGACCATTTCGTTCGATCTGAAACCGGGCGTGGCGCTGGGCGAAGTGGTTTCACAGATTCGCGACATCGCCGGCCGTGTTCTGCCCTCCACCATCAGCTACAGCTTCCAGGGCGCGGCGAAAGCGTTCGAAAGCTCGCTGGGGAATTTGTGGGTGCTGCTGATGATCGCGATCGTGGTGGTGTACATCGTGCTGGGGATTCTGTACGAAAGCTACATTCATCCCATCACGATTCTTTCCGGCCTGCCGTCGGCCGGTTTCGGCGCGTTGATCACGCTGTACGTGTTCAAAATGGATCTGAACATTTACGCGTTCGTGGGACTGATCATGCTGATCGGCATCGTGAAGAAGAACGCGATCATGCAGATCGATTTCGCGCTGGACGCCGAGCGCAATCAGGGCCTGACGCCGGATCGCGCGATTTACGAAGGTTGCCTGATCCGCTTCCGGCCGATCATGATGACCACCATGGCGGCGCTGCTGGGCGCGGTGCCGATCGCAGTGGGCTGGGGAGCGGGCGGCGAGGCCCGCCAGTCGCTGGGCCTGGTGGTGGTGGGCGGGCTGCTGTTTTCACAGCTGGTGACGCTGTACCTGACGCCGGTGTTTTACACCTACATGGCGAGCATGCAGGCGTGGCTGATGAAGAACCGAAAGAAGCCGGTCCACGCGAGCGAAATAACGCCCGCGGAAACGCCCGCGTAGTCAGTTTTCATTTTCCATCGAAGTAGCGCAGGGCTTGCGCGATTCCAGCCGAGTAGAGTGCGGCCAATCGCGGGTCGGTGGCGCGAATCGCATCCAGATCGCGCTCGAGCGCGCTTCGAAGCTGGGATGCATCCGCGGCGCTCCAGGTTTTTTTCCCCGCTTTTCCGTACCCGCGAACCGCGCGGCCACCGAGGTTTACCACGGCGTCGGCGGCCTCCGCCCGGGAGAAACCAGCGGCGCGAAAGCTTTCGAGCGCGGCCGCGATCCAGGGGAGCACCAAGTGCGCCGACAGATGAACGCCGGCCAGATACAAACATTTCGCGGCGGGCCGGATGTGGATCAGCTTGCGTTTATCCAGCATCGCGATTTTCCGCAACATCCGGACGACATCCAGGTGGCCTTCCGCGACGAGGGTGCGGGCGTCCGGGTCCATCGCGTTCAGCGAGCCGACCATGGCTCCAGCGACGCGCAAGGGACTGGGCCGGAGGCTATCGAAATTCGAGCCGCACAGCACCACCATTTTTCCGGCCGCCGGCACATGCGACGCCAGATCGTGCATGACGCGATCGAGCGCCGCTTCGGGAACGGCAATCCAGATGAGGCGGCATTTTTCAAGATCGGAATAGTGCTCGACGGCGTGGCCGGCGCGCAACGAGTTCGAAATACGCCTGGCGACGCGGAACGACGCGGCTTTCACGGGTCCGATGCCCGCGAGAAGGGAGGGTAAGCGAACCAGAAACGACTGGGCCACTCCGCCGGCGCTGATCAGGCCGGCAACGCGTGGGTGCCTCAACTGCGCACGGGTCATTGGTTTACGGCATTGGGTCCGCGACGCTGGGGTCCGCGACGCTGGGGTCTGCGACGCTGGTGATCGCGGCGCCGACGATGGATCGCGCGCGAAGGTCCTTCAAACGGTCGCGAAATTCGGCGGCCTGCTTGAAGTCGAATCTCCGCGCAGCCTCGCGCATGCGTTCTTCCAGGCCGGCCAGATAACTCTCCATTTGTTCCGGCGGAATGCTCTCGATTTGGTCCTCAGGTTCCAGAGGGACGGTGACGTAATCCGCTTCGACCACGGCGATCAGATTCGAATCGATCGCCTTAACAATGGACTGCGGTTCGATATTGTTGGCCAGATTATAGGCGCGCTGGACCGTGCGGCGCCGGTTGGTTTCGTCAATGGCGCGCCGCATGGATTGCGTCATGACGTCGGCGTACAGGATCACGCGTCCGTTCAGATTGCGCGCGGCGCGGCCCATGGTTTGAATCAGCGAACCGGCGGATCGCAGGAAGCCTTCTTTGTCGGCGTCGAGGATGGCGACGAGGGAAACCTCGGGCAGGTCGAGCCCTTCGCGCAGGAGATTGACGCCGATCAGCACGTCGTAGGTGCCGCGACGAAGATCGCGCAGAATCTTTACGCGATCGAGCGTCGAAACTTCCGAATGAAGATAGGCGCACTTCACTCCCGCTTCGGTGTAATGCTCGGAAAGATCCTCCGACATGCGCTTGGTCAGCGTGGTGACCAGCACGCGCTCATTACGCTCGGCGCGCAGGCGGATTTCGTGAAGCAGATCGTCCACCTGGCCGCGAATCGGCTTGATGTCGACTTCCGGATCGATGAGGCCGGTGGGCCGGATGATCTGCTCGATGACCGCGCCGCCGGTTTTCGTCAGTTCATAAGGACCCGGCGTCGCCGAAACGTAAACGACCTGATGGACGCGATTTTCGAATTCCTCAAAAGTGAGCGGGCGATTATCGAGCGCGCTGGGCAGGCGGAATCCGAACTTGACCAGGGTTTCCTTGCGCGAACGGTCGCCATGATACATGCCTTGAAGCTGCGGCACGGTCTGATGGCTTTCGTCGATGAAAAGGAGAGCGTCCTGCGGCAGGTAATCGAGCAGGGTCGGCGGGGCTTGGCCGGGGAGGCGTCCCGAAAAGTGGCGCGAATAGTTTTCGATGCCGTGGCAATAGCCGATGTTGCGGATCATTTCGAGATCGAAGTTGGTGCGCTGCCACAGGCGCTGGGCTTCGATCCGCTTGCCTTCTTTCTCCAGCTCCGGCTTCCACCAATTCAGTTCATTTTCGATACTGATCAGAGCATTGCCCCTTGTCTCCGGCGACATCACATAGTGAGTTTTGGGATAAATCGGGAGACGCAGATAATTCTGCTTGACTTGGCCGGTGAGCGGATCGATCTGCTCCAGCGTTTCAATCTCGTCGCCCCACAGGCTGATGCGGTACGCCAGATCGTCGTAAGTGGGGAAAACTTCGATCACGTCGCCGCGGACACGGAATGTGCCACGCTTGAAATCGCCTTCGTGGCGTTCGTAGAGGATATCTACCAGCCGCTGCGTGATGGCTTTTCGCTCGATTTTCTGGCCTTTATCCAGCATCAGCAGCATGCCGTAGTAGGCTTCGGGCGAGCCGATTCCGTAGATACAGCTTACGCTGGCGACGATGATGCAATCGCGGCGCTCGAACAGCGATCGCGTGGCGGAGAGACGGAGCTTGTCGAGCTCGGAATTGATGGTCGCCTCTTTTTCGATGTAGACGTCGCCGGAGGGAATGTAGGCTTCGGGCTGATAATAATCGTAATAACTGACAAAATACTCGACTGCATTTCCAGGAAAGAACATCTTAAATTCCTGGTATAACTGAGCGGCGAGTGTCTTATTGTGAGCCAGAACCAGCGCCGGACGCCCGGTGCGCTCGATCACCTTGGCCATGGTGAAAGTTTTGCCGGAACCCGTGACACCGAGCAGAACCTGGTGCTGCTCGCCGTCTTTCAGCCCGCGCAGCAGCGAGTCGATGGCAACCGCCTGATCGCCGCGAGGTTGGTAATCGATGCCGAGCCGGAAGGCCATATTCAATTATCGCTCGGGGGCTTTGAAGGCGGTGCGGATCGCTTTTCTTGGATCGGACTCACCCATCGTCGAGAATCAGTTTATCCAAAATGGATCGCCCGCGATAAAATGAGGCTTGTCGGCGACGTTCGATTTGATTCCGCTGCGTCTCCAGTTCGTCGCAAAGGCGCCGATCCACTTTCCGCAGGGGTCGGCCGCGAACCTGTTGCGAGGGGTGTTGGGAGCCTGGCTTATGAAGACCGCGCCGGACTCCTACGCACGCCGGTTCGCGCCGGAATACGCCGGCGGACCGAGCGGTTTGCGTCAAGCCCCGCGTCCATTCGTATTTCGCGCGGCACATCTCGCGGGAGTTTCGATCGCGGCGGGTACAGCGTTCGAATTCGGCATCAACTTGTTTGAAACGCGAGATGAAGCTGTTGATTTATTCGCGCGAGCGTTCGAGACGCGGTTCGGTCCCACGGTGGTTGCAACGCGAGAAATCTTGCGGCTGCCGGTCAGCTACGATGGCCCGCCGGCCGGTCGTCTCCGAATCAGGTTCGTAACGCCAACGACCGTCAAAGGCAGTGACGGTGCGGAGTTCGGCCCCTTGTTGTCCCGCATTCGAGATCGAACCAGCACGCTTCGCGCATTGTACGGCAGCGGTCCGTTGGAGATGGATTTTCGGGCTCTGGGGGAGCGCGCGGCGCGAGTGCGGATGACGCGATGCGAGCTGCAACACATTGAAGTAGACCGGACTAGCCGCGCCACCGGCTACACGCACTCGCTGGGGGGATTCATCGGAGTCGCCGAATACCAAGGCGAGCTCGGCGAGTTTATCCCATATCTGGAGATCGCGCGCTGGGCCGGAGTCGGAAGACAGACGGTTTGGGGAAATGGTGAAATTGCCTGGGAAACGTTTTGAAGGCGAATTGATTCGGGGCTGGCTGCACGAGCCCGCGGCGTCAGCGACCGGGACGTCAACTGGAATAGTGCGCGATGCGCTCGCGATCACGCACGGAGCGGGGTCCAACTGCGAAGCTCCGCTGCTGGTCGCGATCGCGGAAGCCTTCGCGGCGGCGGGTTTCTACGTCCTCCGTTTCGATCTTCCCTACCGTCAGCAGCGCGCCAACGGGCCTCCGTTTCCGGCGATGGCGGCGCGCGATCGGGAAGGAATCCGGCGCGCGGCCGGGGCTCTTCGTGAAGTGATGCGCGAAGGGCGTGACGCGGGTCTGCGCGAAGTCGCCGCAGCGTCCAGCGCCCGTGTATTTCTCGGCGGACATTCGTATGGCGGCCGGCAGGCAACCCTGGCGGCCGCGGAAGATCCGCGGATGGCCGACGCGCTGCTGCTCTTGTCGTATCCGCTGCACCCTCCGCGCAAACCGCAGGAGTTGCGCACGGCGCACTTCCCGAAGCTTGAAACTCCGGCGCTGTTCGTGCACGGAACCCGCGACCCATTCGGGTCTATCGACGACATGCGCGCGGCGCTGGCGGCGATTCCCGCGCGCCATGAGCTGATCGAGATCGCGGGCGCGCCGCATGGGTTATCGCCGAAGATCGCGGGATGGCTGTCGGCGCGGCTCGCCGAATTCACCCGCTAACCGCGACCCACTTCGCGCTAAATATGTCGCGATACATCTGTCGCATTACCCGCTGCGGTTTGGCTATCGCGTATTGAAGTGCGGCTCCTATAATCGCGGATAGTGAGACAAGTTGCATCCGCGATGGAGCAGGTGATCGGACTTGCCGCAGTGCTCGTGCTGTCACCCTTCCTGGCAGCAGTCGCCGTGACGATTTTCTTTTTGTCCCGACGTGAGCCACTGGTCGCGCATCGGCGATTAGGTCGCGACGGCCGCCCGTTCTGGATGCTCAAATTCCGTACGATGTGGAGCGGAGATGGCGATCGGTCACTTGGGTTAACACGATTCATCGAACAATTGCGCGGCGAAGCTGTCCCCGAAGTAAAGACCAGCGGCGATCCTCGCGTCACCAGCCGCTTCGCCGCCTTCTGCCGCAGACATTCCATCGATGAGCTGCCGCAACTCTGGCACGTGGCGCGCGGCGAGATGTCGCTGGTGGGGCCTCGGCCGGTGACGCCTTCCGAGTGGGCGAAGTATTACGGCGAATCCGCCGTGGAAGTGCTGCGGTTGAAACCGGGGTTGAGCGGGTTGTGGCAGACTCGCGGGCGCAATCGACTCACGTACCGGCAGCGGCGGCGGTTGGATATTTTCCTGGCGCGTCATTATTGCCTGGTGCTGTATTTGCGGATTCTGGGACAAACGGTGCCGAGAGTTTTCGCCGGGCGCGACGCCTGGTAGTGATTTGAGGAGTGCCGGGACACGCACTCCTGACGGTCGCGCCTCGCACGGAGGTTGAGCGTTGGGGGAAGGTTGATCGTGCCGCTCCTTAACAGTCGCGGCTCAGCCCCAGTTGTTTTGGCGGCGCAAACGAGATATAACTCAACACATGCCGCAAAGTCGCTTGTCTCGATTTGCTCTGGTCATTTCTCTCGGCCTCGCAGCCGCGTTGACCACTCTCGCCGCGGACCGCGTCACCGTCGCCGCGCCCACCGTCACCGGCCCCATCGCCTTGACCGCGAAAGCGCCCGATCCGTCGCATGGCTACCCCTTCAACCCGACCTATCTCGATCTCGCGTCGAAGGGCTACGTCGAAGAGGAGTTTTTCATCGAGGGCACGGCGAATCGCTACAAGCCGGAGCGCGAGGCGACTAGCGCGGTCATCGACAGCGGTCATCCTTATAAGACGCGCATCGTGGTGCGGCGGCCCACCTCCGCGAAAAAGTTCAACGGCACCGCGATTGTCGAGTGGACCAACGTCACCGGCAGCCGCGATCTGGAAATGGACTGGTTCCAATCGGCGGATCATTTCGTGCGCGCGGGATACGCGTGGATCGGCGTCTCCGCCCAACGCGTGGGCGTGAATGCTCTAAAGGCGTGGAGCCCGAATCGCTACGCGTCGCTGGATGTGACCGAAGGCGGCAAGATCACCAACGACGATTTGTCGTACGACATCATGGTGGCGACGGCGATGGCGATTCGCGGCAAAGCGAACAAGGACATCATGGGTGGATTGAAGACGGAGCGCATCATCGCCAGCGGCCATTCGCAATCGGCCGGACGGCTGGGGATCTACGTGAACACGATTCATCCGCTGAATCCGGTGTTCGACGGAGTGATGCTGCACGGCACCGGCGGCAAGCTTCGCGCGGATCTAAACGTGAAGGTTTTCAAGCTGAATTCGGAAACCGATGTTCGCGCCGGAGGGCATCAGGACGATACCGCCATGCTGCGCACTTGGGAAGTTGCCGGAACGTCGCACGTCGATTCGCAATCCGAGATTCATTTCACTGAGATCGGCAAGCTGGATGCCGGTATGCCTCCGGGCGTGTCCGCGGCCGGCACGTGCGATAAACCTCCGTTCAGCCAGGTTCCGTTCCACTACGTGTTCGACGCGGCCTACGATCATTTCGTGGTGTGGATCAAGAATGGAACGCTACCGCCCGCCGCTCCGCCGATTCAGTTCACCACGGGCGACCAGCCGCAGATCGCGCGTGACGAGATGGGCAATGCGCTCGGCGGAATTCGTCTGGCGGAAATTGCAGTGCCTACGGCCGTCAACACCGGCCAGAATACCGGCACGGCTTTCTGCCGGCTGTACGGCTCGCATATCGATTTCGATAAAGCCCGGGTGGCCAGCCTGTATCCGACGCATAAGGCTTACGTCGCGGCGGTGAAAGACGTCACCGAAAAGAATCTGAAGGCCGGTTACATTTTGAAACCCGACGCCGAGGCGACCATCGCGGCCGCGGAGAAATCGGACATCGGCGGGCGGTAATCATCTTAACGAGCCGTGACCATTTGGCTCCGGTCATCGGAGCCAACCAACGCGGCAGCGGACAAGGGAGCGGTTTAAAATAATCTCGGCTCTTCCGCCTGGCGCGGGCCGTCACTCAACCGTACCGCTCGCCCCAGCTCTTCATCGCCCCTAAAACCGGCCGTAATTCGCGGCCCTTCTCCGTCAGTCTGTACTCGTGACGAGGTGGATGTTCCGCATACAGGCGACCTTCGATCACTCCGTGCGCTTCGAACTCCTTCAGCCGCTTTGAGAGCACGCCTGGCGTGATCCCCTTCAGCGACTGTTCAAAATCCTGAAAGCGGCGCGGACCTTGAAGAAACAAGTCACGCAAGACCAGGATGGCCCAGCGATCGCCGATCACATTCAGCGTGCGCGCCACCGGACACTTGGAATCATATTTTCTGGCCATTGCCTTACAGCAGTAACTATGATAACAATAGTCACTGAGGAAACCGAATGAAAACTGCATCAGCATTACTCATCGCATTAGGACTTGGCTCCAGCGCTTTCGCACAGCCACCAGCAGCGGCTGCTCCGACATCCGTAGGCGCGGCCCTCGATCGCGAAGTCAGTCTCGCCGAGCGGCAGCTCATCGGCGTGGTGGAAGCCATGCCCGAGGCCAAATTCAATTTCACCCCTGAAAGCCTGGATATCAAGGGCTCGGCCTTCAAGGGCGTGTACACTTTCGCGGGTCTGGCCAAACATCTCGCGGCCGCGAATTACTTTCTGTGGGGCGGAGCCGGCGGCGATCCAATTCCCGCCAACATCGCCGGCGTAAAAGGTCCGGAGGGGATGACGTCGCGAACGGAGATCATCGCGCTGCTCAAAGCTTCTTTCGCGTCGGGTCATCACGCCGCGATGGCTCTCACGCCGGAGAATTCTTTGGATATGGTGTCCGGCCCCGGCGGCCAGAAAGTCCCTCGCGTATTCGGAATCTCCTTCGGAGTGGCCCACGCGTATGACGAATACGGCCAGATGGTCGAGTATCTGCGCATGTGCGGCGTGGTGCCGCCGGCGAGCGCGCCGCGGTAACGGACGCGAAGCGCGGCCATAGCGGTAGCCGAGAAGGAGGATATCTGGGATCGCGGGCAGCCTGCGCTGCTCGCGCGATAGACTGACGGGAGATGGTTCAAGACCCCGTATTCGCAAAGGCGGTTGCCAGCATCCCTCAACGGTCGGAAAAACAGAGCGACGTGCACAAGCTCGTCGGCTCGTTTGTCGACGTTGGCATCCTACCTCAGGTTGACAGCGTCAACAGCCAAATCATTTACGGACGGCGCGGTACCGGGAAGACTCACGTCATGAAGGTATTGGCCTCGGTCCTTTCTGCTCGCCCTAACACGGCGGTAGTGTACGTGGACGCGCGGACTCTAGGGAGTTCAAATCAGTTTTCGGATCCCAATGTGCCCCTTCCTGCCAGATGTACGGCTCTGTTTCGCGACCTGCTGGCCGAAATCTACAACGGCCTCCTTGAGTATGTCGTTAATGCAGCGCCGACGGGTGCCAACCTAGCGCTGGAGGACCTCGACTACTTGGCGGCCGCGAGCGTGGAATCAAAACTGGTGCCGATCTCTCTTTCGGACAAACGAACGGAAAAAGAGAGCGCTAAGACGCAAGCGGCAATCGGCGTAAGCGCAGCGGGGCCGGAGCTCAAGGCGCAGATCGAGGGCGGTGCGGCCCGAGAAGTAGAAACAACCACCACTTACGCTTCCGAGCAATCTAACAGAATCGTGTTCCCAGCAATCAGCGCTCCCGTCAAGAAGATTCTCGCAAGCTGCGACAGCCACCTTCATATTCTGATCGACGAGTGGTCGTCGATTCCCCTGGACGTACAGCCATACTTCGCTGAGTTTTTGAAGCGTTCGCTCCTGCCGCTGGAGAAGGTAACGATCAAAATCGCGTCGCTCGAGTATCGGTCGGACTTTGGAATCCACACTGAAAACGCTTTTATTGGTTTCGAGATGGGGGCTGACATATCAGCGTTTCTTGACATTGATGACTACTACGTCTACGACCGGAACCCGGACGCCATCACCGATTCCTTCGGCGACATGCTTGTGAAGCATCTCGCTAACGAATTGCCAGATGGCTATCTAACAAGCTTGGGCATCGGTGACGGAAAGGCTCTTGCGAGCAAACTGTTCACCGAGCGAAAGGTCTTTCAGGAGCTCGTGCGAGCGTCTGAGGGGGTAGCGAGGGATCTTATTAATATCTTCAGCAAGGCCTACTTCGTGGCTCATAAGAAGGGTAAGGAAAAAGTGGAGCGGAACGCGGTTCTCGAAGCTGCTCGTCAATGGTTCGAGCAGGACAAGGAGCGGAATCTTGACGACGAGTTGAGAGGCGTATTGAGGCGGATTACCGATGAAGTCATCGGGAATCGCAGAGCCCGCTCTTTCTTGCTTCCACGCGAACTCTCGACGAATCGGGTCATTCAACGACTGTTCGACCTGCGAATTCTTCATCTCGTGCAGCGCGGTTACGCGGATAAAGATCGGCCCCGGGTCAGATACAACATCTACGCGCTCGACTATGGAACTTACGTGGACCTGATGAATACAACGCGCCGGCCAGAGATGGGGTTTGATCTTGTGGAATCAGAAGATTTGTCCGAATACGTTGTTCCATTTGACGACAAGCGCAGCATTCGGCGAATCATTCTTACGAAAGAGTACCTACCGATCGAGGTCGAGGCCGTAGTCTGAGCCGAAGCCAGGCTTGAGGAATCGCGGAATTAAAGAGGAGAGACGCCATCGCGACGCGAGTCCACCCTATCTGATGGATGTGCTCTCGCCCGTGCCCGCCGGACGCCCGTTCATGAAACGCGATCCCCTCACTACCTCGGTGTATCGTACCCCATGATCCTCGGCTTCTGACCCGACAGGCTATCGGTGATCGCCTGCGACACCACCACCGAAAACAGCGGACGGATATTGAAGTGGCTATAAGGATTAATTTGGATCATCATGATCCCGATTAAATCCTCCACCGGGTCGATCCAGAACAGCGTCCCATCCGCGCCGCCCCAGGTGAACGTGCCGATGGAAAGCGCGTCGGGAGCCTTCGACGGATCGGTCAAAATACCGTAGCCCAAGCCGAATCCGTAACCCGCGCCGCGAATGTAAACCGGCTTTCCTGCGCCGATCTGATTGGTGATCATCATGTCGACGGTCATGCGCCCCAGCAGGCGATGCCCCTCGTATTCACCGCCGTTCAACACCATCTGGCAGAAGCGGAAATAATCGGCCGCGGTGCCGTTGAGGCCCGCGACGCCGGAGAAATAAGCGGTCGGCTCATGAAATTCGGGCTTGCGGCGCAGCACGATTTTTCCGTCTTTATCGGGCGTGTAAACCGCCGCGACGCGGTTCACTTTTTCCTTGGGAATGTTGTAGTAGGTGTCACGAATGCCCAGCGGCTCAAAGATGCGCTCCCTGATAAATTCGTCGGGGGTCTTGCCGGAAATCTTTTCGACCAGCGCCGCAACGTAATCGGTGGACGCGCCGTACTGCCATCGCTCACCGGGTTGAAACGCGAGCGGGCGCGTGGCGGAGCGCTCGATATTTTCGAGCAGCGTCTTGGGGCGGTTGCCGGGTTCGAGCGAGAGCCCGGAGGTATGCGTGAGGATCTGGCGAATGGTGATCGGGTGTGTGGCGGGAACGCGGCCCTGCACCGCGTCATTCACCATCATTTTCGAATAGGCGGGAAGCCATTTCGAAATCGGATCGTCCAGCATGAACTTGCCGTCTTCCCACAGCATCATCAGCGCGGTCGAGACGATCGGCTTGGTCATCGACATCAGCGAGAAGATGGCGTCCTTCTCCATCGGCTGGTTTTCTTCCTTGTAGCGCCAACCCTGCGCTTCGAAATGCACCACCTTGCCCTTGCGAGCGATCAGCGTCACCGAGCCCGCGATCTGGTTGGTGTCGATGTAATCCTTCATGAACGCATGGATGCGTTCCAGTCGTTGCGTGGACATCCCGACGGTTTCGGCTTTCGCCATGGGGAGGTCGGATTGGGCGGCGAGGCAAACTGGAATCGCCAAAACGATGGCAAGGGAACGTACGTGGTTCATGAGAACCTCCATCTTGAAAGTGTAATCCAGATGTGGCGCACGCTTCAGCGTGCAGCGGCGAACTTCAGTTCGCCGGCATTCATCATCGCGCGGGGAAACTGTCGGCTGAAGCCGACAGCAGCACGCTAAAGCGTGCGCCACATCGGCGTGCGCCACGTCAGCTACTGACTCCTGACTCCTTCAAGTAGCTCCCGGTATACGATTCCACAACCTCCGCGATCTGCTCCGGCGTTCCTTCCGCGACAATCCTTCCGCCGCGGTCGCCACCCTCCGGACCCAGGTCGATCACCCAATCCGCGCGGCGAATGACTTCGAGATTGTGCTCGATGATCAGGATGCTCGCGCCGGAGCGGATCAGCCGCTCGAACGCATCCAGGAGCTTCGCGATGTCGTCGAAGTGCAGACCCGTGGTGGGTTCGTCGAAAATGTAAAGCGTCCCCTGGGTGGTCGCCTGCGAAAGATGCGCGGCCAGCTTCACGCGCTGCGCCTCGCCACCGGAAAGCGTGGTCGCGGATTGCCCCAGCCTGAGATATCCCAGGCCCACGTCATTCAATACCTTCAACTTCGCCACCAACTTTGGCGTCGCCGAAAAGAACGAGATCGCCTCTTTCACCGTAAGCTGCAACACTTCGTGAATATTGAGTCCGTGATACTTCACGTCCATCACGCTTTGCTTGAAACGCGTGCCTTTGCAGTCCTCGCAAATCAATTCGACGTCGGCCAAAAACTGCATTTCCACCGTCACGGTGCCATCGCCCTGGCAGGTTTCGCAGCGTCCGCCTGGAATGTTGAACGAGAAATGACCCGGCGTGTAGCCGCGGCGATCCGCGTCCGTGGTGGACGCGAAAAGTTCGCGGATGATGTCGAACGCCTTAATGTAGGTGACCGGATTCGAGCGCGGCGTGCGGCCAATGGGGGACTGGTCGACCAGAATTACTTCGGTCAGCAGATCCGCATGTTCCACCTTGCGGCAGGTCTGTTTTTCGATGGGGGTCGACCATTCCTCGGCCATGTCCGATGCCGGTTCATCGCGATTCATGCGCTTGGCCAGCGACTGATAGATCACGTCGTGCACCAGCGTCGACTTGCCTGAGCCGGAAACTCCGGTGATCGCGACCATCAGATTCAGCGGAATCGACACGTCGATATTTTTCAGGTTGTTCGCCTGCGCGCCGATGAAGCGGATCACCCGTTTCGGATGGATGGTCCGGCGGTCGTGCGAATACGACGTTTTCAGCTCGCCTCGCAGGTACTTCGACGTGAGCGAGTTTGCGTCCGCCATCAGCTCCGCATACGATCCTTCAAACACGATCCGTCCGCCGTTTTCGCCGGCGCCCGGACCGAGATCGAGGATGTGATCCGCCGAGCGCATCACTTCGGGATCGTGCTCGACAACCAGAATCGTATTGCCCAGGTCGCGCAGCTCGTGAAGAATGTTGATGAGGCGCGCGGTGTCGCGGCTGTGCAGCCCGATGGACGGTTCGTCCAGCACATAGCACGCACCCACCAGCCGCGATCCAAGGCAGGTGGCGAGCTGGATTCGCTGCGCTTCGCCGCCGGAAAGCGTCGCCGAGAGCCGTTCCAGCGTCAGGTATTCCAGGCCGACGTCATTCAGGAATTTCAAGCGCTGCCGAATTTCGACGAGTATCCGCTCGGCGATGCCGGCTTCTTCGGGCGTCAGCTCCAGCGCGCGGAAAAACTCCTGCGCTTCGGCGATGTTCATACGGGAAACGTCGGCGAGATTCTTTCCACCCACGCGAATGTAGAGAGCTTCGGCGCGCAGCCGGGACCCGCCGCAATCCGGGCAGGTGGTGTACCCGCGATAACGGCTTAGGAACACGCGCACGTGCACCTTATACTTTTTCTTTTCCACTTCGCGAAAGTAGCGGCGGACGTGATGCTGCACCAGCGCGCGCTCTTCCGGCTTCAGCTCGAAATATGGAACGGTGTAACGAACTTTGCCTTTCGCCGCGTCACGGAACTCTTCCATATACCAGGAATGCTGTGGCTTGGTCCACGGGTCGACGGCGCCCTGCGCGATGGTGCGGGACTTATCGGGAATCACCAGATCCATGTCGTAATCTATGGTGTTGCCGAAACCCTGGCAGCGCTTGCATGCGCCGTTCGGATTGTTGAAGCTGAACAGGCTGGGCTCCGGCTCCAGGAACGCTTTGCCGCATCGCTTGCAGGTGAATTTCTCGTCGAAGTGCAAAACCGTTGCGGGTTTTTCCGCGGCTGCGTCGCCGCCTGCCGATTCGAAAAGTATTTCCCCCGCTTCGCGATAACAGATCTCGATGGTGTCCACCAATCGCTGCCGCGCTTCATCCGAGACCTTTTCGGGAATCGCGATTCGATCCGCCAGCACGAAAACAGGTTTTGAGAAATCGACGTCGAGCAGCGACTCCGGTGTGGAGAATTCGAACACGCTGCCATCCTGATACAGCCGGTTGAATCCTTTCTTTCGCAGATCGAACAGGCGATCGCGCAAGGCTTCGTTCGTCTTCTGGGCGTTCGGTTTTTCGGCTGTGCTTTTGCCCGTTCCTTTTTTCTCCGGGCTCGTCCTTTCTGTACTCACCTTCGCTGGGCCGGCCGCTTCGACAGCCACGGGAAACAGCGCGTACCAACGCGATCCCGCCGGCTGCGCAAACATCTTCGCCGCCACCTGATCCACCGAATCGCGCTCCACCTGGATTCCGCATTTCGGACAGATGGTGCGTCCGGCGCGCGCCCACAGCAGCCGCAGAAAATCGTACAGTTCCGTGGATGTGGCGACAGTCGAGCGCGGATTCCTCGTCGTGTTTTTCTGCCGGATGGCCACCGGCGGGGCGATGCCGTCGATCTCGTCGACATCCGGTTTTTCCATCCGCTCCAAAAACTGCCGCGCGTAGGCCGATAGCGATTCGACGTAGCGCCGCTGGCCCTCGGCGTAAATCGTGTCGAACGCAAGCGACGATTTTCCCGATCCCGAAACACCCGTGACCACGGTCAACTTCTCATGTGGGATGTCCACCGACACGTTCTTTAGATTGTGAACACGCGCGCCCCGAATTCGAATCGACTCGTTGCCGATGGGCTGCCGTGCTAGAGGCGAGACAGAGCGGCGCGCATGTTTCCGATCCGAGGCACGGCCGTTAGAGGGTGCGTCCGTCGAGCGCTTGATGGAGTCTTTCACAGGGATTCGTGCCACGTTTGGGTCGCTGGGGAAGCGTTACATTACTAGTATAGAAGTGCCGTCAAATTCCCCTCATGAAGACATGGACGCGCGCGCCATCCGCGCGGCTCTGGGGTGCTGGTATGACCGAAATCGCCGCGACCTTCCGTGGCGCCGCACGCGCGATCCGTTTGCGATCTGGGTTTCCGAGATCATGCTCCAGCAGACGCGCGTCGCCGCCGTAATCCCTTATTACCAACGATTTATCAGTGCGTATCCGAATGCCCCCGCGCTGGCCGCCGCGCCCGAGGAGCAGGTCCTGGCGATGTGGAGCGGGCTGGGCTACTACAGCCGCGCGAGAAACCTGCATAAAACCGCGTCAATAGTTACGCAAAACGGTGTTTTTCCGCGTGATTTTGACTCCATTCGAGCGCTTCCCGGGATCGGCGATTACACCGCTGCCGCGATCTCAAGCATCGCGTTCGGCCTGCCTCATGCGGCCGTCGACGGCAATGTGCGGCGCGTGATTGTACGTTTACTGAATGACGATTCCGCGGACGTGCACGCGGAGGCTTCGCGGCTGCTCGATCGAAAAGATCCAGGCCGCTGGAACGAAGCAGTGATGGAACTCGGTGCGACCATTTGTATGCCGCGCGATCCGCGTTGCGAAGAGTGCCCGGTCACGAAGTATTGCGAGGCGCACATACACGGCACGCAGGAGTCGCTGCCTTCCAAGCGCGTGAAGCCCGCGCCGGAACGCTTGGAGCGCACGCTGCTTATTGTTCGTCACAGAGGACGGATGCTTCTGACGGCGAGTTCGCGCGTGAAGGGCTTTTGGGATCTTCCGGAGATTGTCGATGGAAATCCGAGCGGGGGGATTCGCCCCGGGGTGGCGTTGGGTTGGTTTCGTCATACCATCACGCATCGTCACTATAAGTTCGTCGTATGTGAGGGTAGAGCCTCGTTAGACATGGCCGCAGCCCCGCGATCCGAGAAGCAATATCGATGGGTGCGACAGCGAAAGTTACCGGAAATTGCGTTGAGCACCACTGCGAAAAAGGCGCTGCGTTTGGCTGAGCGTGTCCTTCAGTAGACTCCTTCGCACGCCGAGTCACGTTGGTTATACGACGCTCGATTACACGCCCCGCCGATTCCCCCACACATCGATGTGCAGCCGGGGACTGTATCGAAAACCCTCGCGCTTACAGATTTCGGTGATCCAAACAGCGCGCTCGCGGATGGTAGTCGCGTCGGTTCCCTCCGCCATGAGGACCACGCGTCCGCGATCCGCGGAAATCTCCTCAAGCATCGATTCGATCTCAACCAAATCCTGCGGCGAGGTCACCACGAACTTCAGTTGATATTCGAATTCGCGCGCGAGTCGCCTCAGCAGTTCCGGCTGATATCGCAGACGATCGTGCTGCGCGGCCCATCTGCCGCCATCGCGCTCATGGGGCGTCGAATTGGCCAGCTTCGGGCTGATGCTCATCAGGTCGCAGACCACATCCTTGTGAACGGTCCCGGCAGTTTCGATGGTAATGTGCAGGCCCGATTCTTTCAGGTGATGGGCTAGCTCGACGATGCCATCGGCGATCATCGGCTCGCCACCGGTGACGACGACATGCGTGACGTGGCGGCCCGAGTGAGGCGTGGCCGCCGCTCCCTTACGGTCGCGGCTCTGAAGCACCTCGGCCACAATTTCGTCGATCGAATAGTCGCGCCCCTCTGGATTCCAGGAGGTGTAAGGCGTGTCGCACCAGGTGCAGCGAAGATTGCATCCGCTCAAGCGCACGAATACGCTCGGTACGCCGGCGAGAATCCCTTCGCCCTGAATCGAGTAAAAGATTTCGGAGATCCTCACGAAGATAGTCTAGCCTGTGAGTTCCGACGCCGCCCACGGGCGCGAACATCCTTCGCGTCGGGACCAGAGGTTGGGTCGAATTGTCTGTCCTCTTCCAGAGATCTCAAAGAAGCCCCGCCCTGAACGGGCGGGGCTTGAACGACAGGCGGGGGCTACGCAACCATCAGCGGATCTCGAACGCCGGCTTCTTCGAAGCCTTTACGGCGCAGTAGGCAGGAATCGCACTCGCCGCACGGGCGGCCTCCCTCGACCGGATCATAACAGCTATGCGTCAGCGTGAAATCGAGCCCTACGTCAATCCCCAGTTTCACGATCGTGGCTTTGTTCAACGTGGCGAGTGGTGTGTGAATGCGGAGATGGGTGCGTCCTTCGATAGCCGCCTTGGTGGCCAGGTTCGCCGTGTGTTCGAAGGCCGCGATGAACTCCGGGCGGCAGTCGGGATAACCGGAATAGTCGATGGCGTTCACGCCTATGAAAATATCGGACGACTCGAGCACTTCCGCCCACGCCATGGCGAATGACAGAAAGATGGTGTTGCGCGCGGGAACATAGGTGATGGGAATGCCGGTTGCCATTTCCTGGTTCCCGCGGTGTTTGGGAACATCGATGTCAGCGGTGAGCGCGCTGGCTCCGAACGCGCGCAAGTCGATCTTCACCACGCGATGTTCGCGTGCGCCAAAGTGGGCGGCGACGCGCGCGGCCGATTCCAGTTCCACGCGATGCCGCTGGCCGTAATCGAACGAAAGCGCGTAGCACTCATAGCCATCGCGGCGGGCAACGCCGAGGCATGTGGAGGAGTCCAGGCCGCCGCTGAGGAGACAGACTGCTTTGAGCGTCATGATCTAATGGCGTTCATTCGTAACGCCGAAAGGAAAATGTGTCGACACGAGTGTCGACACGGCACGCTAAAGCGTGCGCCACAACCGAGTGCTCCACGTCGTAGGCCGGCAAGATTGCCGGCTGTAGCCAAGATTGGCTGCCCCACAAGACTACCGTGCATGGTGAGCCGGGTGGTGGCGCGGCAGTTTGAAGGTGAGCGCGAATCCGATCAGCGGGAGCACCATCAATCCGCTCATCGCGGTGTGCATGGTCAGGCGGTCCGACGCGAAACCGATGGCAGGCACGAACATCAATCCGGCCAGCCCCCACGCGAATCCCATCATCAAGGCGCTCACGGTGCCGGCCTGCGAAGGCGCCAATTCCTGGGCCATGTGAACGTTCACGGGAATGGTGAACAGCAGGACCAATCCGCTCATCAGCAGCCCCGCCATCGCCACGATTCCATGTCCGAAAAAGAAGACCGCCAGGCAGGGCGCCGATCCGAGCATGGACGCCATGATCACGCGCCGTCCGCCGAATCGATCGGAGAAGTGGCCGCCCAAAAATCCGCCCAGCGCGCCCGCGGCCTGGAACATGGAAAGCGCACCGCTGGCCTGTTGGAGCGTGAATCCGCGTTCGCGATGCAGATACAGCGGCAGAAACTGGCCGAACACCATCTGCACGGCCGATCGCAAAACGACCAGCGCACACAGTACCGCCAGAGGCTTCCATACACCATGTAAGGCGGCGAGATCGAATTTGCTGCGCCGCGATGGGTCGATATGATCGGGCTGGCGCATGTAGACCAGCAGGAAGATGGTGATGAGCACGCCCGGAATGGCGCCGATGTAGCTGTGACGCATCCCGGCCCATTGCACGATGGAGGTGAAGTACAGTGGGCCCACGGCGAGCCCTAGCGAGCCGGAACTAATGAACACCGCCATCCAGCGGCCGCGATTGGCGCTCATCCCCAGCGTCGCGCGCGCGGAAGCCTGCGGGTGAAATGATGCGATCCCTACGCCGCCCAGGAAAATCAGCGACGCGGCCGCCTGAAAATTCCACGCAAGGCCGAGTGACGCGATAAACAGTCCCGCTACCGCTGGCGCCAGCGCGGAAAACAATCGGGAGTGAAAACGATCCGAGAGATAACCGTACGCGGGCTGCACGAAGGAGCCGGAGAACACCATCACCGCGCCGAGGATCCCCGCCTGGGTCAGCGTGAAATGCAGCCGTTCCACCAACAGCGGCTGGAACGCGCCCACCGCGCTCGAGTACATATCGATGAAGAAATGTCCCAGCGAATACAGCACCAGCGCTGCCATGCCCGTCTGGACACGCCGGTTCTTTGCCGTTTCAAATGTGAGAACGTGGGATTCCGCGCCCATGCAGTGGAAAATATAATTCTAACGTAGTGTTATCATCGTCCGATCAGGCAGGACTCATGACACCACATCGCCCCTTTGTTCCTGAAGGCGTCAGCATGAAAGAGCTGACGCTGCGCGCGGTTCTGATCGGACTGGTCTTGTGCGTGGTGCTTGGCGCCGCCAATGCTTACCTGGGACTGAAAGCCGGCCAGACCATCGCCGCCACATACCCGGCCGCCGTCATCAGCATGGCTGCGCTGCGGGCGCTGAAGGGCTCCATTCTAGAGGAGAATATCGCGCGAACCGCGGGGTCCATTGGGGAGTCGGTTGCGGCGGGCGCGGCTTTCACCATTCCCGCTTTCCTGCTGGCCGGATCGTGGCCGGATTTCGAACCATCCCACGTGTATTGGAAATCGACGGCGCTGATCGTGGTCGGGTCGATCCTGGGAGTGCTGTTCGTGTCGCTGGTGCGGCGCGCTCTGGTGGAAGACGCCTCGCTTCCATTTCCCGAGTCGCTGGCGGCGGCGGAAATCCACAAAGCCGGACGCCGCGGCGCCGATGCCGCGCGATATCTGTTCTCGAGCATCGGTCTGGGCACACTGGTCCAGGCGTTCGTCGAGCTGTCGCTTTACGCGGGCGACAAAACCTTCATGATTCGCGTCGGGGAACTGGGCAAGAGTTTCGTTCGCTTGGGCGGGCGCACCAGCACCAACGTATTGCAAACCGGTGCTATCTCCACCGTCGGCGGGCCCACCGTCAGCCCCGCACTGATCGGCGTCGGGTACGTGATCGGCCCGGAGCTGGCGGCGCTTAATTTTTCAGGCAGTATTCTCGCGTGGGGCGTTCTGGTTCCATTGATGATGTATTTTCTGGGCCCGACGCTTAAAACATTCCTGCCGGTGAACGTAAAAGACGACGACTGGGCCGGTTTGGCCCTGGCTGTCTGGCGATATATCGTACGTCCGATCGCGGTGGGCGGAATGATGGTGGGCGCGGCGTACACGCTGTTCCGCATGGGGAGTAAACTGACTTCGAGCCTGGGCCGCGCGATTTCCGAAGTCCGCCACGGAGCGCCGCCGCTCGAATCGATGGCGCGGACCGAGCGCTACATGGGTGCGAAGACCGTGCTCTCCCTGATCGGAGTCGTGTTTCTCGCAATGATCGCGCTGTACGTGTATATCTCCGGGCAGGTGTTTGCGGGCGTGGTCGCCGCGATCGTCATGCTGATCGTGGGATTTTTCTTCGCCACCGTTTCCGGTAATCTGTGCGGAGTCATCGGTTCGTCGAACAATCCGATCTCAGGGCTGACGCTTTCGACTCTGATCATCGCAGCGCTGCTGATGGTGGCGCTGGGCGTTTCCGGCCCCAGCGGCGTGGCCGTGGTGTTGGGCGTGGCCGCTGTGGTGTGCGTATCGTCGGCGGTGGCCGGCGAACTGATGCAGGATTTCAAGGCCGGATATCTTCTCGGTGGAACTCCGCGCTCCATCCAGATCGTCGAACTGATCGCCGTGGTAGTCGCGAGCCTGGTGATGTATTATCCGCTGCACCTGTTGCAGGTGGGCAACATCAAAACCGGCGGGATCGGGTTCGGCGATCCGAAACTCTCCGCGCCGCAAGCCGGATTGATGGCGGCGCTGGCACAAGGAATCGTCAGCGGCGATATGGCGTGGCCGCTGGTGGTGGCGGGCGGGCTGTTCGGCGTCTTTCTGATCATGATCCGAGTGAAGAGTCCAATGCTGGTGGCGATCGGCATGTATCTGCCGTTCCAGACCACGTGTGCGATTTTCGTCGGCGGGATGCTGCGCTGGCTTACGGATTCGCGCAGCCGCGCCGCGGGCCACAACGAAGCGCAACAAACCCGCGTCGGTAACGTCGGGATTCTGATCGCGAGCGGATTGATCGCGGGCGAGGCGCTGACCGGTTTATTGTTCGCCTATTTCAAAGCCAAGGATATCCCCATCTACGCATTTTTCGCGGATCCGTCTTACCTCGCGGGCGTTGCCGTAATCGCACTGCTTGGATTCGTCATGGTGCGGGTGCCTCTTTCCAAAGCCGGACGCGCCGATGAACCGGCGCCGCCCGCGGCCATGATGTGATGAAGGAGCCAGAAGTCAGTCCGGAATCCATGACGGACGTTCCGCGGACGCAAGAGACGCGACGTCAGAATTCAGAATCGCGCCGGGCGGTTCTGGTTGGCGTTTGTGCTGTTCTCGCCGCCTGGACCTGGATGTTCCTCACGGTCCACTACAACTATGGCGGCAATTGGACCGCGCTCTATCTGATCGGCCCGCGCACGCCGGTTCCACCGTCGGTCCGGGCTGAGCGGCTGTACATCTTTCCGAACAACTCCGGCTACGACGGACAAAGTTTTCACCTGATGGCGCACGATCCGTGGATGCGCCGCAGCACGCCGGCCGAGCTTCAAATCCAGACCTTCCGTTACGCGCGCATTCTGGTTCCGGCGCTGGCGTGGATGGTCGGACTGGGCCGGGACCGGTGGATCGATCCGGCATACTACGCCGTGATTCTCGCCTTCGTGTTCCTGGGCGTGTATTGGACGGCGGTGTATGCTCAGGGAGCTTCGTTGCAGGCTGGGGCCGCTTCGCTCCCCGCCGCGTGGGGATTCGTGTTTCTGCTTTCGCCCGCCACGCTGACCTCGCTCGATCGCATGACCGTCGATATCGCTCTGACGGCCCTGTGCGCCGCATTCGTTGTGTATGCCGATCGCGGAACGCGTTCGAACGGAAACGGCACCCGATGGAAGATCCTCTTTGTGCTCGCTTGCGCGCTATTGACTCGCGAAACCGCGTGGATTCTGTTCGCCGCTTACGAGGTGTTTCTGCTGGCGCGCCGCCGCTTTACCGATGCCTGTTTCGCCACGGCCGCTGCGATTCCCGCCGTTGCGTGGCAATTCTATATCGCGGCGCGAGCGGGGAAGGCGGCCATCCCTCCAGAATTGCTCGGGTGGATTCCGGGCGCCGGATTCTTCGATCGCCTCACGCATCCCGCGGTTTACGGTCTGCCGCCTTTCCTGACCCATCTCGCGATCACCCTAGACTACGTGGCTCTGTGCGGAATGGCGCTTGCGTGCGCGCTTGCCGTGCGTGTCTTTTCTCTCAGTGTCGCCGCTCGCAACCCGGTCACGGCAACCGCCTGGGCGATCTTCGGATTCGCGCTCGCCGCCGTGTTCCTTCGCGGCCAAGGCGAATGGGCCGACGCGTTCGCCTTCGGCCGCATCTTCGCACCGCTGCTGGTGCTCATGGCGATGTGCCCGCTGCTCTCCTCAGCGTCGTCACGAGTGTGGCTCGGCCTCGCGCCCACTCTACTGGTGGACTCGCGCATCGCGCTGAATTTTGGCAAGCAGGCCTTGGGCGTGCTCCGGGGATTGTTACATTGGGCCTGATGGCACCGCCCCCGTCGGCACATTTGCGAGCCGCCCATGGGTTGCCCGGGTACTTGCGCCGCCATTTGCAACCCCATTTCCAACCATTGTTGCTGGCCTTGTTCGCTGTGCTCGCCGCCTGGACCTGGATGTTTCTCACGGTCCACTACAACTACGGCGGAAACTGGACCGCCCTGTTCTGCATCCGCCCAGGCATGCCGGTTCCGGCGTTCCTGAAATCTGAAAACCTCTACATTTTCAAGAACAGCGAAGGCTACGACGGCCAGGTGTACCATCTGATTGCGCACGATCCCTGGATGCGCAAGGGCTCGGTCGACGCCATCGCCGGTGCGTCGTTTCGCTACCAGCGCATTTTCGTTCCAGCGCTTGCCTGGGCGCTTGCGCTGGGCCACGACCCCTGGATTCACGCGTCCTACTTTGCGGTGATCCTCGCGTTTGTGTTCCTGGGCGTCTATTGGACCGCGCAATTCGCCGCGCGCATCGGCCGGTCCCGTCTCTGGGGACTGGGGTTTCTGATGGCGCCCGCCACCATCGTCTCGCTCGATCGCATGACCGCCGACATCGCGCTGGCCGCGTTCGCCACCGGCTTCGCGTGGTATTGCCTCGATTCAGATGCGTCCGATTCCGCGGCAGGTTCGTGGTCGAAGAGCCGGGCGTGGAAGATCCCCGTCCTGCTCACCTGCGCCGCGCTCACCCGCGAAACCGCTTTGCCGATCATCGGCGGCTACGCGATTTATCTCGTAACGCGCCGACGCTTTTTGAACGCCCTCCTCACCGCCGCGACGGCGTGCCCCGCCGCCGCCTGGTACATCTATCTTTCCCGTCTGGAGCGCTCCTCCGCGCCGGAATACCTCGGTTGGATCCCGTTCGCCGGATTCGCCGACCGCATCTTCCATCCCGTTCTCTATTCGATCTCGCCATTCAAGAACGCCCTTGCTCTCCTGCTCGATTATGCGGCACTCTCCGGCATCGCGATCGCTCTGATCATTGCCATCCGGCTCGCCTTGCGGCGGCGATGGGACTCTGCCGCATGTGCGATTTACGCGCTCGCGCTCGCCGGGATTTTCGTACGCAGCCGCTCCGTGTGGGAAGAAGCCTATGCCTTTGGCCGCGTGCTCTCTCCGCTCATGCTGCTGACCGCGCTGGATGCATTGCGAATGAACCCCTGGCTCGCCGTCCTGCCCATGTTCCTGGTGGACAGCCGCATCAGCTTGAATCTGGTTTCCCAAATTCAAGGCGTGTTCCGCGGAATTACCCGGCTCTAATCGCAAGCGCCGCTCGACCAGTTTCAGGGACATGGTAGGACCATCCCGGCAAGCCTGTCCCGTGAAACGCCGGTTACAAGCGATACGAAACTGCTCGAAGCAAAATCGTGAAATGGTCTAAAGTAGTAGATTGTCGCGCGTCAGCTCGTCTCCAGGCTCTTTAAATCCATCCGCGACCGTGCGCTGGCCGCAGCTTTACCTGGGCCTCGGATTCACGACGCTCGCCACGCTGATCCTGGAACTTTCACTCACCCGCATCTTTTCGGTGGTGTTCTATTATCACTTCGCATTTCTGGCGATTTCGATTGCCCTGTTCGGGCTCGGCGCCGGCGGAGTTTACTCCTACATCGTCGCGAAGTGGGCGCCAAATCTGTTCGCCAAACTCGGCGCCGTCGCGATCGCGACCAGCCTGTGCGCGGTGGCTTCCCTCGCGTTTCTTCTGTGGCACCGAAGCGAACTCACCTGGTATACGCTCGCCGCGGTCTACCTCGCCAGTGCGCTCCCTTTTTTCCTGGCCGGCATCATTGTTTCGCTGGCGATTTCAGAAGCTATTGAACGCGTCCATCGCGCCTACTTCTTCGATCTGGCGGGCGCGGCGGTGGGATGCCTGCTGCTGATCCCGTTTCTGGATTATTTCGGTGGACCGAATACCGTCATCTCGGCGGCGGTGTTTTACGCGGTGGCGGCGGCCATCTGGTTTAACCTGGCGGGCGGATCGAAACGCCGCGCGACAGCAGTGTTGCTGTCGTTGTTGCTGGTGGCGCTGATGGTGGTGAACGGCAAGCTTCATCTGCTGGACGTTCGCTTCGCCAAGGGCCGCGCGCTTCCGCCTGAACAGTTCGTGGCCTGGAACAGCTTTTCGCGCGTCGGCGTACACGGAGGCGGACCTTACATCATCGACATCGACTCGGATGCCTCTACCGGCATTGCGCATTACGATTGGAGCAATCTCACCGAAGCTCAGAAATACAGTCTCACCCACACCGGCCCCGGATCGGCGTATCTGATCCGTCCCGGCGCCAAAGCCCTGGTGATCGGCGCGGGAGGCGGATGGGACGTCGCGCGCGCGCTGGGTTCCGGCAGCGGCGATATCACCGCCGTCGAGATCAATCCCATCATCGCGAACGACGTCATGCGCGGCGAGTTCGAAGCGGCCAGCCACGGGCTGTATTCGCGGCCGGGGGTTCGTGTGTTCGTCGAAGACGGCCGATCCTTCGTCCGGCACAGCTCTGAAAAATATCAGGTGATCCAAGCCACTCTGGTGGACACGTGGGCGTCCACCGCGGCCGGCGCCTTCGCGCTATCGGAAAATAATCTCTACACCACCGACGCGTTCTACGATTACCTCACGCATCTCACCGATGACGGCCTGTTGGCCTTCACGCGCTGGGGATTCGATCCGCCGCGCGAATCGCTGCGCCTGGTTTCGCTTGCCATGGATGCGCTCGACCGGCTGGGCGAGCAGCGCCCCTCGCGTCACATCATCGTGGTGCGCGAAGACGCCAAGGATCTGCAAGGGATGGGATCGCAAGACACCGTGCTGGTCTCGCGAAAGCCCTTTACCTCGGATGACCTCGACCATCTTCGTGTGGAGTTGATCCGCGCGCGTCTCCAGGCCGTCTACCTTCCGGGCGATCCGCCCGCCAATCCCTTCGGCCAACTTCTTGGCGCCCAGGCCCCCGGCGCGTTCTATGAATCCTACCCGTTCAACGTCTCGCCGGTGGATGACGATCGCCCGTTCTTCTTTTACACCGTGCAGCCCGGCGATCTGTGGAGCTACATTTTTCACGGCAACCGGAATAATGTCGATTACAAAATCAATCAAGCCGTGCCCCTGCTGTACGCGCTGATGGCCGTCAGCATCGCGGCTACCGCTTTGGTCCTGATCCTGCCCCGGCTTCTGCTGCGCAGCGAATTGCCGAAACAAAAAGGCGTGCTCGCGTTTTTGTGGTATTTTCTGTGCCTGGGCGCGGGCTATATCCTGATCCAGGTCGCGTTGATCCAGAAATTCGTGCTGCTGCTGGGACACCCCACCTACGCGCTCACCGTGATCGTCTTTTCGATGCTGGTGGCGAGCGGCGCCGGCAGCTATTTCAGCGGGCACTGGATCGCCGCAGGCGATCCGAAAGGAGATGCGCTCGCCGCAGGCGATCCCAAACCAAATGCGCCTGACGGATCGGACCGTAAACTGATGGTCACCCTGGCCGCCATCGCGTTTCTCATCGGAGTGCTGGCGTTCGTGGCGTCACCCCTTGCGCAGGTCGCGGCCGGCTGGCCCCTGCTCGCCAAAATGGCGATCACCACGCTTTCCATCGCGCCCGCTGCGTTTCTGATGGGCATGCCCTTTCCGAGCGGACTGCGGCGCCTGGAGGAACGTCATCCTCCGTCGGTGCGCTGGGCCTGGTCCATCAACGCGGCCGCGAGCGTGCTTGGCTCAGGCGGAGCGATTGTGCTCGCCATCTATCTCGGACTGCGCGCCACCATGCTGATCGGCGCGGGGCTGTATCTGCTTGCGCTGGTGGTGATTGCGCTCACGCGCAAGCCGGCGTTGTGGCGCACGCTTTGAGCGCACAGGCCGCTCGTGCCGTTGTGCGCGATTTAACAATGCGTGCAGTGTCGAGATTCATCTCGACATTTCTTCCTATGGAACCGCGACCGTAAGGGAGCGCCATGCACTGCCCCCACCAATGGCCTCCAGCGTCAATCTTTGATGACGCGAGTGGCTTCTTCCACTCGATCGGCGATCGCATGCAATGCCTGCGCCGCGCGCCGTGCCTGCTGATTCGCTTCGTCCCAACGCTGCGCCTCCACCGCCTCGCGGACGCCGGGCAAGGTCTTAGCGCCATACCCGGTGTAAAGTCCAGGCGCGTAAATCTGGTGGCGATACCAAGGACGCCCGGGCAATCCATCGGGAAGCAGCAGCGCGCGCTCCGCACGTCCGACGATTTCGTTGACCTTCGCCAGTTTCTCCGGGGTGAGTTTCTCCAGCGCGCTCTTTTCCGGCCCGGTCTTTTCGACGGTTTTTTCCGATGCGCCCAGCCCCTTCATGGCGACCGCAATCGCGTCGTCATACGCCTTCGAGACCACGGCCAGCCTCGCCAACTGCGCGCGAATCTCGCGCAAGTTTACGTCAATACTCTGGTCGCTTCTTGGCTCGACTTTTGGGTCAAACAACCGGTTGGTACTCTTCTGGGCATTCTTCTGTACCGGCTTTTGAATGTCGTCGACGTAGCGCTTCACCGCGCTCGCAACGCCAGAGAAATCGAACGGCAAAATCGCGGCATCCGCCAGTCGCGTGATGCTCGCCGTCATCACCTGCGATAGCGCCTTGCCGTAGCTGAAGTCCCCGTCGGAAAATCGTTGAAACCACGTAAACGTGTCGTAAATCGAGTGATATACTCCCGAATCGCCGCCGCCGAATCCCAGGTTCAGGCTGGCCACGCCCGCGTGATCCAGGAACGCGACGTAATCCGATCCCGCGCCCAGTGCGCCCAGCCGGAATTCCGGACGGTCCCCCGCCTTCCCGCGCCCGCGCGGTGTCTCGATCAGCGGCTTTCCGCTCACCGGATCGTTCACGTCGCGCAACACGTCTTTGAGGAATGCTTCGAGCGACGGCGATCCGCCGGCGTTAATGGCGCCCTTTCCGTTCGAATCCGAGTTGAGGTACACCGCCGCCTTCCGCTCTAACTCTTCTTCGTGCTTTTCCACCCACTCGGTGGATCCCACCAGCCCGAACTCCTCGCCGTCCCACAACGCCAGTACGATGGTCCGCTTCGGCTGCCAACCTTCCTTGCGCAACATGGCCAACGTTCGCGCGGTTTCAAGCAGCGCCGATGCGCCGCTCAGCGGATCGCTCGCCCCGTTCACCCACGCGTCGTGATGATTGCCGTAAACGATCCACTGATCCTTATAGAGCAAACCCGGAATGGTCACGATCACATCGCGAAGAGGTTTATTAGTCCAATCGAAATCCACCTTTAGATGAACCGTGGCGGGACCGGGACCCAGGTGATAGGTCACCGGCAGCGCTCCGCGCCAGGGTTCGGGAGCCACGGGCCCGCCCAGCGCGTCGAGCAGCGGCCGCGCATCGCCATAAGAAATCGGCAGCACGGGAATCTTCAGGATGGTTTTCGCGTCCGCGCGAGAAAGCCGCTTGGCGCCGGGCTCCGACGCCCAGCCCGGCGTCAGCGGATCGCCGGGATAAATCGCCATGTCGAGAATGCTGCCGCGCTGCACGCCATCGAGAGGGCGCATGGGACCCTTGGGATAAACGTCGTTCTGAAAATATCCGTCCTCGTGCGGATCGGAATAAATCAGGCATCCCAACGCCCCGTTTTCCTGCGCGAGCTTCGCTTTCACGCCGCGCCATCCGCGCCCATAGCGCACGATCGCGATCTTGCCCTTCACGTCGATACCGGCCTTCTTGAGGTACTCGTAATCCTCCGGCATCCCGTAGTTCACGTATACCAGCGGGGCGTTCACGTCGCCCGACGCCGAGTACGCGTTGAAGGTGGGAAGCTGCCCCGGCTCGCCCGTATCCTTGTCTTCGGGGATCGCCGGTTCCTTGAGCTGCGCGCGAAAGCGCACGGGCGCGGTCATTTCGAGCGATCGCGAGGTGGGATACGGCAGCAGCGCGTCGAATTCTTCGATGTGCGCATCGAGTCCCCACTCTTTCAACTGCGCAAGCGCGTATTCGGCGACGGCTTTCGCTCCCGGCGATCCGGCGTGATGCGGATTCGCCGACATGCGCTCCATGTGGATGCGGATGCG
>Ga0182024_10004971_pt1 | contig 30134 bp, 34 predicted proteins | sample P32metaG_FD_120480 | JGI IMG/M metagenome (GOLD analysis project Ga0182024, IMG submission 120480) | Permafrost microbial communities from Stordalen Mire, Sweden - P3-2 metaG (Illumina Assembly) | ecosystem: Environmental > Terrestrial > Soil > Wetlands > Permafrost | place: Sweden: Stordalen...
GTTGAACAACCAGATCAGCACTGCGCCGGCAAAAATGATGGACGAATAGGATAGCGCGATCCCCAGCGCATTTCCGGAAATGCCCATATGGCCGTAGAGGCCTGGTCCCAGCACCACCATGATCGCTGTCGTCGCGAGGCCGAGGGGAATACCGAGCGCTACGGCGTGCCATGCGTATTCGCTCGCAGCTTCGATCCGGCCGACGCCGAGCGCGCGTGCAACGGCCGTGACGAAGCCGCCGCCGATCGCGCCCTGCGCGATGGCGAGCACCAACGAGACCAGCGGAAATACCGGCGCGACGCCGGCAAGACCATCCATGCCCGTTCGCGACACGAAATAGACTTCGAGCAACCCAATCAGGACCTGGACGATCATCACGGTGGCATTGGGGAGCGCAAGGCGCAGGATCGTCGGCGCGATCGGATTCTCCAGCAGCATGCGGGTGCGAGGGTCAATTTCGACGGGCAGCGCGCGCGGCTCGCGGTTCGCTGGCTGACGCGGGCAAGTCTTGGTCGGCGAAGTCTTGGCTGGCGAAGCTTCGGCGGTTCGACAGGACAGGACGGCGGAAGACTGCATGATGATCGCTCCATCTTGGAGCCTGATCAGTTAGTCCCGGGGAAGCCGCGGAGCGAACGATAAGATTTGACAAGACATGTTAGCGTTCCTAACAATCGGCCGATGGCGCCTTTACCTCCGTTGGAGACCTTGCGGGTGTTCGAGGTGGCTTGCCGCCACGGCAGCTATTCCGCGGCGGCGCGCGAATTGCACGTGACGCACAGCGCCGTCAGCCAGCGCATCAGGCAATTGGAGGAAGACCTCGGCCTCACGCTTTTCGAGCGGCAGGGCAACCGGATGGTGCCGACGTCAAGCGGACTTCGATTGCAGGCGGGCGTCAAAGGCGCCTTCTCGGAACTGGGCGCCGCGCTTGGCAGCCTCGAGACGCGCCGGAGCGATGCGGAAATCACCATAAGCCTGCTGCCTGTCATGGCGGCGCGCTGGCTGGTGCCGCGCCTTCCCCGTTTCAAGGCCCGCTTTCCCGGCATCAATCTGCACATCAAGAGCGGTCAGTCGCTGGCGAATTTCAAATCGGATGGCGTCGACATCGCCATCCGGTTCGGAACCGGCGACTGGAAGGGGCTTCAGGTCGTCAAGCTTCTCCATGAAGAGTTCTTTCCGGTCTGCAGCCCCAGTCTCAATGATGGCCGTCTGCCAAAAGATCCCGCATCGATGTTGTCGATGCCGCTTCTGATCGACCACAACCTGTCGTGGCGTGCCTGGTTCAAGTCGGCGGGGCTGAAGCTCGATCGCGATGTGCGAGGCACCTCCTTCACCGACACTAACGCGCTGATGGAGGCCGCAGTGACGGGTCAGGGGATCGCGCTCGGCCGGCTGTCGGTTTCGCGATCGGACATCCTCTCAGGAAGACTGGTTCGCCTATCCGAACACAGCCTGCGCGTTGCCCACTGCCACTATGTGGTTCACCCGATCTCTTCAGAGTCCAACCCTGCCCTGGTAGCCTTCAGGGAATGGCTGATCGAAGAGGCCCGTCGTAGCTAGATTGCCGAAGACGTATCTTGAGGCATCAACAAGGTCTCCTCCGCTTGCTCAAGACAGGCTGCCGACGATCGAGGCACGACGGGAGAGTTCGATCCAGTTGCCATCGGGATCGAGGACCATCGATATCCGAGCCACGTCGCCAAGGGTTATCGGAGCGAGGCCCTCGCGCACACCCTTGCTCCGCAGCGCCTCATGCACGGCGTCGATATCGGCGACCTGCAGTGTGATGTAGCGCCAGCCGCGTGCCTGACGAACCGGATCGAATGTCGCCGCGGTGTCCTCCTTGAGAAGGACAAGGCTGTTCCCCAGGCGAAAGGCCGGACCGCCGGACCACGACTGTTCGGGAAAGCCCAGGATATCGCCGTAAAACGCCCGATGTTCGCGGGCGCTTCGGACCGCCAAAACGACGGCTATCTGTGTGATGCCGTCAAACCCCGGCGGTACCAGTTGGACCCGGTTGCCGTCGGCATCGACCATCCGTCGCGGCGTCCGCAAGCCCTCGCGCGCGATGATCAGTTCGCGATAGCCGCCCGGTGCTGCCTCGGGTAGCGGCTCAGCATGGTGGTTGAGCTTGATGACGGAACCTTGCTCATGATGCCTGTACTGCTTCTGTCCGCGACGGACCGGCAAGACATGATCGAAGGCAACAGCGGCATCCTGCTGCCAAAACCGCAGCATCGGCTCCAGGTTGTTTGTCGAAAGTCCGATGTCGATGACATTCTTTGCAAGGTGCATTTTGAGACCGCTATTGGAACGACATGCCAGTCAGTTGCTCGGAGACGTCCCAAAGTTTGGCGGCCGCCGCAGCATTGCGCGCCTGGGGCATGATCAGCGCGCGCGCTGGCGCGCCGCGTAGTTCGCTCAGTCCGCCGGGTCCGTAATAAGCACCGGGCTCAGCCCGCGGGCTTACCGCCGCGAAAAGAATCGGCCGCGCGCCGTCCGCTGCTAATTGGCCGAAGAATGGAGCTGCAAGATCGGTGGCGAAAGAGAGCATCCCGCCCGGACCGCTCGCGAACAGGTTGGTACGGGCAAATCCCGGGTGCGCCGCGTTGCTGACGAGATTCCAGCCCGCCGCGTCGCTCCGTCGTTGCAGTTCAAGCGCGAACATCAAACACGCAAGCTTTGATTGCCCGTACGCCTTCCACGGCGAATACAGGCGTGTGGCCTGCAGATCGCTGAAATCGATAGACCCGGCCCGGTGTGCCAGACTGCTGACTTGAACAACGCGCGGTTCGCTCGCGAGACGCAAGAGCGGCAATAGCCTGGCCGTGAGCGCGAAGTGACCGAGATAGTTGGTTCCGAACTGCATCTCGAAGCCGTCCGCCGTGGTCTGCCGGCGAGGAAGCGCCATCACCCCGGCATTGCCGATCAAGAGGTCAAGCGAAGGCCGCGCATGCATCCGCTCCGCAAACGCCATGACCGATGCGAGATTGGCGAGGTCGAGATGCTCGTAGCTGACCGTGGCGCCGATCACGTCACGTCCGATCTTCTCTATGGCCGCCCTTCCCTTGCCGGCGTCGCGCCCGGTCAGAATGACCTCGGCCCCGGCCTTGGCGAGAGCCAGCGCCGTCTCGTACCCGAGGCCGCCCGTCGCGCCTGTGATAACGGCTGTTCTGCCGACCTGCGAAGGGATTTCGGCCTGTGTCGACCCAGCCATGAAACGACCCGCACGCGAAGCGATCAGTCGCAGGACCCGCAGGTTACTTGCGTATCAGCGGGATCTGCAGGTTGGTGGGACGGTTCTGCTCGGTATCAAAGCCGCGGCCGTCGATGTTGCGAGCGCCCCAGAACAGCAAATCGCCCCGAAGATACACAAGATCATACTCCATGAAATTCGTTCCCTGCTTCAAACCGAAAGGAACAAAAGTCTTTCCGAATATGCTCTGGGATGAGTTGACGGTCCAGGGGGCGTATCCATCCGACGCGACTTTGTTGAGCACATCGGCAAAACCCTGCACCAGGGGCGTCACCTCATAAGCTTCATCGGCAATGAAGTCGACCTTCTGCGCGCCCGGCGCGATCGGATGCGCGCCTTGCCACTTCATGTGCCCGACGATCCTGATCTGCGCGAGTGGGACGGCCCCATTAGGATCGGCCGAGTTGACGACGTTCAGCTCGAACCGATCCGACGGCAGGTATTTAAACGCGCGCTTGAGGTAGAACGGCTTCAGCGACCCGTCGGGATTCTTGCTCGGCCGTACTTCGGTTGCGATGCTCTCCCAGTTTCCGAGCAACGCCTCCTTGATCTTCGTGACGTCTGTTTCCATGAGGCTCGCTCGCGCTTCGTTGGAGGGGGCTTGCGCCGCAGTTTCGCTCGTTCCTGCCGTCAGCAGCAAGAACATCAGGCAGACTTCGAAGCCTTTAACCATCAGCCTAACTCCAGCAAGGGGAATGCCCTGCCCTCAGTGCCAAACTCGGCAAAACGAGACAGCGGCCTGCCACACCTCGCCAAGGGCAGCCAAAGATACGAGACGGCCTGCTGTACAGACCGCTGGCCGGCTTGAAAAAGACTTTGTAAGCTGGCCCCATGCCTGCGAGACATGGGAGGGCATCGTGGAGCTACGACATCTGCGTTACTTCATCGCCGTGGCTGATGCAGGCAGTTTGACGGTTGCCGCCGAGCAGACGCTCAACACATCACAGCCATCCCTCAGCCGTCAGATCCGCGATCTTGAGAAGGAAGTCGGCACGCAACTGATGACCCGTGGCACCCAGGGCATTAAGCTGACCTCGGCTGGCAAGGCGTTTCTGGATCATGCGCGCAAGGCGCTGCTTCAGGTAGATGCGGCAACGGAAGCGGCCCAGCGCGCGGCTCAGCCTTCGCAGCCGACCTTTGCGCTTGGCTTCATGGCGGGGGCCGAAATAAGTCTGTTGCCCGAAGTGACGCGCGTCCTCCGCAAGGAATTTTCTGATATCGACATCCGACTTTCCAGCGACTACTCGCCTGTGCTCGCCAGGGCCCTGGTAAGGCGCAGGCTTGATGCCGCGTTCATACGCCAGGATGAACATATGGATGACGTGGCCTGCAAACGTGTGCGCACGGACCCGCTGATCTTTGTCTTTCCCAGCGACCATCGCCTTTCTTCGCAGGAGGCCGTCGCTCCTGAAGACATTCTGAACGATGAGTTCTGTCTACCGTCCAAAGCGGCGCCTGTCGTGCGTCGTACCGTTTTAGAGTATTTCAATCGCGCGGGCGTCGATCTCAAGCCGAAATATGAAGTGCACAATGTCGTCCACGCAATATCGATGATCACGTCGACCGGCGCGGTCATGCTGCTCCCGTCCTATACGAAATCATATCTGCCAAGCACGATCGCCACCCGGCCGGTCAAGGGAGAGGAACCCACAGTTGATTTGTTCATCGCGTACAACAAGACGAACAAATCCCCGATCCTCAAATTCCTTCTGTCGAGTGTGGGCAATTGGGCCGCGACACCGGTGCGTTAGCCCCTTGCGCTATTCGGACAGAAAGAACCCGGCATGACTGACGAAGCGCTCCGGATACTGAAACAGCGCTCCGTGGCCGGCGTCGGGATAGAGAGTCATTTGAGCGTTCTTCAAATGCTTGAACATGAAGTACGCGTTGCTGTCGGGAAGCATCGTGTCGTTGCTGCCGCTGACGATCAGAACCGGCTGACCGATGGCGCTCAAAATCCTGTTGCTCGGATCTTTCGTGGCGCACCAGCCGATCAGCGCTTTGGCTTGCGCCCCCATGATCGCCGGGCCGCTGTCCGGGTCTCTGTCGGTCGTTCGAGCGCCCGCGCGTTTCAGAAAGGCCACGCCGGCAGCCTGACTTGCCGCGGATGGCGTGAAGAACAGGGGAAGGCGAGGATCGGGAGCTTCTTTGTGCGACTGTGCCTCCTTGATCACTTCCATGAGATGCTCTTCTCCGCCCTGCGGCGCCGTGCCGACCAGCAGTAGTTTGCGCACAAGCTTCGGATGTTCGGCCGCCAAAACCTGGGCGACCATGCCGCCGAGCGAGTACCCGAGCAGGTCGACCTTGGAAAAGTGAAGTGCTGCAATGAAGCGCGTGGCGTCTGTTGCCATCTGAGCGACGTTATCCGGTGTCGTGCCGCTCGATTGGCCAAGGCCCGTATTGTTGAAGACAATGACCGGGCGGTTCTTTCCGAGAGGGTTCACCACAGCCGGATCCCAAGCGTCCATGGTCCCCGAGAAATGCTGGAGACAGATCAGGGGTATTCCGACGCGCGGGCCCAGCCAGCGGTAGGAAAAACGTGTGCCAGCCGCCTCGACAAACTGCGTGGGTGTGGTTTCAAGCGTCATCATCTTAGTCCTCCTTGGGATCGTTGCGTGGGAAGGCACCCTCGTGTTGCGCTTGAACCTAGCGAACCAACATCGCCATCAAACATGCCATTAATCCCACGTTTTGCGACAAATGCGACGGCTCTCTGGCATGGCGCTTCGCAATCAGGCATAGTGGTGCAATCATGAAAGCGGATACTGTGAGACACTTCCCCATAAGCGAATCCAAACCGCGCCACATCGGCATTCTCGCTTATCCGGGCATTGAGCTGCTCGACGCAATTGGACCGCTCGAGGTCTTTGCCGCCGCGAACCGTATCCTTGCAGAACGCTCGTCTCGAAACTCCGTCGCCTACGAGATCGAAATCTGGGCCGACCGCCTTGGTGCCATTGATGGCTCCTCCGGTGTCGGATTGATCGCGACTCGTTCGATTGCGTCATCCGCACCTGTCGAACTCGATACGCTGCTGGTGGCCGGATCGCCGGTCGTCAATGACATGAGCCGTCAACCCTGTGTCGATTGGCTCAGGCGGGCAACCGGTGAAGTCCGCCGGGTGGGCGGAATCTGCACCGGTGTTTTCCTGCTGGCGGAGGCCGGCCTGTTGGACGGTCGGCGCGCCGTGACGCATTGGGCCTATTGCGATGAACTGGCGCGACGCTACCCGGCGATCCGGGTCGAGCCCGATCCGATCTTCCTGCGAGACGACCGGTTCTACACCACGGCGGGCGTAACCGCGGGCATGGACCTCGCCCTCGCGCTGGTGCAGGACGATCTGGGGCGCGATGTTGCGCTAGCCATCGCGCGGGTGCTGGTGCTTTTCCTCAAACGGCCAGGGGGCCAGTCTCAATTCAGCGCTCATCTCGCGGCGCAGCTCGATGGCGATAGTCCGATCGCGATGCTGCAGCGCTGGATCCTCAATCACCTCGATACCGATCTCACGATAGAGGCGCTAGCAGAACGCGTGCATATGAGCCCGCGCAACTTCACGCGTCACTTCCAGCGCGAAGCCGGCACACCGCCCGGCGTCTTCGTGGAACGGGCGCGTCTCGACGCAGCGCGCCGCGCTCTAGAGGACGGCGAGCATCGGCTCGAAACCATCGCCAGGCATTGCGGCTTCACCAGCGCCGAAATCCTGCGCCGCCTCTTTCAGCGACGCATGGGCTTGAGCCCAACCGCCTACAGGGAGCGCTTTGCATCGGCGCGTTGAACACTTGACCTGGTCTTCGCATGGCCGGACGAGGTGAATCAGAAGTGGAATTATTACCACAATGTGAAGGAGACCACCCCGGCGGATGAAGCGTTCCAGCCGCTCGCCACATCGAAGTGCCGCCTCGTCGTCAACTGACCTGCAGTTGGCTCGTCTGGCGAGTTGACCGATAAGGCGCGGCAAGGGCTGGCACCGGGTGAATGCAGCTTAGATCGATCGTCTGTGACGCGGCGTGTTCCCACTGGCCTTCTCACTGATGACCGGCGCGACGAAGTGGACATGATATGATCAGAGGCATTGGCGTTCGGCCGATCATATTCTCAGTCAACTGCTATATTGCGACCATCCTCACGATGTTTGTCGCCTTCAGCCTGGACCTGAAGAGCCCGGGCTGGGCCATGACCACGATCTATCTGACCAGCCAGCCATTGTCCGGCCCGATGCGGGCCAAGGCCTTCTATCGCGCGATCGGCACGTTCGTCGGTGCCGCCGCCATGGTCGCCATCGTTCCCAATCTGGTCGACGCGCCGGAGCTCACGACGCTTGCGATCATGCTTTGGGTCGCGCTCTGCGTTTTCGTTTCGCTGCTGGACCGTACACCACGGTCATATATGTTCGCGCTGTCGGGCTATACCGCTGCGCTGATCGGCTTTCCAAGCGTGCTCGCGCCCGGCACGGTGTTCGACACTGCGGTGTCTCGGGTCGAGGAGATCACACTCGGAGTCGTCTGTGCGGCCATCGTCCAGAGTGTCATTTTTCCCAAGAGCGCCTTTTCCGCCTTTGAGCTGAAGTTAAGAAATGCCATTGCGGACACGCGCCGTTGGCTTGCCGATGGCTTGATCCAGCAAGCGACTCCGGAAACCGAGATGGAGCGGCGCCGGATAGCCGCCGATATCAGCGAACTTTATGTGCTAGGCACGAGCCTGCGCTTCGACACCTCGCCGCACCGACCGGATATCGGCACCATTCGCGCCTTCGATCGCCAGATCGTGGCGCTGTTGCCCTTGGTGAGCGCCATCGAGGATCGTCTGACGCTTCTGCGGCGTAGCGGGGCGCTCGATGTAAAGTTGTCGGAAGCGGTTACAGGCATTTGCGACTGGCTGCAGCTGCAGGCGCCGGGTGACCGACGCCGCGCCGCCGAGCTCAAAGAGGCCTGCGCCGCAGCTGCGCCAGCCGTCGCCCCACAATCAAGCTGGGACGATCTGATCAAGATAAATGTCACCGTGCGTCTGATCGAGCTGGTCGATGCCTGGCAAGGCTGTCTCGAGCTCGCCGCTTATCTCAGCGACCCGGCGCAGACGCCAAGCGCCGACATTCGCGCGGCCGCCACGCAGATCGGACCCAAACCGATGCATACGGACCCGGCAATTGCGTTGCTGTCGGCGCTCGCAGCCATCGTCGCAATGGGCATCTGCGCGTTCTTTTGGATAGCAACAGCATGGCCGGAAGGCGCCGGCGCCATAGCTTTTGCTGCCGTGTCTTGCACTCTCTTTGCTTCGCTGGACGATCCGACTCCGGCCATTCGCGCCATTACGCTCATCCTCACACTGTGCATACCGGTCGTGTTGGTCTACCAATTCTTCGTGCTGCCGGCGATCACCGGGTTTGTCTTGCTTTGTTGCGTGCTCGCGCTCGTGCTAATACCGGCCGGCATCTTGATGGCGATCCCGGCCTATGCGGTGATCGGTCTGGCGCTCGCCCTCGGCTTTACTATCGAAATAAGCCTGCAGACAAGCTACACCGCCGATCTGGCGGCCATCGTCAATTCCAACAGCGCCTTCGTACTCGGCGGTGTCGTGGCGCTCATTGTGACTAGGATGCTGCGTGTTATCGGTACGCAGGCCAGCGCTCGACGGCTGATTCGGGCAACGCATCGCGACCTTGCAAACCTCGCCGCCGGGCGCTCGCATGTGAACCGCGATCAATGGGCCAGCCGCATGATGGATCGCGTCGCGCTGTTGCTGTACCGGCAACCGCGGTTCGAGCCGCGGCCGCAGCATGAATTCGCCGATGCGCTCGAGGATCTGGGTCTCGGCGTCAATATGATCGAAACGCTATCGGTCGCGCCCACCATGTCGAAGCCGGCCCAGGATGCTATGACCACCATGTTCGCGAGCTTGGCCGCGCATTTCCGTGCCCTGGGACGTGGCCGTGTGGCGCCGCTTGGCGACGATTTGTTGCAAAAGGTCGATACTGCGATCGGCGAAGCGACGGCCTGCACCGCAACCACGCGTGCCAGCATCGCCGCGATTGTCGGCCTGAGGCAGACCCTTTACCCCGACGCGCCGCCGTATCGACCGATGGGTATAGGGCAGACTGATCCGGCCCTATCCGAGTCGAGCGAGCCGCCGGCGCAACATGATGGGAGCGCAGCATGATTGGCGAGTTCGACATCTATGGCGTGTACTTTCCGGCTTTCGCGGTCTTCGCCGCTCTCGCTCTTCTGCTTCAGATCGTGATCATGCGACTGCTGGATGCCTGTGGCTTCTATCGTTTCGTCTGGCATCGCGCGCTGTTCGATCTCACGATCTACGTCATTGTGCTGGGCGTTGTCACGGCGGCCGGCGCAAGCATCCTGCCGCTGGCATAAGATCGCCAACGCAAAATCACGGGTGATGGAGCCATGAAAAGCCTTTTCGCCTCTACCGGTCGCGTGCTGCTCACGTTCGTTTCGTTGCTCGTGGCGATTGCTGTCGGCTGGCAGCTCTGGAGTTATTATATGCTCGAACCATGGACGCGCGACGGCCGTGTCCGCGCCGACGTGGTTACGGTTGCCGCCGATGTTGCCGGGCTGATCAGCGACGTCTTTGTTCACGACAACGAGAGGGTGACTAAGGGCCAGTCATTGTTCCGTATCGACCAGCGGCGCTTTCAATATGCGCTCGATCAGGCGAAAGCCGAGGTTGCGAGCCGACAGGCTACACTCGATCAGGCCAAACGCGATCTCGAACGCGCCAAGAATCTGACCAGCGCCGCGATTACCGTTCAGCAGGTCGAGCAGCGGCAGCAGGCGGTTGACGTCGATCAGGCTGAGCTCGACGCGGCGAACGCAGCGCTTGAGGTCGCCCGGCTCAATCTCGAGCGCTCAACGGTCGTGGCGCCTGTCAACGGCATAGTCACCAATCTCGATCTCCTGCCCGGGCGCTACGTCAATGCCGGCGCAGCTGTCTTTGCGCTGATCGGTTCCGACACGTTCCGCGTCGAGGGTTATTTCGAGGAAACCAAACTGCGGCGCATCCGTATCGGCGAAGATGCGACCGTAAAGCTGATCGGCGATCCGCGCTTGCTATCGGGGCACGTCGAGAGCATCGCCTACGGCATCGAAGACCAGAACCGCAGCACCAGCAGCAACTTGCTGGCCTCCGTCAATCCAACCTTCAGCTGGGTACGCCTCGCGCAGCGCATCCCTGTACGTATCAAGCTCGACAATGTGCCGCCGGACCTTCTTCTCGCCGCTGGGCGCACCGCCACTGTTTCGATCGGGAAGATCAGCTGGTTGCGCGATGGTTAGCTGGGCGTGTGTTTGCGCGCTTTGCCGTCAGCGAAGAAGGCAAGCAGTTTGCGCGGGGTGAAGAGCCCCATTCCAAAACATTACAACAAGAAACTCTAGCCGTTAGAGGCGCCGAACATTTTTTGTTGGACGCTTTGTTGGACGAATTGTTGGACGTCTTGATAGCCATTTAGACCCTTCCTGGATACGAGCGGCCCATGAGCGCGCCTTCCTCCGGGTGCTAACGCTACATTGAGCGAAAGCTCCTTGAATCGCCGTAGCGCGCCCTGTTGACTGGTGCCCCTCCACGGGTAGCCGACCTCTTCGAATTCCGAACTCACAAACGTACTCCACCATGGACGCATCCTCGCTGCAGTAGTGGAGGCCCTCTTTCATATCGGTATTCCTTATTAGATGAGCCCGCCCAAACGCTTAAGTAAATGCGGTCTGGAAATTCGGTCTGAACGCATATTTGTGCGGAACTATTTTCAGATGACGGGCGAATGGGTCTCCGGGGTCGCGGGTAACGGGAAGATTTATTACATAATTGCGCACGGTAACCTGACAGGCCTGATCTTCGAAATTGAAATGAAAAGGCTGTTACCAAACCGGATCATTAGGATCGGTATGTGGCGCGCCCGTGAAAATAGCACGGAACTTCGTTCCCAGCCCTTGTTGGTATTTTGAAGGGTTGAAGAATTGCTCGCGCAATAGCAGGCCGCTTTGCATAAGCGCTACGATATAACCGAATTCCGCAACCATCGCGAGGTATGCAAGCGAGAGGCCTCCGATGATGTGGGCATTTTTCCCTTTGGTGTTCTGATGCTGCGCGATCTTGCCAGTGAATATCTGTGTCATCGAGCCGTCGTAGTGTTTCCCTTTCCAGCTGTTACAGCCGTTATTGAAGAAGCGCGAGTTTCGGTAGTGAAGGGCTTTGGTGCAAAGCAGGATCGTCCCTGCGCGAACATTGGCGGGAGTCTCTGGATTATTGCGAACCTCCTCAGGATCGCACTTGATCGCCTGCTGCGGAATCATGTGGTCGATGTCGAAATCTTCCTTTGGAAGGAATCGCCCACATGCACAGCACATCAGTCGATCGCTGTCGACGACTTCTGGTATGAACGTGGCGAGATCGCCCTGCATCTTTTGCCAGAGCTTCTCTTTTAAGGATGGAAGGTCGATCTCAGACATTGAGCTTGGCTCCTGTCAGTGGTTCGGCGTCAACAATAACCATTCATTCGTAGAGCTATCGATCTTCCGTCGAGTCGGCGATCGCAACAAGGTAGCCAATTACTGAGTTTCCGAGTTGAGAGCGCTCGACCCATGGTGCGGCGTCAGACATTTCGGAAAACTGGATTTCCAACCCATGTGAAGTCAGTATTTCCGACACATGTGAAGTCAGTACTGCACAGCGAGGCCATAACGCCGAATTGTCGTAGCCACTCGCCGGATAAACGGCCGCCAGTGCCATAACGAGCGTGTTAAATCGGGACTGGGCTTCGTCCTCGCGTCGCGCTGCCGCAACCTCGTGTACCAGACGATGGAGCTGGATGGCAGCAATCTCGCTCTCCACTGTCACGCGGTTAACAAGAGCGAAAGCGCGTAGAGCTGCCACGGCCTCTTCGAGACCATCATCCGCGAGCATCGAAGCAAGCGGTTCGCCAAATTTTTCGCGCGCCTCGGAGAACAAAAACAACGGAATTGGTTCGGATGCCAGCAGCGCGGCATAAACAATCAAGTGTTCGGCGGCGGGATGAAGTTCGCTTGCCGCCTCGATAGCAAGTTCGAGGGTCTTCGCCACCGTCAAGCCGTATTCTGAGGGAGCATCGCGCGTATTGCCAAGATATTTAACGGGTGATGCGTCAAATCGCTTCTTATACTCGGATAGAGAGGTTTCGCGCCGCCCGCAAAAGGCGGCCGCCATTTCGTGCGCAAGCGCCAGACCACCGAGCGCTTCTGACAACGCCTGGGCAGCGACGCGTGGGTCGTCTCGGCCGCTGCGTGCGATCAAGAAATCAGCACCAACCTCCTTCGGCCAGATCGAAACTTCAATCGGCTCTGCGATTTTATGCCAGTCGTGGTTATTTGAAGTCACAATGATTTGGGCGGCACCGCCAATCGGCAAATACGGCTCAAGCATCTTTACATCGATCGCATTGTCATAGATGAGCAAAATGCCCTTGCCTTCTCGCCGCAGGCGGTCCTTTACAGCAGTGAGCGCGATATGTTCTTTCTCTTGTGCGCCGACCCATCCAAGTCGCTTGCCGAGTTCAACCATATCAGTTCGCATACTGAGCTCTGTCTGTGCCCCGATCTGCCATATCGCCCGGTAACTGGCGTTGCGGTCCTCTGCATAAGCGATTGCAAGTGTGGTCTTACCCACTCCGGGCAGGCCGTATAATGCAACAATCGCGCGTCGTCCTTCATTCTTCTTCAATCCGGCCGCGATTGAATCGAACATTTGACGACCTACCAAATGCTTCGGCACGGCGATCCAAATATTGTTGTTTGGTCCCTTCTCCTCGGAGAACGCCGCAGAGGGGGCACCCAGAGGCTCGCCGGCAATTTCTCTCGAAGTTGGCTTATGAACGTTATCCCTCGCTTTAGGTGTGTGACTTTCGCGAGCCTTCTCAAATTTTCGTCTCAGCTCCTGGCGGAATTCCGCATGGAGGTCGTCACTGGTTTCCGCTCCCAAAAGTGCCTTCTCAATATCATCGACAGTCGGCGGCAAATGGTCTTCTGCAATCCAAAAGGTTAGCGAATTACCGGACTGGTATCCCGCGGCGCCCGCAAATTCATTTTTTTTCCATATTCTCTCTTTGCCCTTAGGCCGCGTACCGCGCTCTAAAACGTGCCAATTTAAAAGTTCTCCAAATCCCCAGTTTGCTCGGTCCGACAGACTTTTAACAGGCATTTCAAAGGTCTCGCTATCGACGCTCGGAACAGCGTTACCCATTTTCGGTAAGCCGCAACGCCGCCTTATTCTTATTTAGTTTCGTGGGTTTAATCTAGAATGGCTCTCGCCGATTTTTTCAATCAACGAATTTTGACTTTGACCTAGAGAGGGTATGTGACCGATGAGCAGCGAGAAAACGATCTCACGCGAGATCCGTTGGGGCGTCTAGAGACGAAAGACAAGAACCTGCGAGCGCTGGTTGCTGCCTTCGAGTCTCTGCCGGTTACGGCGCAACTCGAATATGTGAGCGCCCTGATTCTCGACCGGATGGAGCGGGATGACCCGATGGAGCCCGAACTTACGGTCGCGTACGATGTCCTCCAATATGTCAAAAAGACTATTGATAAAGTTCCGAACTTCGATGAAATGATGCCGGGCTGACGAGCGGCGCTCAAATTTTTAGCAGAATCGCAATATTGCGTCGCAGTTTACGAATCTGCGATTTGCGGCTTTGCCGCGTAGGCAAAAAGAGTTCAATGACAAGGCCGTCTTCAACAATTGGAGCCGGCCATGCCCGATATTTTCACAGACGAAACTTTCGCCATTGAAACTAGCGTCAAGACAACGCACCCCCTCTGGGTTTCTGTCACCGGTCTAGCTCAGGGGCGAACGATAAAGGTCGCTCCGAAGACTTTCATCGTCATACCGTCCCACCTAGAAGATTATTGCGGTCGGTACGTGCAGTGGGGCAAGCCGGACCCCGGGCAACCTATCTGGACCGACCAGCCCATTACCAGTCACGTGGAAGCCGAATGCGCCTTTGCAGAATGGGCGCAACGGGCATTCGAAAGAAAATGGGAATTACCCGCCGCTTGCGCCCAACGCTTACTGCGTGAGGTACGCTCATGACGACCGTCAATCAAAACCGCATTTCCCCTATGGGAGTTGAGGACTCGGTCGAAATAATCCCGCCGTACGGCAGAGGCCTTCCGACCATCTCTAGTTTTGCCAAGACGATCATAGACCCGACGAAGCAGATCTCCGAAGAACTTTCCTTTGCGTTTGATTTTTTCAACGGGCGCCTGTTCGGCAATCGGCTTCGTCGTTGCCTTGTCACTCTCCAGCGCCAACGCGGCAGCGCCGGCTACTTCGCCGCGCAGCGATATGAAACGCGTGACAGTACGATGATCATCGACGAGATCGCGCTCAACCCCGCGATATTTCACATGCGGCCAGTCACCGACATCTTCTCCACTCTTGCGCACGAACAAGTCCACGCCCTTCAGTTTCAATATGGCCATCCTTCTCCGGACGGCTATCACAACAAGGAATGGGGCGACTGGATGGAGCGGATCGGCTTGATCCCCTCCAACACCGGGGCGCCGGGCGGAGAGCGGACCGGTGTGCGCATGTCACATTACATCGGGCCTGACGGATTATTTGCGCGTGTCTGTGCCGAGCTTGTCGCCCAAAGCACCGTCAGTTTCGTAGATCGCTGGTCTGCGCAAGCAACACAACCTGGCATCGTTACTGTAACTGGCGGCAGAGACCAAAAGCGCCGCAAATCAAAGGTCACAAGCAAGACGCGCTTCAGTTGCCCTGGTTGCAAGGGTAATGCTTGGGGCAAACCCGATCTGCGCATTGATTGCAGACCGTGTCGCCAGCCCATGACCGCCTCATAAGACGATGGAGAACCCCATGAACGGCCACAACCCTACACCATTTCCCCGGCCAGGCGCGCGCGAAACAGAGATCGCCGTGAATGACAACGATCCGGAATTCTCTCAAGACCTGCTCCGGGGAGCCGCTGAGATCGCTGAATTTCTGTTTGGCAGCCGCGACCTGAGGCGCCGCGTCTATCATCTAGCGGCCACGTCAAACCTGAGCGTGTTCTTCAAGCTGGGCTCGACGCTCTGTGCCCGCCGCTCCACGCTAAAGCGCTGGATCACGGAGCAGGAGTCGCGGCGTCGCGACGACGGCCGTAAGGATGCCTAGGCGGACCGCCTCGTATCGGGACTGCCGTGTTCGCTTGCGCTCATGACAATCCCGCCGATCCGCCATCATTTGAAGATTTCTGGCCTACCGATACTTCAGCAAAGGAATGCTTCCGATGGACGCGAGAAATATCAATAGCATCGTCAGACTGGGACCTTTCACGAAATTCATGGCCTGGGTCTGCGGCGTTAATGAACTAACCCTCCGCCAGTGTCCAAAGAAAGATCACGATAACATCAGGGCTCTTGGCTTGCTGCTAGTTGGTTCGTTTATCTGGCAATCGACGATCGTAGGTGTCGTCAGTCTGAAGCTTTTTGCCGCACCCGGCGATATCCGGCCCGACCTTATCGTGGGCTCACTTTTCGTCTGTGCGCTGATCATGGCTGTCGACAGCTATGTTTTCTTTCGAAGCGGATTTGAGATCGCCGGCATAGAGGGGCTTCGGCGCGGAGGATTGGACGTCGGCGGCGGGCCGGGACCGATCGCCAAATTGGGTTATCTGGGTGTGCGCTTAATGCTATCGTTCGGGATTGCGCAGTTGCTAGCAATCTTCGGGGGCCTCATCATCTTCTCGTCAGATGTGGATGATCGCGTTCGCATTGTTCAGCAGAAGGCTGATGCGCATCTCGTAGCGGAGGCAACGTTGGTCGTTCAGGACCAAATCACTCGCGCAACGGATGCCGTACAAGTCGAAGGTGTGCGCGTAGACAAGTTCTCCAAACAGATATCGATGCTGCGTCAGAACGACATCGAAATAGGCGCGAACGATCCGCAGATTCAGCAAGCGCAGGAAGAGGTCAACCAGCTTTTCGCTCAGAGCGCCAAGGCCGCCGAGGCCGCGCTCGATGCCGATAACTCTGCCGCCAAGGAGCGTGGCGGCTTCAGGCTTCCGGGCTATTCTGGTGTCGCAGGAAACGGTCCGAGGTACAAAGCGGCGTTGGAGGCGGCGGAAAACGCCAGGAAACACGCGCAGGAAATTTCCGGCGCATTGGAGGCTGCGCGGGCCCGGCTTACCGGGCTGCGCAAGGAGCTTGTGTCCTCAAACGAGGCCGAAAAGCAACGCTCGCATAGCGAACTTCCCGGATATGAGGCCACTCTCGCGGCCGAAGAAGCGAAACTAGCCGGGTTGAAGCAGCAACTGGACGGTCTTGTCAGCGGTCGGGCCGAGTCGATCCGGACGGCGGTTGAGCGGGCGCCCGATTATGTGCCGCTGAACAGAGGCGTTCTAGCTCAATTGCGGGCTATTGAGGTGCTTTCATCCGAAGACGGGATGATCGCAACGGTGATATTTTTGATCGACTTGGTCGCTATGGGGCTCGACTTGGCGGGCGTGCTCGCCAAGGTCACGTCGTTTGTGCCCATGACGTATTCAGACCTGATCGCGCGCGACGCGTTCATGACTGACGTTCGCTTCGCCGACGATATCGTGGCAGAGCTAGACGCCAGCCGGAGCAAGGAGGCAAATGACAACATCAAACCGCCAATGATGCCGGCCAACGACAACAAGCACGACCTTGGCTCGATCTTTGGTATCGGCGATTTGAACAACCCTTCTGTACCGACGCCGCCGAAGCGTCCGCGTGGCCGTCCTCGGAAATATCCGCGTGACGACACCTAAAGATGCCATCGGGCTAGGAGCTGAAGAACGGCTACTAGCCCGATCAGGGCCAGCATGAGGTAGAAGATCTGTAGTGGCTTGCTGCGGTTCTGTAGCGGCATATTTTACTCTCCTTTCGGTTTAACCAGGTGCCGGCGCCAGCAGGCGTCGGCGGGCGTGTCTTGCGTGGCGATCACTGGCGCGTTTCTCTCTGAGCGCCCTCAACGCCGCCAGGCGACAGTCCCGCGCGGCTCTCAGCGCATGTGGCCTGTCCCAGCGCGGCAGACGGCGCAGACCCGCGAGCTTCTGCCGGAAGACGGTTTCGATTTCGATTTCCGCGCCGTCACCTTCCTCGGCTGCTTCGAGTCCAGCCGAGTGGAAGTCCCGGCTGGTAACCTCAATGACTGCGCTCGAACTGAAGCTGAATAGGACTTGAGCATCGGAGCGCCTTTCGGGCGATGGATCTGATTTGATTGCCGGGGAAACTGGGGGCACGGGCGCGGCTGACCCGTCCCCACGGTCACTCCCCATAAGATCGTTGCCGCTTCTGATACTCGCGATCAGCCTCCTCCTTCTCCTGGTCGAGGCGCTGGCGCTCTTGCGCAGCCCTGAAGAAAAATCCTTCGTCAGGGTCCGGACCGGACGGCTCCGGTTCCCGCCTTTGCGGTGGTGGGGCAGGTTTTCCTCCCATGACTCCATCAGCCAGGCTATCGAGTAACGCTATAACGCCCATGCCGAGCCCTTCGCCGATACTGGCGCCGATGGCAGTGCCTGATTTCATGCCGGCGTCGGACCGCTCGGGCCGGCTGGAGAAGGCCGTACCTTCGACATTCCAACCCACGTTGCTGTCCTCGCGCGTGGTTGCCTCGTCCGCCGCCTCGCGGAACACAGCCGACATGTCCTTGCCGGCGTCCCTGTTTTTCGCGAGATCGAGAAAAAGCTCATTATCGTCGAGCCCGGCTTCCTGACGCCCGCGCAGGCCAAGCCGGATTTCGCGCTGGTCGTCGAGCAGCTCGCGATAGAGGCCATCGCGGCTTTCCCGCAGTTCCCGGCAGGCTTCGTCCCGCCGCGCTTCGAGGGCGGCCTTCTGTTCGGCGACAAGCTCCGCCTTCAGGGCCGCAAGATCGCCCTCACCGCCATTTCGCTTGGCCTCGTAATAATCGGACCAGCGGTCCCGAAATTCCTCGCGAATTTCGCGATAAATCGAATTTCTCACCTCCGAAAATGCCGATTTTCCGTCCGCGAAAAACTCAATTCTTTCATCACGTTGCAACGCCTTTAGAGTTTTCCACTCATTATCGTGGGTATTTTTCGGAAAATCCCGCTCATTAATCAAAATCGGATTTTGATTTTCGAGTATTTTTTCCTCGCGCTCGAATTTCTCCCGATTTTTCTCAAAAGCCGTCCAGGCCGGACGGGTCGGGCTGTCTTCGCGCTCCTCCGGAGCCTTGAGCCGCTGTTCGCAATAAATGCGACCCTGTTCCCGTTCATATTCAAGGGCCCAGGCCTGCGCGCGCCGCCGCTCGAAATCGTCATTGAGCCGCAATCCCGTTTCGGGATGGATGACATTGAGCATGACATGCACGTGGGCATGCGCCTTGTCCTCGTGCGCCACGAGCAGGGCCTGATGCTCCTGCCATTTCATATGCTCCAGAAACTGCTCGGTCGTCTCGATCATGTGCTCGCGGGTGGGATTATCTTCAGGCGACCAATTGAGGCTCAGATGCTTGACCGGATTTTCCGTTGTCCGTCCGCCGGCCCGAATGCCGGCTTCCTGCTTCAGAAGTTCTGCGTTGCGGGTGGTCCATAGCATCTCGTCCACGGCCGACGGCACGTGGTCATTGGCGAGATTGAGAGTATGCGTCCAGGAGACGCGCTCCTTGGTCTCTGCTTCCGGATCGTGGGTCAGATAGGTGGAAAGGCCCGAAAATGACTTACCGCTCGAAAGGATTTTGATGATCATCGTGGCACCCGCGCGATAAGCCTGCGAATATCGGTGAGCAGAGGCTCCAGATCGGCAGGCAACGGATCGCCGGTTCCGTGAAGGTGCCGGACCATCTGATTCAGATTATTGCCGAGCCGTACCAGCTGGCCAAAGATGAGCCGGTTCACATTGCTGCCCGGATCGCGCTTCGCGGCGCCCTTTTGTTCTTGATTGAGCAGCAGCGCGCGACTGAAATGAACCGGCCGCATGCCGACCGCCTGGGCGCGCCGCCTGATGCTCTCAAGCTCGCTTGTGGTGAGGCTGAGATTGAGCTGCTTGCATCGTGGTTCGAATTTCTTTGGCCGGCCCATGATGGTTTCTTCCTTGGCAGAGCGCATGCGTCCTGGGGTTTGGGGGCCATCCTCTTTCCGGCCCCCAACGAGCACCGTTTGCCCTAGGCAAACGGACATCTCGCTACCCTCTCAATTCCTGCCCAATCTAATTTTCTAATTTTTTCCTTTCCATCGTAACCACTTGTACTTCTCAATCTTCGCTACGCATTTCTATCTCAACTCAAGTTTCAACATTTCATCTGATCCATTCCGCTTCGTCGTCATTCATTACGACACGTTACAAATTCCGCATTCGATCATTCAGGCAACAAAGCCGACCCGCTTCCGCTGACCGCAGTACCAACCTTTACGTGACAATCATCTCCTCGCGCGTCACCCGTCTCGCTATGCTGCCGCGGACATTCGTGAGCCGTGAGGGCGAATGAGCTGGCTCTTTCCGACCGAGTATGAGAAGTGGGCGTCGCCTTACGCGCTCTCACAAACGCAGCCGTATCTCGGACTGCCGGCGCTCGATGCGCGTAGCCAGGAGCTTTACGGGAAGGCGCTTCCGCGAAATGTCCTGCTGCCGCGTTTCGTGCCGGATCGTCCGCCCGTCAATTACTGGATGGCGCCTTACCAACTCGCCCAGCATTATTTCGTGCCAGGTCAGATCATTCTTGGGAAATTCGCGGGAAGATTTATTGGTCACATCGACGACCGGCCGCAGATCACCATCGCGGGTGCGCGCGCCGGCAAGACTTCGACTGTCCTTGAGCCTAACCTCTATCTCTATCCGGGTTCGATGCTTGTGCTCGATCCGAAGGGCGAGCTGTCCGGAACAGCGCGCTTGCGCCGGGCTCTCGGGCATGATGTCCATGTACTCGATCCCTTTGGCCAGTCGGGCGAGCCGAGCGCCTGTTTCAATGTGCTCGATGAGCTCGATCCCAATAGCCCGAACATCATTGATGACGTTGCTTCTATTACCCAGGCGCTGATCGTCGATGAGGGCGATGCGCGGTCGAAGCACTGGAACGATAGCGCCCGGGCGCTCCTGACCGGCATTATCCTACTCACGCTGATGCTGCCCCGCCCTCACCGCAATCTGGTTACGGTTAGGCAGTTACTTTCCCTCACCCATCCGCAACTGCTTCGTGCTGCCAGGTCAACGGTTGGTGACCATAAATCCGCTTCCAACGAGAATGGTCTCGCCATGGAAGTGCTTCTCGGCACCATGAGCAAGGCGGGCAACAGGTTCGGCGGCATTCTTGCCGCCATCGGCAACCGCTTCATCGGCACGGCGCCAAACGAGCGCGCAGGTATTTTTTCGACGGCGGCGGCTCAAACCGATTTTCTCGACAGCCTTCCCTTGCGGAGAATTTCGCAGCGGTCCGATTTCGGGCTTGGTTCGCTGCGCGGCGATCGACCGACGACGATCTATCTCTGCCTGCCGGTCGGCCGCATGGAAAGCCATTATCGCTGGCTGCGGCTCATCGTGCAGATGGCCTGCACCGTGCTTGAGCAGAAAGGCGCCTATCCGAGGGACCGTCCGCCCATCTTGTTCATGATGGAGGAATTCGCGACGCTCGGTCACATGGAAATAATGGAGCGTGCGGCGGCCTATTTTCCGGGTTTCGGCGTGAAGCTATGGGCCATTCTCCAAGACACAACGCAACTCCGCCGTTACTATCAGAACAGTTGGGAGACCTTTCTCGGCAATGCGGGCCTTATTCAGTGTTTCGCCAATGGGGACCAGTCAACCCTCAGTTACATCGCGAGTCGCCTCGAAAACCTGATTGCCCCCTTTGAGCTTCGTACCGCTTTCTCGCGTAATCGCTTCAGCCAGTTGCTCATGATGGAAGGCGAGCCGCCAGCCGCGGCGATACGCCTCGAACACGAGGATGTCGCTGCGATACGGGAGTATTTGATCGGCGCTCTGCAACAAGGTCGGCGATAGTCCTCCGGTCATGTCTGGACTCTGGTCCAGAGCTGTTGCATGGCGTCCTGCAGGTGAGCGGCAAAAACATCGGCGCTGCGATCAAATCCGTCGTCGAAGCTGCGGATTGCAAAATATTCCACAAATCTTGTCCCATAGATGCCGCACAGGGCGCGACCGCCCTCGGCGCCTGAGCCGAAGGTCGGCCAGCCGCATTCCATGAGACGTAGCCAGAAAACATCCTTGCCTTCGATAATCATGCAATCGGGTCTGATTTCGACGCGGCGATAGACCTCGACCGGGCTCGCGACGATCAGCCAGTTTACGTAGGCAACCGCGAGGAAGCAGATAAAGGTGATCCACTCGGTTTGCAGCGGGGAATGGCGGAGCAGGAACCATCCTTCCATGCCCGTCGATAGCGTCCACGCGAACAGCCGCCACAGGGTGTGACGGAGGCGCAAATCAAGATCCTTGTGAATGAAGAGAATGCCGCCTTCAGCCGTCAGGAAGCGACCGTAGTCGACATAGGGGTCTGGCTGAAAACCGGGCCAGGGTGAAGAGGGAGACGCTGGTGCCGGAGCATCCCGTGATGGAAGGGATACCTCAAACCTCTCGACCGTGCGCCGCGTCAGCGTGGGTCGACGGACTTCAAGCGCGGTCCGCGACAGTTTGTGTGATCGGGTTAGCTGAACATGGGTCGGCATGCCAGACACTATAACGCGCCCGTCCCGGCAAAGCTGCGGAACGCTTGGCAAACTTTCGCACAGCAAGCGCCGTGGATTGCGAGAAGCGAAGTCCTGCCGAATTACTCGGCAGGACCACTGGCGGTTAGTCCGGATTAGGCCCGGTCATCACCTCCTTGTTGATGGCGAATTCCCGAGCGGTCGAACGCTTCGGACCACCCTCGCCACCGCTATCAACCTCCCTGGCGCCCTCGAAGCTGATGTCCATGCCGGGCGTAATGGCGACGAACAGCGGCATCACCGCAATCGAGCCTTCTCCGGCGTGATCGACCATGACGATGGCAACTCCGGCCTCTCCATTGATCGTGCAACTCCACAGCGTGATGTTGTCATAGAGCCTGGACGTAACGGCCTGAAATGCGCGCACATGGCCGGGCGTGATGGAACTGTCCTTCATGGCTAAATCTCCTTGGTGATGAAAAGAAAGGGCCGCCCCGCGATGGGACGGCCCTGAGGATCAGGCGGCTTCGCCGGTTTCGGTTTCGTCAGCCTTCGGTTTGCGAATGACGATCTCCGCGCCATTGAGCGGGAGATAATCGAGCTTCAAGTTGAAGCCCTCGCCGTCGCCGTGGGCCCAAGCGGCCCCGATCGGTTGCCAGAAATTGCGGTTACCGTTCTTGGTGACGGCGTAAACGCGGTGGCTCGGGCGGTTGTTGGTCTTGCTCATGTGATGTCCTTTCGATTTGACGTTGGAGCCATGCACCTCGCGCGGCTTCGTGGGGCCCCGATGCACGGGCGCTAGAGCGGCGGGTTCACAGGCTGCCGTAAGGCACCGCGCAGCGGCGCGGAGCTGCACAAGCTCCGAAGGAGCGCGGAAGCGAGCGGCCTTGAACGAGACGCGCGCCCGGGCATAAGCCCCCACGTTATGAAGCCGCTGGTGCTGGCTACCGCGATGAAAGGATCTCCGGGACCCGACGAGCGCCTACGGGCCAAGCCGAGAAATCGTCGAGCAACTGACATGATATGATCGGGCAACGGCGCTTTGGCTCTCACCGGCGGCGCGGCGCGCCAACGCCTGTTGCCGCTCATCCGGGCTGAGTTTCGGCTTGCGGCCGAATTTGACCCCGTTAGCGCGCGCCCGCTCGCGTCCGGCTGCGGTGCGGCTAAGAATGTCCTCCCTATTTTTGCGGGCGACGTAGCCGATGATGGCGGCGAACAGTTCTCCAAGCTCGTGGGTCGTGTCCGCAAAAGGCTCGGCAAGCGACCGATAGAATGCATGGCGGGAGGTAATTTCGTTCAGGATGCTGATCATCTTGAACGTGCCGCCTCGGGTCAGCCGATCGAGGGCTGAGACGATCACCACGTCGCCCGGCTTGACCACCCTAAGCATCCGCCGCAGTTCGCGGCGGTCGTCCTTCGTGCCGCTCTCCTTTTCGTAGAACACCCGAACGCATCCAGCCGCGCGCAACTGAATGAGCTGAATATCCAGCTCCTGTCCGGTCGTACTGACGCGGGCATATCCGTAGATGGGCATAGCACAATCCCTCAGCGCGCCCGCGCCAGGAGCGCCCAGCGGGGTCGTGCAGAACTCCTGACATTTGCAAGCGGCGGTTCCACCTTTTTTCGCGAAAGGAATCGCACTCAGGCGGAATCTTCAGGACCCAACGTAAAGAACCAATACGATTCTGCTTTTAGCAAATGGCTTCACCCGCTGTTTTCCCGCGCATGCATAAATCAGGAATTTCGATAGGGTCCGCAGCCTCAATCGCAATCGAAGGACCCGCGCTGGTTAGAGCGCGGGCATGACTCTGGCTGAACCCCAACCTGGCCCGAACCAAATTCCAGACGGTCGGCCTAGCAGGATTTCACTGTCATGAAGCGGACACTCTTGGGGTGGCTGGTGGTGCTCGCCATTGTGGTGGTCGGTGCAACCATAAAAGGCTTCTTGCAAACCGACGCGCAGAGAAACGCTGAGATGGCCGAGACCTCGGAGAAGGTGCGCAAATTCATCGGCGCACATGATAAATCCGGAAATCTCAATCTAGCCGATGCACTGGTCAACCTCAGTGGATCATTCTTCAATAGCTGCAAGGCAACTGTCACCTCGACAGACCCGCGCGCGGCATTGGCCAATGAAGATAAAGACAAGTATTGTACGTGCGCGGCACTTGGCATGCTTAAATTATATTACTCGAAGCTACCAAATGCCGAGTTGGTCGAGCGGGCCAAGTACAGCGATCAAGGTCCCTCAAATATCCAAAGCGAGGTTTTTGCGGCCTGCAATGCCTCGCTCGGGGCGTATACGCCCCCACGCAGTCCGCAGCCCTAAAGGCAATTCCGGAGAACGCGTACCCCAATAGCGGGGTGCATGAAGGCAACTGTAGCGCGGGACACTATTGGTCATGACGCTAAAACGGGTGAGTTGGCTGATCGTTGGGGTGGTCGCGTTTGCGGCCGTCAAAGTGACATTCGCGATGGACGCGGAGCAAAGGAACGCGCTGTTTGATGCGTTCGCGGCTCCATTGAACAAATTCACCACTACCGTAGCCGAAAAGAGCGGGTTGGACGATTCCTCGAAGAATATTTTCACGACGTTGGTGAAGGCTTCTATCGCCAACCAAGAGGCTGAGAGCTGGTGCCTGAACTCTCTCAAAATGAAGTCTCCTAAGACCAATCGGCCGATCGGACTTGAGGCGTTAGGCAATATGGTCAAAAGCCAGGGGCAAACGGCGGGCACGTTTCCGGCCACCGTGTTTCCACTGATTTTCGCCGAGGAAGCCTTCATCAAATGGAACGACCACGACGTTTATGTCATGGAGATGCTAATCGGCGGCGGGTACATCGCCGTGCATGAGGGCGGTTACAAAGACAACCCCGCGAGCCCGGGCCAGCCAGGCAGAATCGACGTCCCTACCACCGACGATCAGGTTGACATCATTGTTGAAATGATCCGCCAAAATGGAGCGGTCGTCGACTTGACGGATAAGGGACGCAATGACGGCGTGTGGGATCCGGGGAACGGACTTTGCCTTCAAGGTCATTGGGAACTGAATGAAGTCACAGGGTGGACGGACCCGGCTCCCGACAAAGACGGCAAGATAGTCACTCATATCAGGGCCACCGAGATATTTCAGCCGACCAGCCTCGGCGCCGCAACGAGCGCTTTCAATCCGATGGGATTTTCTTACACGACCGCCGAGCAGGAGTTCGTGGCGGCGAAATTCAACGACGGCTGGCGCATCGTCTCCGGCGAATGAGCCGCGCACCGGAGTTTGGTCCGCGGCTTTGGACAATCAGTGCACCCAGCCCACCCCCACCTGATGAAGGACCCTTCGTGATGTCTGAATTTGTCGCAGCGTTATTCCTGATAGCGTATTATGGAGTCCCTTTGCTGTTTCTCATCGCTTGGATTTGGACGATTGTGCTGGCATTTTCCGCCAAGCATATCGGACTTGGAATTTTGTTCATCCTGATAGGCCCATTGGCCTTCCTGTATGCGCTCAGATATCCAATCCGGTGCAAGGTTCCTTTGGCTATGTTCGTCGTCGGGATCGCGGCATTGGCGGCGCTGTTTGTATTTTATGAGAGTTTCGCGCCTACCGCCAATTCAGCCACATGAATGCGACCGGTAAAGGAATAGGATTGCGTTGGCGACGCTCGCCGTCCTACGCGGCGTCTGCCTCAGCGGTTGCCGCATTCTGCAAGCCGTGCAGAAAATCTGCGGCGCGCTGCGCGTGGGATGCGGCGCTGAATATCGCCCGCTTGTCGTTCTTCAAGACCTTGATCCACGACGCGATGTAGGCGGCATGGTCGTCCCGAACCTCGGGCGTCAATTCGAGGTCGGCGGACAGGAAGGCTGAGCCAAGCTCGGCGACAAGCTCTTCTATCGCGTAACCTTCGTCGCCAAAGCGCTTGCGCCCGAAATCTCGGTCGAGGCGCGAGGGGTGGCGGGTCCAATGCGTCGTCTCATGCGCGAGGGTCGCGTAATAGCTCTCGGCATCGCGGAATGCCTCGATGTGTGGCATCTGCACGAAATCTTGTGAGATATTATAATAGGCCATATTGCCGCCGTGCCGGACGTTCGCTCCGGTCGCGGCAATGAAGGTTTCCACGCGCGTGATGCGCTGAACGGTTTCCGTGCGGGGTTCCGTCTTCGCATGGAACCGCTCGGGCAAGCCGTCGATTTGCTCGACGTTAAAGACGGTGTAGCCCTTCATGAAAGGGATGGCGTATTCGTTTGCTTCGCCGGTCTCCGCATTCGTTTCGGCGCGAATGATCTTGTCGGCATAGACAACGAGACTGCCCTGCTCACCCTTGCGGACGTGGGCCTTGAATTCCAGCGCCTGCTTGAAAGTCATCCAAGTTGGCGAGGCATAGCCATTCTCCATCGCTGCCGACCACAGCATCAGGACATTGATGCCCTGATAGGGAATGCCGTTACCGCGCAAGGGGCGCGTGATGCGTCCGGTGGCGTGCCCGGCGTTCCACGGCTTGAGCCACGGCCTGACGCCTTTCTCAAGCTCGCAAACGATCTGATCGGTGATCTTCTGATAAATGTCCGTTCTCATTGCCTGTCCTTCTTTGGCTTGCGGGGTTGCGCATGCAACCGACTAGCCTCGCGGCAATGAGCGGGGGTTGGCCGTCACAGGCCAAAAAACGTGGGGTGGTGCGGGCCGGAGCGCAGCGACTACCCGGCCCGCGTTTTTTGCCCGAAGGGCGTGGCCTTGACGGCCTGGGGGTCGCAGACCCCGACTTCAAAACGAACGAAGTCAGCCGAAGGCTGCCACCAATGAACAAGAAAACAGAAAAGGGCAGCCGCAGGAGCGTCAGCATAGCGCCGCCACAGGCGGGACGCGGGACCGACTGCCCCCGGCGAGGGATACAATATGTCTCGCACGAGGGATCGTCGGAGAAGGCCGAGACCCGGCATCCCGATCTACGGGGCTCGGTGAGCGCGGCGAATAGAGCCCGACCGGATAAGCCGGACGCGCTTCCGACTATTTTGCCACTAGAATTCCATAAGGCAAGGAAACCGGTGAGAGTAAAATGGCGTGGCTAACACTGCCAATATTGATCGACAACAAGGCGTAGCATCAAACTACTGCCGCCTGTTACGGCCATCAGGACGCCTCTTGCGAAAGCGCCCGCAAACGGAGATATGGAAATTAGGTTCTACCAAAACCGACCTTGAGCGCTGGAATGACGCTTGCCCCCGATGGCGCCGGTCGCGTTGGAAACAGAGCGACCCCCACCGGGGGTCGCGGGAGAGGCACCGATTCCTCTTCTCCACCGGCGTTGTCCGTCAACCGAGACGCGATCGAGAACGTCCCAAATTTTACTTCCTGGCGCTTTCCTGACGCACTAACAACGAAAAAACGCGATCCGCTCGCAATTTCTCCGGCAAGACGAGAGAAAAAGCGGAGGGCGAAACGCGCGACGGCAGACACGTCTTCGAGCTGGAGTTCTTTGGCCAGGAAATCGAGGCGAGGCCGCGAGCTTTGATGTAAAACAAGGCTGCGCCGGATTGTGGGTGAGCCTTCGAGAGAGCCGTCTTTGCAAAGATCGGGGGAAACTTCCGTCTCTGATCCGTCGGTCCTCAAAATGACAAGTCGCTGCCCACGCCGGATTTCGTCCACGAATTGTTCCGTGTACCGAATAGCTTGGCGTAACAGATCACTATCACTGGAACATTCGGCTGCAACTCGGGCGAACTCTCGGTCAGCGGCTTCTTTCGTGTAAAGTCGGATGTTCTCTTTTTCCCACTCAGGGGGGATTTCGGGTCGTGTGTTCATGGCTTAAATCCTCTTTGACTTGTTCAATGGCCGGAACGGCCTTTTGTTGAGTGCTGCATACTCACTTTCTGTTGCAAGTCAAAGCAAGAAAAATACAATATTATCACAATACTTCCAACTACTCGGTATTAAATCAATCATTTCTTTCCCCCATGTGCAAGAAAAGCGGTAAGGCGCAATTATTACTCGACTGAGCGTCAGTTACTCTACTTTACTTGCCGTCACCGGGCAAGAGATTTTGAGCGCCATCTGCTCAAAGGGGTTTACAACGCCTGAAGGTGAGTAGATAGTACTCACCAACGGAATTCGATCCACCCGAAGGTGAGTACCAATTACTCAACAAGGACCCCATGCACAAAGCAAGAGCGCCGCCGGTCGGCTGAAGATGACACTTCGCACCACCCCGCAACGCAACGAGAGGAGAATGACATGAAACCGAACCCGACAGAAACGAGGGCAAGAGGGCCGCCGTGTTGCACTATCGCCAAGGTATCTCTTGACCTTTATCACTGAATTACGATTCGGTAAGCCCGGGAGAGATTTTCAACACAGAGTTGTTAATCAATCTTTTGGGGCCAAGGTTCAAAGGACCTTTTTGAGGAACAAAGATGCCTATTAACCGGGGAGACGATGACGAACCCATAGAGTATGTCGATCAGGAGCGTGACGAGCTCCTGATCACATTCGAGCAAGACTGGGAGCTTCAAGAAAAACTCGAAGTCGATAAACGCAGAGGGTTGACCCGAACAACCTTTAGGACCCCCACGTTGCTCACGCGGGTTAGAGCTTTATGGCTTTGGATTTTTGGCTTCGTTAGCGGCCTGTTCTGCAACTATTTAGCAACTTGGATCTACGAGATCTGGCCGCCCCATAAGAAGTAGCTTTAGACCGGGACGCCACGGTCGTTGCGGTGAGTGTGGCCAAAGACCAGCGTGAATTGGTTTACATTGCTGTTGGTTTCTTCCCATTCCTCTATATCTTTGCAAATAGAGCGAATCCGGTGATTGTCTTCAGCCATAAAGCGGACCACCAGATCGTAGTCCGCTCCAAATACCTCTTGCACCTCAATGATCTCTCGGTAATTCAGAAGTCGCGGAACTACCTCCTTGAGCATCTTTTTGTCTTTCACCGAGAGGATCAGCATTGCACTGTCTCTGAAACCGAGCTTATTGAAATCAAGATCGACAGTGAACTTCTTGATCACGCCCTGCGCGACCAGCTTTTTTACGGTGCGGGAGAAATCGGGTTCTGTCATCTCGAGGTCGCCCGCGATCTGTTTTCGCGGAAGGTCGCTGTCCTTCACAAGCGCCCGCAGAACCTTCAACTCTTTATCGGTAAGATCTGCCATTTAAACCATTTCAATTTCCTAATCATAAAAGAATATTGGGAAATAGCTGGACAAAACAAGTCGATCTTTCCAATTTTAGCAATTAATTCTTAGACAGACCGGCCTAATTGGTCCAAGCTTGACGTCAGCATCAGGACAGACCGTTGAGTTTCCTTGCCGTTCGCGAGCCCGCCGCAACCTTAAGTCGCCCGCTCTCGGCACAGCTTCGGTTCGTCGCTAGCACCCTTTTCCCTCATCCCCCACCGCACGGACCCCGTCCTCCTCCGGCCTTTTCGCACCGTTCGTCGGCTGCACGGCCGCAAGTGCTGAAGCACTCCTCCACTTCGTTCCGGTCGCAAGCGATGCACCCGCCTCCTCCGGCGCGAGGGCCTCCACCAGAAGGCCGCGATTGGCGCGGTCGAAGAAGGATGGAGGAAACAATGCGGGTGCTGACAATGACCGAGCTGATGCGGCTGACGCGGAGCGAATTATGCGGTCTTGAAACCGAGATCACGATGGCGCTGTCCGAGCATCCGGAAATTTCGCCGGAACGTAACACCATAGACCGCAACCTGCGCAGCATCCGCCGCGTGCTCACGTGGTACGATCTGGCGCCCGAATGACGCCAAAAGAAAATCCCTGCCGGTGCGCGCCGGCAGGGATCTTTCAGAAATATGGCTTAGGCGGGAACGGCCTGCGCCTTACGGGACCGGCGGCGGGGGGCGCGCGCCCTCGCCGGCCGGTCTCCCCGCTCCCCTCGCTTCGGAGCGGACTCTGCCCCGCCGCGCAGCACCACCGCGATGACCGTCTCCGGCTTGCTGAGCAGCAGCTTGCTCTGTTCGTTGTCGTCCTGATCGCGCCATTTGAGGCGGGTCTGGTACGGCTTGGTGGGATTAAAGCTTTCCGAGGGCTCAAAGCTTTCCACGCGGAAAGGGATCGCCGGGTTGGCGGCGATGTTGTCCTCGGCGAGCATCCGGAAACCTTGCGCGTCAACGAACTCCTGCGGCGCAAGCTCTGCGCATTCCGGAGAAGACGACCACGCTGTCCGGCGCATGGCGACCACGTGATCCGGTCGATGACGACCAGGGCGGCGCACGAGCTTGATGGCGCCGTTGGATGGGTTTTCTGATCTCAGTA
>Ga0182024_10004972_pt1 | contig 30133 bp, 27 predicted proteins | sample P32metaG_FD_120480 | JGI IMG/M metagenome (GOLD analysis project Ga0182024, IMG submission 120480) | Permafrost microbial communities from Stordalen Mire, Sweden - P3-2 metaG (Illumina Assembly) | ecosystem: Environmental > Terrestrial > Soil > Wetlands > Permafrost | place: Sweden: Stordalen...
CACGAGCAAACCGGGTACATCACAGTGGGAGTGGTTTAACGCGACGACGAAGCCATACCACCCGGTCGCGCGTCTCAGGAAATTGGTGACTCAAGGAAACTCGATGATCAAGCGAAAAAAGCCCACGCAGGCAACTAAACAGCGTTCTGTCCGGCGCTGCCCGCTGGTCGCTTCCGCCGACGTGACCGAGCCACTCTCCGGGACACGACTCTCAGCGCGCACCTCGGAAATAGGCCTTGGTGGCTGCTATGTTGATGCCCTAAATCCGCTCCCCGAGGGGACGCTGGTTGGGTTGCGGATTCTCTAAGGGATCAAGGCGTGTTCGAGGCCAAGGCCAAAGTAGTCTACTGCCACCCGAGGTTCGGGATGGGCCTGGCCTTTACAGAGATGGCGCCCGACCAGCGATCTCTGCTAGAGACCTGGCTAGCCGAGATCGTAATGGAACTCAGGCAGATTTCGTAGGTCCTGCTGCGAATCGTTGAAAGCCATTCCAAGGCCGTTCGATCTACTTACGCGCACTTCCAATACCGGATTGCTCGAAACTGGTCCGACACCCCGGCGCATAAGTCTGGCAATACGCTCGGCCGTGCGCGAGAATGGGTAGCTCGACTGGGCGCAAAGCACTCCTGAGGAGCATCGCTCGCGGCCTGCAGATGCGCGAGGCGTATGGCACACGACGAGGAAGAACCGAAGCTATTCACGCTGACCGAAGCCGAACGGACACGGCGGCAACTCGAGCCGGTGCTGATCGAGGCCGTGGAAACCCGGCGCAAGCTGCTGCCGCTGGACGAAGAACTCGGAGCCCTCGCTGCCCGCATTCAAACCATGGGAGGCATCGTGGTGCCTTACGAAAAGACCGCGCGCGTGCGTTTCGACCGCGATCGCCTCGCGGAGTCGCTTAGCGCATCGATCGAGAAGATTGAGGCCGCCGGAGTTGTATTGAAAGATCTCGACGCCGGCTTGCTCGATTTTCCCGCCATCGTGAATAACGAGGAAGTCTATCTGTGCTGGCGCCTGGGCGAGGAGCGCATTCGCTTTTATCACCGCCAGGATGAGGGCTTCGCCGGGCGCAAGCCGATCGAGCCCGGGGACAGCGGCCCGGAGAATCCGATTCAGTAATTGCCGATCAAGTAATCGTCAATGCAGTAAGGGCCGACCCAATGGGCGCAAAAAGAGCCAACGCGCCGTTGCGATTCCGGCGCCCAGTTTCAGTGCGCTAGTTTCACTGATCGAGTTTCACTGAATTGAAAGGACCTCTGTGACGCACGAGAACTCCAACCGCCTGGCAAATTCCGCAAGCCCCTATCTGCATTCCGCAGCGCACCAACCCGTAGCTTGGCAAGAATGGGGCGAAGAAGCCTTCGCTCGCGCGCGCGCCGAAGACAAGCCTATTCTTCTCGACATCGGCGCGGTCTGGTGCCACTGGTGCCACGTCATCGATCGCGAAAGCTATGACGATGGGCGTCTCGCCGAGCTGATCAATCGGCTGTACATCCCCGTCAAAGTGGATCGCGATGAGCGCCCGGATGTGGACTCGCGCTACCAAACCGCCGTGGCTGCCATGTCCGGCGGGGGTGGCTGGCCCCTCACTGTTTTTTTGCTTCCCGACGGCAGGCCGTTTTACGGCGGCACGTACTTCCCGCCGGAGGATGCCATGGGCCGCCCGAGTTTCCGCCGCGTGTTGGAAAGCGCCGCCGAAGCCTATCGCACGCGCCGCAACGAGGTCGAGCAAGCCGCTGGCACGCTCGTAGGCGCCGTCGCGCAAGCCGAGCTTTTTGCGGGTGCGCGCAGCTCTTGGGACGCGCGGCTGGTGGATGTCCTGGTCGATTCCGCGCTGCAGCGATTCGACCCGCATTATGGCGGATTTGGCAAGGGACCGAAATTCCCGCATTCGCAAGCGCTCGAACTGATTCTGGACCGCTACCAAGCCACCCATGAGCCCCGCTTGCTGCTCGTCGCGCAAACCACGCTCGACAAAATGGCGCAAGGCGGCGTTTACGACCAGCTCGGCGGCGGCTTTCATCGTTACTCGGTCGATGAACGCTGGCTGGTGCCGCACTTCGAGAAAATGTCCTACGACAATTCCGAGCTGCTGAAAAATTATCTCCACGCGAATCTGGTCGCCCCGCGCCCGCTCTGTCGCGAAACGGCCGAGGGCATCATCGACTGGGTGAACCGCGTGCTCTCGGACCGCGACCGTGGCGGCTTCTACGCCAGCCAGGATGCCGACATCAACCTCGATGACGACGGCGACTATTTCACCTGGACGGTTGAAGAAGTTCGAGCCGTTCTTTCCCCGGAACTCGCGCGCATCGCCGAGCTTTATTACGACATTGGCCCAACCGGCGAAATGCACCACAATCCGGCGAAAAATGTTCTGTGGGTCGCGCGCGACGCCGCGGCCATCGCCAGCGCTTTGGGATTGCAGCCCGCCGAAGTGCGGCGCAACATCGAAAGCGCCCGCGCCCAACTGCTGGCCGCGCGCGAAAAGCGCCCAACGCCCTTTGTCGATACCACGCTTTACACGAGCTGGAACGCCATGTTCATCTCCGCCTATCTCGCAGCCGCCAGCGCCTTGGACGACGACCGCGGACGCGACTGCCGTTCCTTCGCTCTGCGCACCCTCGATCGCTTCCTGAGCGAAGGATGGGACGACCACGATGGCTTCGCGCATCGCCTGGGCGGCGCGCATCTCACCGGCTCGCTGGACGACCAGGCATTCATGGCGGCGGCACTGCTCGACGCCTTTGAAGCCACTCTCGATCAGCGCTATTTCCAGGCAGCCGAGCGCGCTGCTCGGTTACTCATCGAGAAATATGGCGATCGCGACGGCGGCGGCTTTTTCGATCGCGCAGCCGATGCCGCACCCATGGGAGGGCTCGACGTTCGCCGCAAGCCTCTGCAGGATTCGCCCACCCCTGGCGGAAATCCGGTCGCCGCGATGGTTCTAACTCGTCTTTTCGCCTACACCGGCGAGACTCTTTACGGCGAGCGTTGCCAAGCCACCTTGGAAGCCTTTGCCGGAGTCGTCCCGCAATATGGGCTTTTCGCGGCGACCTATGGCCTTGCCACCGTGCTGTACGCGCGCCACCCATTGCAGGTCCTGGTGACCGGCGCGCCGGACGATGAAACGGCGCAGCGCCTCGAGCGCGCCGCCCGTTCGTTCTACCGTTTCGGCAAGGCGGTGCTTCGCATCACCCCTGGCGCGGCTGCGGGCGACGCCAGCGCAGCGCTGCCGCCCGCTCTCCGCGAGATCGTGCCGCATCTGAAGGCCGATGTGGCGCAAGCGTTCGTTTGCGCCGGCCAGACGTGCTTTCCGCCCGTTGCGGACCCGGAAAAGCTCCTGGCGCTGCTCGAGAAAACAGGTAGCGAAGCAAGCGCAACCGCGCGATAAAGCCGCCGCATCACGGTACGGCGGGTGCTAACATTGAGTTTTACACTCGCGATAGCCACAGTCCCGTAAGGTGAGGCACACTTGTACGTTCGCGACCTCGGTTGGTATCGTCTACTCATTGTCTTGCCGGTCTTATCGCTCGTTTTTCTTTCGCAATACCATTGGCTCGTCCGCGTATGGCGCCTGGCGCGCCGCGTCCAGCAACCCGTCCTTCGAAGCGTTTTGCAGGGTACCGGTGGCCTCGCTTTCTCGATCGCCCTCCTGATTTTCGTCCTCAATTGGGGCCTGGGCGGCAACCGCACTCCCTGGGGTATCTCCACCGTCACTGCGCTATCTGGGCTCTGGATTGCCTGCGCTCTATTCGGCTATCTCGCTGTGCAATTCGTCGCGGCGATTGACTGGCTCTTGCGCGCACCTCGCCTTCTCGCAGCTCGCTTGCGGCGCCGCCCGAATGACGGCGCCAATGAAACTGCTCCGCACGCGTCCGCGGGTCCGCCCATCAATCTCGCGCGGCGGCGGTTCGTCCAAACCGTCTCGGCCGTCGCCGGCGCCATCCCCTTCGCCGCAGGTGCGTACGGATTTGCCTTCGAGCGTCTGCATTACCGGATACACCGCGTGGACTTGCCCGTGAGCGGCCTGCCGCCAGCTCTTGAAGGTTTGCGCATCGCGCAGCTAAGCGACATCCACATCGGCAGCTACATGTCCGTGTCCGGGGTCCGTCGCGCCGTCGGGATGGCCAACGATCTCCGCTCCGACCTCACCGTGGTCACCGGCGATTTCCTCACTGCGCCGGGCGATCCGCTGGAGGCCTGCATCGAGGAACTCTCGCGCCTGCGTGCGCCGCTGGGCGTTTGGGGTTGCAACGGCAATCACGAGGCTTACTCGGAAGCGGAAGCGCTCGCCGCCGAGCTATTTCGCCAGCACGGAATGGGCCTGCTGCGCCAGGAAAACGTCGAGGTGGTTCATGACGGCCAGCCCTTCAACTTGATTGGCGTCGACTACCAGCGCGAGCGCCCCCTGTGGAGCCGCCGCCCTATGCTCAGCGCCATCGCGCACCTGGTGCGGCGCGATGTGCCCAATATCCTGCTCTCGCACAATCCAAATTCCTTCCGGCGCGCCGCCGAACTGGGCATCGAGGTGCAATTGGCCGGGCACACCCATGGTGGCCAGGTCCGCGTCGAGATTCTCGATCATCGCTTCAGTCCGGCGGAGTTCTTCACGCCGTATATCGCGGGCTTGTACCAACGGCCGCTCGGCGTCTGGTCCGCGCTCAATGACCGCGAAGCGTGGTCCGGCGCGCCCACCGGCCAGCCATCCGCGCTCTACGTCAATCGCGGCCTCGGCACCATCGGCGCGCCCATTCGCCTCGGCGTGCCGCCCGAGATTACGCTCCTCACCCTGCGCCGCGCGTAAGACGCACCCGGAGAATTCTCCAAAATTAAGACCGAGCTGGGAAGCAGTCCGCTGACGTTGCAGCGGTCATTCCGCGATGCCATAATGCCTGCGGAACATGGGACTGTGGTTTGCGCTCGCAACGCTGCGGGCGGAGGGGGAGTCAATGTCGATCCGTGATGCGTGGCTCGAGAAACGGCTGGCTGCGGCCGGCACAAATGGCAACCGCAACGTATCCCAAATGCACCTGGCGCGCCAGGGCGTCATCAGCGAAGAGATGGAGTTTGTCGCCAAGCGCGAAAAACTGGAACCGGAGCTGGTTCGCAGCGAGGTCGCGCGCGGCCGCGCCATCATCCCCGCCAATATCAATCATCGCTCGCTCGAGCCGATGGGCATCGGCATCGCCTTCCGGTGCAAGATCAACGCCAATATCGGCAATTCGGCGGTCACCTCCGAGGTCGCCCAGGAACTCGAGAAGCTTCACCGCGCCGTGCACTACGGCTCGGACACCGCCATGGACCTCTCCACAGGCGGCGATATCCCTACGATTCGCAGGGCCATCATCGAAGCCTCTCCTGTGCCAGTTGGCACCGTGCCCATCTACGAAGCCCTCTCCCGCGTGAAGCGCACCGAAGACCTCAGCGCCGAGCTGATGCTCGAAGTCATCGAAGAGCAAGCCGAACAGGGCGTGGACTACATGACCATCCATGCCGGCGTGCTGCGCGAGTTTCTGCCCATGGTGCGGGACCGCATCACCGGCATCGTCAGCCGCGGCGGCGCGCTGATGGCGCTGTGGATGTCGGCTCACAAAAAGGAAAACTTCCTCTATGAGCGTTTCGACGACATTTGCAAAATATTCAAGAAGCACGACGTCAGCTTCTCCCTGGGCGATGGCTTGCGCCCCGGCTCGATCGCCGACGCCAGCGACCAGGCGCAGTTCAGCGAGCTCAAAGTCCTCGGCGAGCTAACCAAGAAGGCCTGGGAACACGACGTGCAAGTCATGATCGAAGGGCCCGGCCATATCCCGATGGATCAGATTGAGCTGCAAGTGAAAAAGGAAATGGAGCTCTGCCACGAGGCGCCCTTTTATACTCTCGGGCCGCTAGTCATCGACATCGCGCCCGGATATGACCACATCACCAGCGCTATCGGCGCGGCTATGATCGGCTGGTACGGTGCGTCGATGCTCTGCTACGTCACGCCGAAGGAGCATCTCGGGCTGCCCAATGCCGAAGACGTCAAGCAGGGCGTGATGGCTTATAAAATCGCCGCGCACGCTGCCGACGTCGCACGTCACCGCCCAGGCGCGCGCGACCGCGACGACGCCCTTTCCTACGCACGTTTCCTCTTCGATTGGAACAAGCAGTTCGAGCTCTCTCTCGACCCGGAAACCGCGCGCGCCATGCACGACGAAACCTTGCCCGACGATTTCTACAAGGAAGCCAAGTTCTGCTCGATGTGCGGACCGAAGTTCTGCTCCATGAACGTAACTCAAGTCGCCGAAGCCATCGGCGGGATGGACCAGTCTGAACGCGAGCAGCGCTTCGTGCAACTGCTGGCTAAAGTCGAGAAATAGCCCAGGCCAAGAAATACGGGAATAAAAGATCGGTGCGCCGCCCTACCGAAGAACGGTTAGCATTTCCGGGCACAGGTGGAGCGTGGCCGCCCAAAACTACCTTGGACGAAGTCCCAAATAGGAGGAGCAAACACAATGGCAATCAGTCAGGCATTCCTAGGCGAATTCGATCACGAGATGGCCAACACCCGCAAGAGCATCGAGCGCGTCCCGGACGCAAAATTCGATTGGAAGCCCCACACGAAGTCGTCCAGCATGGGCGCGTTGGCCGGCCACATGGCTTCGATTCCGGTTTGGGCGAAAATGACCCTGGAGACGCAGCAATTCGACGTGAACCCGCCCGGCGGCCAGCAGGTTCAGCAACCGAAATTCACAAACCGCGCCGAAGTTCTAGCCTTTTTCGATAAGGGTGTTCCCGAGGCGCGCGCCGCCATTGCCGCGGCCAGCGACGAAGCCATGATGCAGCCCTGGACGCTGCTCAACGGCGGCAAGACAGTCTTTTCCATGCCGCGCGTCGCCGTCCTTCGCGGCATGATCATGAACCACATGATTCATCACCGCGGGCAACTGGGCGTCTACCTACGACTCAACGACGTTCCGGTGCCCGCGATCTACGGCCCGTCGGCCGACGAAACTGGAATGTAGTCGCGAGTTTCCGTTATCAGGGGCGAAGCGCCGCGTATCCGCGGCCTTCGCCTCAACCCCATGGCCGAAGCCACACACCACGAACAGCTCCGCGAGGAGTTCAATCGCTGGGCCGAAGCCGGGCGCGGCGAGAACATGGAGCAGGATCACCTGCCCATTGTCCTCCCCGTGCTCGACCGCATGCAGCTACAGCCCGACGACAACGTCCTGGACGTCGGCTGCGGCGCAGGCTGGCTCTCGAGCTTGCTCGCCGAGCACGTTCCCGAAGGCCGCGTCGTGGGCATCGATGTTTCCGACGAGATGATCCGCCACGCCCGCCGAAGAAACGCCAATCTCGAAAACGTGATTTCGGTCGTCGGCGAGGCCGAGCAAATCCCCTGGGACGCCGCCTTTTTCACGCACGCAATCTCCATCGAGTCCGCCTATTACTGGCCGGATCCGGCGCGCGCGCTACAGGAAATCTTTCGCGTCTTGCGCGAAGGCGGCTCAGCCTGGATCGCCGTCAACTACTACCGCGACAACCCACACTCGCACCAATGGGGTGAAGTCCTAACCGTACCCGCCCACCTGCTGTCCGCCGACGAGTGGGCCGCCCTATTCCGCAACGCCGGCTTCGCCAACGTCGCGCACGAACGCATACCCGACCCCACTCCCGCGCCAGAAACTTACTCCGGCCGCTGGTTCCGCGACGCCGCCCACCTTCGCGCATTCCGCAAAGTGGGCGCGCTCCTCGTCCAAGGCGTCAAGCCCCAGCCGTAGCGGCTCCAGCGCCGTTACGGAATGGGCGCACCCAGCCAAATGCCGTGCCCGGGGGGGCGGCTCCCCGTTCTAAACTTGATCGAGAATGAGCCCTAGCCCAAGAAGCGCTTAGGTGCTGGCCGGCATTCTCCGCTTAAGCTCTCATGTCCACTCAGGCGCCCGCATCCATCGAAACACCCGCGTGGCAGGCGAAGTTCTCGCCGCCGCCCTCGTCGCCAAGCGAGCCGCTTCTGCTGGGCATCATCCTGGCCCTGACGGCCCTGGTCTATTCCCCGGCCCTGCGCTTCGCCTTCGTCTTCGACGATCATTGGCAACTCCTCGAAAACCAGTGGGTGCAAGCCTGGCGATTCGTGCCCGGCTATTTCGCCGGGCACGTCTGGCAGCATCTCGGCGCTAAACCGCCGGACAACTATTACCGCCCGCTGAATTTCCTTTGGTATCGCCTCAACGACGCGTTGTTCGGCCTGAACCCGGCAGGATGGCACGGCGCAGCGATCCTGCTGCACGTCCTCGCCACTCTTCTCGCCTATAACGTGGCGCGCCGCGTCACCGGCCGGCCGCTCGTCGCTGCCGCAACGGCCTTGCTATTCGGCATTCACCCGATGCGGCACGGCGTAGTGGGCTGGGTTTCCGGAACCACGGAATCGCTCTACGCCGTCCTGCTGTTCGCCGCCTTCCTCGCCTACCTGCGATCACGCGAAGGACATCGCGCGCGCTGGACAGTCATCTCGTGCGCCTGGTACGGGCTCGCCTTGCTTTCGAAGGAGCCGGCCATCCTTCTGCCGGTCATCGTCTTCGCGCACGCCTGGTTGTACGGCTGCCGCGCCACACTGAAACTGGACGCGCCGTCGCCCTCGCGACGCCTACGCGACGCCGCCACACTAGCGCTAGCCTACCTGCCAGTCGCCGCGGCGTACCTGGCGGTACGCTCGTCAATCCTCCACGGCTTCTCCCACCCCAAAGTGGCAGTCACGGCGCGCACGCTGGTGTTCTCGCTGCCCTCGATTGCCTGGTTCTACATGCGCCAGTGGCTCTTGCCCAATCGCATGTCGGAATTCTATGAGACGCCATTGCAATCTCATTTCGATGCCGCCCACGTTTTGCTCCCCATACTGGCATTGGCAACACTCGCGCTAATCCTCTGGCTGGTCCGTAACAAACTCGGCTCGCGCGACGTTGCCTTTTCGCTCATCTGGATATTTGCGTTCCTGCTCCCGGTATTCGACCTGGGCGTTTTCCCGCAAGGGGACATCGTGCACGACCGCTATTTCTATGTGCCGAGTTTCGGCGCGTCGCTGCTCCTCGCGCTAGCCTTGGACCGCCGTCTCTCGCGCGGCGCACTGCTCTTCGGATTGCCGCGGCGCTGGCTGCTGGCCACGGCGGCCTTGCTCGCGCTGCTCTCCTACGCCACCGTCAACGCCATGAGTTACTGGGCCACCGATTTCCAGATGCTCGACCATGCCATGCTCTTCTCTCCCAACGATCCTATCCTGCGCAACCATTACTCCGTGGGACTCGCGCTCATGGGCCGCGCCTCCTACCAGCAACACGACTGGACCGCCGCCGAGATGTATTTGCAGCGCGCCGCAAAAATCGATCCCGCTGCCGCTGATAATTACCTGCAGCTTGGCATGGTCGATTTGAACACCGGACGCCCCGGCGAGGCCGAAGCGAATTTCCGCACCGCCATCGGCTTGCGCCCGTCCGAGCCCATGTATCACTTTGCTTTGGGCATCGCGCTCACCCAACACAACAATTGCGCCGATGCCATTGCTCAATTTGTGCAAGCGCTCGCGCTCAAGCCCGGCTTCCCGGCAGCGCAGCAGCAAATCGACGCCTGCCGCGCACAAATCTCCAGCCGCCAAGCCGCAGCCGCCGGTCACGACACAGTCAGCTCGCTCGCCAAACCCGCCCAGCCGCACGAGTAATACATGAAGTCCCGAGTGTCGTGTGATCGTTCGGAGGAAATGCCTCAGTGCCCGGCCGCAGCTCCCACAAGCGTTTGGTGCTGCCGCAGCAAATAATGATCCGTCATCCCCGCGATGTAATCGCAGACCACCCGGTGCAGCGGCTCGCGCTCGGCCTGCTCTGCATACTGCCCCGGCATGGCCTCCGGATGGCGCATGAAATGATGGAAGAGCTGTTCCAGAGCCTCCACCGAACGCTCGCGTTCCTCGACGATCGCCGGATTGTCGTACAGGCGCCGATGCAAAAATTTCTTCAGCGACTTGTCCAGCGCAGTTGCGGCCGGACTGAACCCAGCCAGACGCGCCTCGCTTCGCCGGATATCTTCCACGTCGTGCGCACCACTCGCCAAAACGACAGCCCGGGTATTCTCGATCAAATCGGTCGCCAGCCGGTCCAGGATGCGTTTGATCGTCTCATTGATTTTGAGCTTGGTCGCGCCCAGCGGATAGTGCCCGTCCACCTGATCGTAAATCTCCGCGAATGGCGCCAATTCCCCGCGCAGCATCTCCAGATCAAGCAGCCGCGCCTCGCATCCGTCATCGAGATCGGCCGCGTTGTAAGCAACCTCGTCCACGCTGTTCATGAGCTGGGCCTCGAGCGGCGGCCGCAGGTCAAGATCGTACTCCGCCAATTCAGGAAACGCCGCCGCCGCATCCTCGCGCCCGCCGTAATCGGCGGAGTGCTTGACGATCCCCTCGCGCACCTCGAACGTCAGATTCAGCCCCGGAAAATCCAGGTAGCGCCGCTCAAATTGCTCGACGATGCGCAGCGCGTGCAGATTGTGATCAAAGCGGTCGCCAAAGGGCCGCAGCAATTCGTTAAGCCGCCGCTCCCCGGCATGCCCAAAGGGCGGATGCCCGATGTCGTGGACCAGCGCCAGCGCCTCGGCCAAATCCGTGTTGAGGCCCAGAGCCCCCGCTACGGTGCGCGCCACCTGCGCTACTTCGATGGTATGCGTCAGCCGGTTGCGGAAGTGGTCGGAGTACCGCGTGGTGAAGACCTGTGTCTTCGCTTCCAGCCGCCGGAAGGCCCGCGAATGAATCACGCGATCGCGGTCCCGCGCGTAGTCGTTGCGGTAGCGATGCTGCGGCTCCGGCCAGCGCCGCCCCCGCGTCCGTCTCACGTCCTGCGCAAAAGCAGCCAAATCCATACGCACATTCTATGCCACCGCCATAGCCCGGCCAACCAGCCACAGGCGCGGTATCGAGGCAAAGTAATCGCACGCTTTATGACGGATGGGTGTAAGCTCGTAAAGTCTAGTCTCACACCTTCCGCCGCGCCCTCCATGGGCGACGGTTCCTGTGCCAACAGACTTACATCGGGCAGAACCGGATTGGATGCACTGTTCGCAACGATCTAACCGCTAATTCAAATGGGTTTAGATAGCAGTCGCTGCGAGTGAATCAGGAGAACCTTCGATGCAACCAAGAACGCACCAGATAGAAGCCAAAATGCGCAACCAAAGTGGACCGCCAGCCGTGAGGTATTTTGAACGCCGGCGTAGTCCACGGTCGCTTCTCGATATGCCCCTGGTTGTTCGAGGGCTGTCGCTGGAGAAGAAACCCTTCCGCGAAGAAACCGCCACAATCTCAGTGAATGCTCACGGCGCACTCATCGCCTTGTCTACCAGGGTAGTCATCGGGCAGACGCTCGTTCTAATGGACCCGCAGAATCGGGACGAAAGGGACGGCCGAGTCGCCCGCTTCGGGCCTCAGGACGCAAGGCTGGCCCGTGTGTGCGTTGAGTTCGCACAACCAGCTCCCGAATTCTGGCAAATCGGCTAGCCCCCCTCGGAAGGTGTAGCTAAAACAGGGTTGGCCGACTTCTACTTTTGCAACACAAACTTCTGCACCCGATGGTCCGGCGCCACCTCCGCCGTGTACACATTCCCGTGCGAGTCCATGGCGATGGCCTGCACCGCGTCGAATTGTCCCGCCATGTGCCCCTTGTGGCCGAACTGCCCCGCCACTTTGCCGTCGCTGCGGTTCACGATCCAGATAATTCCGTCCTCGCCGTCCGTCACCAGCAGATAATTTTGCTTCGGGTCGTGCGAGAAGATCAGACCCCAGGCCGACCCGCGATCCAGCGTCTCCGGATGCACGAAAAATTCCTTCACGAATTTTCCTTCCTTCGTGAACACCTGAATCCGATCGCCCGTGCGATCGCACACATACACAAATCCATCGACCGAGATGCGCACGCAAGCCACCGGCCCCAGGAACTGCTTGGCGGGAGCCGCGGGATTGTAAGGCGCGGCCTTCGCGTTGTCGATCTGGCTTAAGGGAATCCCGTAAGCTCCCCAGCCGCGCTTGAACGCGCCGGTGTTCGAGTCATACACCACGACGCGCTTATTCAAAAATCCGTCAGCGATATACAACTCGTGCGCAGCCTCGTCCACGGTCATCTCTCCCGGTCCGCCGAGGATGCTGGTGTCCTGATTATTCGCCGGATCCTTTGTCGGATGGCCGATCTCCAGGAGCAACTTCCCATCGCTTAAGAGTTTAAGCACTTGACGGTCCAACGCCCCCCTCCCACCCGCCGCAACGGAGTTTCCCCCGAGCCAGACGTTGCCCTCGCGATCCACCCACAGTCCATGCTCCGCAGAAGGCCAATCGGACGTGAATCCCGGATGCCCCCAAGATTTGATGACGCCACCACCCGCGTCCAGCACCATCACCGATGGCGAAGGCATGCAGCACTCGGCGTGGGGCGGCGTCTGCGCCGCTCCGATCTCATTCGCCGCCAGAGCGCCAGGATCCGTCAGCACCCAAACGTGATCCTCCCTATCCACGAAAATTCCGTGCACGTTCGACAAGATCCAATTGTCTGGATACTCCTTCGGCCAATAAGGATCCACTTTGTAGCGCGGCGGAGCCTGCGCTCGCATCATCGGAGCAGCAACCAGACTCACAAAGCACAGCCCAGCGATCGATAAGCCCGCAGCCCAAATCCGCGTCTTCTGCATCCGCATCGAATCCTCCTCGGCGAGGCGCAGGCACTGGCGCTGAGCCATGCATCTCGGGCACGGCTCCTCGCCTGCGCGATTTCGTTAGACTATACACGCACCGCCGCGCCGAGTCCGCATTTTGCGGAGCAACTCGGTCCACTCATAAGCCGGCCCGGAACCGTCATTCCTCCGGAAGCTTGTCTTCGAGTTCGCTGGCCAGCTTGTGCACGTCCGTTGTGTTGCTGAAGGACTGCACCTCTTGCTTGGACGAGTCCACGTTCACGCCCGCGTGTTGGCAGAGTTTCTGCAACATCTGCAGGATCGTTGTCAGCTCCTGTTCGGCAGGCATCCCCACTTGAAGGTCCAGATGCGAGCGCCGTTCGGACTGGCGCGCCATTCGGCTTTGGCTGATCAGCACGAAGATCGTCAAAAACACACTCTCCGTAGAGACCACCAGCGCCAGAATGCCGAAAGGAAATGGATCGAATGCTGCAAGTCCCGGGATCACGTGGAGATTTACCAGGCTCCAGCCGAAGATCAGAACGAACTGAGCCAGTAGGAATCCCATATTCCCCACAAGCTTTGTGATTACGTCACTCACGCACTCGGTGAGACTCCGGCGAGCCAGCGCGTCCTGCTCCAGCTTGACGATGGCATCGATGTTGTACTGCGTCGGATTCGCAGCGGCTCGGCGTGGCAGCGGATTGTCCATGGCGCGCTCCTAGAAAGCGTCATTGCACACCGCTGGAATTGTGATCAAGCGAATGCAAAAAAGCGAGCGCTTCGCTAGGCTAGCTTTCTACCAGCCGCTACCCGCGGTTCTCGACTCGACCAGCAAGCACCTAACAGGTTCGTCGTAAGCTGCATTTCACGATAGGATTGGGACAACCGAATGAGCGCCACATCCTGTGTCGATGAACTCCCGAGCGACCTCGAGCCGCGTCCGCCCGCCGCCAGGGTCTTCTGGCTGAAAATCGCGGTCAGCTTCGGACTGACCACCGGTCTTTTGCTCTCTTACAAACTTTGGATGGGCCCGCGCTCCTATCCGCTCACGCCGGTTTGGTCATTCCTCAAGCCCGCGGGCCCGCGGTTTGACGACGCGATATTTGTTGCCTTGCTCGCGCTTTTGGCATTCATCGTCGTTGTCCGCAATCCCGCGAAGCTCATCGCCGCATTCCTCTCTGTGGCGCTCGTGTCCGCGCTCTTCGACCAATCGCGCTGGCAGCCATGGTTCTACGAGTATCTTTTCCTCTTGGCTGCGCTCGGCCTGTGGTTCGCCAGTCAGGGCCATCCCGATAAACAAGACGCCGCGCTGCATACGTGCAGGCTCATCGTCGCCAGCATGTACTTCTGGAGCGGAGTCCAGAAACTCAACCCCGCCTTCGTCCACGGCACGTTTGCCTGGATGATCGCACCGCTGACTGTCTCACTCCCCGCAGCCGCGAAGCCCTGGCTCCTGCCGCTTGGATTCGCGGCCCCCTTCGTTGAAATAGGCGTTGGCATCGGCCTGCTCACGCGGAGGTTTCGCACAAGGGCCATCATGGTGGCGCTGGCGATGCATTTGGTTATCCTGGCCAGCATTGGTCCCTGGGCTCAGGATTACAACAACGTTGTATGGCCATGGAATGCGGCCATGAGCGCGCTTGTGGTTCTCCTCTTCTGGCGGACGCCGGAAGTGCCCGTGAGAAGCGTGCTCTGGGGCCACCACTTCGCTTTTCAAAAGCTGGTCCTCCTGCTGTTCGGAATCTTGCCGGCGCTAAGCCTGTTCAACCTGTGGGACAGCTATTTGTCCTTCTCTCTCTATTCCGGAAATAGAAATTCCGCAACGATTTACATGGCCGATTCCGTGGCGCGGAAGCTCCCCAGCGACGTTCAGGACCTCATGACCGAAGACAAATCAAAGGTGGATGAGCTGGCGGTCTCCGACTGGTACTGGGACGAATTGAATGTTCCAGCGTATCCAGAGATCAGAATTTTCAAGAACATAGCCAGCGTGGTTTGCAGAAACGCCACAAATCCTACGGACGTGAAGCTGGTAGTGCGGGGAAAAACGACGCTGTTAGGGACCGGACGGGAGCACGTCTATGATTGCGCCAATTTAACGAGGTAGAACTCAACCCGCCACGGTTGCCCATCGCCTTGCGCCCTTGACCTGCCTGATCCTTCCGCATGCTATACTCCCGCCAATCGCGTCCTTGATGAGGTGGGTCATGCTTGGCTTCCAGCACGCTCCGCAATTTGCGCTGTGTTGAAATCGAGGACTCCATGTCCGATCCAACAAACGGAAAGAGGTGTCACGTGAAACGGAAACGAATCACTTCTTTCGGCGTGTTGCTCGGCTTTCTGTTGCTGTGCACACCCCTGTTTGCGCATCATGGCGGCTCGGACTACGACCAGCAACATCCCGTAACCCTCAAGGGAACCGTCACGGAGTTCTATTGGGCCAATCCGCATGTGCAAGTTTTCATCGATATAACCGACGACAAAGGCAAAGTCGTCCACTGGAGTCTGGAAGCCTTCGCACCGGCCGTCTTGCGGAGGGCTGGCTGGGCCCCGCAGACCTTGCATGCCGGCGACCAGATCACCGTTAGCTTCGCTCCCAGTAGGAAGGGCACGCCCGTGGGCATGCTCCACGGTGTCGTCCTCGCGGACGGCACAAAGTTGACCGGTGGCCACATCGGCGAGTAACCGGCGCAGCGCGGTCGCCTCCGCTCAGCAAGCGACCTGCGTAGATGGAGCAGTGGGTCGCCAAAGGAGTTCTAAAATGAGCAAGCGTTTTATCGGTCCGGTCATTGCATTGCTAGCGCTGGCTTTCGGCGCCTTCGGTCTTGCTCAGAACACTTCTCCTTCAGCAACAGCGAAGACCGATCCGAAGACGCAGTCCTCCCGCACCGCGCCGTTTTCCCCGCGCGATCTTGCCGGCGTTTGGAACCCTGCTCCGGCGATGCAGCTCAAGAATGAGCCTCCTGTGGCCGCTGGCCTCGTCTTTACCAAGAACGATCCGTTGCCTCCCTTCACGCCTTTCGGCAAATCCAAGTACGAAGCTAACGTGAAGTTCATCGCGGCCGGCGATGTCTTGGATTGCGACCCGTATGGTACGGCGCGAAATTTCTTTACGCCGCGGCCGTTCGAGGTTTTGCTGACCCACGACCGCATGCTGCAGCACTTCGAGTACTACGACAATTGGCGCGAAATCTGGACCGACGGGCGCAAAATTCCCGCCGACGCCGAACCCGACTATATGGGTTATTCCGTAGGACGCTGGGAAGGAGACGTCTTCGTCGTTGAGTCAGCCGCCTATAACGGCAAGCAGTTTCTATCCTGGTCGGGACTTCCCCTCAGCGAGTCCATGCATCAGACCGAGCGCTGGCAGCGCATCGACGCCGACACGTTGAAGATCGTCTTCACCTTCGACGACCCCAAAATATATTCCAAACCCTGGACAGTGAACGCTTTCTGGAAACTCAAAAAGGACTGGACGCTCGACGCGCACCCCTGCACCCTGTCCGAACTGAAGGAATACGACGACCGGCTAAACCACTCCGATAAGCTCCCCGGCCGCGACTATAAACCGTAGCGAATCGGCCATGTTTAGCGGACTCCGCCTCTTGCGTATACAACCGCCAGCGGAGAACAAGTGGATACGCCGAAAATCCAGGAATTAACGGACGGAATCATTTACCTGCGACCCCTCATCACGGGCGACGCAGCCGACCATCTGGCAGGTGAAGACGACGAACTCGCCAAGTGGCTCAATGGCGGGCGCGGCACGCTGGCAAGCGTGGAAGCCTTCATTCGGGATTCTCAGGAGAACTGGCGACAGGGTGGCCCGCGCCGGGCCTTTGGCGTATTCGATTGCGGCACCGATCGTTTGGTTGGCTCCATGGAAACGAACCTGACGCTCCTTCCCGGTCCCGGCCAAGTCAACATTTCTTATGGCATCTTCCGCCCCTGGCGTCGCCGCGGCTTGGCCTTGCGGGCCATAAATTTGATGGACAAGTACTTGCGAACAGAAACAGATGCTCGCCAGATGGTCCTTAGAATCGCGCCAGCGAACACGGCATCCCTCAAGCTCGCAGAAAAAGCTGGGTTTAGTCTGTGTGGCGGGTTCGACGAGCCTGAAGGACCCCTGGACCGTTACGTTCGAACGATTCAGAGGATTTGAATTCGAATGGGCCTTCCGCATCTAAATACTTGTCAGTAATCGTTTGTTGCATTGACATCAGTGATATAATGTCTTATGTTTGCGGCAGAAAAAGTCGCCGTCCACGCAATGAATGGTGACGACTGCCTGTCTCAATCTTCTCTCACGGCTTCGCCTCTACCCGTCCTTTCCCGCCCTTCTAGATTCGGCCGCGCGCGCAACTCTCGGCTGCGCTCTTTGCAAAGAGTATTCCCCGTACTCTCAATGAGTTGCGGACTCTTTGCGCGCTCTTTAACAAGAGTACGAATGCTAACTCGCTTGTTTTCAATCGCCCACACGCTCTTTTGCAAAAGCATAGGGGGTGGGCCTAAAAGTTGTCCTCAATCTTCACGGATTCCCGATTTGAAATTAGTTGGCCACTTCCACGCGGCAATTCTGCAGGATCGTGCTGAGGATATCGGCTACCTCGAAAACGGCGCGGTTCTCGAGCTTCCTGGTGTTCGCCCCGTAGCGCGAAAGCGCCGCAGGCTCGATCAGTTTCGCGACAGCACCTTCAATCTTCCTAAAGTTCGGCAAGACGACTCCCACTTCTTTTTCCACCACCCACTCAGTGTTGTAGCGCTCCTGCGGCAGCGTCCAGGCGTTACATTCCACGATCACCGGCAGGTGCATCGCCAGAGCCTCGCTTACGCTGCCCGGCCCAGGCTTGCCAATAAAGAAATCAGCGAGCTGCATGTAATAATTTACCTTCGTCGTGAACCCCTCGATGAAATGCGGCACTCGCCACTGCAGCCCTTTCAACTCGCCCACCAGGGCCTCGTTCTTCCCGCAAATGAAAATCAACTGCAACTCGAGTTTCGACCGGTTCAGCTGCTCGGCGATTTCGCGCATGGCCTTCGAGCCCGCCCCGCCAAAAAGCACCAAGCCCGCTGGAAGATCGCCGCGCAAGCCCAGCCGTTCGCGCTCGACCACAGGTTTCTCCACCGGCGCCTCGTAGAACCTCGGGTGCAGGATCATTCCCGAAGCGCGAAAAATACGCTCATCCGCGTGCCCCATGGCGCGCGCCTGCGCCACAGCCTTGTCCGTCCCGCACACGAAATATTGCGCCTTGCGCTCGATCCAAAAATGCGGGGGATAATCCGCCAAATCCGTGAGCACCGTGACGAACGGCCGCCCCGGAAACGCCCGTCCGAAACTCTCCTGCAGCGCGCGATTGAAATGCGGAACGAAGGAAACCACCAGGTCCGGCTGCGTCTCTTTCCAGTGCGCTTCGAGAAGCCGGACCGTCGGACGGTGATACAGGCGGATGACCATCTGCAGCACGCGCATGGTCTGGGCGCTGCCCAGCGTCCAGCCGCTCCGCAGCATGTTGTTGTAAACGTCCTGAATACGGATCCCGGCGTATTTCCGGACGATATCCAGCGGATCCAGGAGTTCCTGTATGTTCGTGAGGCGGATTTCCCACGGGCGCCGCTGCCCCTGAATGGCCATCTCCAGGGCTGTGGCGGCCGCCCGGTGGCCGCCCCCAGCGTCGAAGAAACAGAACTCAATCCGCTCCATGCGCGCCCCTATTCTGACAAGCCGAGTGCCGTACTCTGTTGCAATTCGATGAAAAGATTGTTACGGGTGTCGAAACTGACAAATAGTTGCATTTTCACAATGTTAGCGCTGCTTTCATCATTCTGTAAAACAAGAGGAATAGAGTTTTCCACATGAAATGCGACCTCCACGTCCACTCGTATTTCTCCGGATTGTGTACCACTCCGTTCGTTCGCAAATTTTGCCGCGAGAGTTACAGCGATCCGCGCGAAGTCTACGCCGTTCTGAAAGAGCGCGGCATGAATCTGGTCACGCTGACCGAGCACGATTCGATCGAAAGCTCCGAACTGCTGCGCAAGCACAAGGACTTTTTCGTCAGCGAAGAGGTCACTTGCAAGATGCCCAGCGGCAGCGAAGTCCACGTCGGCGTTTACGACCTGACCGAGCGCCAGCATATTCAAATCCAGCAGCGCCGCAATGACCTGATCTCCCTGCTGATCTTCCTCACTGAAAAGAGGCTCTTTTTCTCCGTCAATCACGTCTTTTCGAGCCTGACGGGCGCACGCCAGGAAGAAGACTTCGCGTGGTTCCAGGAATATTTCCCGGCGATCGAAACGCTCAACTCGCAGATGCTGGAATCAGCGAATTTGCATGCCGCACTGCTCGCCAGGCAATGGCGAAAGGTCGGAATCGGCGGCAGCGACGCTCATGCCCTGCCCTCGGTCGGATCGGCCTACACGGAAGTCCCAGGAGCGCGGGACAAAGACGAATTTTTCGCGGGATTGCGCGAAGGGATGGGGCGCGTCAGCGGCGAATCCGGCGGTTGCCGGAAATTGACCCGCGACCTCTTTCTGATCACGGCGGGGCTGATGCGCGAGAAGGCCTGGACCACGCTTCTGGCGCCCCTCGCAACCCTTCTTCCCGCCGCGGCCCTCTTAAACTATTGGAGTGAGCATTCCTTTAACCGGCGCTGGGCCTCCCGGATTCTCGGCCAGCCCGAAAGAGCCGGCACCCTCTCCGGCATTGCCATGCCCCAGCCAGCGATGGAGGAGGCCATATGACGGTAACCAGGACGGTCTGGAACCAGATACAGTCCAACGATCATCGCCTGATGCGAAAATTCCATCGCTGGCGCGCCCCGCGCTGGCTTCGCATCCTCACGATTCTCGCCACCAGGCTCGGAGACGGCTGGCTCTGGTATGCGCTCGGCATCGTGCTCCTGATCTACGGAGGCGAACGCCGCTTCGCCGCCGTCGGCGCAGCCGCCTTTGCCTCGCTTGCGGGCATCTGTATCTTCCGTCTGCTCAAAAACAAAAGTCGCCGCCGCCGGCCCTGCGACATCGAGCCTCACTGCTGGTCGGAGATCCTGCCGCCCGATAAATACTCATTCCCGTCCGGCCATTCGATCACGGCATTCGCCATCGCCATTACCATCGGTATGTTCTATCCGGAACTGCAACCCAGCCTAGTGGCTGCCGCGTTGCTGATCGCCTTCTCGCGCATCGTCCTGGGCATGCACTTCCTCAGCGACGTCATCGTGGGCTCGGTCATCGGCGTGATGCTTGCCCTGGCGAGTTACCACGTCTTCGCAATACTCTGAGACCTCGCACTGCGGGTGCGAGAGGATCGGAATCGTAGTCCCGAACTGGTGGACTAGCTCTTTGCGGATGGGAGCAGTTGCACCCGCTGATCGGCCTGCTGCGCGGCTTGCGTATCGGGGAATTCCGACTTCACCTGTTGATAGTATTTTGTGGCTTGCGTCGGATCGCTCTGGCTGTAGTGATCGGCCAAAGCCAATAGCACGACGGGCTTGGGTACGAACATGCTCGGCTTATCGGCAAGCTTCTGGTATTCCTGGACGGCCTGCGGGCCTCTGCCGGTTTTGTCGTAGATTTGCGCGAGCTGGAAATCCGCGAGAGCCGCGAACCCTTCGTCGCCGGAAGATTCCAGCGCCTTAAAAGCCTTTTCGGATTCCGCGTAGCGCTCGAGTTGTTCCAGTGTCAGCGCGTCGTAATAGCGCGCCACTCGTCCCGGCTGAGTGCGCGAGTAACGGCCGGCAACTTGCGAGAACTTTTGCGCCGCGTCGGTGAACTTGTTCTTTTCGTCGACGTAGGTCAACTCGCCCGGCTGGGCTGCTTCATTGGGAGCGCGGATGCGCGCGTCGTAAATCTTCATGGCATCGGCAAGCTCCACCGACGCTCTGGCCGATTGGCGCTGCATATAGTAGCGGTAGCCGAATACACCCAGCAGGACGGCCAGCAACACAACGCCGTACAGCCAGACCTGCTGCTGATGCGAAACGACGGCGGCGGCGCCGTGCGAGAGTTTCTCGCGGAATTCGTCATGCTTCAGTTCTTTGCGCGAAATGTGCTGCGCCACGGAAATGTTCCCCCGACGTGCTGCCGATGGGTCGCCTCCCGGCCTGCTGCCGAGGGACCGTTTTTATTTTACCGCGAAAGTACCCTGAGCAGGGCCTTTCGCTCAGCTTCTTTGTCCGGGTTTTCCGGGCGTTTTAATGCGCGGGTATTCGACGCGGGAATAAACAGAGAAGCCCTATCCGCCCGATGAACAGGGCCCCGCCAATCATCCGCTCAACGCACGTGCTGAATAGACGGCAAAAAACAGTCCGACCGTCTACCCGGGCTAGACGCCGGTGACGTTCTCGGCCTGATAGCCTTTCGGCCCTTGCTTGACCTCGAACTCCACCGCCTGGCCTTCGGTCAAGGACTTGTAGCCGTCCATCTGAATCGCAGAGAAATGGACGAAGACGTCCTCTCCCGACTGGCGCTGGATGAACCCATAACCTTTTGCCGCATTGAACCACTTCACCACACCTTGTTCTCTGCTCAACTTCCCACTCCTCGTTCAGAACGTTCGCCATTTGCAGGTGTAACACCAGTCGGTGGGTTGGAACTGGCGACCAAGCTCCGCTCCACTGCGGAATTACACACCCCACAAACGCGGCGCCATGCTGGCATAAAACCCTGGCGCGTGTCTAGAGGGTTCCTTAACCGGGAGGCCGCAATTGCGAGGCGGGCATTAGCCGTTCTGAGGGCCGGAAGCCTTCTTCGACGAAGCTCGCAGGTGTTTGGCCATGACTAGCTCAGCGCCGCCTCCGCTGGGACGGAACACGGCAAACTCGTCCATGAAGGTGCGCATCAGGAAGATGCCGCGACCAGAAGTTTTTAGCAGATTTTCTTCCGCCAGCGGATCCGGAACGTCGGCGAGGTCAAAGCCACACCCCTGGTCCAGGATGTGGACGACAAACTTGTCGCCGCAAAGCGCGCACGTCAGCACAATTTTCTTATCACGTTGCTGCCGGTTGCCGTAACGAATCGCATTGACAACGCCCTCGCGCACCGCGAGGCAAATCTTCTGGCAGTCGTCTTCGCCGAATCCGCACGATTGAGCAGCGCGCAGACTGATCTCTTCGGCCCGGTCGACACTTTCAAACAGCGTCTCCAGAGCTACTTCGATGCGGCCTGATTCGTGGTTCACATCGCCACCCGGACACCTGTAGGCGTCCTACTCGTTAGCATAGCGCATTGGGAGAAATGAACAAGTCACGCAAATTGAAGCCCGTGCATCCGCCACGGGGCTCCGCCCTGCCTGGCGCTTGGGGAGCGCCGGGCGGGAGCAAGGAATCTTACATCGAGGCTCGCGAAAGTTGCAGCGTCGTCTTGTGACGGAACGTGACGGGCCGTTCTCCGAACCGAAACAAGAAATTCACGAGCGGTTCATACAAACCGGGCATCGCATAAGAGAAAATCCTCGGTTCTCTTCAACCGCGTGGAGGCGAGGCACCGGCTATGGGTGTCCGTATCAATACTGGGAATGGATTGGAGGCCTGAAGGATGCGGTCTCTGCGATTCCTGCTAGTTGTCGTGGCGATGCTGGCGGTCGCCCCGGCGATTACTTTCGCCAGGAATGCATCGAACGAAATCTGTCCACGTCCGGCAGCCGGTAGTGCGATTCCGGAACCAGCGGACCTGCGCAGCCAGAATGGCACGCTCAAGGTCGAGTTGAGATATCGCGGCGTCCGCGACGCGCATGGCCAGATGCGCTATTGCTACCAAGCTGCGGACGGCAGCATCGCTCCCAACCTCCGTGTGCACCCCGGCGATTGGCTGATCTTGAGTCTGAAGAACGATCTCAAGGTCTCTGCGAATCCGGCTCCAGCGCAAGGCACGGCGATGAGCACGGCGATGAGCATGCCGATGCCCATGCAAATGTCCATGCCCGTGCTCGATGCGTGCGCGGATGGAGAGATGACCACCTCATCCACGAACTTGCATTTTCACGGGCTGGCCGTGCCGCCCGTTTGCCACGAGGACGACGTGCTCAAAACCATGATCGCGCCGGGCGATCCGGCTTTCGAGTATCGCTTCCAGATTCCGCCGGACACGCCGCCGGGCTTGTATTGGTATCACCCACACGTCCATGGATTCAGTAATGTGCAGGTTCTCGGCGGGGCTTCAGGAGTCCTGATCGTGGAGGGAATCGAGCGCGCCAATTCTCTGCTCGCTGGCCTGCCCGAGCGAGTACTCGTGGTGCGGGACCAGGATTTGCTCAACCCAGACGCCACGCCGTCTAAAACCGCCGCGGTGCCGCAAGCACCCGTTCTGCACGACGCCGAGGGAGACATTCTAAACACTGGCACGGGCGAGGGAAAACCATCGAAGGACCTTTCGATCAACTTCGTGCCGGTGGCCTTCCCGGAGTATTCGCCCGCCGTGATTGCGATGAAGCCGGACGAGCGGCAGTTGTGGCGGGTCGTAAATGCTTCGGCGATCACGTACCTCGACTTGCAGATCCTTGAGGGTGGCACGCCTCAGCCCATGGGCATGGTTTCTCTCGACGGCGTGCCGGTGAACGAAGGCGGCATGGTCGCGAATCGCATCGTCTGGGAGAGTCATGTCCTGTTGCCACCCGCCGGCAGGATCGATTTTGTTTTCAAGGCTCCGTCCGCAGGGGCGCAAGCCACCCTCATTACGCGCGCGGTGGACACGGGCCCGGCCGGAGAGAACGATCCCACGCGGCCTTTGGCGACGATCATCACCAGGGCCGACGCGTCCGAGCCGCGCTCGGCGCTGCCTGTCGCTTCCACGCCGCCGGCGCCAATCACTTCCACGTGGCTCGCAAACGTCAAACCAGCGCACGAGCGAAAACTGTATTTCTCCGAGAAACCCTCGGACCCGAACAATCCGAACAGTCCGACGATATTCATGATCACCGTGGAGGGCCAGGAGCCCGTGCCCTATGATCCTCGATCCACCGTTCCGAACATCACCGTACAACAGGGAGACGTGGAGGATTGGATCATCGAGAACCGCACGCGGGAGTTGCACGCCTTCCACATCCACCAAATTCACTTTTTGCTGACCGGGTGGAATGGCGTGCCGATCGACGAGCCATTTCTGCGCGACACCGTGAATGTGCCCTACTGGAACGGAGCGACCCCAGTCTATCCTAGCGTGAAGCTACGAATGGACTTCCGCGATCCCAATATCGTCGGAACTTTCGTCTACCATTGCCATCTTCTGGAGCATGAGGACGGCGGAATGATGGGCACAATCCGCGTCGAGCCAGCTCCGCGCAAGCGCTAGCGGAATTCCTGCGGCGCCCGCCGGTCCCGGTTCTAGTACCGGACGCAATCGCGCCGCCGTAACTTAGAAACACATCTTTGAGCGAGCACATTCGCGCAGGTTTGCGCCTGTCACGAAACGTTCATGTGCCGTTCATCGAATTTCACTTATCTGTTATCCAGCGCTAATCCAAATGGCGTATCTCCCTTGTGCCTCAATTGAACCCGCGAGCTCAGGCAGCCGCTACGCGCGGCTCGTGTCCCGGCCTGTCCTGCGGATTCGAGGCTTTAAGAATCCCCACGAGGAGAGACTATGATCTCGAAGTATCTGCGCATTTTGACAAGCTTGCTGACGGCCATCGCTTTGACCGCGACAGTACCGATGAGCGGCTGGGCACGACCTGACAATGACAATAAGGCGGATCAAACCGACACAAAGACGCCGATCAAGCACGTCGTAGTGCTATTTCAGGAAAACATCTCGTTCGACCATTACTTCGGCACGTATCCTTACGCCGCCAATCCCGCAGGCGAGCCGGAATTTCATCCAGACCCCCTCACTCCCCGCGCAAACAATCTTCTGAGCGGCGGTCTGCTCGACAATAACCCCAATACCACCCAGCCATTTCGACTGGACCGCGGGTGCCCACTGACCACTGACCAAAACCACGACTACACACCCGAGCAGAAAGCTTTCGATCACGGACTGATGGACGCGTTTCCAGCGAACACTGGTACTCCGGGGACGAGTTGCTTGGACGGGAGCACTCCAACAGCTGCGGCCGGTACAGGAATTGTAATGGGCTATTATGACGGCAACTCGGTCACCGCATTGTGGAACTGGGCTCAGCACTACGCCATGAGCGACAATTTTTATGGGACGATGTTTGGTCCCTCGACCGTCGGGGTGTTGAACCTCGTGGGGGGATCAACCACGCACTTCACGGCTAAATCGACCTCGTCGCTAGCGGGAACCATGGCTGGCGGCTCGACAACGGGCACCCTCATCGGCGACATCGATGCCGGCTACGACGATTGCGGGTCTGCCACTACTAACGGAACGACCACCGACCCGAACATTGGCATTCTGCTGAGCGGTAAGAGCATCACTTGGGGATGGTTCCAAGGAGGATTCACTCCCACCACCCCATGGAACCCTGCCGTGGCCGGCTCGAGGGCTGCTTGCGCCTCGACGTCCAGTGATTCCAGCACGGGCCTCTCCAACGTTACCGACTACGTTTCTCACCACAATGGATTCGCTTATAACATCAACACGGCGAACCAACATCACTTGGCACCAACCCCGGGGGCAACCCTTGGCGGGACGGACCCAACAGCGAACCACCAGTACGATCTCAGCCTTTTTGTTGACGCAATCACCGACGGGAATTTGCCGGCGGTCAGCTTCGTAAAGGCCAAAAAAATCCAAAACGGCCATCCCGGAAATTCTACCCCCTTGGATGAGCAGACTTGGCTGGTAACCGCAGTGGACGCCATTCAAAACAGCAAATATTGGGACGATACGGTGATTTTCATCACCTACGACGATTCCGATGGCTGGTACGATCACCAAATGGATGCCGTCGTCAATCAGTCCAACAGTGCCACCGATGACTATCTCAGCGCCCCGGGCGCCTGCGGAACGACCCCCACGGGGGGAGCACCCGGCCGGTGCGGCTACGGACCACGGTTGCCCTTCCTCGTGATTTCAAAATATGCACGGAGCAACTACATCGACCATCGCATGACAGATCAGTCCTCGATCATTCGCTTCATCGAAGACAATTGGGGCCTGGGGCGACTCGGCGGAGATTCCACTGATTTCAAGGCCGGTTCACTTTTGGGGATTTTGGACTTCGAGCATCCTGCCGCTAAGGTGACGCTAGAACCCAGCACCGGGGAACCGTATGATCAGGGCTTTGGCTTCGGAGACGGAGACGGGGGCTCTGGTGGGTTTGGCTTTGGCGACTACTGATTTGGCCGCTAGAACCATCGTGCCGAACCGATAGCTCCAGGATCGGCGAGACAAATCAAGACTCAATCTCAGGCCCGCTCCCGCCAAATTGGGGGCGGGCCTGATTTTTTCCGCGATGCGTATGCGCGTACGAAAGCTAGCGAGGCTCACAGCAGAGAGCTTATCAGTGGGCAAGGGTATATACTCGGCACGAGGACAAGGCGAAAAGTAACGGAAATACACGGGGATTCAGTGCCGAGTCTCCGAAATCTGTTTCCGCTGCGGGGAGGCGGATATGAGCCGCAAGATCATTTACATCGTGGGAGGAGTGGTCGCCATTCTGCTGCTGGGCCTGGTGCTGTTGCCGTTTTTGATCAACGCGAACCAGTTCCGGCCGCAGATCGAAGCGGCGGCGGACAGCGCCCTGAACCGCAAGGTGACCCTGGGGGACATCGGGCTGTCGATCTTTTCGGGAGGGGTCACGGTGCAGGATATTTCCGTGTCCGACGATCCGGCGTTCGGCAACAGCCCGTTTCTGACGGCTAAGTCCGTGAGCGTGGGCGTTGAACTCATGCCGCTGGTTTTTTCGCGCGCGTTACACGTGACGAGCCTGACGATCAACGAACCGGAGGTAACGCTGATCCGGTCCGCTTCCGGAGCTTGGAATTTTTCCACCCTGGGCGCGGCGGGCGCAAAAACGCCAGCGGCCAGCGGCGCCGCCGACGCAAAGGCGCAACTGGCGAGCGCTCCCAGCGCAAATGCCAGCGCTGACACAGATGTTTCTGTCCAACGTCTGAGCCTGGCCAATGGGAAGATTCTCGTTGGAGATGTGGGCTCGGCCGCAAGGCGCGAATACGACGGAGTGAACCTGGACGCATCCGATCTGTCCTACACGACGCAATTTCCGTTTCAGCTTACGACGAAAACTCCGGGCAACGGAACTCTCAAGCTGAGCGGAAAGGCCGGACCCTTGAATCAAACCGACGCACAACAGACTCCCGTGGAGGCCAGCCTGGACCTCGAAAACTTCGACGCGACCGCGAGCGGGTTCGTCGATCCCGCTTCCGGCATCGCTGGTGTGCTGGGCTTCACGGCAAGTTTGAATTCAGATGGCCAGAAGGTGAATTCAAAAGGAAAGGTCCAGGCCAATAAAGTGCAGTTGGTTCGCGGCGGCTCGCCGGCTAGCAAGGCTTTGGCGGTCGACTACGATACGGACTACGACCTGAAGACGCAAACGGGCACGCTCAAGCAAGGAGACGTGCATATTGGAACGGCTCTGGCGCATCTCACGGGAACCTATGGCAGGTCTGGCGAGGCGATTTCGATCCAGATGAAGCTGAACGGAGAGAATATGCCGGCTGCCGATCTGGAGTCCATGCTGCCGGCGCTCGGTGTCACTTTGCCCTCCGGAACTTCATTGCAGAGCGGCGCATTGAATGCTGATCTGACGATCGGCGGGCCGGTGGACCGCTTAGTGACGACGGGTCATGTGAGCCTTTCAAACGCCAAGCTGGTGGGCTTCGATCTGGGCGCGAAGATGGGCGGCCTATCTTCGTTGGCGGGCTTGCCCAAGGGTTCCGATACCATCATTCAAACGCTCAGCTCGGATGTGCGCGTAGCGCCCGAGGGAATTCGCACGGACAATCTAAACATCGTGGTGCCCGCGATCGGCAGCATGACCGGCAGCGGCACGATTTCCGCAAAACAAGAGTTGGATTACAAGATGGTGGCGAAACTGAGCAATTCGGCCAGCCCGCTGGGAGGAATCGCGAGGCTGGCTTCCGCGGGCAGCAGCACGGGCGGCATTCCCTTCAAGATACAGGGAACGACATCCAATCCATCCTTCGTTCCGGATCTGGCCGGGATGACCTCCGGACTGACCAAGGGGCTGGCTACGGCCCCGGGGCAGATCCCCGGAGCGCAGAATCTTGGAGGCGCGATCGGAGGGCTGTTCGGCAAGAAGAAGAATTAGTTCTGGATTCTGAACCGCTTATTTCTCGTCTTTCTTTTTCTCTTTGTTGATTTTGAGCGTGACGTTCATTTCCTTGCGGCTGTCCAGACTCGATACCGTGTGATTGGCGGAGGTCATGTCGTTGTACTCGGCATGAATCTCGTAGTCCACGTTCGGATCTAGGCCGCTGAAGTGGTACTCGCCCTTGTCGCCGGTAATGTAGGTCCTCACAGTCAGCGTGCGATTGTTCTTCAGGTAGACCACGGCGGAGGCGATGGGGGTTTCGTTCTTATCGCAAGCCACTCCAGTGACCCCGCGCAACTCCGAAGAAGGAGACCCGTCCTGCGCCCTCACCGGACCGACCGCGAATGTAACCCCAAGGAGAAGAACCGCCAGCAGCGCGTATTTCATGGGAGCCTCCGGTCAAATAAGGGTTTGGGTTAGGGGTCCGGGTCGCCGCGGACGCCGCGTTCCATCATCTGAAACGGCAGCTTTCGCGAAAGAAGCGGCCGGGGCAAAGCTCGCACTCAGGCCGCTCGATAATCGGTAAAGGTGACGGGAGAGAGCAGCAGGATGCTGGACGGGAAGCGAGGCTTCGCTATTCGACCTCGTCTTCTTCTTCGCTCAACGCGTCGCTCTCGAGGCCGTCTTTCTCGTCGCCTTCGGCCTCTTCCTCGTCGTCGTCTTCATCCGAGATCACATTCAGACGAACCGGGTGCACTTGAACGACCTCGATCTCCACCTCGCACTCCGGGCAGTTGAGGATTTCGCCTTCCTCGACTTCGTCTTCATCAACGTCAAGATCGACAGAACATTCCGGACAGCGGACCACGGCCAACCTCCAGGCCCAGGATAGCTCTCGATGCGAGCAGGCGTATTATATAATGCCGGCCTATCCATCTTGCCTCCGGCGGAGCCAAATGAGCAACCGCGAATACCCGGAACTGCCGATCGTCGGCGTGGGCGGCGTGATCATTGCGAGGGAGGGAGTTCTGCTGGCGCGCCGCGGCAGTGAACCGATGCGCGGCGAATGGTCCATTCCCGGCGGGGTGCTGGAGGTTGGCGAGAGTCTGGCCGAAGGCGTGATGCGAGAATTGCGCGAGGAAACCGGCTTGGTGGTGCGCGTTCTGGAGTTGATTGAAGCACTGGACCGCATCTTTCCCGAACCGGCGGCGTCTCCGCTGCAGGCTGCGGGGCTGGAAGGCGCCCGCGCGAGGCCGCGCTATCACTTCGTTATTCTGGATTACCTGTGCGAAATCATGGAAGGAGAGCCGCGCGCCGGTGGAGACATTACGGAGCTGGCATTTGTACGTGAAGACGAACTACCGCGCTACGCGCTGACACCCGCGGTGATTCGCGTGGTTGGCAAGGCCTTTGCGATGGCACGCGCGCGTGCAAGGCCGTGATCGCGCGCGTATCGGCGCGGTGCGAGAGCATCATCCCCGGGCTGCCAAGCTACTGGGCTGCAACTACTTGAAGCGCTTCTTGAAAACCACGTCAACGCCAAAAGTGCCGTTTTCATCGCGGAGCGCGACGATGGAAACGTCCGGCCGCACAGCGTATTCGATTCGGATGACCTGCTCTTGCGTGGAAGTCACGTCGGTGCTGTAGGTAATGACGAGGTCGCGAGCGAACTGCTGCTGCACGGTGACGCGGGCCGCGGGATTTCCCACGGTGGTCGTAGACAAGTACGATGGGTCCACGCTGAAATGGGAGATTCCGAATAGGCGCTGGATGCGGCCGCCGAGTTGCGAGGAAACGGCTTCGGAAAGCAATGTGGTGGCGCCCATTTCCGGCGTCTGCACCGCCGCGGCCCCGCGGAGTTGGCTTTCTTCTCCGGTTTGCCCGAGGGCCAGCAAGGTGATGATGTCGCTCGAAGGAAGCGGCGGATCGGAGCGATAGGACATCGTCAAGTGGCTGGCGGGACCGTTGAAATCCAGGGTGACCTCATAGTTCTGGATGTTCGCGGTGGCTTCGATATTGATCACCGGATCCAAGCGGAAGGGGTTGACGAAGTTGATGTCGCCGCGGGTGAGACGGTAATGATTACCGCGGAAATCCATGTCTCCGGTCAGCATGCGGATGTTCCCGAGAAGGATGGGCCGCTCCCACGTGCCGCGGAGGCGCAGGCTGGCCTCGGTCTGAGAGCTGCCACTGGACCACTGCAGGCGCGCGTTCGGCGTGGAATCGGCTTGCACATCGAATTGGAGGTTGCGCAGGAATGGAGAGCTGGTAGTGGGCGCGCTGACCGTCGCGTCGCTTGAGGAGACGAGCAGGGAC
>Ga0182024_10004973_pt1 | contig 30127 bp, 31 predicted proteins | sample P32metaG_FD_120480 | JGI IMG/M metagenome (GOLD analysis project Ga0182024, IMG submission 120480) | Permafrost microbial communities from Stordalen Mire, Sweden - P3-2 metaG (Illumina Assembly) | ecosystem: Environmental > Terrestrial > Soil > Wetlands > Permafrost | place: Sweden: Stordalen...
CTTGGTGATCACGCCAAGACTGATGTAGTCCGTGATCCGCGCACGCGGAGGAAGTTCCGCAACCGTACGCGCCAACTGTGGCCTCCTGTCCCTGCCTCATACAGAATGCCACACTTTTCACTAAGTGAACAGTATTAGCGCTAGCCCGCATTTCTCACGAGGGCTATTCGATGAGTAAAGCTGGGGAGAAAAAATAAGTAGCAAAAGGCCGCTGTTTTCATGGCATAAGTTCGTTGTCGAAGCGAAGTTTTGTGCCGAGAAAAGGAGCGGCCTTTAATGACAGAGTGTAACCAAGAGTCGTTCTCATTTACAGCCCATTTTTCACGTCATGTGCAGTCCGAGTTCACAGCCGGTCGGGTATCGAGTGACGGCGGAGCGCTTCTGTTGCGGGAGGCAGACCGCAGGATCAACCTGCTGGGCCGACTGGCGGGCTGTTTCAGCGATGGCCGGGCTCCATTGCAGGTCAAGCACCGTTTGTCGGAGATGCTGGCGCAGCGCATCTACGGTCTGGCGCTGGGCTACGAAGACCTGAACGATCACGAACAGCTGCGCTCGGATCCGTTGCTGGGGCTGCTCAGCGGCAAGCGGGAACTGGATGAGCCGCTTGCCTACCCCAGCCGCCGTTTCGCGTCCAACACCCGCTGCAGCGCTTCATCGGCCGAGGATCCCACCGCCGACAAGTGCCCCATCTTCCGTCCCGGCCGCGCCGTGTGCTTCTCGTATAAATGCAGTCGCACTCCAGGCACCGCCAGCGCCGCGGCAAAATCCGGCCCAACGGGCCGATTCAGCCACACATCGCCCAGTAGGTTCACAATCGCCGCCGGCGTAATCAGCGACGTATCGCCCAGCGGCAAATTACACGCCGTGCGCACCGCCTGCTCAAATTGGCTCGTCACGCAGCCGCGCTCGCTCTGGTGATAGCTGTTGTGCGGCCGCGGCGCCAGCTCATTCACCAGCAACTCGCCGCTTGTCGTGACAAACAACTCCACGCACAGCAAGCCTTCCACGTGCATCTTTGAAATAAGCGCCTCTCCCAGCGCCTGCGCGTGCATTTCCCGATGCGCAGACACTTCGGCTGGCAGCACGCTCCACGCCAGAATCTGGTTCTCATGCTGATTGCGCGCCGCCGGATAACTGCACACTTCGCCGGACGGATTCCGCGCTGCCATCACGCTGATTTCGCACTCCAGTTCCAGCGCTTTCTCTGCAACCGCTGGCTGCTCGCCGATGCTTTTCCAGGCTGCCGCAATAGCCTCTTCTGTCACCGGCCCATCGATCCCAATCCGTGCTTGACCGCGTCCATCGTAGCCACCGCGCCCAATTTTCAAGAAGACGCGACCGCCAAGGTCGCACACCGCCGCCTGCAATTCCGCTTCGCTCGTCACGATTCGAAACGGCCCCACAGGAAAGCCGTTCTCCGCAAGCCACGTTTTCTGCAAGGTCTTGTCCTGGATAATCCGAATCGGCTCTACGCCCGGCCGCAGCGGCGCAAGCGCCGCCACCTCACTGAGTGCATCCACACCAATCTGCTCAATCTCCAGCGTCACTGCGTCCGCACCTTTTGCCAACCGCCGCGCCGCATCCACATCGTCCCAGCGGCCCACAATCGTCTCATCCGCCACAAAGCTTGCCGGACACGCGGCCTCCGGGTCCATCACGCGCACACGATACCCCATCGTCCGCGCGGCCATCGCCGTCATGCGTCCCAGTTGCCCACCGCCCAGGATCGCCAGCAGCCCACCTGGTTGTACAACCTGTCTTGTTGAAGGAGAAGACGGTACGAAGTACCTCACCCAGGAAGCTCCTGCTCCATCACTTCCTGCGTCCTCGCCGCGCGCCATGCGGACAGCCGCTCATACAGTGCCGCATCCGTTGTCGCCATCATCTCCGCCGCCAGCAGCGCAGCGTTCGCCGCACCCGCCTTGCCAATCGCCAGCGTTCCCACCGGAACCCCTTTAGGCATCTGCACAATCGACAACAGCGAGTCGAGCCCATTCAGCTGCGTCGCGGCCACCGGAACTCCCAGCACCGGCACCAGCGTCTTCGCCGCCAGCATGCCCGGCAAATGCGCCGCGCCGCCCGCTCCCGCAATGATCGCGCGCAGGCCACGTTCGTGCGCCGTCTCGGCATATTCAAAAAGCCGGTCCGGTGTGCGATGTGCGCTCACCACTCGCGCTTCATGCGGGATTTCCAGCGCGCGCAAAATCTCCACCGCCGCCGACAGCACGTCGTAGTCGTTCTTGCTGCCCATCACCACGCCAACCAGCGGCTTCACCTGCATGCGCCGATTATACGAGAGCATGCTGGGTACAGCTCCTTTCACGGCCCGACTTGGCTTGGAACGATTGAGGCGAAAAAGCCACTCGCCCTCCTCTCGACCGGACTACTTTCTGAACCACGCATCCACCGCCACCTCGACCGCAAAAACCACGCTCGCCGCCGCCAGAAAGCCCTTTGCACGCTGCCAATTCTGTTCGTGTCGCTCCATCCGACGCTCAAGTTCCGCAATACGCCCGCCGTTTCCATCGCCCATCAGGCCATTCATCTGGGTCTTCAGCACGCTCAGGTCGCTTAACACCTGAGCTTCGAATTCACTCATCATCCGCATGCATCCGACTCCGTCCCTTCGTTCCCAATCTTCATACGCATCCATTACCGAACTCAACGGCAGATTAATAAACAGGGCGGCCGAAAACTCCGAGTAATTCGGCGGCGTCGCCCCGTCAATACTCGGTGCTCATCGTCCCGTCGCTCATGTGATAAACGGCGGTATAGAACAGTCCCGCCGGCGAAGCTCCCAAGTTCGGCGTGAGATTCACGCTCACAGATCCATCTGAGCCCACTAGGACACTCATCGAACCCGCGGCCACCGCTAGGTTGTTCGAGGTCGAAAACGCCGGCCAGCTCAGCTGCAGCGTTCCCGAACCCGGCTTCCCATTCGCCATGTACACTGTGCCCTGTACTGTCGTCGTGCTGATCGTCTGCGTGGCAGCGTTCCAAACTAGAACCACCGCAGCCAACCAGATTCCCATCCACCTGCCAGCACTCCATCGCGTCGTTTCCGTGAGCTTCATCCGTGTCTCTCTTTTCTTTCTTGCGGCGCCTGAATTTCTCCTGCGCCTCGTGCAAAAATCTATCCGCAATCCGCCAAATCCGAAAAAAATGCCGTGACTTCCCACCCGCGCCGATCGCCACCTCCGCGTCGGAGAAAAGCCACGGCCATTCCCAAGTAAATTTCAGTTACTTCAAGTTAGTACCGAGTTACACACTGCAGAACCGAAGCTAGGTCCACGACCATTCGTTTATGCACCATCCCGTGCCCCATCCTTTCTGTCATCCTGAGCGAAGCGCAGCGAAGTCGGGGTCCCCGGCGATAGGTCTTCGTCGCTGGGGTGAGGAGTCGAAGGACCCGCTGTTCAATACCCTGGCGAAAGGGTGGGAAGGCACGAATGTCAACAAACGAAGTTATGCGGTCTGAAAGCCAAAGTTAGTCCTCCGGTTCCCGGCTTCCGCCTGCAGTCTCCGCGATCTTTTCGTCCACTTCGCCCGCCCACAACGGCTCCGTCGTCCATTGCATCGCCAGGCTCCGCGCCGTCCGGATCATCTCCACCGCGCCAAGTTTGCAGTTTTCGTCCGCAAGATCATACAGAAACTTGGCGCTTTGGATATACCCCTTTTTCGCTTCCGTGGCAAGCGCTTCTGCAATGTCCTTGCCGTCTAATTGCAGGACTCTGTCTGCCTCGGCGCGAAAACTCTTCGCGCCGCTGCTAGCAGCCTCTGGCTTTTCAGTTTCTTGCCACCGCGGTGCAACCACCGCCGCAGGTTTATCTTCCGTTTCGTTCATCTGCCCGCCGATCCCGGACAGCCCTCCACGTTCCTGATTGTTTTTCGCAAAGTGCAACCGGCATGCCCAACCGATCGCGCCGCGCGCTTCACTTTCAGCCTCTTTCAACGGCCATTCGTCCGTGGAAGGAGTCCGAAAAGAAAATAGGAGAGCAACCCGCGCTCTCCTTCACACAAGTTCATTAGGAATGTTCTCAGTCTAACTAACCTCGACTAAATTCTTCGCAACACCTTTTCGCCGTCATCCGAACCATCGTTTCAAGCTCTTGGTCGCCCCGTCTCGGCTCCTTCTCGTTGACACGCTCGGCCCATCGCGTCGGCGTTTCGTCAAATGCACTACCATATTTGGGTGAACACCCTACCCGCCACCCACGATCCCACCCTCCTCGTTCACGGCGGCGCATGGGCCATTCCTCCCGACGCCGCACCCGCACACGAAGCCGGCGTGCGCCGCGCCCTCGAGATCGGTCACGAAATCCTCGCACGCGGCGGCGCAGCCATCGATGCCGTTGAAGCAGCCGTCGCCCTCCTCGAAGACGATCCCACCTTCGACGCTGGGCGCGGCAGCTTCCTCACCGCCGACGGCCGCGTACAACTCGACGCACTCCTCATGGACGGAGGCCGCATGAAAGCCGGTGCCGTCGCCTGCGTCGAGCGCCTGCGCAATCCCATCCACGCCGCGCGCCTGGTCCTCGAAAAAAGCCCCCACGTCTACTTCGTCGGCGACGGTGCCGAGAAGTTCGCGCAATCGCACGGCATGGAACTCATCGACAACAGCGAGCTGGTCCTGGAGCGCGAGCGCCTACGCCTCGGCGATGCGCAGATACGCCACGCCGCAGGACTCGCCGATCCCACATTCTCCGGGCTCTGCGACGACAAGGATCCTGAGACCGCCTTTCCTATCCAAGATCCCGACAGTGCTCAGCAAAAACTCCGCCCGTCCGGCCAGGACTTTCCCGGCTTTGACTCGCATGACACCGTGGGCGCCGTCGCCCTCGACGCGCGTGGCAATCTCGCCGCCGCCACCTCCACCGGGGGCACCCTCAACAAAACCCCCGGCCGCGTCGGCGACTCGTCCCTCATCGGTTGCGGCTGCTACGCCGATAATCTCGCTGCCGCCGTCTCGCTCACCGGCTGGGGCGAGCCCATCATGAAACTCGTCCTCGGCAAGTGGGCCACCGATCGCGTCGCCGCCGGTTCAGCCCCCGAAATCGCCGCCCGCGAAGCCATCTCCTACCTCTACAACCGCCTCGGCGGACACGGCGGCATCATCCTCCTCGGCCCCGACGGCCGCTTCGGCCTCGCCCACAACACACCCGCCATGGCCTGGGGCGTAGCCACCCCCGGCGGCCTCCAAACCGGTCTAACCATTTAGGAATTAATCTCCTTGGGCCGTTGGCGCAAATGAAATCGAGATGTTGTACTATACCCGGTAGGAATTCTTCCTACCGAGGCGCCCCGCTATGCCATCCGTTGAAAAAATCAGCATCGCACTTCCCGCCGAGATGGTGCGCTCACTTCGCCGGGCCGTCGACTCCGGCGAATATGCATCGAGCAGCGAAGTCGTCCGCGATGCCTTGCGCGATTGGACGCACAAGCGCAAACTACGTCAGCAGGGATTAAAAGAGTTACGTGCTCTCTGGCGGCAAGCCTTAGCTGACAAGACGCCCGGCGTTGAAGTGAAGAACGTAATGGATCGGCTGGAGAGAAAATATCAGGCCATCGCGGATACGGCGGCCGTCAAAAAGTAATGCGCACTCAGCTTTCGCGCTTTGTCGAACCCGATCTCGAAATCATCGCCGACTATATTGCACAAGACAATCCCTCGCGCGCAGTAACCTTCATCCGCGAATTACGCGATAAATTCCGAGAAATCGGCGAAGGACCACTCCATTATCAGCTCCGGCCTGAGATCGGCGAGGACGCTCGGATCGCGGTTGTCGGCCAGTACGTCATACTGTTCCGAATCACCGATCGCGTCGTGCGAATCGAACGTGTCGTTTTCGGTGGCCGCAACCTCCCTTCGTTCTTTCGATAGTTCAAACCATCAGCTTCCACTTCATCCGCGTATAAGCCACACGAAATCCCTGCCGCTCCGCATTCCTCTGCGAGTTGCGCCCCGCCTCCGCCACCATCATCGCCAGATCGCACCCATGCGCCAGCGCATACTGCATCCGCGCCGCCAGCAGCGCTCCCTGCAATCCGCGCCGCCGAAACTCCGGAACTGTAGCCGCACCCGCAAAGAGCGCCACGCCTTCATGTAGACTCAGCCCGCCCGCCGCACCAGCCACACCATTCATCTCCGCTAGAAAACAAGGGCTCTGCTCCCGCGCCACCATCAGCACGCCCATCTGCTCTACAAACTCCTTCAGCTCCGGATGCTCATGCGTCCATCCCCGCGCACTCACAGCGGCCCAAAGCTCCGCCTCATCCGCCCCAATCACTCGCACCCGAATATCGTACCGATCCGTACTCTCCGGACTTTCCACCGTCCGAAAAAGCACATTGCTGATCTCAATTGGTCTGTAGCCACGCCTGCACAGCAGGTCCATCGTCGCCACGCCCGCCAAGGGACTCACCTCATGCATCACCGCCGCACCCCGCGCCGTAAAAAAACGCTCAATCTCATCCAGGGCGTCCAGCGTCAGCTCCTCAAACAGTCCCAATCCGAACGTCTGCGTAGTCGGCGCATCCACCCCATCAAACACCACATCCGCCCCCGCGCACTGCATCCATGCCGAATCGCACGCGGGAAAGACTCGCTTCCGCGCCGCAGCAAACTGCGTGCAAGCAAATCCCTCCGCGCGTTCCAGTCGTTTCGCAAGTTCGAGGTCAGCAAAGATCATCGCGCCCTCTATCCTACACAGACAATCCGAAAATCGCAGCGCCTCGATCTGCACGGCGCATCCCACCACCGCGCGCTACCCTAAAGAAGCGCAATGCCCCTCGTCCTAGCCTCAGCCTCGCCGCGCCGTCACGAACTCCTCACCCAGGCGGGCTTCACTTTCCACGTCCATCCTGCACATATCCCCGAAGACCCCCTCCCCAACGAAGACCCTATCGCCTATGTAGTCCGCCTCGCCCGCCAAAAAGCCGAAGCTGTCTTCGCACAACTCTCAGCCGGTCCCAATTCGGATAACCCGCGAATATCGGGTGCCCCAGGTCTCGCTTTTGAGACCTGGGATAGCACGAACCTCGATTCCACGTCGTTGACGGTATTAGGCGCCGACACCACCGTCACCATCGACAACCAAATCCTCGGCAAACCCGAAAACGCCGCCGACGCCGCCCGCATGCTGCGCCTCCTCTCCGGCCGCACCCACCGCGTCATCACCGGCGTCGCCGTAGTCACCACCACGCACACCGAGGTAGCCGCCGAAGTCACCGGCGTCCGCTTTCTCACTTTGTCCGAGGAAGAAATTGCGGCCTACATCGCCACCGGTGAGCCCATGGACAAAGCCGGAGCCTACGCCATCCAGGGCCGCGCAGCCCGCTGGATCCCGCGCATCACCGGCGACTACTTCAACGTCGTCGGTCTTCCCCTCGCCCTGGTCACCACCATCCTCGAATCAGCCGCCGCAACAACCCCAAAATCGCTGTCATCCTGAGCGAAGGTCGGCCGCAAGAAGGACGACCACAGTCGAAAGCCTGCCCTGAGCGCAGTCGAAGGGGACCTGCGGTTGTTTTTCGTCTCGTCAATCAGCACAAAACTGGGGTGCCCCATCCTTTCCGTTTCTTTTTGCGGAAAGGGTGGGTAAGCACGAACCAAACCCAAGGCCCTGTCATCCTGAGCCGAGCGCAGCGAAGCTGAAGGACCTGCGCTTCGCGCATTCTCGCGCTGCACGCATCTGGGTGCCCCAGGTCTCGCCTTTGAGACCTGGGAAAGCTAGAACCTAACAGCCACTTTCTCGCCGTCGAACTCCACGGTCTTATCCGCCGAAGCACTCTCTCCACTCCCCGCGCCGTGGCCGCGTCCTACCAACACCACACGAAAAGTCCGCTTCGCAAGCATCCCCTGAAAACTCCCCTCTCGAGCCCCCAAAGTCAGCGTCTTCCCCGCATCATCCCAGTGCAGCGCAATCGTCGCATGCGCGCCCTTCGTGTAGGCATACCCATCGTTCTCATCTTCATACAACGTAAAATCCCCATCCGCACCCGCATAGACCCGCACTTCCAACGGGTCCGCAGGCTTCTCCGTCGACCACTCCATCGCCGGCCCCAGCGGCACCATCGATCCCGCACGCACAAACAGCGGCAGCTTGTTCAGTGGAGCATCCGCTTCAATCCGCTTTCCGCCCTCGACGCGATCGCCCGTCCAAAAGTCGTACCAAATCGCCTTCGGCAGATACACAGTTCTTGTCGTCGCTCCTTCGGTATAGACCGGACTCACCAGCAACGCCGGACCAAACAAATACTCATCGCCCGTATTCTGCGCCTCCACATCCTCGCGCCAATCCATCACCAACGGCCGCATCAGCGTGCTGTGATGATCTGTAACTTGCCACGCCTCCGAGTAGATGTACGGCATCAACCGATAACGCAGCGTGTCGTAGTCCACCAGAATCTTCTCGGCCTCCGGCCCATACGACCACAACTCGTTCTCATCGGGATTGCGCGTGCCATGCACCCGAAACACAGGCGAGAACGCGCCAAACTGGAACCACCGCACAAACAGCTCGCGAAACTTCGGATCATTCAGATTCCCGCCCGAAATAAATCCACCAATATCCGTCGTCCAATACGGCATCCCCGAGATCGCATAATTCAATCCAGCCGCAATCTGCCGATGAAACGTCACCCAATCGCTGAGCACATCGCCGGACCACGCCGTCACTCCGTATCTCTGTGCCCCCGCATACGCCGATCGCGACAGAATAAAAACCCGCTTCTTGTCCGACGCCGCCTGTTGTCCCTCGCTCACGCCGCCTGCATGAAACAGCGGATACACATTCGCATACCGCGCACCCGAACCCAACGCAATCTTGTGGTCAACCATCAAATTGTCCTGCTGCCCCTCGGTCTCCGGCTCGTCCGTATCCAACCACCACGCGTCCACTCCCTTGCTAAACAAGGCAATATTCACGTTGTCCCAATACTGTTTCCGCGCATCGGGGTTGGTCGCGTCATAGAGCGCCTGCCCCAGCGGATGAAACCCCGCCGTCTGCGTCTTCGCCACAAACCACCCGTTTTTATCGAACTGGTTATATGTCGCGGACCCCGGCCTGAAATAGGGCCACACCGACACCATCAAATGAAAATGCTCCTTGTGCAGCGTATCGATCATGCCCTGCGCATCGGGATAATTGGGGTTCCACTTCATCTCCCCCATCGTCACCCACCAGAACCAGTCCTGCACAATGTTGTCCACCGGAATATGTTCTGCCCGATACTTCGCCGCCACACCTTCCAGTTCCTTCTGTGATTGATATTTGTTCTTGCATTGCCAGAACCCATAGGCCCAACGTCCAAACAACGGGACCTCGCCCGTCAGCTCGCGATAATGCCCGATAATGTCGTCCGCCTCCGGCCCATAAAGAAAGTAGTAGTCCACGCGATCCGCAACTTCGCCGCTCATGTAAAGCCAGTGCACAAACCGGTTGTTCACCACGCTCCGGGAAGGATTGTTCCAGAAAATTCCATACCCGTTCGTCGACACCAGTAGCGGAATCGCAATCTCCGTGTTCTCCTGCGAAAGATCGACCGTCTCCCCGCGATAATTCCACACGCCCGCCTGGTGCTGCCCCAATCCATAGAACCCTTCGTGTGATCCGTAAATCCCAAACGCCACCTCTGCATGAAACGTCGATTCGCCATTTACAACCGCGGGATGCAGCATGCGATACGTGTCGGTCGTCAGCATTCTCCCGACCGCGCTCGCATAGTGAATCGTGCCGCTCTCGCGCTCGATCGCTACCTTCAGCTTCGCTGTCGTCAGAGTCACACTCTTCTCATCAGAGCTCATATCGAAGTTCGCCGCTGGCCAGTCATCTTTCACCACCACGTGATCCCACGGCCGCGCCACCATCGGCGAATCGCGAGGAGCATACGTCACATGCAAAATATCCGGAGCGTGCACTTCAATCCGCAGCACGCCGGCCTTTTGCTGCATCTCGAGCGCATTTCCCTTCTTTTCAAAACTCACCACCGGGTTCGGCGGATTCCACTGCGCCCGCGCACCCTGCGCCGCACACAACCCGATCAAAATTCCAACGCACATCACCGCCCACCGAAAACCCTTCATCCGCAGCGCATCCTTCTCTCGTTTGGATTGCAAAACAAACCAGTCTACGCCCACCGGTCATCCGCTCGTTTGCCCAGCCCGCAATGCCCATTCCCGCAGTATCCGCCGCCATGCTGCCCTCGTCGTAGCGCAATGGGGCGCATCCGGTCCGCGGAAAGGACAGAAGTCCACCCGAACGAAACTCAACGTCACCTGAACTGACTTTCTGCCCTCAATATGCGGACCCGGGCATACGAAAGGAAGTTCGTCTGCCGGTATAGCTGTTCTCCAATTGCTGTAGAGCGAAGCACATCAGCTAAGTGGCTTTTCATCAAGAAAAAGCCACCTTGCTCGAGGCTCAATATGCCACATACAAATTGGAGAACAGCTCTAAAACGCCTCCCCTCCAATCCGAATCTCGACCATCTCAAATTTCAGGCAAGAGATCTGATCAGGGGATACGCTGCCCATGACCAGGCCGTGGCCCAGAGAATCAGGGAATTTCTTCCCGGCTTCAACGGAGCCACCGACACCGCAATCTTCAGCGCCCCCTTGAGTCTCAGTAGCGCTCAGCTCGCGATCGCACGCGAACACGGCTTTCCCAGCTGGCCACGGCTCAAAGCACATATTGAAAAACCAGCGCGCTCGAACGATCCCACATTGCCCCACCACGAGCGGATCGAAGACCCAACCTTCCGTCACGCCGTCGATCTGCTTGACGCCGGAGATGGAACAGCTCTGACCGCCCGCATGAAGCAACATCCACGTCTCCTCCGTCAGCGTGTCCTTTTCGAAGGCGTAAATTACTTTCGCAATCCCTCGCTGTTGGCATTCGCCGCAGAGAATCCCATACGCCACGGCAAGCTGCCGCCCAATATTGTTCAAACAGCCAAGGTCATACTCGATGCAGGCGTAGAACAGGCCGCACTCGATGAGACACTCATGCTCGTCGCCACAGGTCGTGTGCCCCGTGAATGCGGCGTACAACTTCCGTTGATCGATCTCCTCTGCGATTACGGAGCCGACCCGGCCGGCGCTCTCCATCCCGCAACGGCGCACGGCGAGTTCGAAGCAGTCACCGCTCTGATCCAGTACGGTGCTCCCATCGATCTGCCTGTGGCGGCCGCTTTGGGCCGCACCGCCGATTTCGATCGTCTACTTCCAACGGCCGCCGAAACAGACCGCCACCTCGCACTCGCCCTGGCATCGCAATTTGGTCAAGTCGAGATCGTGAGGGCCTTGCTGGACGCAAGCGAGGATCCAAACCGCTACAACCCTCCCGGAGCTCTTGCGCATTCCACGCCGCTGCACCAGGCAGCATGGGGCGGCCACATCGAAGTTGTCAGGCTTCTTGTCGAAAGAGGCGCAAACCTCGATCTGAAAGACGTGCTTTGGCAAGGTACCCCAGCCGACTGGGCGCAGCATGAAGGCAGAACCGACATCGAAGCCTATCTTCGCGCCGAGTAAGCCTCGAGAAACCAGTAGCGCGAATGAGCGCCGACCATCCTCCGCGACGCGTGGGCTCCTTTGTTTACTAAGTATTTACTCCATCCTGCCGTATCCTGCCGCCGAGTTGCTAACACACCTGCTGTCGAGTGACTAACACAAAGTTAGTATGTCCCTGCCGTCTCAACAGCGATAGAATCGCCTGTTCCGAAATCAGATTTGCCTCAAACTTCCGAATTTTCGGAGCGAAGGATGACCTTCATGCAGCGCCGTGCCCTGGTTTCTCTCCTCGTACTTCTTGCCTTCATTACCTCCCCAACGTTCCTTCATGCCCAGTTCCAGGAACCTACAAAAGAAGAACTGCAGATGACCACTGACCCCAAAGCTCCGGGCGCCGCCGCCGTCTATCTCTACCGCGAGGAGACAACCGACGATCAGCTCCATTTCCATAGCTACTATGAGCGCATTAAAGTCCTTACCGAAAAAGGCAAAGAGCAGGCGACGATCCGCATCCCCTATGAGCGCGGAGAGTTCAAAGTAACTGACATCAAGGGCCGCACCATCCACTCCGACGGAACCGTGATTCCCCTCTCCACCAAACCGGCCGACCTGATGGACACCAAGACCAATAACCGCCAGATCAATCAAATGGTCTTCACCCTCCCCAGCGTTGAAGTCGGCAGCATTCTGGAGTACCGGCTCCAAATCCGCTATGACGACAATCTCGTGTCCTCTCCAAGTTGGGATATCCAGCAACCCTTCTTCGTACATAAGGCCCACTACGCTTTCAATCCCGCAAGAACCGGCGGAAGCTACATCACCAACGGCCGCGGCCAGAATCTGGATCGAATCATGTGGACCACCATCGGAGTACCCACTGAAACGGTGATTCATCAACCTACCGGACACTACACCGTCGATGTTTCCGATGTCCCGGCCCTATCCACCGATGACTGGATGCCGCCCCTCAACACGATCAAATGGCGAGTCGAGTTCTACTACACCTACGCGCACTCCGGCGTTGATTTCTGGGATTCCGAAGGCAAGCGCTGGGCCAAGGATGCGGAACACTTCACCTACCCTTCCGGCCAACTGAAGAGTGCCGTCTCGCAAATGATCGCTCCTACCGATTCAGACGAACAGAAGGCGCGCAAAATCTATGCCACGGTTGTGAAGCTAGAGAACACGCGGTTCACTCGCAGAAAATCCGAGGCCGAGCGAAAGGCAGAAAAACTGAAGGTCATCAAAGATGCCGAAGACGTCTGGAAACGGCAGAGTGGTTCCGACGACGAGATCACGCTCCTCTACGTCGCCCTGGCCCGTGCAGCCGGCTTGAAGGTTTGGCCCATGCAGGTAACCGACCGCAGCCGCGCCATCTTCGATCCCCGCTTCATGAGCATCAGCCAACTGGACGACTACATCGCCATCGTCGAGCTTGGTGGCAAAGAGGTCTACGTCGACCCTGGCCAGAAGATGTGCCCCTTCGGCACCTTGAGTTGGAAGCACGCTCTCGCCTCCGGATTCCGGCTTTCAGACAAAGGCCCCGCGCTTGCAACCACTCCCCCCGAGACCTACAAAAATGCAGTTACGCAGCGCATCGCGGATCTCACCATCGATCCGACGGGGGCTGTCAACGGAAGCGTTCGTTTCGTAATGAATGGCCTCGATGCCATCTACTGGCGGCAACTTACCCTTGAAAACGATCAGGAAGAGGTCAAGAAGCAATTCAACGAGTCCATGCAGCACGAGCTCCCCGACGGTGTTCAGGCCGACTTCGACCACTTCCTCGGCCTCGATAACTACGAAGCCAATCTAGTAGGCATCATTAAGATCACCGGCAACATTGCGACCGCGACCGGCAAGCACTTTTTCCTCCCCGGCCTCTTCTTCGAGTCGCGTGCCCAGCACTCTTTCGTTGCGCAGGACAAGCGTGCCACTCCGGTGGATGTTCGCTACCCCAAGATAGAGCAGGATGACGTCGTATATCACCTGCCGCCCGGCTTCAACGTAGAGAGCGCACAAAAACCGCCAATGCTGCTTGGCCTGACCATGCACTAGTGAAGATCCAATCTGAATCAACCGCAGACAACGTAAGAGTGCAGCGGATGCTGGCCTACAACTACACGCTGCTCGACGCTACGGATTATTCAAACCTCCATGACTTCTATCAGAAAGTAGCCACAGCCGATCAACAGCAACTCGTGCTCACGCGCCTTCCAATCGCCAAAGGAAACTGATGATCTCCGCATTCGGTTCTTTCACTGAATTAGTCATAAGCGGTCCAGGGAATTGACAACCAGTGGCGCGCCATCGGCCAATGGGTCACCACACTGGAAGCAGATCGCCCTGCACCCTCCTCCGAAATCACCGCACAGGTGCAAAGCCTCACCGCCGGCGCGCCTGACTTCTAAACCAAACTCAGCCGCATCACCGATTCCATTCAGAAGAACATCCGCTACTTCGTCGTCATGCGCGGCATTGGGGGTCTGCAGGCCAATCACGCCGCCGACATCTTCCGCAACCAGTATGGCGATTGCAAAGACAAGACAACCCTGCTCATCTCCATGCTTCAGGTCGCCGGGATTCACGCCTACTATGCGCCCGTGGACGATCGCCGCGGCATCGTCGATGCCAACGATCCCTCCCTCTACGGCAACCACATGATTACCGCCATCGAGATTCCCGCGGACGTCCAGGACCCGCGGCTTATGGCCCTCGTGAAAGCCAGGGACGGCAAGCGCTATCTCATCTTCGACCCCACCAACGAACGCACTCCCGTCGGCAATCTGCCTTCCTATCTTCAGGGCAGCTCTGGAACGCTTTCAGCCGGAGCTGCCAGCCAGATCATCGCTTTGCCCGTGCTGCCGCCAGATGCCAATCCCAACGAGCGCAAAGGTTCTTTCACCTTGGCTCCTGACGGAACCCTCACCGGCTCTGTCGACACCATCCGCTCCGGCAGCGGCGGCGGTGAGCTTCGTAATGTCCTCAAGTATTCGGACGAAAAAGAGCGCCGCGAATCATTGGAAACCGCCATCGCGCACGACGTCCCGGGGTCGTGCTCAATTCCCTTCAGTATGTCCAGCCGACCGATCTGGACAAGCCCATCGAGATCCACTACAAGCTCACTGCGGGTCAATACGCGCATCAGGCAGGTCCGCTTCTGTTGATACGTCCTCGCGTGGTGGGCTCCGACATGTTGCCCTTCGATGACAAACCTCGCACCGTGCCCATCGACCTCAGCGCCACCGGCCACTGGCACGACTCCTACGACATCGCCCTTCCGCCCGGCTATATCGTCGATGAAACGCCCGACCCGATCGATGTCGATGTGGACTTCGCCAGCTATCATTCGACGATTACCGCGAAAAACAATCTGCTCCGCTACGAACGCGAATACGTTGTCCGACAGGTCGAAATTCCAGCTGACAAGGCAGCCTCTTTTCGCAAACTCGAAGGCGCCATCCTCGCCGACGAAAAAGGCACCGCCGTTCTTAAAAGGCAATAACAGAATCCTGTCCCGCGACACGTTTCTCAATTGTTCTGATTCAACCCAGCCACAACAATCCGTGCCCCATGATTTCCGCTTGTTTCTGCGGAAAGGGTGGGAGGCCTCAAATCACATTCTCTGGTGTCTGGCCACACAAACTCAGCGTCAATCGAAATCGTGCCAGACAATGCGCAATTTGCGCCTACGCTGCCCTCGCTCTCTTCAAACGCCACGCAAAATAAGGCATCGCCGTCACTGCGAAGATCGCCAGCGCATACGTCAATCGCCCAAGATTCTCCTCATACGAAGGTCCTACCGTCAGGCTCATGCTCACGCGTCCTGTTCCGCCCGGCATCGCTGCCCGAATCGCGTGCACCTGCGCCGTGCAGCCCACCAGCGCAATCAGCACCAGCCCTACCAACGGCCAAGTCGCATTCAATCGCTGCCGCGCCGCCGTCACTCCGATGCCCCAACCCACAAGCACCGGCGCACCCCAGTAAATCATCCGCCCAACGCCAAAGTAGAAGACAGCCAGGCCATCCACCGGCACAAAGGGCGTTTTCGTTCCCGGCAAAAACATCTGCCAGCCAGTCCACAAAATGCAGCACGCAATCAGGTACGCGCCCGCCAAACACGCTAACGGCCCCGCACTGAACATCGCCCAAGGCGCCCGCGCGCTCCACGCTTGCAGTTGCCGTTTTCCTATCATCGCGTTCGCCAGCGCATCCACTCCGCCCAGCCGCGTCAGCGCCGCCGCCCCAGCTTCGGACGTGCTCTTCCCCGCGCGCTCTTCTTCCGCCCGCAAGTCCGCCAGGTGCTCCGACAGTTCCCGCAAATAGCGCCGCACATGTCGAGGCGCTACTCCAGCTCGCAGCAGCCGCTCGCGCAGTTCATCAAATAGCAACGCCATGGTGCATTCCTCCCTTCAACAGTTTGCCAATCGCACTCGACAGGTTCGTCCACCTCGCCGCCAGGTCCGTCAGTCGCCGCGATCCCGCAGCCGTCACCGAATAATAGATACGGCTCCGTCCGTTCACAGTCTTGCGCCGCGATTTCAGTGCACCATCGCCCTCCAGCCCATGCAGCACCGGGTACACCACGCCTTCTCCAACTGCGACCACATCGCCGGTCTGTGCGCGAATGGCCTGCACAATCTCGTAGCCATACATCTCTTCCCGCTGCAGCAGCTTCAGGATCAGCAGCTCCGGAACGCCATTCATGAAATTCGGATTCGTCTCGCGTGTCGCCATCGCAAACCATCATACCTCGCGGTTCAAGGTATTACAAGCGCAACTTCCCCTCCATCCATGCGTCGCGCATTTCAATTCTCGAGAATGTTTTCGCTTTTACGGAGTTTCCTCGACCGCCGCCGTCTCCGTCCCACTTTGTCTGAACTTGAAATGGATCAACCACGCGCTCTCCACGGGCTGCCCATCCTTTAAAGGCGGCTTGAACTTCCATCCACGCGCCGCATCCAGCGCCGTTCGTTCGAAATACTTACTTGAGCCCCCGGACTTGAACGTCGCGTTCGTCACCTGCCCGTTCCCATCCGCCGTCACTCGAATCTCCATCGAGACGGTGCCGCGGATCGTGTTGAGCGCATAGGCTGGCACCTCGGGCACAACGCGGTGCGCCACCGCCCCCTTCGCAGTCACGCCCGCCTCTGCCGAAGCGCTCCCACTTGCCGAAACCTCACCCGAGCTCTGCTCCGTCCCCGCCGGAACCGCGTTTGGCTTCGCATGGCTACGCATCATCAACCAGGCAAGCACAGCGAGCACAACCAGCAAGCCCCCCACAAGCGGCAGCAAGCGCTTCTTCAGACCAACCGCCGCACTCGCTTCTGCGTCCGCCGCCAGGCTCTGCGCCATGAAAGCGACTGGCTCTTTCGCCTCCGACGCTTTCTCCGTCTTGGTCACTGGAAACTCAATCGGCCGGCTCGGCTCAAGCCGCGCCTTGATCTCGCTCAGCGTCGGTCGCTGGTCGGGATCCCGCCGCAAACACTCCCGCGCAATCTCCCCAAACGGTCGCGGAATCGACGCTGGCACCACCGCCTCCCGATTCGCGCCAACTTCCCACACGAGCGGCCGCTGCGTCAGCACTTCCACCAGCGTCGTCCCCAGCGCCCACACATCCACGGAAGGCACAATCACCCCGCGCATCGACTCCGGCGCATCGCAGGCACCCGGCATCTGGAATCGGTCGCGCAAACTTCCGGCCGCAATCACGTCGTCCGCCGAAAGCTTCAGCTGGTCATTCACCACCAGGATGTTCGATGGCTTCAGATGCCCATGCACGAAGCTCTTCCCGTGCAGATAGCCGACTGCATCGATCACCAGTTCCAGCATCTCCCGGGTCTCCTCCGGCGTCAGAGCCCGCTCCGGAAGAATCTGAGACAACACCTCATCGGCGCACTCGGTCACCATGTAAACCAGGCTTGTCGATCCGAACCGAAATCGTCCCGAACGAAACACTTTCATCAGGTGCGGATGCGACAGATTCGCGATCTTCGCCCACCGCGCGAGGTAGGCGTCCGCTTCGCTGCCCTCCGCAGGAATCAACTTGATCGCGGCCCTCTTGCTAATCGGCTGCGGCAGCTCCGTAAGAAACACTCCGCTGCTCGCCGACCCGCCCAGCCACTCCTGCAGGGCGAACCGCCCATCGATAACCCGCCCTACCCAATCCGAAGTGATCGCCGTTCCGCTCATGGCCCATCATTCTACCCAAGCCCAACGAGAAATAACCGCTTAAACGCCAATCCCAAGGGCCGCCCTCGTTACTAAAGCCATGCGCGGCCCAATGATTTCTTCGCCCCGCGTCCCTCCAACCGAGACCCGCCTGCATCCCTTCCGGAGCTCGTTCATCCATTGCAGTAGGCCCACCCGCATTCCAAAGGCCCCCTACTCATGAGCCATCCTCTGTTTGCGCCCTTTCAGCTCCGTTCTGTCACCTTCGCCAACCGCATCGGCGTCTCGCCCATGTGCCAGTACTCCGCGCAAGACGGCTTTGCCAACGACTGGCACATGGTTCACCTCGGCGCTCGCGCGCAGGGGGGCGCCGGCCTCGTCATGCTTGAGGCCTCCGCCGTCGTTCCCGAAGGCCGCATCACCCCCGACGACCTCGGAATCTACAAGGACGAGCACATTTACGGCATCACGCGCATCGTCAAATTCATCCACGGTCAGGGAGTCCGGGCCGGCATTCAACTCGCCCACGCCGGACGCAAAGCCAGCATGGCCTCGCCCTTCATCGGCGATAAACTGCTTTCCCCCGCAGAAGGCGGATGGCAGCCCGTCGGGCCCAGCGCGATCGCCTTTGCACCCCACTACGCCGTCCCCCAGGCACTGGATCAATCCGGCATCGACGCCCTCATCCATGCCTTCGCCGCCGGCGCCCAGCGTGCCCTCACCGCTGGTTTTGACTTCCTTGAAATCCACGCCGCTCACGGCTACTTGCTTCATGAGTTCCTCTCGCCCATCGCCAACCAGCGCACCGATGCCTATGGCGGCAGCTTCGAAAACCGCATCCGCCTGCTGCTTCAGGTTGTCGACGCTGTCCGCGCCGCATGGCCCACTCACCTGCCGCTCTTCGTCCGCATCTCATCCACGGATTGGGTTGAAGGCGGCTGGACCATTGACGACTCCGTCGCCCTCGCCGGCCACCTGCGCGCGCACGGCGTCGACCTCGTCGATTGCTCCTCCGGTGGCCAAGTCCCGCACGCAACCATTCCCGTCGGTCCAGCGTTCCAAACACCTTTCGCCGTACGCATCCGGGCCGAGGCCGCCATTCCTACTGCGGCCGTGGGCATGATCACCGATCCCCAACAGGCAAACGCCATCATCGCCGACGGTCAGGCGGATCTCGTCTTCCTTGCCCGCGAGATGCTCCGCGACCCTTACTGGCCCCTGCACGCCGCTGCAGCTCTCGGCGAACCCGCAAGCTGGCCCTTGCAATACCTGCGCGCCGCACCGTCGCATTCTCCAGTTCGCACGCCCATTACACGCCCCGAATCCCACTAGCCCTCCGACCCATACGTCTCATGTTTTCTCCGTGCCCCCTTTCGCCTTTTTCCTGGCGAAAGGGAGAGAATGCGCGAAATACAAGCACACCGCAGGCCTTTCCCCACGGCAATCAAGTTCGATTTTTGTTTCCGGATTCGGTTCGCCTTTCGAAACGACGGAACCGCGGTCAATCTCCCGGAGGGAGAACACGAAAGTAGCCCAGGGCGCAGCGAAGCGAAACCCTGCGACGCGAGTCTCACACTATCCTTCGCGCCCCGGAGGGCCGCGTCGAAGCTCATCGAGACCGCGTCCTCTGCACACCATTGCCCGTATTTATCCCGTGTACTCCACAGCACGATGCTCGATTTTCGTGCTGCTATCTGCACGCGCATGGCCTATACTGCGATTAACGAACGGCGCAACATCGCAACGCACGCGCCTACTGACTCTTATGGCCACGCAACTGTCCCCAAAGCGCGTCCACGAACAACCCACGATTCCGGACCGTCTCTATTTCAAAATTGGCGACGTAGCCCGCATCTGCAAGGTCGAAACCTACGTCCTCCGATTCTGGGAATCTCAATTTCCTCAGCTCAAGCCAGGCAAGAGCGGCACCGGTCAGCGTCTCTATCGCAAGCGCGATGTCGAGATGGCTCTCGAGATCAAGCGCCTCGTCCACGGCGAAGGCTACACCCTCTCCGGCGCGCGCCACGCTCTCGGCGCCGTCCGCCGCGCAGAACAGCAATCGCGCCTCCCGCTCGCTCCCGGCGAACCAGCCAAGCGCCTCGACAAAGCTGCCTCCATCATCGGCTCTGCACGCGCCGAACTGCGCGAAATCGCCGGCCTCCTCGCATCACCGGAGCCGCAAACTCCGCGCCGCCGCCCGCGCATGACCAGCCTCCACGCCTCCACCGAATCCCTCTTCCCCTCCTGAAGGCACACCGTCAGTCTCTCCTTTTAATCAGCACGAAAATGGGTGTCCCATGCCTGGACGCGTAGTTTGCGGCTAGTGTGGGAAACCACGAACCTAGATTCTCCACAGTCATCCTCAGCACCGCCCTGCAAGCTCTCAAAAACCGCTGTCATCCTGAGCGGAGCGCAGCGCAGTCGAAGGACCTGCTGTTGCTCTTCACGATGCGTCAATCCGCAACAGAATGGGTGCCCCAGCCTTGCGATGCAAGGGTGGGAAAGCACGACCCTCAATCCACTGCTGTCATCGGGATTCAACAAATGCGGTCATCCTCAGCGAAGCGCAGCAGAGTCGGGCCCCTAGCGATAGGTCTTCGTCGCTGGGGCGAGAAGTCGAAGGGGACCCGCGTTCTCTTACTGCGCCACTCCGCACCATCAAAATTCTCATTCTTCAAAAAAGAACCTGAACAGTCAACAAGTGTTGGCTCCCTGAAAAGTCACCCTTGTGGAAATTTCCAGATCTCCGTTCCGCCTCCAAGCGGAACGGCGTCCCATTCTCCAGCACAACGCCAAGGTTACCTCGCGTCCGCTCATTTCCCCGGTTTGGCGCATCCGGCCGTCCCCTCATCGCACGCGGGAAAGCATTTATCAATCGCGCGAATTTCTCGCCCTTGTTAGTAACTTAGTAAACACCTCAAAACAGTATTTTCTTGCATTCGAATTTGCCCGTTACCTTCTACCCCTGGGTAACTGATTTCTATTACCCTCATGCATTTCTTTGTGCGCAAAAGAGCTACCATTTGGGTCGTTTTTCGACACCTTTGCGCCATTGTTCCACCACCAAGCCCGAGGTACTTTCAATACACAACAGCCTTGGTCTACGCGAGGCTTCTCATCGACCCCGCGCCCGCATCAAAGAAAATATAAGAGGAAAAAATGGCAACTTCTGAGCAGTACTTCAACCTCGTGAGGACCAGCAAGAGCAGTTGGATTGCCGTACCCATCAACCAAAGCGGTCCTTCCAGCGACGGCGCAATCTACAGCCGCGAACCGGAAGCCACCATCCTCCGCAACAGTGCGCCTGTCCCCGGCCGCCTTTTTGCTCGTGCCGCCGGCTCCCGCGTCGCGTTCTCTGAACGCTTCCCGCGTCTCACCATTGCCGTGATCGCCTTCGCGCTCTTCACCATCAGCGTCACCGCCGAAGTCGAATTGCTCCGCCACGCCGGCTATTTCTGGCGCTAATCCATTTCGAAAAGTACCTCCACCTTCACTAAGTATTTTTATAGATAACAGGATTGCGCCCAGGCAGCGCGCCCCTTCGATCCTCAGACCCAGTCCCGTTAGCGGTGCTCCCCGACTCCGCACTAGGTCTCTGACCGCTTGTACTTGTACCATCCCCGTGCCCCATCCTTTCGCCTTTTTTCGCGGGGCCCCCACAGACAAGTCTTCGTCTGTGGGGCGGTGGCGAAAGGGTGGGAAAGCACGAACCTCAAAGTGCCAATTCACGCGGTCAGGGACATAGAAACCAGCGATCGCTGACGCTTTGTCGAGCCATGGCAAACTCAGTACCTGTGTACCCGCTTTTCGGACCCGCGCGCAGCTGTGAATGCTAGGCTTTCCTATTAGAAAAAGTAAACTTACAACCGTTCGACTTTGAGTATTCCGCGCCTGCGAGACGAAACCGGAGTCGTCTAAGGTCTCTTCACCAAGAGCCGCGTGAACTCATGAATTCGCCAAAGAGGAGGTCGAGATTCTCAGCGTCCCCAACATCACCGCACAACAAATCTTGGAGAGCACGCTGGCGATTCCCGCCTTCGTCCCCGCAACCGTCTGCACCGGTTACATAACGGCCTGGGTTACCAACCTTCACAACTTCCGGCAGCGCTCCCTCGTCGAACGCATCTTCTGGAGCCTGCCCCTCTCCTTCGCCGTCACGCCCATTGCCTCCTACCTCATCGGCAAATTCATATCGTTAACTGCAGTTGTAGTGTTTCTGCTGGCCAGCGCAGCGATTTGCGCAGCAACGCTCGTTGGGGAAGCCCGCCAGATTCGACGCTCCAATGGGAAGTGGAACACTGGTTGGCATCCCCTCGGCGGCAAGGCACTGGCCTTGGCAATTGTCTGGATGGCCGTGACAGTCTTGTCCCTTGTGGACATGCAGAGCGACCACAAACTCTTCGTGAACGTCGCACTGCTCGACCAGAGTTATCGAGTGAATTGGACGGAGAGCGTTCTTCACACCGGTGTTCCGCCAGCCAACCCGCTGTACATGTACATGCACCCCGCGCCGATGCGCAATTACTACTTTTGGTATGTAGTCTGCGCCGCCATTGCGAAGATGACCAACCTCCCTGCCCGAAGCGTCTTCACCGCAAGTTGTGCCTGGGCAGGGCTTGGTTTCGCAGCGCTCATCGGGCTCTATCTGAAACATTTCCTCCTTGTCGGCGCGCGATTACGTAGCCAGTTTTGGTGTTCCATCGCGCTGATCACGGTGACCGGGCTAGACATCTGCGTCGTGCTTTGGAACCTCTTTTACTACCATATTTCTCCGCCCGCGGATCTCGAAGCGTGGTCGCGGGATGGCATCGTCAGTTGGCTGCACACAATCTTCTGGGCCCCGCATCACCTGGTGAGCATGACCTGCTGTATGCTTGCCTTCCTGCTCGGCTGGATACATGAGAAAGAAACCATCGGCAGGAGCGCGGTCACCGCAATTCTCATCGCGCTCGCTCTTTCGAGTGCATTCGGGCTTTCGATCTACGTCACATTTGCGTTCCTTCTGGTGATGATCTTTTGGGCAATTTGGAAGATTGCCATAGAGCGGACCTGGCGAGCCGCTTCTGTTTTGGCCTCTGGCGGCGTGGCATCGCTCGTTCTGGTGATGCCTTATCTGCTGGATCTGTCGCACACTCCGTCCAGCCTGCATGCAGCGTCTTCGGCAGGCAGCGGCTCTCTCTTTTCATTTGCCGTTCGGCAGATGATCCCCCCGGATGGGTTATTGGGCTCGAGAATCTTTCAATCAATGGCAGCCGTCCATTCATCCGCTGCCCCGATTCTTGCCAAGCTGCTTCTTCTGCTGCCCGGATATGCCCTGGAACTCGGCTTTTTCTTCGCGGTGTTTCTGATCTATTTGATCCCTGCATGGCGAAAACGCATTCCGCTCACGGACGCGCAGCGTTCTCTCGTGTTCATCGCTGCCGCCGCAGTCCCCTTCATGTCATTCATACGTTCCGGTGTGCTGCAAACCAACGACTTCGGATGGAGGGCCGCGTTGTTCGTGCAATTCCCGATGCTCCTCTTGGGGTCAGAACTAATGATGAGCTGGCGCGTTGCCGACAAGGTTGAGAACGCCCCGACCGAGACTGCCGGATTGCCCGGAACCACACCACATTGGCTGCGGTCGATCGCATCCTTTGCGCTCGTCATCGGAGTCCTCGGGACAATATGCCAGGCGCTGATGTTCCGCTTCCTCATTCCAATTGGAGACGGCGTTACTCCTCTTGGCCCCGAGCCCGAGGCTCGTAGCCTCTCCCAAAAAGCCTATATCTCCGCCATTGGGTATGCGGAACTGGACGCAGCCATTCCGCGCGATGCCGTTGTGCAGTACAATCCCGAGGACCAGGGTCGAGACCGGATGTCGATGATCGTGAATATGCTCGGGATCGATCACCAGACGGCAATCGCGAGCGACGCGGGCGGATGCGGCTCCGAATTGGGAGGTGATCCCAACGGATGCCCAATCCTTGCTGCAGCTGTAGATGTCATTTACAACGGCGCGTCAGGAGAACAGGCACGCACCATCTGCCGTCAATACAGCATTCAGTACCTTGTGGTGCGGGTTTACGACCCGGTGTGGAAGAACAAAAGCAGCTGGGTCTGGACGCTGAAACCTGTAGTTGCAGATGCCGATTTTCGCGCGCTCGATTGCAGGCAATGACGGCGCTGTAGAATTGCACTTCATTTCAGCAGATACTTCGCTTCATTAGCCAGAATCTTGCCTCCCCCAGCGCAAGTTGCTCCCAGTCCGAGCTAATAGCCAAATCATCTTCTGCATGGCGAATGGAAGAAGAAATGGTCGGGACGGGCAGATTTGAACTGCCGACCCCTCGCACCCCAAGAGGCACTGACAGTTGACGCTGGTTTGTTTTGTTTGGTTTACGATCCTATCCTCATGCAATTTGAGGCGTTTTCAGGCAGGTCACGTCACAATTACGTCACGCGGAATCTGCCGTCTTACGTCAAGTTCGAACGGTATATCAAGCGTATCGGCAACTTGCAACGCGCCTCGATTTGGGCGTAACATCTCTCGTGAGATTGAGCATCCGCCCGGTGAGTAGACCTACGGGAGTCGAACAATAACCGGACAACGGACACCACGCTGGCACGCCCTTCCCTTTAACGCCCTGACCTAACGGGCACGCAGAAGGAACCTCAGCGCGGCTCTTCCTCCCAATGATCCCAACCTGCTGTTTCGGTGTGTGAGCACCGCCGACCATCCGTGTCTTCTGAGCACGACGCCGCTCGTGCGCCCTCAAGACGCGACAGGCCACGTGTGTGTGCTCACCGAGACTGGGAGACTGAGCGATGACGTATTGGGATTTTTGTGTCGAGAACCTTAACCAGATGCTGGGAGTTGGCGAACTCCGCATTTGCGTTGGGTTCTTCGTAGAGAAACTAGGTGACAAGGAACTGAATCGTGTTTCGCAGTTGTTTTCTTACGCGCAAGAGATTGGCATCATCGCCCGGAGTGAGGCCGAACTGGTGCGGGGAACGCAAGCCATCCATCGTGCGGCTTCCACCGATGCACGTTGGGGGATCGTTCACATGGTTTCAGATGACATGGACTTCCCAGCGCACCGCTGGCAGGTCTACTGGGACATCTGGTTTGAAGGCCGCTATTGAAAATCAACCACCCATCCATTTCGCGGGCCGAGGCAGTGCAGAAGATATCGTTTGTCAGTGAAAAAGTGAATATGGGCTCCCTTGAGTAGAGCGTCGTTTGACTTAAGACGCATCAGGAGAGGCGCATGAAAAAAACAAACCTGCAAGAAGCGGTTAGAGAGTTGAGAGAGGTTTACCACGATGCAATTGCTGCAAGGATTCAAAACACGGACAAGTCCTATGCCGAGATTGGAGCCGAGTTGGGTTGCTCCGAGCAAACGGTGTTCTTGGTCGCCAAACTTCGGCGTCTGGGTCGGAATAGCCAGCGGCCCACCAATACAGGTGCTGTCGCCGAAGCCCAAGGTGGAGGCCATCATGAATAACAACGAGAGATTCATAGAACTGCGTCTGCCCCTGCGTGGTCTCCCGTATGTCGCTCTGCTGGTGGCAGCGTGCCCTCGCTATGGATTCGAACGCGCCTTCGACATATATCGGGTTGGCGCTGAGAGACGGGATGACGGCAGTGTGGAGGTCATTCATCACTTGCCTGATGAAGACAATGTTTTTGAGATTGACCAATCGAAGGGTGGTCGGCGGCTTCGCTGGTATGCCGCATCGCTAAAGGGCGACCCGGTGCTTCACCGCATCCGGAAGTTCGGTGCGAAGTTGGTTGCAACAAAAAGGATGTCGGTTCGGCAGGTCGTTGAGACATTCCCCGAGCGGTCCGTAGCCACTGATGAGGAGGCCAACTAATGCCCGATAACTCAAACATGCAGGAGAAGATTCAGCAATTACGGGAGAAGCTGGAACTCCAGAAGCGGCAGGTCGATGTGCTCAGTGACCTGTGGGTTTACTTGTTTCCCAGCCCGCAACACCAGATTGAGCACGGCCAGTTTCTAATCTGGCTGCGGAAATATGAATTCGATTGGATCGTGGCCGCGTTTGAGGCCGGAGCGGATTGGCTCAATACGGAGATGCAGAAGATTGAGGAAGGCGACGAGAAGGCGTTACCCGAACCTCCGGGAAAAATTAGCTTGGTGAAGGTCGTCAGCAAGAACATGGTTAACCGACGTGACCTAGCGGCATTAAAAGCTAGCAGGAGAGCAAGCTAGGCCATGACCAGTACCAGTAAAGAACTCAGCCAAGTCGAAGAGATACTGGACGGAAAACGCCGGTACAAATTCCTCGACCCCAATCGCAAGGAGGTGCTGACGCTGCCTCCGTGTGCGTTCAAACTCTGGATGGCTTACTGGATGCTTGAAACGGATAACCGAGAAGCCTATCCGTCTCTTGATACGCTGGAACGGATCACGCAGATGGACAGAAAAACCATCCTCAAGCAGCGAGAATACCTGCTCAAAACGGGATGGTTAATCAGGCTAACAGGTACCGCTGCGGAACGATATTCCAAGCCAACACGGGGTTCACATGATGTAGCCATCTACAGGGCGGTTGATCCTACAAAGGGTGGAAAATTTCCACCCCTAGAGCAAAAGAGTGGAAATGTTGGGGGGGTAAAATTTCCACCCAAGGTTTGTAGTTGTTGTTGTTCTTGTCCTTGTACTTGTATTGACGTTACCCTTGGGGTTGACACTGTACTTAAGCTTAAGCCTGAGTGTGGTGACGACTCCTTACGGGTTCCTTCCCTTCGGGATACCGAAGAACAAAACCCGAAACAACTGCAAGGGCAAGAACAAAGGCAAAAACCCTCCCGTTCCACGTCTGCGGATAAGTGGCTGGGTAACTATGACAGTCCCAAGCCGGATAAGTTCGACACATGGAGTCAGGAGTCCCGTGCCAAGTGGGTGGTGGATCATAAGCGGAAGGTTCTTCCCGTTCCAGCAGAAGTCAAGCCTACGCGGGAACCTTCGGTTCCTCCCGTAGAGGACACGCCCGTCCCGGCCAAGGTTGTACCCGCCACGCCGCCCGTGACGGTTCCGGTACCCTCGGCTTCGCCGAGGCCCCCCAGTTCCGTGCCACCCCCGAAACCAGCCGAGCCAGTTGACTACCGGCTGGAGTGGATGAAGATGCTTGCCAAGGAAATCTACACGCTTCAGACGTGCTTCAATGGCAAGGTGAAGCCGCCCACGGATTGGGAAATCACGTGGCTTCCTGACATGGATGCGTTGGTGAAGCTTACCGAGAGTAAAGGCTCCATGGGGGGCTGGATGCTCACGGATGTAATTGCGTTGAGCCAAGTCCGCTACGCGGCCAAGTACGCAACACCCGCTGCAATGTTGGCGGATGTTGTGGTGATAGGCCGGGAAGTTGTCGAGTTAAGAATCCAAGGTAGGTTCGAAGAAATTAAGGACGCATATATTACGGTTGTCCGTCCACCTGAGCACCAGTCTGCCGACAAGGATGAATTGGATGATGAGCCGATGTATGTAGACCCTGAGGTCAAGGCCGTATTGGAACAGAAGCAACTCGCCAAATACATCACGCGATGGAAGACATGGCTCGATGGCAACACTCCACAGGAGTCAATCCCGCGAAAACTTCAAACAAGAAATTGATCGACTCAGAACTTAACAAGTTGCGGTTAACGTTTGGATTCTTGGAACAGGCATACCGGCATCATCCTGATCTCGCAAAGACAAAACTGGCTACCGACCTACCACAGTTCTACACTCTTGTCACTACGCTGCTGTCTACTGATCTGCTGAGTCGATACCCACATCCAGAACTTGAGAAGAGGATTTTAGCAGTTGCCAAGATAATTGACGAAACAGAGCCTACTCCGGCGCTCTGGAAGAGGGCCGTTGGGGATTTCAGGGCGGCTTCCGCTAAACAGACAACTCATCCTTCCAAGCGCGAAAAGCGTCAACAGATATTGTTGCGTCTGCTCAATGAGATGGATGTGAATTGAATGGCTAAAACGGTCAACACTGAATTTAAGAACTTCGACGTGCTAACCATGTCCAGTCGTTTGTTCATCGTGTCCACTTTCCGATGTTAGACGAGAACAAGGGGTAATAGCCAAAACTTGCTATCCCATTCCCCCAATTTCTGCCGTTGCGCTCACCCAACTTTCGTCGATAGTATCTTGACTCAATAAGACCCTAAACTTGAAACGATAGGCCTCTGGAAGGATGAGCTTCCAGAGGCCATAGAAGTGTCTGTAATCCTTGGCATCTTCCAATGCTTGTGTCATAAGGAGACACTGTGAGAAAGACGCTGGCCGTTTGTACTACCTTGCTCCTGTCTGTACTCGCTGGAGCGCAGCCCAATCGTAAACCCCTCCCAATCCGTGGACGTGGACACGAATACGTCTCGAAGCAGCAATTACCCGCTCCAGTGGGGTCGCCTTGGACTCCTCTCACCAACCAACCTACATTCATCACCGAAGGATACGGAGCAGGAAATCCCATCCTGCTCACTGACGGTACTGTGCTCGTCCAAGATGCTGGAGCACAGGACTGGTGGAAACTGACCCCTGATAAGAACGGCAGCTACATAAACGGAACGTGGACTGAAATCGCATCTCTGCCCGCAGGTTACTCACCGCTCTACCACTCAAGCGCCGTCCTGCCTGACGGAAGGCTCATTATCGAAGGTGGCGAGTACAACTTCTTCAATGCGGAGTGGATCAACTTGGGAGCCATCTACGACCCACGGGCCAATGCGTGGACTTCGGTGACTGCACCGTCCGGATGGACTACCATTGGCGATGCGCAAAGCGCAGTGCTAGCAAACGGCACCTATATGCAAGCGAACTGCTGCACCACGCAGTCCGCTCTGCTCAACCCAAAGACACTTAAGTGGGCACCAACCGGGTCTGGTAAATTCGATCCAAACGACGAGGAAGGCTGGACCCTACTGCCAAACGGTAATGTGCTCACCGTCGATGCATATGTTCCAATCCCACCGTTCACCTTCATGCCTACGGGAACCAACTCAGAACTGTATAACTCAAGCACCGGCACATGGCACAGTGCTGGCAGTACGGGCGTGCAGTTGTGGGACTCACAGAATGCATGCGGGTCACCCAGCCCATCCTTTGAGCTTGGGCCAGCCGTACTGAGACCTGATGGTACGGTCTTTGCCACTGGATCGGATTCTTGCCCCGGTGCTCCGGGGAAGACAGCGATCTACAACACGTTCACTGGGAAATGGTCGGCAGGTCCCTCGTTCCCCAGTGATCTTAGTATTATGGACGGCCCTGCCGCTCTTGAACCGAACGGCAAGGTCATCATGGCGGCTAGCCCAGATGAGGGACAACCTGTAACGTTCTTGGAGTGGGATGGACACTCACTCTCTCCTATTACCGGAACTCCCAACGCGCCCAACGATGCATCCTTCTACGTGAACATGCTCGTATTACCCACTGGACAGATTTTGGTCACCGACTTCTCGGATGACGTCGAAATCTACACACCAACGGCTGGTTACAGTTCTGCATGGGCTCCTCAAGTAGACTACACAGCCTCCCTTCTCGCTCCCGGAGTCACGTACACGGTCTACGGAAGAGGCCTTAACGGGATGTCGCAAGGCGCTGCTTATGGCGACGATGTCCAAGCTGCAACGAACTATCCCCTTGTTCGCATCACAATGATCGCCACTGGTCATGTCTTCTACTGCCGGGCTCATGATCCGAGCAGCATGGCCGTGGCAAACCCTAATGAATCGACAACGCTCTTCGAACTCCCTTCTGGAATAGAGGGAGGCTACGGTAACCTTGAAGTCGTGGCCAATGGTATTCCATCCTATCCAAGGGAAGTCTTCGTGCAGTAGCAGTGCTGGGAGGTGGTTTCGGCCGCCTCCCAATGCCGTGCAGGTCAGATCGGCAACGTCCGACCATAAACCGGGGCGTGATCCTGCGCTCCGGTTCTCCCTTCATTGCAGCTTTCGCAAACTCTAACTCCTGCCCTGAACTTTTCCACACCTCCGAAAGCAGTTTCCAGTTCCTCTCGATTCAGTAGTCGGTCGATTAATTTTGAGTCTATGTTCCCATGGCAGGTGCAAGGTGCTGCCTCTCCGCCAGGATTGATTCCTAACTCGTCACAGCGCTTTAGGGCTGCTGTCAGGTCTGACGCTCGCACAAACACTCCACCCAGCCAGCCTATGGGCTTGGGCTTGGCGAAGGATATGTAACTTAGCGAGATGCACGAGTTCGCCACCCAGATGCAAATTGACGAGATGGTTGTGGGGAGGACGAACGAGCGGGAGAAGGCCGAATGAGCGCGGTTCCGGCCATCCTGAGATGATGCGGTTCATATCGCCTCGGTGATCACCCAAAAGCGGCCATAGATTATCACTTCAAAACCGGCCATACAGAAACGGCCTGAGACATTAGCTCCGACGAGGGAAATTAGCCTCAGTTGGCATGGGTAATGTCTTGGA
>Ga0182024_10004974_pt1 | contig 30127 bp, 25 predicted proteins | sample P32metaG_FD_120480 | JGI IMG/M metagenome (GOLD analysis project Ga0182024, IMG submission 120480) | Permafrost microbial communities from Stordalen Mire, Sweden - P3-2 metaG (Illumina Assembly) | ecosystem: Environmental > Terrestrial > Soil > Wetlands > Permafrost | place: Sweden: Stordalen...
CCTGGGCGACTTCATCGCCGGCCTGCATACCATCTCCCAGCTGCTGCTTCACGAGCTGCAGGCCGCAACAGGACAACCACCCGCCGCCACGCTGCAAAGACTAGCGATCCTCGCGGAGACCCGGCCAGGGACACCGTCGGGGGGGTAACCGCGCGCCGCCTGCCCCGCGCGGCCGGGTCACCCGTCGCGAGCGATCCGACGACAGCCACGAAACCCCGGGGTGACGGCCGGCTCTTCCTCGGTCCGCCGCCATGCAGGAAGAGGGACGATCATCCTTCGCGGTGAACGGGGCATGTCTCCTAACCGTGTTAGGAGAAGAGCGGCTCCGTGGGCCGCTGCGCGCCGCCTGATGGGCTGGACACCGGGCCAGAGCGGAGCGGCCCGCCGGCGCACCCGGCCAGCAAAGGGAGAAGCCCCGTGACGACAGCGACGCCCGGCATCCACCCCGGACCCGAAAGCCAGCCCGGCGTGCCTGCTGGCGGCTGGCGAGTCAATCCCTCGCGCTCGTACGCGTCGTTTACCGCGCGGGTCGCCGGCCGGCCAGTGCGGGGACGCCTGCCCCTGACCGGCGAGGTGCTCATTGCGCAGCTGATCGAGGATTCGGCAGCGCGCCTGGTCGCCAGTACGAGTGCGCTGTGCACCGGGTCCACGGTGCTTGACCGGCTGCTCGCCGGACCCGCCTTCCTGGATGCCGACGTCTTCCCGGAGATCAGCTTCCGGTCTGAGCTGCTGGTCTGGGTCCCGACCGGATGGCGAGCCGTCGGCCAGCTGGAGGTCAAGGGGAGAGAGCGGGCACTGGCATGCCAGCTCGATGTTGGCCCGCCCAGCCAACCGCCGGACGGCCCGCCCCGCATGACCGTCTCCAGCCGCTGGGTACTCGACTCGAGCTGGATAACCAGCCAGCGCATCCCGGCACTCAGCCGTCGCGTCACCATGGTGTGCTCGGTCGCGCTCGAACCAGACAGGTGAACGGGCCCGGCGAGCTGGTGTCCATGCACCGCTTTCACCGGCTGCGCTTGATCCTGGCTTCGTTCTGAGCATGGCCGCCCGCCGGGTGAACCCTGCGCATCTACTATCCGTGTTAGTAGATAGTGGATAGTAGACACCCCTAGGAGCTAACGATGCGACACCCACGAATCATCATCGCCAGCATCGGCCTTGCCGTCGTGGCCGCCGTCGGCGGTGTCACCGCCGCCGCCGGGGCCAGCTCGCCTGGCAGCAGTGTGCACCCCCCCAGCCAGAGCGCCGCGGCTACCGTGCGCACCGCGCCCGCGGCCGTGGCAGGCAAGACCGAGACCATCCTGGTCAACGCCCAGGGCCTGCCCCTGTACTACTACCGGGCCGACACCGCGACGAAGTCGCTTGTCACCGGCGGGCTGGCCCGGCTGTGGCCGCCGCTGACGTCGACCGCGCCCACCGCCACCGGAGTGAGCGGCAAGCTCACCGTGCTCAACGACGTCAACGGCCACCAGGTCGCCTACAACGGCCACCTGCTGTACACCTTCACCAGCGACCACGCCGGGCAGGTGACCGGCCAGGGCTTCCAGAACTTCTTCGTGGCCACCCCCGGCCTTGCGCCGATCGCCAGGTCCTCGGCGCCAGCCGGCCCGGCCCCGGCCGCTCCGTCCGGCAACGGCTACTGAGCCCTCCCAGATGTGCCCCTCGGCCCGCTGGCGCCGCGCCTCCGGGCGGATCCCAGCGGCCAGGGGGCGTCGCGGCGGCCACGCCCAGGACCCCCGGCCGCCACCATCACCATGGAAACTCCCCCGGGCAGGACCCGCACTATGCGGGCTCTTCAGCCGGCCGCGGCACCACCGTGCCCACGCGGCCTCAGACAGGCAGATATGACAATCACCAGACCCGAATCAGCGGGCGCGCGCCGGGCCTGGCGCCGGCCGGCGCCGGCCGGGCGAATCGACGCCGGCGCGGTCCCGGGTACCGTGCCGACACCTCGGCGCCGGGGCAGCAAACACGTGGCTCGCACTGCGGCTGCCGGCTTGGCCGTGGCGGCGCTGGCGGGGGCTGGCGTGGCCGGGCGGGCCGCGCTGGCCGCGTCCTTGGCGGTGCTCGGTCATCTGCACTGGATCTGGATCCCGGTCGCCATCACGCTGGAGTCGGCGTCCATGGCCGCCTTCGCGATCATGCTGCGGCGGCTGCTCGCGGCGGGCGGCGCCCGCGTCGGAGTCCGGCCCATGCTGGCCACCGCCTATGCGGCCAACGCGCTGTCGGTCTCGGTGCCGCTGGCCGGACCCGAACTGGCCACGGCCTTCACCTTCCGGCGCTTCAGCAGGCAGGGCGCGGATGGCCCGCTGGCCGGCTGGACGCTGCTGGCCGGCGGGGTCCTCTCCTCGGCCGCGGCGGCCCTGATCGCGGCCGGCGGCGCCCTGGCATCCGGCAACATCGTGGCCACGGCGGTCGCGGTGCCCGGCGGCGTGCTTGCCGTTGCGGCCCTGGCCGCGCTGGGAGCAGCGGCGCGCTGGCCATGGCTGTGCGGCGCGCTCGAACGGCCCGCGGCACGCGCGCTACGCCGCGGGGCGCTGTTGATTCGCCGGCCCATCGACGATCCCCGACAGAGCGTCCGGGCCTGGGCGCAGCGGCTGGGCTCGCTCCGCCTTCCGCCCTCGGGCTGGATCGCGGTGACCGCCCTGGCACTGGCCAACTGGCTCACCGACGTAGCGGTCCTCGCCGTGAGCATCCACGCCGCCGGCGCCGCCGTGCCCTGGCACGCCCTGCTGCTCGTCTACGGATCGGGAATCGCCGCGCAAAGCCTCAACATCACCCCCGGCGGCCTCGGGGTCGCCGAAGGAACCCTCGCCCTGTCCCTGGTCGCCACCGGGCTGCACGCCAGCCAGGCACTGGCCGCGGTCCTGCTCTACCGCCTCACCAGCTTCTGGCTGGTCGCCGCCGCCGGATGGCTGATCTTCCTCCGGCTCCGCCACCTCCGCCCCGCCCGGCACGGCACCACCACCGCCCCGGCCCCGCCACCCCCGAACCAGCCGGGCCAGCCCGCCGAACGCCCTGGCGACATGACCACGGCAGCCGGTGCCGCAGCTGAACCCGCCCATCAAGCCGCCCGTCAACAGGACACCGCCCCGGCCGCTGACACCGCCGCACCCGGCCAGCTGCATGCGCACGACCTAGTGCTGCTGCACGGGCAGCCGGGCTCCGCCGCCGACTGGCAGCAGGTCACCGGACGGCTGCCCGCCCAGTTGCACGCCACTGCTGTCGACCGGCCCGGATACGGCTCCAGCCCGCGCCCAGCCGCAGGCTTCGCCGCCGGCGCCCGCGCCGTCCTCGACGAACTGGACGCCCGCGGCATCCAGCGCGCGGTACTGGTAGGGCACTCCTACGGCGGCGGGGTGGCATTGTCGGCCGCGAGCATCGCGCCGCACCGGGTGGAGGGGGTGGTCCTGCTCGCGAGCATCGGCCCCGGATGCGTGAACGGCTGGGACAGGCTACTGGCCGCACCCGGGGCAGGGCCGCTGTGCGCGCTAGTCGCCTGGCGGCTGACGCCATGGATCGCCCGCGCCCGGCTCGCCCGGATCGCCAGACGGCGCGGCAGCCCGCTTGGCCCGGGCGAGTACGTCAGCTGGAACATCTGGGGACATACGAGCCACGAGCACGGCCCGCTGTGGCGCACGTTCCTGGCAGAGCAGCGAACCCTGCTACGGGAGCTGGACGAGCTGGTGTCCGCCGTCCCGTCAGTCCGGGCGCCGGTGCTCCTGCTCGCCGACCCGAAGGACACCCTGGTTCCCGTCGACACTGCCCGCCGGCTGGCGCAGGCCCTCCCTGATGCCCGTCTGCAGCTGGTAGAGGGACCAGGCCATCACCTGCCCAGGCGAGCCCCGGACGCCGTCGCCAGCGCGATAGTGGCGTTCGTGGCAGCGATGGAAGCCGCCGACGTGAACATCTCATGAGTCCTACCCGTGATAGTAGCCAGGTGCCCGTGCCCGCCGCGGGACCCGATGCCGCAGAACCGACGGGAAGGACAGCACGTGGCCAACACCCGGCGCTACCGCGCGGAACGAAAGCCGCCCGGACGGCAGCGAGATCCGCAAGCCAGGCTGCGCCCCCGCGAGCGGATCGCGGCCGAGCAGGCCGCGCGCAAACGCGCCGAGGCGCGCCGGCGGCTCCTGGTGCCGATCGCGTCAGTCACCGCCGTCCTCGCTATCATCGTGGCGCTGGTCGCGGTCAAGCTCACCTCAGCTAACCCGACCGCCAGCGAATCGCCTGCGCCCTCCAGCGTCGTCAGCCAGGTCACGACCGTTCCGGCCGCCGTGCTCACGCGGGTGAGCGCGGGCCAGGCAGCCACCCCGCTGCTGACAGTCAAAACGCCCGGCCCTCCGCTGACCATCGGCGGCAAGCCAGCGATCGTCTTCGTCAGCGAAGAATCCTGCCCGTTCTGCGCCGCAGAACGCTGGCCGCTGGCCGTCGCGCTCTCCCACTTCGGCACCTGGAGTCACCTCGGCACCACCAGATCCTCGGCCACCGACGTCTACCCGAACACCGCCACGCTCTCGTTCCGCGCGGCACGCTACACCAGCCCGGAACTCACGCTGCGCACCACCGAGCTGACTGACAACGTCGGCCGCCCCCTGCAGGCACAGACCCCGCTGGACACCCAGCTGATAGACACCTACGACGTGCCTCCTTACGTCAACAGCGCCGACCAGTCCGGGGCCGTCCCATTCCTCGACATCGCCAACCATGACATCCTGGCCGGCGCGCAGTACAACCCGCAGGTGCTCGCCGGCCTGTCCGCCGCCCAGATCGCCAGCCAGCTCAGCAATCCGGCCAGCCCGGTCGCGAAAGCGATCGACGGGTCAGCCAGCGTGATCATCGCGGCCATCGACCAGATCCTGCGGGGCAAGATGGCCCACAGCTAGCAAAGGACGATCTTTGTCAGCACCGGCCCAGGGCCTCCGCACTTCGGCAGCATCGGTCATTTTCACGGACAAACTGCCGGATCAAGTGCTGTCCTGTCTTGAGGGCTACGTCATCCCTGCGTGCGTGGCATCAGGGGGTCGCAACGAATGGATACGGAAAAATCCGGGTCTGCCGCCGTCCGGGCCGGTTCCTGGCGGCAAGAACGGGCATGCTCCGGCGACGGCCGCGGGACCGGCTAACCCGAAGATGGCCCGGCGGCCCGAGCCGAGGCCGACCTGGTGGCGCCGCAACCCGAGGATGGGGCCGGGGCGGCGCTACCCGGGAATGTCCTTCGGGCAGTCCGATCCGGGGATGTCCTTCGGGCAGTCCGATCCGGGGATGGCCCAGCAACAGGCGGATCCTGCGATAGCCGCGCAACGAGCGGACCCGGGGGCGGCGATCCAGGCCGCGGCGCCGAGGGCGACGGTACTCGGCACCACGCTGAGACGGCTGCGGAACATGCCCCGTCCGGCCGGGGCGCGGGTTCGCCGGTCCGCCGGCGACTGGCGGGCGCGCTCATCGTGGTCGCATGCGTACTAGCGGCGGGCGCGGTGACGGTCGTGCTGGCGCGCCCGGCGGGCGAGCCACCGGGTAGCGGCGGCACGGCCGCGAAGGACGCGGCCTCGGCCGGCGGCGTCGGCTCCGCGGCGGCCGCGCGCGCAGCGGCGGCAGCCTGGGTCGGGCACCAGGTCAGCCGGGCCGCGATCGTAGCGTGCGACCCGGCCATGTGCGCCGCTCTGCAGGCCGCCGGCCTCCCCCCGTCGAACCTGCTCGCGCTGAGCTCTGCCGCGGCCGACCCGCTCGGCTCCACCGTGATCGTGGCAACGCCGGCGCTGCAGAGCCAGTTCGGCGCACGTCTCGCCACCGTCTATGCGCCTGGCGTCATCGCCAGCTTCGGCTCGGGAGCCTCGCGCGTCGACATCCGGGTGACCGGGCCGGACGGCGCCGCGGCCTACCGCGCGGCAATGGCCGCCGACCTGACGGCGCGGCGGGCTACCGGGAAGGTGCTGCTGGGAAACTCGCGCATCACCGCGTCCGCGGCGGCGCGCCGGGATCTGGCCGCCGGGAGCGTCGACTCCCGGCTGCTGATTACGCTCGCGACGCTGGCTGCCGGGCAGTATGTGCGCATCGCGGCCTTCGGCGATGCCGCTCCAGGTGCCGGCCTGGACATGCCGCTGCGGTCCGCGCGGAGCTGGCCATCCCGCCCCTGCGGCGCGTGCCCGGAGCCCTCCAGCACCAGCAGTCCTGCGCCCGGGATGGCCTCGGCCACCGCCGGCCCGCGCGCCGGGCCGACGATCCGGTCGTGCGTGCCCTGGACCACCAGCACCGGGCAGCGAACCCGCCCGCACAGCTCCAGCGCCTGCCCGCGGTCGGGCCAGTCCGCCTCCATCCCGCGAACCATCGTCTGCGGATCGGCCTGCAGCCCCCAGCCGATGGCATCCTCGATCTGCTTCGTTGAATGCGGCTCCGTGAATGCCTCCGTGAAGAAGAATTCCACGAAGCCTGGCCAGTCCCGCAACCAGTAATGGCGGTTCCACTTGGCCCAGCCCTCATCGGTGTCCGCTACCTCGTCGAACGGGTAGCCAGGCTCGTCGGACGGCTCGGCCGACAGCGGCAGGTCCGAGGCGATGTCGACCAGCGCGGAAACGCGCTCCGGGTACTCCGCGGCGAGCACCACGCCAACTCAGGCGCACCACGACACGATGACCGTCCGCCTGACCCCGAGCGCGTCGAGTATGGCGATCGCGTCACGCGCGAACTCGCGCCGGTCATAGGCGCTCGCCTCCGTCGGGCGGTCGGAGCGGCCGTTGCCGCGCGGATCGAACGTCACCACCTGAAACCGGCGGGCGAGGTAAGGGACCTGGCACTTCCACACCCGCGAGTGGGCGATCTCCCACGTCGGCAGCAGCAGGACCGTCTGCTCCCCGGTGCCGTAGCGCTCCCAGAAGACCCGGACGCCGTCGCGCTCCACGAAACCGGACTCGTCCGGATACGTGCGCGGCTCTGCTCGCGCAGCTCAGCTGCCGTGGCCGACGTGGTCGTCATGTGCATCCCGCCTCTGCTACCGCAGCAGTGGCTCGTGGACATGGGGTGACCGGGGTTCCCCCCGGCCACCGCGATCGTCTCGCCGGGCATTGCAGCCTGATTGCAGCGTGCGGTCTGCTCACGGCACCGGACCAGTTCAGCACGTCAGAAAATTGAGTTTTCGAGGGCCAGCGCTGGTATGGGTCCGCTATCACCGTCGGCTGTACTCTGTGAACGGACTCACCATGAAGGTAGGCGAAGCTGGAGGCAGCTACTTCGATATGGCTGGGTTCGCCCTTAGCGTCGAGGAGGCACTCGGCGTATTCACTCAGGTCCGCCGGCCGCCGCAGCCGGCTGACGAGCGTCGCGATGTTCTCGGCAGGGCCGACTGGAGGGTTGGCGCCTCCGAGCACCTCGGCGATCGCGTCGACGGAGACCGTATGCGCGCGCTCGACTGCCAGCAGCAGCCTGGGCAGCACAGGGGCCCTGCGGCTGCCGATCTCGGCGGTCGGCGGCGAAGCCGGGGAGGGGCTGCGGATCATCGCGAAGCTGCCGACGAGCCGCAGCTGCGTGCGCGCAGCCAGGCCATCGCTGTCACCGGCAGCCATCCGCACCTCCCCTGGACATCATTCGCCAGGGGCCAGACCCCGCACCTCCGCCATGGCGCGCCAGAACGCGGCCGCTTGGCGCCACTGGCGCCATCCTCGTCATCAGGGCACTCTATGAGCTAGGGCGGACAATCGGCCGGTATGCGCTTGTGACCATGTGCATCAGCTGCGGCCAGGGCATTGCCGCGATCTTCGAGCGAGTGTGAGCGGGCTGCTCGCCCCGGTGAGCAGCCCAGCTGAGCATCAGGAAGGCCATCACATGACCAGCAAGGAACCCGCGTGGCAAGCTGCTGAGGCGGCTGCGGAGGCGCTAGCCGCGGAGGCCGCCGAATTCGCCTCCCTGGACATGGCGGGCTTCGGGGAGTCCACGCTTGCCGTGCTCCTGCGCGCCGCCGGGCATCCCGGCGACGTGGCCTCAGCCATGGTGCGGTTCTGGACCAGCCTGGCGAGTGTGGGGCCGGTCGCCGCGGCGCGCTGGCTCGGCTCGGACGCGGAGCCGCCTGTCCCCGTCCAGGACGACAAGCGGTTCGCTGACCGTTCGTGGAACGACAACCCCGGGTTCTTTGCCGTCCGGCAGGCCTACCTGGCCACTGCGCGGCTGACGGGCGACCTGCTCGCCGCTGGTGCTGGCGACACCGTCGCCACCGCGAAAGCAGAGCTGGCAACCGGCTTCCTGCTGGACGCGCTTGCGCCGACGAACTTCCTGCTCACCAACCCGGCGGCGGTCAAGCGGGCAATGGAAACCGGCGGAGCTAGCCTGGCGGCCGGTGCCCGTAATTTCCTCGACGACCTGCTGCGCAACGGCGGGCGCCCACGCCAGGTCGACACGAGCTCGTTCGCGATCGGCGAGAATCTCGCGGCCACCCCGGGCAAGGTCGTATTCAGGAACGAGCTGATGGAGCTCATCCAGTACGCGCCGCAGACACCCAGGGTTCGCGCCATCCCGATGCTTGCCAGCCCGCCGTGGATCAACAAGTACTACATCATGGACCTCGCGCCAGGGCGGAGCTTCATCGAGTGGGCGGTCCAGCACGAGCGCACGGTCTTCGCCATCTCCTATCACAACCCGGACGCCTCCATGCGCGGCGTGACCCTGGATGACTACCTCATTCACGGCCCGCGAGCAGCGCTCGACGTCATCGGGGACATCACCGGCGCCCCGAAGATCGACATCACCGGGCTGTGCCTGGGCGGCGCCCTGACCGGCATGCTCGCGGCCTACCTCGCCGCCAGCGGTGACGACAGGATCGGTTCGATCACGCTGCTCAATACCATGCTCGACTACAGCGAGCCCGGCGCGCTCGGCGCGTTTACCGACGAGCGGACGGTCGCGCGGCTGGAGCATGAGATGGCAGCGAAGGGCTACCTCGAGGGCAGCCAGATGGCCGGCACGTTCGACTTCCTGCGGGCCAACGACCTCATCTTCGGCTACGTGGTCTCGGGCTGGCTGATGGGCCAGGACCCGCCGGCCTTCGACCTCCTCGCGTGGAACGGCGACAGCACCCGCCTGCCGGCCGCCATGCACTCGTTCTACCTGCGCTGCCTGTACGTGCGCAACGAACTGGCCAGGGGCGAGATGGAACTGGCCGGCCAGCACCTGTCGCTGTCAGATGTGAAGAACGACACCTACGTGGTGGGCGCCGTTAACGACCACATCGTGCCCTGGCACGCGTCGTACCAGGCAACCAGACTGCTGGGAGGCGACGTCCGGTACGTCCTGTCCAGCGGCGGCCATGTAGCCGGCATCGTCAACCCGCCCGGCCCGAAGGCATGGTACGAGGCAGCCGGCCGCAACCCTGCGGAAGCGGCCGACTGGCGCGCGGCCGCCACCAGGCAGAGCGGCTCCTGGTGGGAGGACTGGACCAAGTGGGCGCAGGGCCGGGCCGGTGATCGCATTCGGCCGCCTGCCATGGGCAGCAGCCAGTACGCGGTCCTCGCGGACGCACCTGGTGAATACGTCCGGGGCTGACTCCGGCGACGGCTGACTCCGGCAGTAGCGGACGGGTCGTGCTTGACAAATCAATCGTGTGCTTAGTATAGTTAGCACCATACAGACCCCGAGGAGGAGCCGTGACCGAAGCCCGCACCATGGGTCGTGAACTACAGGACGAAGTCCTGAACACGATCCGCAAGAGCCAGACCGCAGTCATCGAGGCGATCCAGACCTGGACCAGCAAGGTCCAGTCGATCACCCCGGAGCTGCCGGAGCTGAACATGCCGTTCAGCGACAAGATTCCCACGCCGCACGAGCTCATCGTGAGCGCCTACGACTTCGCCGAGCAGCTGCTGGCCAGCCAGCGGAAGTTCGCTGAGGAAGTCCTGAAGGCGACCGCGCCGCTGACGGCCGGCAAGGACGCCGCCGCCAAGAAGAATGGCGCCGCGGCCAAGTAACCCAAAGTCGCGCGGCGAGCCCTGTGTGGTTCGCCGCGCGATCGTGGTGCAACCTCTCGCTCAGCGAGCTGGCCGAGCTCATCAGCCTGTCCCATCCCTCTCTCAGCCTGCTTGATCCTTCATCTGCCACGCCGCGAGGGAGTCACCATCCCCTGGGATGGTGACAGGATGGCGTCGGGATGGTAAAATGTGGTCATGCCAGATGAGGAGATGGCTCGTGGCCGAGGCCGAAAGGGCGGAGAAGATCACGATCAACGTGGGCATCGTCGATCTCGGGCAGATCGATTTGTTGGTCCGCGAGGGCTTCTACGCCAACCGCACCGATTTTATCCGTACGGCGATCCGCAATCAGCTCAGCGCAAACAGCGAGGCGATCACCCAGACGGCGGCCCGCAAGACGCTGGTCCTGGGCACCGAGCACTGCAGCCGCAGCGCCCTGGAGGAATTGCGGGCCGCGGGCCGGACCGTGCACATCCGGGTGCTCGGCCTGGCCAGCATCGCCGAGGATGTCACACCGGAACTCGCACTGGCGACGATCGCCTCAGTCGAGGTGCTGGGCGCCTTCCGGGCCAGCCCAGCCGTCAAGGCGGCGCTGGCCGAGCGGACCGTGTGAGCAGCGCTCGCCCCTACGCGCCGGGCACGCCAGAGCGTCCGGCGCCCGTCGGTTGAGAGGACCTGGGCATGAATGAGCAGCAACGCGCGGCCATGGCCGCCGCCACCCGGCTCACCCGGGAGGGACGCGTCACCGAGGCAACCGCCCTCATCCAGCGGAGCCTGCGGACGCCACCCGAAACACAGATCCCCACGACGGCCTCACCGGCCGCCACGCGCGCAGAGCACCCCGCTCGCCGTCAAGGGGCCGGTGACGGCGTCGCAGCACTGCCGGGCAGGCTCAAGCCCGGCGGAGGATCAGATCGATCGCCCCGCGTACTCGGGGCCGCCCGGCAGATCAACCCGATCCGCGCGCGCGTCCCCGGCCTGCTGCGCCGGCTGACCCATACCGCACCGGATGCGGACCAGGCGACCGCCACCGCCCGGCCGGGTGGGCAGTTCATCCAGAGCTCCTACACGAACGCAGCCGGGACGCGCGCCTGCAAGCTCTACATTCCCGCCGGCTACTCCGGGCAGGAGGTCCCGCTGATCGTGATGCTGCACGGCGGCACGCAGACCGCTGACGACTTCGCGGCCGGCACACGGATGAACGAGCTGGCCGAGCGGGACACCTTCCTCGTGGCCTACCCGGAGCAAGACCGCGTCGCCAACCACGGGGGGTACTGGAACTGGTTCCAGCCGGCGGACCAGCACGAGGGCGCCGGCGAACCCTCCCTCATCGCCGGGATCACCCGGCAGGTCATGAGAACCCACTCCGTTGACGACAGCCGCGTCTACGTGGCCGGCCTGTCCGCCGGGGGAGCCATGACGGCCATCATGAGCGCGGCCTACCCGGACCTGTACGCCGCCGCAGGCGTTCATTCCGGCCTGCCCTGTGGCGCCGCCCACGACGTCCCCTCAGCGTTCGCGGCCATGAACCAGGGGCCGCCGCCGGGCACAGGTCCCGTCGACGGCATTCCCCTGATCGTCTTCCACGGCGACCAGGACCGCGTAGTTGTCCCCGTCAACGCGGACCGCCTGGCCCACCACGCCCTCCGGGCGATCACGAAGGCCGACCGCGCCCTGCCCGTGCGACACAAGGCGACAACCACATCCGGACGGGTTCCCGACGGCCACGCCTACACCCAGACCATCTACCAGGACGCCACCGGCCGCACCATTGTCGAGCACTGGACGATCCACCAGGCCGGTCACGCCTGGTCAGGCGGCAGTCCCAGCGGCTCCTACACCGACCCTCGGGGACCGGATGCATCCGCCGAGTTCGTGCGTTTCTTCCGGGCACATCGCAAGCGCCCCTGACCAGCCCGCGGTCCCGGCGTGCCGGTGCCGCGGATCCGCGCGCCCGGCTACCCGCCTGCACCGAGGCGGCCTTGGCATAGGCGCTGCACGCTCCTGCCGGATGTAGTTCCCATGCGGCCCGACCATGCACTCTGTCACCTTCCGCCGTCTGGGGGCTGGCATAGTGTCCATTCGATGGGACCTTCGCCTCTGTTGAAGAACCGGTGCGGGGTGTTCATTCAGTTATAGGTACTTGCGCCAAAAGTCCGGTCCCGTACCGGCGGCTCGCATTTCCAGTCGTCACTATTCTCCGAAGGAGCGACGACATGAAATACGTCCCGCCAGGCCAGCCCGGCAGCATCGTCTCGGTCGAGCCGAGGTACGAGAATTTCATCGGCGGCAAATGGCTGGCGCCGACGCACGGGAAGTACCGCGTTGACCTAGCCCCCGCGACCGCCGGGCCGATCACCGAGGTGGCCGATTCCACGCCGGAGGATGTCGAGCTCGCGCTGGACGCTGCCCACGCGGCGAAGGACGCCTGGGGCGAGGCGTCAGCAACCGAGCGAGCGGAAGTGCTCAACGCGATCGCCGACGCGGTCGAGAAGAACAAGGACATGCTGGCGGTCGCTGAGAGCTGGGAGAACGGCAAGCCGGTCCGCGAGACGCTAGCCGCTGACATTCCCCTGGTGGTCGATCATTTCCGGTACTTCGCCGCCGCGGCACGCGCCGAGGAGGGACGCTCGACTGAGATCGAGAAGGATCTGGTCGCCTACCACTTCCGGGAGCCGCTGGGCGTGGTCGGTCAGATCATCCCGTTCAACTTCCCGCTGCTGATGGCGGCGTGGAAGCTCGCGCCGGCCCTGGCGGCAGGCAACTGCTCGGTGATCAAGCCCGCCTCGCCGACGCCCTGGTCGATCCTGAAACTGATGGAGACGATCGAGGACGTCCTGCCGCCGGGCGTGATCAACGTCGTGACCGGTCCCGGTGCGGAGATCGGCAAGGCGCTGGCCGCGAACCCGCGTATCGCGAAGGTGTCCTTCACCGGCGAGACGGTGACCGGCCGGCTGATCATGCAGTACGCGGCGCAGAACCTGATCCCGTCGACTGTCGAACTGGGCGGCAAGTCGCCGAACATCTTCTTCAACGATGTGATGGCTCATGACGACGAGTTCCTGGACAAGGCGATCGAGGGCCTGGTGTTGTACGCGTTCAACAAGGGCGAAGTGTGCACCTGCCCGTCGCGGGCGCTGATCCAGGCCGACATCTACGACGAGTTCATGGCCCGCTGCCTGGAACGCATCGCCAGCATCAAGCAGGGCAACCCGCTGGACACTGACACCCAGCTTGGCCCGCAGGTCTCAGCGCAGCAGATCGAGAAAATCGCCTCCTACGTCGACATCGGCCGCAACGAGGGCGCCGAGGTGCTCATCGGCGGCCAGCGCGCCAGCGTGGACGGGGCGCAATTCGCTGACGGCTATTACTTCCAGCCGACGGTGCTGAAGGGCGAGAACAAGATGCGGGTGTTCCAGGAGGAGATCTTCGGCCCCGTGCTGGCGGTCACCACCTTCACCGACGACGCGGACGCGCTGGCGATCGCGAACGACACCCTCTACGGGCTGGGCGCCGGCGTCTGGACCCGAGACGGCACCCGCGCATACAAGATGGGCCGCGGCGTCAAGGCCGGCCGCGTCTGGACGAACTGCTACCACCAGTACCCGGCAGGTGCCTCGTTCGGCGGCTACAAGATCTCCGGCATCGGCCGCGAGAACCACCTCATGATGCTGGATCACTACAGCCAGACGAAGAACCTGCTCGTCAGCTACAGCACCAAACCGCTCGGGCTGTTCTAGGACCCCGTGATGTCCGGGCCGATTGTCCAGGCACGCATCATCGCCACCCCGGCCGCGTGCGAGGCGATCCGTCTCCTGCGCGCCGCCCGGGGCGGCCCGGTGATGTTCGTCCAATCCGGCGGCTGCTGCGCCGGCAGCACGCCGATGTGCTTTCCCGTCGGAGAATTCCTCATCGGCGATATCGACGTCTTGCTGGGCGAGATCAACGGATGCCCGTTCTACATCGACAAGCGCCTGGACCAGGCCTGGCACCAGGAACAGTTCCTGCTCGATGTCGCCCCCGGCGAACCCGAGGACTTCTCCCTAGCAGCAGGTGACAACCTGCACTTCGTCACCCGCTCCCCCGCCTGCGTCTTGCCGGGCGCACCCGACGAAAACGCCCTTCCCCCTACCCTGAATTCTGAATGGAGCACGCCATGAGAGCAGCAGTTGTCACCGATTTCCACTCCCCCTTGCAGGTGCAGGATCTTCCGATCCCCGAGCCCGGCGCTGGTGAGGTACTAGTCCGGATCGAGACAAGCGGGCTTTGCCACACCGATATCCACGCCGCGCACGGCGACTGGCCGGTCAAGCCGACACCGCCGTTCATTCCCGGGCACGAGGGCGTCGGTTATATCAAGAAACTCGGCACCGGCGTGAGCACCCGCGGCATCGGCGACCGGGTCGCGATCGCGTGGCTCGGTTACGCGTGCGGTGAGTGCCGCTACTGCAACAGCGGATGGGAGACGCTCTGTGAGAAGCAGGAAAACTCGGGCTACTCCGTCAACGGCACCTTCGCCGAGTACGCCGTCGTCCCCGCAGCGTTCGCCGCGCCGGTACCCGACGGCATCTCCTCCCGGGACGCCGCGCCGCTGACATGCGCGGGCGTGACGACCTACAAGGCGATCAAGGTCGCCCGGGTCGCCCCCGCCGAGACGGTCGCGATCTTCGGCGTCGGCGGACTAGGACACCTCGCATTGCAGTACGCCCGCATCGCCGGCGGGTTCGTCATCGCAGTGGACATCGAAGATCACAAGCTCACGATGGCCACCGAACTCGGCGCCGACCATGTCGTCAACGCGCTGACTGCCGATCCGGTCGAGGCGATCCAGGCACTCGGCGGCGCCGATGTGGCCGTCGCACTCGCGGCGTCGCCCGGGGCGTTCGACCAGGCCTACCGGTCGCTGCGCCGCGGTGGGCGGCCTGGTGTGCGTCGCGCTGCCCGCCGACAACGCAACGCTGAGCCTGCCGATCTTCGACACCGTCATCAACGGCAAGACTGTCATCGGCTCGATCGTCGGCACCCGTAATGACCTCGCCGATGTCTTCGCCCTGCACGCGGCCGGCCGCACCAAGGTGATCGCCATCGACCGCAAGATCGACGAGGTCAATCAATCCATCGACGACGTCCTGGCCGGCACTGTCCCGGCCCGTATCGTCTTCCAGTTCTGATCGCTGGAGTATCCCGCGAATGACCACGACGGCCGCAGGCACCGGCCAGGCCGCTGCTGGCATGCCCGGCGGCCTGGTGCTGGTGCTCAACTCGGGTAGCTCGTCGGTCAAGTTCGCGCTGCTGCTCCCCGGGACTGGCGAGCGTCTGATGGACGGGATCGGCGAACGGCTCGGCACGCCTGAGGCGTTGCTGCGGGTCCAGCGGTTCCCGGCCCCGGCGACCGAAGAACGGCTTCCCGGGGGCACTCATCGCGCGGTGGTGGCCCGGGTGCTGGATCACCTGGCCGAGGCCGGGCATTCCGATGCTGAGCTGCTGGGGGCGGGTCACCGGGTGGTGCACGGCGGAGAGCAGTTCACCTCCTCGATCCTGGTAGACGATGCAGTTATCGCTGCGCTGCGCTCGTGCAGCCACCTGGCACCGCTGCACAACCCGGCGAATCTGGCCGGCATCGAGGCTGTACGCGGCGTCCTGCCCGGCTTGCCGCAAGTCGCGGTGTTCGACACCGCGTTCCACCAGACGATGCCGCCCCACGCCTTTCGCTACGCAGTGCCCGAGGAGTGGTACAAGCGGTACGGGGTGCGGCGTTACGGATTCCACGGCATCAGTCACCGCTTCGTCAGCGAGCGGGCCGCCGCCATGCTCGGCCGCTCCCCTCGTGAGCTCCGGCTGGTCACCGCCCACCTCGGCAACGGGTGCAGCGCGACCGCCGTGCGAGACGGCGTGTCAGTGGACACCACGATGGGCCTGACCCCCTTGGAAGGGCTGGTCATGGGGACCCGCTCCGGCGACGTCGATCCTGGCCTCATCGGCTACCTCGCCGGCCGGACCGGCATGAACGTTGACGAGCTCACCCAGGCGCTGAACGCCGACAGCGGGCTTGCGGGGCTGTCCGGCGTGGGCAACGACATGCGCGCCGTCGCCGATGCCGCCGCTGACGGAAACGAGCGGGCGCAGCTCGCCCTCGACGTTTTCGTGTACCGGCTGTCCAAGGCGATCGCGGCGCTGGTGGTCGGGCTTCAACGGCTCGATGCACTGGTCTTCACCGGCGGCATCGGGGAAAACAGCGCTGTCGTCCGTAGTCTGGTGCTCAGCCGGCTGGGCTTTCTCGGCCTGGCTGAGGATGCCGGGGCCAATGCCGATCATGGCCGGCACACCGGGGGGCGCGTCAGCCTCGCCGGGCCGGTGCTGGCGCTCGTCGTACCGACGGACGAGGAGTTCCTGATCGCCCGCGACACCGCCAGCGTCATCGCTGGCAGCTGACGAACTACCGGCGCGTTTAAAGGAGGACGTCATGGCCCGGACCTTGCTGCTCGTGCCCACCGCAGCTGGCGTTGGGCTGGCAAGAACCTGCCTCGGCCTGGTGCGTGCCCTCGACCGGCGGGGCGTGAACGTCGCCTTCGTCAAGCCGGTAGCTCAGCCCCGCGCCGACGGCGGCCCCGATCGCTCAACCGCACTGGTCGCGGCCACCACTGCGCTGCGTCCCGCAGAGCCGCTCCCCGCCGCCCAGCTGGAGCAGCAACTCGGAGCGGGCGGACTCGACGTGGTACTGGAGACGATCGTCGCTGCCTGGCAGCCGGTCCATGACCGATCAGACGTCGTCGTGGTCGAGGCGCTCAGCCCGGGCCCGACCAAGCTGTACGCCAGCGGGCTCAACCAGGCGCTGGCCAGAGCGCTCGACGCTGACGTCCTGCTGGTCGCCAGCTGGCCAGCGGCAGGCACGGGGAGCGGCGAGGACCGGGCAGATCGCGCGGCACGGCCCGGGCCGGACCCGGCCGCGGGCACCGTCGAGGGCGTGGCCGAGGCGCTCGCTATCACGGCAAGCGGGTACTGGTCCGGCGAGCACGCACGCGTGGTCGGCTGCGTGGTCAGCGGCCTGCCGGCGGGCGACCCGTCTCCGGTAACACAGCTGGGCGAGGCACTAGCCGAGCGCGGGCTCGGCTTCATCGCCGCGGTGCCGCATCGCCCCGAGCTGACCTGGCTGCGGGTGCGCGACCTTGTCCGCGAGCTAGGCCCCCGGGTGCTCAACGAGGGCGACCTGTCCCGGCGCATCAAAGCGGTGGCGGTGTTCGCCCAGGGCGTCCCGGGCGGCCTCCGCGTGCTGACCGAGGGCCGGCTCGTCGTCGTCCCCGGAGACCGCCACGACGTGGTCATGGCTGCCTGCCTCGCGGAGCTCAGCGGAACCCGGCTGGCCGCCCTGCTCCTGAGCGTCGGGACCGAGCCGGATCCGCGGGTGTGGGAACTCACCCGGGCCACCCGGGCCACCGGCCTGCCCATTCTCGTCGTCGGCGACAACAGCTACGAGACGGCGACGCAGGTGCGTGACCTCGACCCGGGATTGCCGATCGACGACCTGGAACGGATCGAGGCCGTAACAGAGAATATCGCCGATGCGATGGACGCGTCCTGGCTAGATTCGCTGCACAGCTCCGCCCGGCCCCGCCGGCTCAGCCCCGCCGCTTTCCGCTACAACCTGGCCGAGCATGCCCGCGCCGCCGGCGCGTGCGTGGTCCTGCCCGAAGGCACCGAGCCTCGGATCGTGCAGGCCGCGGTCGCATGCGCCGAGCGGGGCATCGCCCGCAGCGTCCTGCTGGGACCGCCAGACCAGGTGGCGGGGCTGGCTCGCAGCCTCGGGCTGCAACTGCCCGACGGCGTCACCGTCGTCGACCCCCAGGCCATCGCCGAGCGCTACGTCGCCCCGCTGGCCAAGCTACGGGAGCACCGTGGCTGGACCGAGGAGATGGCACGCGATCATCTCGCCGACCCGATCACGGTCGGCACCATGATGCTTGCGCAGGGCGAGGTGGACGGCCTGGTTGCGGGCGCCGTCCACACCACCGCGGCCACCGTTCGCCCGGCGCTGCAGATCCTGGGCACCAGCCCAGGTAGCCGCCTGGTGTCGTCGGTGTTCTTCATGTGCCTGCCCGACGAGGTGGTCGTCTACGGCGACTGCGCCATCAACCCGCAGCCCGGCGCCGAGGACCTGGCCGACATTGCCATCCAGAGCGCGGCGTCGGCACGGGCCTTCGGCATTGAGCCCCGGGTGGCGATGATCAGCTTCAGCACCGGCACCTCAGGCGTGGGAATCGATGTCGACAAGGTCGCCGAGGCGACCAGGATCGTGCGCGAACGCGAACCCGGTCTGGCCGTCGACGGCCCGCTGCAGTATGACGCCGCCGCCACCGCCTCGGTCGGGCAAACCAAACGGCCAGGCAGCGCGGTGGCCGGACGCGCCAGCGTGTTCATCTTCCCTGACCTCAACACGGGCAACACGACATACAAAGCTGTCCAGCGCAGCGCACAGGCAGTAAGCGTCGGCCCGATGCTGCAAGGCCTCGCCAAGCCTGTCAACGACCTCAGCCGCGGTGCCCTGGTAGACGACATCGTCTACACGCTGGCGCTCACCGCGATCCAGTCGCGCGCCGGATAGCCGTTCGGCCCCGGTCAGCCGCCAGAAATCCCGGGGCCGTAGGTTGACGACGTGACTCCATGGGGTCTTCGAAGTGACCGCTGACGCCGGTAGCGGGCAGCTGCCCGAAGCGGCTGGTCCTCCCGCAGGCGGGGGGCGGCTCAGGTCCGGTCAGCTCGGCACGTGGGACCTGACCGTGTCCACGGTTGCGAACATCGGGCCGGGGATCGATTTCTACTTCGCGTTCGGGGTGATCGCGGTGACCGCCGGGGTCGCCGCCCCGCTGACGATCGTGGCCGCCGGGATCGCCGTCGTCTTCCTGGCGGCGACGGTGGCCGAGTTCACCCGGGCGGAGCCATCCGCGGGGAGCTTCATCACCTATGTCGAGACCGCTCTTGGGCCCAGGGCCGGCGTAGTCACGGCGCTGCTGGTCACCGTCGGCTACACCGTCGCGATGACCGGGGTGTTTACCATGTCAGGCGGGATGCTGGCGATGACACTCGCGCACTATACCGCCCTTAACGTGCCCTGGGGGCCGCTGACCGTGGTGCTGACCGTCGCCGCGATCTGGGTGACGGCCAAGGGCGTCAAGCTCTCCACCGCCGCGGTTGGCGTAGCGCTCGTCGCCCAGGTCGCGATCATGCTGGTGGTGTGTGCGGTCGCCCTCGCCGACCGGAGCGGCGGGCTGTCGGCGGTGCCGTTCTCGTGGGCTCATCTGACCGGCGGCCTGACTGGCCTGTCGAGGGGCTTCCCGCTGGCGCTGTACATGTTCATCGGCTGGGAGAACGGGCCGGCGCTCGCCGAGGAGTGCCGCGACCCGAAAAAGGCCGTTCCCCGGGCTCTGTACATCTCGATCGCGATCGGCGCCGCGCTGTTCGTTTTCTTCGCGTACGCCACCGTGACCGGCTTCGGCTACCACGTGTCGTCCATCGGGCGGTCCTCGGTGCCGTTCCTCACCGTGGCCGACCATGATCTGGGCGGGTGGGCCGTCCTGGCCTGGATCGCCGGGATCGTCTCGGTGCTTGCCGCGCTGGTGGCCGGCTCGTCCTCCCAGGCGCGCATGCTTTTCGACGGCGGACGGTCCGGGCTGCTGCCCGCACGGCTCGGACGCCTGCGCGCAAAGACCGGCACGCCGGTCAACGCGCTCATCGTGATGGCCGTCGCTGGCCTTGCCATCATCGGCGTCTGGTGGGTCACCCACCTGCTCAGCGGGCACACCGCAGCGATGAACCCCGTCGGCCTCTACGCCGAGTGCTCCACGATGGGCACGATCGTGATCCTGGTCGTGTACCTCCTGACCAACCTCTCCCTTCCGGTGTTCATGTGGCGCCGGCACCGCACGATGTTCTCCGCCGTCCGGCACGTGGCCGTCCCGGCCCTGGGATCAGCCGTGCTGATTGTCCCGTTCATCGAGCTGTGCGAACCAGGCCAGCCGTCGCCCTACAGCACCTTCCCGTTCATCGCCCTCGGACTGGTCGCAGCGGCAGCCGCAATCGGCGGCCTCGTCGTCCACCGCCACCCCACCACCGGGTCCAGCGAAGCAACCCCGATACCAGGAGCCTGAACAGTCGACCGCCCGGCACCTCTGGACAGCATCTCCCTGATCCGCACGCACGTCACCGATGGACGCGATCAGATCCTGACTCCGGTTGACGCTTGCGCTGCCAGGAACTCGACGAGTTCTTCGGTGCGCTGGCGGTACCGCTCGACGTTGTCCAGCTTGATCCGCTCATACCCGCGGATCATGTCGGGCGCGGCTGCCAGCTCGGCGATGATCTCCTGCGTCGCCGGGGCAAGCCGGTCCAGGGCCTGCTCGATGGCCTGCCGGTAGTCCCGGATCAGCTGGCGCTCGACCCGGCGCACGCGGGCGTAGCCGAACAGGTCCGCTCGGGTACCGCGCACCCGCCGGGCGGCATAGAGCATCCGGAACCCGGGCCGGAACCACCCGCCGAGGGAGATCTTCGGCTTCATGCCGAGCGCCCGCAGCACCGGCGGATGCAGACGATAGGAGAACGAGCTTCCGGCGCCGAACTGCTCCTGCACCCGCCGGCGCACAGCGGGGTCGATGGACAGGCGCGCGACCTCGTACTCGTCCTTGTAGGCCATCAGCTTGTGGAGATTGCGGGCCACGGCCTCGGTGACCAGCAGCCGCCCGCCCACCGCGGCCTGCTCGCGGCCCCGGACCAGCTCGACGAAGTCGACATAGCGGCGGGCGTACGACTCGCTCTGATAGCCCACGAGGTCAGGGCCTCGCACGCTCAGCAGGCCCGCCACCTCGCTGCCGGCCTCGACGTTCACCCGCGCGGTCAGCCGCGCGACAGTCTCCTGATCCACCGCCGGGAACACCTCAGGCTCAGCGTCAGCCGTGGCAGGCACGGCCGGTGAGCTCTGCGCGAGCTGCGCGCGGCGGCCGGCCGTGAACGCCTCGAGATTGCGCTGCACGGCGACGCCGTTCAGCGTGATCGCCCGCTCGATCGCATCGCTGCTGATCGGCAGCGCCCCGGCCTGGTACGCGGCGCCGGCCAGGACCACGTTGGCGTACTGATCGTCGCCGAGGACGTCGGCCGCGATGGCGCGCGCGTCCAGGTAGTGGGCCCGCCGGGCCCCGGGGTCAATCGCCGCGCGCACCTGGCCCGCGGCCGGGAACGCCAGCGCCGTGTCCACCACCATGTGACCGGTCGGCGTCTCCGAGGTGGACACGACGGCGACGGTCCGGCCGGCGTCACTGACCTTCAGCTGCAGCGGATCAGTGGCGACGAGGCTGTCGCAGCCGAGGTAGAGATCGCACTCGCCGGCCGCGAGCTTCGCCGCGCCGGCCAGCGGCTCGGCGGTGATCTTCAGGTCGGACACGACCGCGCCGCCCTTCTGCGCGAGCCCGGTCTGGTCCAGTCCCCGGACGTGCCCGCCGTCGATGACGGCGGCGGTCGCCAGGATCTGCGACAAGGTGGTCACGCCGGTGCCGCCGATTCCGGTGATGCGCATCGTGAAGCCCGGCGAGCCGAAGGCCATCTCCGGATCCGGCAGCGTCTCCCCCGCGGCCGGTGCCCGGGCCGGCTGCGGGCGTGCGCCGGGCCTGACGGTGATGAAGGAGGGACAGTCGCCGTTCAGGCACGAGAAGTCGAGGTTGCAGGACGACTGGCTGATCTGCGTCTTGCGGCCGAATTCCGTCGCGACCGGCTGGACGGACAGGCAGTTCGACTTCTTCCCGCAGTCGCCGCAGCCCTCGCAGACGCGCTCGTTGATCAGCACCCGCTGGGCCGGCAGCGCCATCTTGCCCCGGCGGCGCTTGCGCCGTTTCTCCGCCGCGCACTCCTGGTCGTGGATGAGCACTGTCACGCCGGCCCGGGCGGCGAGCTCCTGCTGAGCCGCGATCAGCTCATCCCGGTGACGGATGTCGGCGCCGCGGCCCGCGGCGCGGCGCAGCTTCCTCGGCTGGTCGGTGGTCACCACGATCTGGCTGACGTTCTCGGCCCGGAGCATGCCGATCAGGCGCCCGATCGGGATGGCGCCGACGGGGTCCTGGCCGCCGGTCATCGCGACGGCCGAGTTGTAGAGGATCTTGAAGGTGACGTTGACGCCCGCCGCGACGGCCGCGCGCACGGCGAGGCTGCCGGAGTGGACGAAGGTGCCGTCGCCCAGGTTCTGGACGAAGTGGTCTTCCTTGACGAAGGGTGACATGCCGATCCACTGGGCACCCTCGCCGCCCATCTGGGTGAGCCCGGTGACATTGCCGACCTGCTCGGGCGGCATGAACAGGACCATCGCGTGGCAGCCGATCCCAGCGCCGACCAGCGTGCCGTCGGCGACCTTCGTCGAGGAGTTGTGCGGGCACCCCGAGCAGAAGTACGGAGTCCGCGGCGCGAGGGTCAGCAAGGCCCGCTCCCGGCGCGGCCGCTGCTGCCACGCCTGCACGGAGGGGAAGCCGCCGTGGCCGGTGAGCCTGCGGGCCAGGCCGGCGGCCACATCGTCGGGGCTGAGCTCGCCGACCGGGCTGAACAGCGCGCTGCCATCAGCTGACCGCTTGCCCGTCACGGCCGGGGCATCGGCGCGGCCGTACAGGATCCCCTTAACCGCAGTTTCGATGAACGAGCGCTTTTCCTCGACCACGATGATTTCGCTGAGGGCCGCCGCGAACTCGATGACCACGCTGGGCTCGACGGGATGGATCACGCCGAGCTGCAGCAGCCGGATCCCGCGCAGCTCAAGCTCGTCTTCCGCCAGCCCGAGTGCCCGCAGCGCCTGCCGCAGGTCCAGGTAGGTCTTGCCGGCCGCCACGATCCCGATCCGGGCATCACTTGCCCCGGCGATCCGGTTCAGGCCGCTGCGCCGGATGTACTCCTGCGCGATCGGCATGCGGGTCAGCTGCAGGCTGCGCTCGAGCTCAGCCAGCTGCGCGCTGAGCAGCCTGGCGTGCGGGCGGTGGCTGTAAGCGGTCAGGCCCTCCGGCAGGCCGGACAGGTCGGGCGCGCGCCATGACGCGGCCGCCGTCGCGGTCGCCGAGCCGTCGGCCACGTTCGTGGCTATCTTCATCGCCGCCCACAGGCCGGCCGCCCGGGACAGCTCGATGGCGTGCCGGCCGTGCTCCAGGATCTCGGCCGGGTCAGCCGGGTAGAAAATCGGCATGTCGAGATCGGCGAGCGCGAGCTCGGACGCGCTCGGCACGGTGGAGGACTTCGCGGCCGGGTCATCCCCGACCAGCGCGACCGCTCCCCCGCGCGCCGATGCGCCCATCAGGTTCGCGTGCCGGAGCGCGTCGGTGGCCCGGTCCAGTCCCGGCGCCTTGCCGTACCAGATCCCGACGACTCCGTCGCGGGTCAGCTGGCCGACGCCCGCGGCGATCTGGGTGCCGGCCACCGCGGTGGCGGCGAGCTCCTCGTTCAGGCCGGGGTGATGCACCACCTGGTGCCGGGCCATGAGCTCATGCTGGCGGGCGAGCTCGAGGTCGTACCCGGCCAGCGGCGATCCCTGGTAACCCGACACGTAGATGCCGGTGTCGAGCCCGGCGGCCCGGTCATGGCGGGCGCGCTCGACCAGCATGCGCACCAGGGCATGGATGCCGGTCAGGTAGATCCTGCCCTCATCGCGCACGTACCTGTCGTCGAGCGAGAACTCCTGCCCGCCAGCCGCAGTCCGCGGACTTTCCTGCATCACCACTGCGCCGCCGTCCTCACCCAGGTTTCCCGGTCCAGATCATGGTCTCAAGCTACGGACAGACCCGGCCAGTTGTCGACGCAAGAGCATCTCCGGGAGTGCGGGCGCCGCGCCCTGGCCTGCTGCCGGGCAGGCAGGCGTGCCGGTCAGCTGCCCCAGCTGGCGGGCGTGCCGCCCACCCGGTCAGCGGCGATCTTCTCCGCATAGCCGGAGGCTCCGGTCATCAATGCAGCCAGTGCCCGGGCGGGACAGCCAGTGAGTCCAGCTCCGCCCAGAGCTCATCAGGAATCTGCTGCGCCATCAGCGTCACCAGCTCGTCGATCCGCGCGGGTTCCGAGACACCCACGACCGTGCAGGCGACCCGCGTATCACGGACGGAGAATTGCAGCGCGGCGGCGGCCAGCGGCACGTCATGCACGGCGCAGGCGCGCTGCATCGCCCGGGCCGCCGTGTGAACCACCTCGCTGGCCGGCTCGTAGGCGTACCTCGGCTGGGCACCGGGACCCTTGGCCAGCATGCCGCCGCCATACGGCGCCGCGTTGACGAACGCCACCCCGCGCCGGCCCGCATCATTCATCAGTGGCTCGGCGCTGCGGTCGATCAGCGTGAACCTGTTGTGGCAGAGCACCACGTCGACCGCGCCGGCGGCGATGAAGTCGCCCAGCATCCGGACCTGGCCGGCGGCCACGCCAAGATGCCCCAGCACGCCCTGGTCTCGCAGTTCGGTCAGCGCCTCGACCGCGCCGCGGGGCGCCATCGCCTCGGCGAAGGTGAGGTGGAACTCCGGGTCGTGCAGGTACATCAGCTGGACCCGGTCCAGTCCCAGCCGGTCCAGGCTCTCGGCGACCGAGCGTTTCACCCGCTCGCCGGAGAAGTCGCCGGTGTCAGGATCCGCGTCGACCTTGGTGGCCAGCACAAACCCGGGCGGCATTCCGCCCGCTGCCGACAGGACGTTCCCGATGCGCGACTCGGCGGCACCACCGCCGTAGTTATTCGAAGTGTCCATGAAGTTGAACGGGCCCCGCAGCGTTGCCCGGATCGTCGCCTCGGCGCGCTGCTGGCCGACCTCATAGCCGTAGTGCTCCGGCATGCTCGCGAGCGGGCTGGTGCCGATGCAAACCGGCGATACCCGCAGCCCGGTCCGGCCCAGTGTCCGCCGGTCAGCGGGCCCGGCGGTCACGTCCTGACCACCAGCCGGTCGATGTCGTTCGCGGCGTCTGCGAGGCACTGCTCCAGCGAGCCTTCGCCCCGGTACGCATCCCGCAGCGCCCTGGTCCACCGCCGGGCGATGTCGATGTAGTTCACCGCTGGGGTCACCAGTACGCCGGCGAGGTCGTTCACGAGCTCCATGGCCACGTCGGGAAACCCGTGCCACTGGCTGGCCCGCTCGGCAAACTCGGGATCCGCCCAGGTGCTGCGACGCGTCGGGTTCATGTTGCCCTGCAGCGCCGCGCGGGTGAGGAATTCTGAGCTGCTCGCCCACTCCATGAACTCCCAGGCCGCGTCCGGCACGGCTGACCGGGCGTTCATCACCATCGACCACATCCACATGTTCGGCCGCCGCAGGCCCGACGGGCCGGCCGGCGGCAGCGCGTAACGCACCTGCCCCGCCACACCGGATAGCCGCGGATTCTCGAAGTACGCGATGTAGTGATCGGAATCGACCAGCAGCCCGTACTTGCCGTGGGCGAAGTCAATCGCCAGCTCGTACCAGCCCTGGCTGGTCCAGTTCTCCGGCCCGGCCGCCCGTACCGCGTCCAGCAGTGTCCGGGCTGCCTCCATCGCGGTATCCGAGGCGATGGCGCATGATCCGTCCGGGTGGAAGTCGCTCCCGCCGCAGGACCATAGCTGCGTGGCGAAGCCGGTATAGATGGTGTGCCAGGCCTCTGCCCCGCGCTGGCCGAAGCCCCGGACTCCCGGCACGCGCCCGGGAATCGCCTTCGCCGCGGTGAAGTAGTCCGGCCAGGTCCCCGGCACGTCCATGCCGGCCCGGGAGAGAATGTCCGGCAGGTAGGCCAGGTTGTAGGACTCCCAGTTCACCGGGATGGCGAGCAGCTGGCCGTCGCCCACGGCGTCGCCGAAATGGCCGGTCCAGCGGCTGCCCCGGATCAGGCGATCGAAGAAATCCGCGAAATCATAACCAGCCGATGCGCGGCCGGTGAACTCGTCCAGCGGGCGCACGAACCCCAGTCCGAGCTGCTCCCACGCCAGTACCGGCCCCGACATGTAGACATCGGCCGGCTTGTCCCCGCCCAGGTACTCAGCCAGCTTGTTCGTGTAGTAATGATCATTACCGAGAAGCTGCACGGTCACCTGATGCCCGGAGACCTGCTGGAACTCGGCCGCGTACGCCGCGACATTGCTGCAGAACACGTCGTTGTCGCAGCCCAGAAACCGGACCTCGGCCATCTCCCAGTTGCTCCTCTTGTTGCCTCGCTGGTGCTGCCTCGCCTGCTGCAGTGCAGGCTCTCGGGATCGCGGGGCGGCGAGCTGGCGGCGTCGCCCTGCGCTCAGGCCTCCCCCGCCTCGGCCGCGCGCGCGAGTTCCTCGTCCGGCCCGCTCAGGCCAGCGGCCCGGCGCCGCTGCAATTCCTGCAGGAACGGCGAGGACTTGGCCGTGCGAGTGATGACGAAAGCGACGATATAAACCAGCGCGATGATCCCGAGCGCCACGCCCGTCACGATCCCCTTCTCCGACTTCAGCCCGTAGAGGTCGAGGACGAGCATCAGGCCGCCGCCGACTAGGGGGAGGACGCCGCCGAGGATGAGCGAGCCCCGGCTCTTGGTGAGCTGACCGCGGAAGAACCACACGCTGCTCACGGCCACCACGAAGTACATGAAGAGGTACAGCTCGCCACCGGAGCTGATGATGTTCGTGATGACCGTGAAGAACGATGAGCTTGCCAGGTAGGGAATCAGGAAGATAGGAGGTATCAGCCCGAGGACGGTCAGGGCGATCCACGGCGTCTGATGTTCCTGGCCGACCTTGCCAAAGAACCCGGGGAGAAGCTTGTCGCGGGCGAACGCGTACAGGATGCGGCTCGCCTCGGTCATCTGCAGCTGGGTCGTGCCGATCACCGCGATGAGCACGGCGAGCGGGAGAATCCGGCCCGCCAGGCCTGGCGCGAGCAGGCTGCCGGCATAGGCCAGCACGTCCCCGCCATGGGCGAGGAGGGTCTTCTGGCTGGCGATGCCCTGGAAGACCATGATGAGGGCGGTGAACCAGAGGATGAGGAAGGCGACGGAAGCGATCATGGCCCGGCCGGGGTTATGCCGGGGCTTCGTCGACTCCTCGCCGACGACGGCGACGGCCTCCCAGCCCGCGTAGAGGACAGCGCAGGTGACCCCGGCGTTGGCCAGGCCCCGGATCCCGCCGATATTGCTGGCGAAGGAGAAATCGTGGATCGATGGCAGCGTTGCCCCGCCGCTCCCGCCCGCCTCGTGTACCAGGGCGAGGATCACGAACACGATGACCGATACGTACTCGATCACGATGAGAGCCGTCTGCACCAACACCGATGGCCGCAGCCCGCGAATCGAGATCCAGAGCAGAACTCCCATGATGGCGGCGGCGATGAGCCAGGTGACGACCTTAGGGAATGTCGTGCTCGGGGACACCACGAACAGCAGGTAGGCACCGGCCAGGGTGATGTTCCCGATATTGAAGAGCGTGGCGCCCAGCGCCGACAGCAGGCCGGTCCCGATGCCGAGCGTCGGGGATACCGCCTCCCCTACCCACACGTAGGGCGCCCCTGCGCTGGGCCGCCAGCGGTTCATCGCGGCATAACCCAGGGTCACGAACAGCATCAGGACGCCCACGATCAGCACGACCAATGGCGAGGCCAGACCGGTCAGCGTCAGCAGCAGCGCAAGCGTGAACGCGACGGCGCTGGACGGAGCTACGTTGGCCACGGCAACGATGACATCGCCGCCGAGCCCGATGGCATTGGCCCGAAGTCCTCGACTGGCGCCATCCTGGTCGGTTGTCACGCTTGCTCCTTCTGAACATCGCGGCTGTAACGATTCACGGGCTGACCGCCGGCGTACGCCGTGCTAGCCGCCGCAGGCATGGCGAACTGGGGAAACGTCAAGGTTTCCCGGCCACTGGCCATGGTGAGCAACGCCGCACGCGCCATGCGAGGGCCCTCCGCATAGAGGCCGGTCCGCTAGGGGGAAATCGTTTTATGAAACGATTTCCCATTACTGTAGGGACGAGCACTGAGTGAGTCAACCTCTCGTGAAGCGAAGGTCCCACCGGCCACGGGAGCCCCTCGGGTGAGCCAGCGAACGGGGCTACACGCCCGGTGGCAGAGGCCAGGCAGGGAGGAACGGGTGCCGACGACCATCCGCGATGTCGCCGCGGCCGCCGGGGTGTCACCGGCGACCGTCTCGCGCGTCATGAACGGGAAGCAAGATGTCGGCGCTGACCTGCGGCGCCGGGTGCTGGGCGTGGTAGCCGAGCTCGGCTACCGTCGCAACGGCCCGGCCCGTAGCCTGCGCACCCGGGCGGCCATGGTGCTCGGCCTCATCATCTCGGACATCACCAATCCGTTCTTCACCGCGGTGGTGCGGGGCGCCGAGGATCAGTCGCAGCTCGCGGGATATTCCGTCGTGCTCGCCAACGCCGACGAGGACGTGGCCAAGGAGGCTCGCTACCTCGAGGTGGCGGCCGCCGAGCAGATGGCCGGAGTGCTGCTCTCGCCAGCCTCGTCCCGGCAGACCAGCATTGAAGTGCTGCTCGAGCGGGGCATCCCGGTGGTGACGATCGACCGGCGGCTGGCCGTGGCGTCCGTGGACAGCGTCACGGTCAACAACCACCAGGCCGCCCGCGAGGCGGCACAGCACCTGATCAGCCAGGGCTGCCGCCGGATCGGGTTCATCGCCGGGCCCGTGCAGACCACGACCGGCGCCAGCAGGCTGGCGGGGTACCGGGCGGCGCTGCGCGCTGCCGGGCGCGGAATTGACCCTTCGCTCACTGCCTACGCGGACTTCCGCACCGAGGGCGGCTACGCAGCCACCCGGCAGCTGCTCCGGCTGAGCAGGCCACCGGACGGCCTGCTCATCTCCAACAACCTGATGACCGTCGGCGGCCTGCAGGCCATCGCGGAGGCCGGGCTGGCCATCCCCGGTGACATCGCGGTGGTGGGCTTCGACGACTCCATCTGGGCAACCGCGTTCCGCCCGTCGCTCACCGTCGTGGCCCAGCCGACCTACGAGATCGGCCGGATGGCGACAGAGCTCCTGCTCCGCCGTATCGCCGGGGAGAAGTTCCCGCCGCGTCGCGTGGTACTCCAGGCAGAGCTCATTGAGCGGGCAAGCTCGCAGCGCACGCTGGTGCCCGGGTGATGCCCCTGCTTCAGCGCATGCCGGTGCCCGGATGATTCCCTGCTTCAGTGCATGCCGGTGCCCGGGTGACACGCCGGCTCGTGACATGACTGACCAGGAGGAGCTGAGATGGCTGAGCTGGTAGTGGTGGGCTCGTACAACGCCGGGCTGAGCGTGCACAGCGCCCGGCTGCCGGCCCCGGGCGAGACGGTCGCCGGCGGCCGCTTCGAAAACGGGCCCGGCGGCAAGGGCGCGAACCAGGCCATCGGCGCGCGGCGGCTCGGCACCGACGTGCTGTTCGTGACCAGGCTCGGGGCCGACGCGTTCGGCGATGAGGCGCGCGCTGTCCTGCTCGCCGAGGGGCTCCCCGAACGCGGCATCACGACCGATGACCGGAGCCCGACCGGGGTAGCCCTGATCCTCGTCGATGACGCCGGCCAGAACGCCATCTCCGTCGCGCCGGGCGCCAACCTTGAGCTCCTCGCGACCGACGTCCTCCGCGACTTCGGCGACGACCTCCGGGGCTGCCGGTACCTGCTGATGCAGCTTGAGTGCACGGCAGAACTCGCCGCCGATCTCGCGTCCTGGGCACATGACTCGGGCATCCGCGCGGTGCTCAATCCCGCGCCGGCCCGGCCGCTTCGGCCGGATGCGCTCGCGTCGTTCGACATCATCACGCCCAACGAGGGCGAGCTGCGGACGCTCGCGGCATCGCTGGACCTTGCCGACGCCGCGACCACCGTGCTGGCCCAGCAGCTCGTCGGCTACGGCATCCCGGACGTGGTGGTCACGCTGGGAGAGCACGGCGCACTGTGGGCATCGGCGGCCGGGCTCCGGCACTTCGACGCTTACCCGGTGCATGCCATCGATACGACCGGGGCTGGCGACGCATTCAGCGCCGGGCTGGTGGCTGCCCTGGTGCGGGGCGAGCCCATGGACTCGGCGATCGACCAGGGCTGCCGGGCCGGCGCCTTCTGCGTGACCAGGAACGGCGTGATCGACGGGCTCGGCCGTCCATCCGACCTCGCGGCCCTGGGATAGCCAGACATTCGTGATTACCGCGCTGGGTGCCCGTCGGCTGCGGGCCCATCGGCCAGCGGTCCCTCGGCTGCGGGTCCCTCGGC
>Ga0182024_10004975_pt1 | contig 30121 bp, 15 predicted proteins | sample P32metaG_FD_120480 | JGI IMG/M metagenome (GOLD analysis project Ga0182024, IMG submission 120480) | Permafrost microbial communities from Stordalen Mire, Sweden - P3-2 metaG (Illumina Assembly) | ecosystem: Environmental > Terrestrial > Soil > Wetlands > Permafrost | place: Sweden: Stordalen...
CGCGCTGGGCGGAACTTCGGGCTGGATCGGCAGGTTGAGCCACTTGTGATGGAGTCCGAAATCTCTGGACTCGCGGATCTCCATGCCTATATGAAGTACGAGAACTATGTGACGCGATTCTCGTTCCCGTACTTGGATCTGCCGGTTGTCGCCACTGACTTTGATCTGCGCGACACGCCCGACGACAAACTCCCCTACGATCCCAAAAACATAGGAGCGGCTAAGCCCGAGAGCCCACTTGAATTGAAGCCGCAACCAACAACCCCCACACCTCCGCAGCGAAAATCGCCACAGACAGCGACGGAGAGACAGCAGCAGGAGCCCGCTATCGGAGCGGACGACAACAGCCAACAAAGCCTCAATCTGCGTGGTTAAGGAGCTGCCATGCTAACCATCTCGAAGCCACTTTCTGCTGGCCAGGCGCAGACCTACCACCAGAAGGAGTTCACCGCGAAGGAACAGAACTACTGGTCGCAACGCGGCGTCATTGCGGGCGAATGGCAAGGCCGGCTTGCTGGGCAGTTCGGCCTTGCCGGGATGGTCTCCGGCGAGGACTTTGCGAAACTCAGCCAGGGCCAGCATCCACAGACCGGCGAGCAGCTTGTGCGACAACGAGCGTCGTATGAATATCAGGATGCCGATGGCAAGACGATTAAGACGATGGAGCACCGAGCAGGATGGGATGCGACCTTTTCCGCACCCAAATCTGTCTCGCTCACCGCTCTTGTCGGCGGCGACGAGCGCGTCCGCGAAGCCCACCGGGAGAGTGTCCGTGTTGCCCTTGACCAACTCGAACACTACACGCAAGCCCGCATCGGCGGCAATCATCCGCCCGAGACCACGGGCAAGTTTATCGCCGCCAAGTTTGAGCACGATACAGCCCGCCCGGTCGATGGCTATGTCGCCCCGCAACTGCACACACACGCAGTCGTTTTCAACGTCACCGAGCGCGACAACCGCCAGGCTCGCGCCATCCAGCCGCAGAGCCTCTTCGCCTCGCAGCAATTTGCCACGGCCATTTATCAATCCGAATTGACCTACCGACTACGCCAACTCGGTTACGAAATTACGACAGGGCGGAGCGGCGCCCCGGAAATTAAGGGATACACACAGGAATACCTCGACGCGTCCAGCCCTCGCAGCCAACAGATTCGTGAGTACCTCGAACGGACAAGGCGCTCCGGGAAGGAAGCTGCCGAGATCGCGGCGCACTCAACCCGTGACCGAAAGGAGATTCATTCGCCGGGCGAGGTGATGGCCGCCCACCGGAAGCTCGCAGCGGACTTCGGACACCAAGCCGATGCTGTTGTACGCGCAGCGCGTGAACGGTCTCAACGTCAAGAGAAGCCCGTCAACTCGTTGGACCGGGTTCGAGAATCTCTTACCTTTTCCCGCGACAAGAACTTCGAGCGGGAGGCTGTTGTAGATGAACGTGCTCTGATCCGGGACGGGCTCCGACGCGGTATGGGCGAGATCACACACGTCCAGGTACGTGCCAATCTTGAGGCTCGCTTGGCTTCTGGAGAATTTCAAATCGTCGAGCGGCCTCAGAGCATTCCGGGCCGTCAGTTTACTACCGCGAGAACCATCGAAGCGGAACATGAAATTCTCCGCCGAATGCGTGAGGGACAAAACCACGTCGAGCCGGTTCTTTCGCGTCCGCAGGCCATTGCCGTTGCCGACCAGCACCCGCACCTCAACCGGGCACAAAAGACCGTGGTGGAGGACGTGCTGAGCTCGCCGGACCGCATTCAAGGAATCCAAGGGTTCGCCGGCTCAGGCAAGACGACCACGCTCGCACTGATCCGCAGCGCCGCGGAAAGGCAGGGTTATCAGGTTGAGGGCTTCGCCCCGACCTCCCGCGCTGCGCGCCAACTGAATGAGGCAGGAATTGAAGCGGGAACCTTGCAAGGCTTCCTCGCCCGTGGCCAAAACACGGAACGCAATCCAGAACAGAAACGGCTTTTCCTTATTGATGAGTCGAGCCTTGCCAGCACGAACCAGATGCGCGAGTTCCTTGCGCGGCTTGGTGCCCACGACCGAGTGCTTCTGATCGGCGATATCCGCCAGCATCAAGGCGTCGAAGCGGGACGTCCCTTTGAGCAACTGCAGGAAGCCGGAATGCGCACAGCCAGACTCGATGAGATCGTTCGCCAGCAGGAACCAGCTCTGAAATCTGCCGTCGCACTGCTGGCCACGGGCCAAGTCTCCGCCGCTCTCGACACACTCCAACAGCAGGGCCGCGTGAAGGAAATTCCCAACGCAGAAGAGCGCATCCGCGCCATCGCCAAGAGTTACGTCGAATCACCCGAGAATACTCTCATCGTCTCACCGGACAACGCTTCCCGCCGCGAGCTGAACGTCGCCGTTCGCCAAGAGTTGAAAGCCAATGGAACCGTTGCGCCGGAAGATCATACTTTTCATGTGCTGATTCAGCGTCAGGACATGACCGGAGCCGAAAGATCCTGGGCAAACCACTACGAGATTAACGATGTGGTTCGCTACGCTCGGGGCAGCAAAGCCATCGGAATCGAAGGCGCCGCCTATGCATCGGTCGTCGCGATCAACCCCGCCGCAAACCAGCTCACGGTCAAGAAGGCGAATGGAGTTCTTGCCACCTACGATCCCCGTCGCCTCACCGGCGTCAGCGTCTACCAAGAGATCCACCGGGAGTTCTCCGTAGGTGAACGCATCCAATTTACGGCCCCCGACAAATCACTTGGCGTTGCCAACCGGGACATGGCCGTGATCGAAGCGATCCAGCCCGAGGGTCGCTTGTCCGTCCGCCTCGACAACGGTCGCCAGATCGAATTGAACCCCAACGAGCATCGCCATCTCGACCACGGCTACGCCGTCACCAGTCACAGCTCCCAGGGCCTCACCACCGAACACGTCCTCGTTCACGCCGATACCAGCGTCCACCCGGACCTGCTCAACTCCCGCTTCGCCTACGTCTCCATCTCCCGCGCCAGCCACGAGGCCACGCTTTTCACCGACAACATTGCGAAACTTAGCCCCCAGCTCGACGCCGATATCTCGAAAACCTCTGCTTTGGAAATCAATCAAGCTTCATCCATCGAGCAAGGAATTAGGTTCTCACTAGGCAACTAACGGCCGCTAGCTGCCTCTGGTTAGCATCAGTTTAGGGATCGATCTCAGGACGATGTCAGTGATTGTAAAAGAGCACACATACGCGCGGTAGCTATTCAACTGGAGCGGTCACTGATTTATATTGTTCCCGAGAGCATGTTGATTCAGATCATGGCAACTCCAGAGATACCTAAAAAGTCGTTCGTCATCAAGGATCCGGTTCACGGATACATAAGAATCGCGGCCCACGAACGCATTGTCGTGGACCACCCAATCACGCAAAGATTGCGGCGCATTACGCAAACGGGGCTCGCAGAGTTTATTTTCCCGGAGGCGCGGACCTCACGGTTCGCGCATAGCCTAGGAGCCATGCATTTGGCTTCCCGCTTCGTGATCAATTGTCTGGTCAATGCTCGCGAGGACAACGCGCTGAGGTTTTTCGAAAGCATCCAAACCCTCGGCTTCTTTAAGAATTTCCAAATCAAACTGGCCGATCTGGACAGCCTTCTACACTCCGATCCCAAAGCTGGCGTAGGCGGAGGCGGACTGCTGGCCGCCGACAGCTCGTTCCGAGAAATAAAACTGCGCACCACGGATCACAAGCGACTTCTCGCTTTGGTCGAAGCGGCTGTCCGCCTGGCAGCGCTCTTCCATGACCTGGGGCACATGCCTTTCAGTCACGACTTCGAATATGCTCTTCGGGACTATATCGGTAAAAAGAAGAGAGCCAACCTGCCAATGCTCTCCGGTCTAACAGGCTTGTTTCCGGGTCAGCCACACGAAACCATTGGCCATAAGCTCGCGCAATTGGTGTTTCAAGTTCTGGTGGAAAACGCGAACCTCGATCCCGCAACTCGCGCAGCCTTTGCTTTTGCCCGAGACATCCTCAACGTCGAGGAACATTATGACGACGTCCCCCGCCCCCGGGTGACGGCGCAGGGTTGGTTGCACTCATTGGTCGACGGACAACTGGATGTGGACCGGGCGGATTATCTCTTACGCGACGGCCGCGCTCTTGGTCTCGAATTCGCCAGCTATGACCTTGAACGCCTTGTCGTCAACCTGGTGATGAGTTATGACGAGGATCTTGGATTTGTGACTGCGGTAGACGAACGAGGATTTTCGGCGCTAGAAAGCTATTGCCTCTCGCGCGCTCGCAGCAATCAGGTTCTCGTCAGACATCACAAATCCGCGCAATTGGCGGCTGCTCTCAGGTACGCATCCGTGGAAGCCCTTGATGCCGCTTCAGCACAAGTCTTTCTGCAAGACCTGGCGACGTTGGGGGAATCCAAGCAGCTGTCAATCGAGAATGCCGAAGCGTTGCTGAAGCGATTTGCCACGTACGATGACCCATGGTGGACGGGGATTTTACGGTCGATAGACAAGGAAAATAGTGACGAGTTGCTCAGTCTTTCCCTAGGCCTGGTGTTGCGCCGGCAACGAACTTTTCACAGCCTCTGGAAAAGAAAGGGGGATCTGAGCGACACACTCCTCGCGAACCTGAACAAACAGGCAGCTTTGGCAAAAAGCGAGCCTGAGAGATTTGAGACCTGCCGGCGCGCGCTTCAGGATAACCAGAAGACCTTGCTTGTTCTTCACACTTTCACACCTTACTCCGTCAGAGCTGGAGGCGGTTTGCAGGACAGCATCCTGTTGGTGAAGACCCGAAACGGTCTGCGATCGGCATCCGCGCTCTCCCCCTTGATTCGCTCCTTGGATTCAGCGTGGCAAGAGGACATTCACTTGCACGCGTTTGCTCCGATGACCAGCGCTTTATCAGCCGAGGAACTTCTTGACGCGTTTTCTCGTAAAGCAGTCTCTCAGAAGAAAAAAAAGAAGAAGAAGAAAGTGAAGAAGGGGAAGAAAGGCCGCAAACCGCGACGTGTCTGACCGTTTTCGGAGTCTCTTGACTCGGCCTTCTTTGTGCACCATAATCACTTTGGAGATGGAATCATGGTTACGGCCCGCTCAGCTTTCGAGAGTCTAAGAGGTAAGCAGCTGACATATGAGCAGCTTCGTCAGGAGCTGAGTCAGTTTTGGTCGGATAACCTGGAAAAACTGCCGTCTGAATTCAGTACCAGAGAGCTGTTTGCGCTTGCTTCCCGCAACGGCTGGATTCACCAAGATGCAAATGGCATGATCCGGATCACCCTTGAGAGCAGATCTGCCCACTCTCCGAGAACTCGCGCCCGACGAGCGGTCGGAACCCGTTAAGACAACGTTTTCAGCGATAGCCGCCCAAGCCAGCTTCGCGGGCTTTTTCCGGCCCGAAATCCACATGCCGGTCGATCTCGGCCAGAGGCAACACCGGAGTTGTGATGTCCTCAAGGCTTCGTAAAGCAATGTCGAGCCGCCGTATGACCTCTTCTTTATATGCCTCCTCCGTGGATTCCTGCTATTTTCCTGATCTGCGTCGCACCCCGGAATGCCTTCATTTCGCCATTCGATCAACTTGAAAGTACAATCTGACACGTATAAGTTCGGCCCCGCAAGCTGATTGATCGTGCACAAAGTAAAAAAAGCAGTATCTACTCATGAACGCACCTGCCTGACATGAAGCCCACGCTTGGCTGGACGATGCTGTCACGCGACGAGATGCGCCAGGTGGAGCGTTCACTGACTAACAGTGAGCAAGATACGCGCGATGAGATTGGTTTTCTTCTCATCCATCAAGGTTTCGCCGACCGTTTTTTCCCCGGCACATCCGTGCTTCACACGCGCGTACGTTATGTCCTGTTAATACCGTGGCTCTTCCGCTCGGCCGCGTCCAGCCGACAGCGCGGCAGCGACCTTGATGCCACGATCCGGCGTCAACTCATCCAGCTGGCCATCCGGCTGAAACGGATCGGTCAAGAACCATATGATGTCATTGGCGGCGATAAGCTCGGACAATTGACTTCCCAGCCGCCGGACCGGGTGTATTGGACAGCCCTGCGCCAGTGGGGACTCTTGCTTCCAACGGTTGTTACACGGACGGAAGCTTTGCGACGACTGCAAGCAGGCGCGCGTGCCCCGGCGCTAGACGACGACGGCGGACCGCTCGACGATGATTCTTACGAAGTCTTCGCGGGGCTGCCTGAGCCGCCCGCCGATTGGGGCTACCCCCAGTCCGCACTTCATTTCAAGATGCCCGCCAATGAGCGCGATTTCTTGCGTCGAAAGCTGAGTCTGCTCACGAGACCCGGAGAAGACGCGCAATCCCTTTTGGCCCGCCTTGTCGCGGCCCGTCATTCCTATCCAGATACGCCGTCAGGACTTCCGGCAGGACTTGATGCGCGCGCCGACGCCACTGACAAGAGAGCGCTTGGAGTAGCACGCGATGCCGCCGTTCTGGCTGCGATCGGCCGTGCTGTATACGGCGCTCTCGTTGAGCAACTGCGCGCCGATGATGGCGGGGTCGACAACGGGACTTACCGCAAGCAACTCCAATCTCACTTCGCGACTTACGGTGATGCCGCCGGCCGGTGCGATCTCGACGCTCTCGAAGTCTTCCTGCCAGAACTTCCATTGCATGTGAGGAATGTTCTTCGGGAAACGCGGACTTACGTGCGCGAAAACAAACCGGAGAATTTCGCCTCATTGCGCGATTGCTATCAAACGGCAGAAGTCATCCGCAAGACTGCCCATCGGGCGCGGCTGCTTAACACTGAACGGTCGGTCCAAAGACGGGTCGAATGGGACTCGGAGAGGCACAATACGACACCTCTTCACTATCGGTGGAGAATCGTTCGGGCAATGCTCAAAGACCTGAGTGACGATGATGAGGACTGAAGCGTGGCCTACTTTTTCCTTCACGGAAGTTCTTCGTCCGCCCGAGGGATGGAGGACCGACTGCGCCATCCTGAGCACCTATTCCGCCGATCTCGTTGTAATCGTCACGGCTTTGCTTGCGCTCGCGGGATGTGACCTCGACAATCGCCGCACCGGCAGCCGCGTCGAACTTGTGAAGGCCGTCGAGGCTTTGCGGGGGAAGGTCTGTGTGCTCGCGCAAACCGGCCGGGTGGTGCTTCCAAACAAGTATCGTCCCATTCTCAAGCTTCTGGACAAGTTTATCCGGACCGTCGATTCGGACGAGACGATTGGTTCCTGGCATCCCAAAACCTCCCTTGTTCGCTATCAGAACCTCGCGAACCCCAGTGATCGCCAATGGCGTGTATGGATTGGGAGCCGCAATCTCACCAGCGCCATAAACTGGGAAGCCGGGCTTGTTCTGGCGAGCCGATCGGACGGCAAGGGCCAGAGCATCGACAGTCTTCCTGCGGTCGGCAATGTGCTTGCCAAGGGGGCGAATCTCGCTACACTTTCACCGCAAAGCCTCAGCAGAGAACTCGCGAGCTTGACCTGGGAGTGTCCGCCGGGTAGCGAAATTCACAGACTGACTTTGCTTGGTCCGGGTTTGGCGAAGGGCTTTCCTCAACCGCCGCCTGATATAGATCGGATGTTCGTCGTCAGCCCCTTTCTCGACGCAACGACCGTCAAAGCAGCTGCCAGCTGGGGCGGCTCCCAAACCCACCGTGTGCTCCTTTCGACTTCCATGGAGCTTCAGCGCCTTATGCACGACAACAAGGAGGTCTTCGCGGGGTTCGAGGATCTTCGTGTTTGCCCGCTCCCTGACCTTCCGGCTGAGGGCGCGGCCACTCTGGACGAAGAGACACGCGCGGTCGTCGAGATTTCGGAAAGCGAAGAGGTGCCGCCGGCCGGTTTGCACGCAAAAATATTATTTGCGGTGAAAGGAGCACGCCGCCAGTTGTGGGTTGGCAGCGCCAATGCGACGCAACGCGCCTGGCTGGGTCGCAATGTCGAGGCGATTGCCGAACTCTCGATCTCTCGTGACACGGCCGATGCCATTGAGGGATTTGTTGCTACCTGTGACCGGTTTAACCCGAATGCGACGCCGCCCAAGGTCGACGAAGACGAGAAGGCTCTCGAAGGGGCGCGAAAACTCCTGTGCGGTCAGTGGCCGCTGCGACAACGAATCACAGAAAGCGAGCTCTTGATAGAAGCATCCGGCCCCCCGCCCCTCTTGGACACCACAATCGAGATTCAAGTAGCCGCGCTAGGGGGAGCATGGAATACCTGGCCCCGAGAGGAGAACTGTGTTCGGCTTGCCGGCGTGCGGCGGTGGGAAAGGTCGGACTTCGTCCAGGTCCGCGTGGTCCGCGGACAGAGGGCATGCGCTTGGCTGCAGATAGCACCTTGCGACCCGCCACCGGATGAGGGAAGAGATCACGCGCTCATCGCGCAATATCTCGATCCGCGTACCTTTCTCTGGTGGCTTCGCAGCTTGCTGAACGACGAGCCGGCCCATACCGCCGGTGGCGATTGGGACATAGAAACCCATTATCCAGTCTCTACCAATTCCAGCGACGCGCGGACGGAGTACGCCGGTTTTATGCCGACTGTCGAAGAAATCCTGCGTTCATGGGCGCGCGATTCATCGGCCTTCGCCGGGGCCGATGAAAAAGTAAAAACCTACCTCGCGGAACTACAACAGCGGGCCGGCGAAAGCGGAGCAACAGCCGACGCGGAGTTGCTCAGCGCATTTCGCCGAATGTGGGAAACCCTGGCGCGGGAACTCAGATGACTACGCGACGCATCAGCGAGCCGAAGGGATTCCAGATTGCGACAGCGGAGGCCGCGCTCGAAACATTTAGGCGCACGCAGGGGCCACGCCGTTTCCTCGTGGCCGACGAAGTCGGCCTTGGCAAGACCGTAGTCGCGCGGACGATTATCGCCGAGCTGATGAGCCGTCGGCGGCGACCGCTCGTAGTGTTCTACGTTTCAAGCAACCTCAACATCGCGCACCAGAATCGCGCCAAGCTGCTTGAGTTGCTCCCGAGCGAAACAGAGCAAAAGGCAGCGTCTGCGTCTTCCGACCGACTGACGCTCGCCGCGAATCCTAGCAATCGCCCGAGCCATGAAAAACTGCACCTCTATACACTGACACCCGATACCTCGGTTCCCCTATACCGGCGCCGCGGAGGCTTCGGGCGCATGGAAGAACGAGCGCTGATTTTTCGGCTCCTCAAGGGGCGCTTTCCTTCACTGGACACTGATTGGTTTTCAGAAATATGCCGGGGCAATCAGGCCCGCGAGTCCAATTGGAGCCGCGCGCTTCAACAATGCGAACAAATAGACGGCATTCGGGAGCTTCAGAACCACTTTCTTGACGCATTTGCAGCCGACGGGCATCTGAAGCCGGCGGGTGTCGATGCTGAAACCCTCTCCATGCTCGCCGCGCGAGAGAAGCCGTCTCGACTGATGGGCAGTCTCCGGACCGCGCTCGCTATCGCGGTTTTACGTGATGTTCGACCCGACCTCGTCATTTTTGATGAATTCCAGAAGTTTCGTGAATTGTTGATCGACCGGCGTGGTGATTCTCCCGACCCGGTGACACAGGCCCTTCGCGGCGGAAATCGAGGCACTGGGCATGCAGTATTACTTCTATCCGCGACGCCCTATCGACTGTATTCATCCCGGCGGGACGAAGCGGCCGGCGTCTCTCACCATCAGGACTTTTTTGAGCTCATCCGGTTTTTGTTTGGCCCCAACTCGGGTGATCCCAAGGAAATAGAACGCGCATTCCTCGATTTCGGCACAAAGATGCTAGCGAAGGAAACGCCTGATTTTGTGCAGCTGAAACTGTTGCGCGACGACATCCAGAAGCGCCTGCGTCCGGTTTTAAGCCGGACAGAACGTCCCACCGATATTGACGCCTCTTTCACACCGCATCATCCCCACTCCGAAATCCGGTCGGTAGATCTGCGTGTTTTCAAACATTGGGCTGGCCGGCTGCAACAAGCCGACACTCTGCGCGGAAAAGTAGACCTGCTGAGTTTCGCGGTGCCGTACTGGCTTTCGGTCCCTTTGCCTATTCAAATGATGGGGCAAGGTTACGTAGCGTGGCGACGTGCGGAGAAGCAGCGGAGGCGGCGCGACGAGCCTTCATTCCGCAGTGCGCAGCGCGATCGCCTGGAAGCCCCAAATCCCTGGCCTCATCCCCAATTGCGAGAACTCAACAAAGTTGTACCCGCCTCGCGGTTGGCGCTTCCGTGGATTTCGCCGTCCCTTCCCTGGTGGGAACTTCAGGGACCATGGGCAGCGCCGGGCGCAGGCGGAGGCAAACTTCTCATCTTCACGCGCTTGAAAGCCGCGCCCCCGGCGCTCGCGAGTCTCTTGAGTTTCAACCTCGAAGCCTCGTTTGCATACCGGCTGCGACGCAACTATCGCCGCGCCGGCATGGCGCAGCCGCTTCAATTCAAGCAAGACCGTCCGACCCTGCCGGCGCTCTTTTTTCCTTCGCCGACACTTATCGCATTCACCGATCCACGACGCGACAAGCCGTCAAATCTGACGGCTGCGCGAAATTCCATGCGGCGGCAGGTCGGACAGTTGTTGCGGGACCGGCTGAATATCGAGGTGCGGAAAAGTGGGGCGAAACGACCGCTTTGGAAGCTCCTGCCCGCACTTGAACACACGCGCGCAATGCTTATTCCTGAAAGCGGCCTGCCGTCTTGGCCCGAGATTCGCTCGCGTTTGCGCGACGCCGCCTCCACTCAGGCTGACGTCATGGAGCAGGTGCTCGCGCAGTGGAGCGAGTCTACCGAAACCGGGCTTCAATCAGTGACGCAAGGAGAAGTCGCGGCATTGGCGGAATTCGCACTATCCGGCCCCGGCGTAGTTCTTGGACGCGCGCTGTACCGCTTTGACCAGAACTGCATAACAGACGATAACTATGGCTCGCTTCTGAACGCCAGTTGGAATGGATTGCGTCTCTACCTGAATCGATCTTTATTCCAGGCCGCGTTGACGCGCCGAGGCCAGTCTTACACCAAAGCGATTCCCGAAGCCGTCCTGGCGGGAAATCTGGAATCGGTTCTCGACGAACATTTATGGATCGTGAGCAGGCTCGATGCCGATGCCATTGCTCGCTTTCCTCGCGATCTACTCAAGACCCTCGGATTGCACGAAGGACGCCATCGTCTGCATGAACCGGGCGCGGGCGACGAAGGATTTCTATTGCGCTGCCACGCCGCCATGCCGTTCGCAGACGCGAAAGTCGAGAATGTATCCGGCGGCGAGGATCGGCTTCGCACAGACGATATGCGGCGTTCTTTCAACACGCCTTTCTGGCCTCATGTGCTCGCGACGACTTCGCTTGGACAGGAAGGCCTGGACTTTCACGTCTGGTGCCGTCAACTGCTGCATTGGGACCTGTGTCCAAGCCCCCTCGATCTCGAACAACGCGAAGGGCGAATTCAGAGATTCGGCGGCCTTTCCATTCGGTCGGCCCTGGCGGAAATGTTTCGGCGGAGAACACTCGACGCGGCCGGAGAGAAGACCAGTCCGTGGGAGATATTGGCCGGCTACGCCGAGCATGAATTCCGAAGCGATAGGTCGGGACGAAGCCCCTGGTGGTCCTGTCCTGGCGAGAAAATTGACCGGCTGTTCATTGTCCTCCCTCAGTCTCGGCAGACAGACAAGTTTAACCAGCTTAGCCAAATGCGATGGCTCTATCGTCTTGCGCTTGGCCAGCCGCATCAACAGGATTTCATCGAAACCGTCTCAGAGCTACCCAACGACGGCAGGCAGCTCTTCTCGTTGTCCCTATCGGCCTGGCCGCGCTACCGACGCCAAGCAATCGGTATTGATTGAACCAATTCCTTGTCCTTCGATTCCAATCGCACACACACATGTCAAAACCTGAGTTTGAAGAGAATGGCGAGGACCTTCTCGATAGTCAAGCTGTAGGTCTGGACATCGTTATCGGTGGGTTCAGCCGTCGCGCGCTCATGGATGAGCTTGTTTCTGATGTTGTAGAAGTGTTGCGCTTTGGTCAGTAGTTTCTTGGGGATTGTCACCTTTTGCGAAACCGCGGCGATCACGTCCGATCGTCTTTCGAATAACTTTTGAATCGCTGCTTTGCCAAACGTGCTGGGAGGAAAAAGGTCTTCTCTGTGAACAATGAATTCTTTTAGGGCGATCTCGAAATTGCTATCGAGCAGAATTAGTGCGATCCGATTCTTAGTTTCGAAACGCTGCCGGCCGATAACCTCGACTGCAGCCATCGTTTCCACGAGACCCAGAGTCCACGGCTGATCGTGAATTTGGGTTTTGTTCAGAGACTTGAGCTTCTCGACCTGCAGCTTGTTGACGCGAGGCAGAGGAGGAAGCACCAGCGGATTCTTGACCGCAGCGTTCTCCGGCTGGACAGCTTCGATGTTGCCGGACCCGTAGGCGAACACCTTGCCCTCCCAATCATCTTTGAAGCGGCGGGAAAGCGAACTGTAATGACTCGTCAGCTGGATCAGTGTGGGGCGCACGTATTGAAACAGTGGATGATCGAAGTTGATTGCGCTCTTGCTACTGTTCCATGGCATGAGTCGGGCGGCACCTTCCAACCGAACGATGACACGACAAAGGGAAGCGTCGGGATGCGGCACACCGGCTTCGGCGGTCACGAAGTACCCGGCTTCACGAGCTTTCAGCTCTTTGACGACTAACCGATTGTTGCAATAAAAATAGACGCCGTAGTTCTCCTCCTCAGGGTTCCGGTCGCGGATGAGTCCGCCGGTGATCTCGACCCGGACCTTCTGATTTTGCGCAATCTCTACTTCGAAAGCGGCCGACCTCGGCTGAAAGTCGGGCGGGAACGCCCAAGTTTCAAATGTGCGCGGAGCAACCGCTATGCCGTTGACGGTCAAATGGCAACCACAACCTAGAAACCATGCATATGTTTCTCCAAGATGGAAGCGGATGTCGCTAATGTCGAGCTCTACGAAGGGCTTTCTGAGATGAGAGATCTGGATCTTGGTTGTGCCCGGAGTGATGTCAGGAATCGCGTAATAGTTCATTGTCCAGTCTTGCGTCTCAAGCCACTCAGCCGTGATGTCGAGTTGCAGGCTGCGCTCTTTGCGATACCTGGTGCGTATCTCTACATGTTCGCCGAGCGCGATACCAGCCCTTTTGCTGCCCACTCCAAAAATGCCGATCAACTCGGCATTTGGATCATTCATACTCCCGCCTGGCGCTAGCAACACCCGAAGCTGGTCTTCCTTGACACCACCGGCGTTGTCATTAATAGAAATAAGCTGCCGAGCGGCATCTAGGGTGACCTCAACCGTCAAAGGCTGGCTTTGCTTGGCAATTGTCCAGCGGTCCAGCGCATTGTCGACCAACTCACATAGACCAGTTTTAAGGCCATAGTCGCTGATGATAGACCAGTACATTCGCTTATCGGGCGTTCCATCCACGGGCCCGATCTGCGTCTTCTTTGTGACGGTGGCGATCGTCAAGTTAGAGACCTCCATGGCTCGGGGATTGAGTGGTATTCTCTCTGGCCTGGAATATGCCTGCCATGATAGCCGGTATAACTCGAAAAACCACCTAAGGTCCCCACTTGATAGTCACCAAGGTTGCCATACGGCCGAGGTTGTGGAAAACAACCTGCGTGTGAGCCTCAAGGGTTTCTGAATTACCGCTGAACCAGGAACGAAAACTTCTTCATGATTCAAGCAAGTGCAGTTCACCGAAGTGGTGTAGAGTGGTGATGCGCAAAGGGCCAGGCAAATGAATGACAAACGATCGGTGAAAAGTATTCAGAAGACTCAAAGGAAAACAGCTGTACGGGCGTCCATCAGCTTTCCACCTGACCTCTACAGGAATCTCGAAAGAATCGCCCAGCAGAAAAAAGTGTCGTTAGCATGGGTGGTCCGTGATGCCGCGGAGACGTATATCACAACCAATTTACCGTTGCAGCCGAAGGAGCGGTAGTCCTTGTGACATCTAAAGAGATCATTGACCGCATTTTTAAAGAGCCTGGCATCAAATTTGAATTGACCGAGTTTCAGAACCTCGGCAAGCCGGTCCACGAGATTCTTGCCATCTATCCGAAGACCGCAACGACAGGGAAAGATGCCGGCAAGACTAAGTATTATTTGAAGAGCTTCATCCCATTTTCAACTGGTAACGAGGAAGTCCAGGTCTATTCCGAGGGTGGAAAATCTGCGCCCGAGGAGATAGTGCGGCAACTCTGGGTCTACAAACTGATCCACCAGTACGACTACAAAGCGGATGAAATCGACCTGGAGAAAGGCGTTCAGTTTGGGACTGAGGTGGGAACCAAGGCAGCGGACATCATCGTCTACACCGATTCGACGAAAGTTACGCCCAAGATCATCGTCGAATGCAAGAAACCCAAGCGAAAGGACGGTATTGAGCAGCTCAAAAGCTACATGAATGCCAAAGGCGCACCGGTGGCTGTGTGGTCCAACGGCGCCGATAGCATCATCCTTTACCGGCCCTACCCCGCACAGTTCGATGACACGCTATTCGATATTCCTAAGCGTGGGCAAGAGCCGAAGGACGTTCTTGAAGCGAAAAAGACGCTTCTACAACTTAAGAAGGATTTCAACTTCAAGAAGATCATTCAGGACCTTGAAGAGTTGGTTCTGGCGAACAGCGGGAAAAATGAGTTTAACGAGATTTTCAAACTGATCTTCGCCAAGATTTGGGATGAAAAGGAGGCCGAGGAAAGCCGAAAAGACAAGACCGTCGAATTTGGAAAGGCACTTGACCCGGATATTACCTACGATCGAATTAACGGCCTTTTTAAAAAGGCCGCGGCGGAGTGGCCCGGCATTTTTAAGGATGGCGAGGACATTGACCTAACGAAACGTCAGCTGCAGGTGTGCATTGGTCCCATTGAGGGAGTCCGGCTTCTGGGCTCGAATCTGCGTATCATGGATGACGCTTTCGAATATCTTTTACCCGCCGAAGCGAAGAAAAAAAAAGGCCAGTTCTTTACGCCCCGCCATGTGGTTGAAATGTGCGTGCGGATGCTCAATCCGAAACGCACCGAGTACGTAATGGACCCCGCTTGTGGTTCCGGCGGCTTTCTTCTGCACGCGATGGACTGGTGTTATCCGGCCAAAGATACCAAGGCAAGAGAGTTGCGGAAGTTCAAGTACGCGTCAAAATACTTATGGGGGATCGATTTCGAAACGAGCGCGGCTAGAACCTCCAGAGCTTTGATGCTAATTGCTGGAGATGGCCATACAAATATATTCGGTCCCGATGTGGACAGCCTCGACCCGAAGACTTGGTATGAAACTGCCTCAGGCCAGACACTCATGCTCGAATTGCGCAAAGCAAAGCTGACCACCCACAAGATTCCAGAAAACGAGGCGCTGACCGACGATGACCTAGCCTGGAATTATTTCGATGAATTGAGATTTGACATGATCCTGGCCAATCCGCCTTTTGCGGGTGAAAAGACGGATCGGAAGATGTTGGCACGCTACGAACTCGCCAAGCCGGCACTCAAGCGTGCTCAGGACAAGACCCCGAAAGAGGAACGCGATGTGCTTTTCATCGAGCGCATTCTGAAGATGCTCAAGCCCGGCGGACGGGCGGGCATCGTGTTACCGCAGGGCAAGTTCAACAATTCCTCCCTAGCCTTCATACGAGAATGGATTCTGAAAAAGGCCCGACTGCTGGCAGTCGTGGGGCTGCACCCGAACACGTTCAAGCCGCATACCGGCACCAAGACTTCCGTACTGTTCGTACAGAAGTACACCCAGGATGAACTCGACCAGATCGCCAAGGTACACGACCAGGTGGCGGGGACCTGCCCCGATTACGAAGCCGAAATCAGAAGCTTGCTAAAGAGTTATGAAACCGCCGCCGACGTGCCGGAAGAATCCATACCTGAAGCCGTAGCCGATCTCATTGCCGAGCGCTTCAGTGAACGGGAAGCCGAGGAAACCGCCGACGACACCGGGCAAGAAGGGAACGATGACGATGGAGGCAACGATGAGGCATCATCGACCGACGAAGACCCTACCGCAATGGCCGAGGAAAAGCTAAGGAGCCTGAAGGCCGCGCTGATAAATGCTAAGCAGAAGCTGATGGACTTTGACAGTGATTCCGAAGCGCTTGCGCAGCAGCATGAACAAGAGATCGCCGCGATTACTGAGTCCTGGAAGGGGAAGAAGAGCGAACTTAGCACGCATTTGAAATCCATCAAGGCCGGCCAAAAGGCGGCCCTGGCCGCGCTGAATGACAGCCAGAAGGACAAGCAGAAAACCATCAAGGCCCAAATCAAAGCACTGGAGAAGCAGATTCCTCACGCCGACTTCGAATTGAAGCTACTCAGCCATCGCGGCAGGCTGACATTAGTGCTGGAAGACACCGAACTGATCGGTACGCTCAAAGAACGGTGGATCGCTACCGAGGTAGCCAAGCAGCTCGACTACCCGATCTTCATGGCGGTAAGCGAGCGGGGCGGCAAAGACACTTCAGGCGCATACAAGTACGTCCTGGATAAGGTCGGCAGCCTCGTTGAGTTCCCGGACGGCCACCCGCAGGAAGGACAGCTTGTCGTAGACCAGGACTTGGTGAACTACGACCTGCGTGCAGCCGACCTTGCCCAGGCAGCCAAGATCCCCGACGACAAGTTATGTGTGGCGGAGGCTTTCATTCGCTTCGCTCAAGAACAAAACTTTGGTTTCTGGAAGAGCGACTAATGGCGATCTATTACTCGGAGCGACTGAGCGCGGTTATTAGGGACAATCGTTGGGCCGCAGAGTTTCATCGGCCTGGATATAAATTTGTGCCCAAGAGTGTTGATTCTTGGAGAACAATTGGAAGGTGCTCAAAGCTCTGTCAGTACGGTCTCTCAATCAAGATGAACGAGGCCGGGCGCGGGGTGCCGATATATCGTCTCAATGAGATTGAAGATTGTTTTCTTTCCGAGAGCCCGAGCAAATACGCAGCGATTTCACCCAAGATGGCTGTGGACTACGAACTTGAAAAGCGGGACCTGCTGTTTTGTCGAACGAACGGAAACATTAACTACGTTGGTAGAACAGGGCTGTTTCTAGGGGGAAACAAGGCTGTTTTTGCTTCGTACCTTGTGCGGGTCCGAACCGACTCCAACATATTGCTTCCCGAGTACTTGACGATTTACTTGAACACAGAGTTTGGTCGGAGACAGATTGTTCGGCGAGCTATGCCGTCGAATCAGGTGAATGTGAGTGCCGCAGAACTGAAGCGCATCGACGCGTATTTGGCGCCAGACGCGATTCAAAAGGGTGTCGCTGATCTTGTTCAAGATTCATACAGGAAGCGTGTTCTCGGACTTACTGCATATAGAGAGGCGCAACAACTGCTCGAAGCGGAACTTGGCCTGGACAAGCTGAGCTTTCAGAAGCCAGTGGGCTATACCACCTGCTTAAGCGCGATAGAGGAGGCACGACGCTTTGACTCCGAACACTATTTCCCCTCATTCCCGGCATTCAAAGCCGGATTGCCGGCCCATGTCTCACTCTCGCCACTTTCCAATTACCTCGAATTCTGCCAGCGCGGGAAACAGCCATGGTATTCAAAGACAGGTTTGCCTGTTATCAATTCAAAACACGTGCAGCCGAACAGAGTCATTGGCGACGGCAATCGCTTGGCACGCCCAAATCCGGACGCTAATCTTCAGATCCGCTTTGGTGATACGCTTCTGAATGGTACGGGACGCGGAACCATAGGGCGTGCCGCCCCTTATCTAAGCAAAACGTTGTCGGTCGCGGACAATCACGTCACTATCCTTCGATCAACGAAGCTAGACCCTGCTTATTTGGCTCTGTATCTTAACAGCCGTGCGGGACAGATGCAGGTTGAAATGCACCTGAGGGGCTCTTCAGGACAACTAGAGTTGTATCCGTTCGATATCCGCAAGTTTCTTGTGTGGCCCGCCCCGCCTGAACTTCAGCGAGAGATTCGGCGCCTTCATGATGCGGCCGCAGCGGCGGACCGAGAGTCGCACCTGCTCTTCGATCAGGCTAAGATCCGCGTCGAGCAAGTAATCAAGGAGGCCGTGCATCCATGAACCTGTCCACCGAAGACACGCGGTTATTGGAGGAACTGTGCGAACAGCACGGCGTGAGCCGAGAAAAGGTATTGAGGCTGCTCGATGCCGTGCGCGAGTATGAGTTCAAGGACCGCCGCACAGGGGTGTATGACGCTCTGCGCGAGATCCTCAAGAGCAAGCTTGCGCAACAGACGGAGCGCCCGACATGAGCGATAGTGCTGACATCGATCGCTTCGTCAAAGATCCGAGCATACTCGTGGAGATCTGTCGCGAAGTCATTGACCAGCTCGACGCAAGTTCAGATACTACGGTCGTTGCAGAACAGGAAGCACAGTTGCGCGCGATTGCGAAGGCAGTTGAACAGCTTGAAAAATCCGGTGTTACTGTTCCTGACCCTCTGCGGGCCGAGAAGATACGCCTCGCCGCGTCTCTTGCGGTGCACACGGATGCCAAGCAGGCGCTCGCTCAGTTGGCGGACGAGTTTCAGGATGTCTTGAGAGACCTACGGGATCGTCTGGGCCAGAACCCAACCTCCTCCGAGGCGAAGCCGCGAGGCAGACGCTCAAAATTACCCAAGACCGCACAGAAGGTATTACGAGAAAACATCGTGCGAGCTCTCAGGAAGTTGGGTGGCAGGGCGCGCGTGTCTGACGTAATGGATGAAATGGCCAAACAGTTGGAAGGAGCGCTCTTGCCGGGCGACAACGTCTGGCGAGACGCAACAAATGAGCCCGCCTGGCAGAACAATGCAAAGTGGGAGCGGTTTCAGATGACACAAGACGGCGCACTGCGCCGCGGTTCTCCGCGTGGTATCTGGGAGCTTGAGGAGCGGCGACCATGAAATTCCGCAAGTTGACCATCGAGAACTATAAGTCCTTCCAATTTCCCACTGAGATCATCTTCCCCATGGGAGAAGACGGTCGCAGTATCTTCCTGATCGGTGGAATGAACGGCGCGGGTAAGACTTCCATCATGGAGGCCGTCACCTACTGCCTCTATGGGAGTAAGCCCGACGACATTTTCCGAAACATCAACCGCCGCGAGAAAGCTAAGGGGAATGCCAATGTGGCATTTGAGCTGGTTATCGAAATGGATGACCATTCAGAACTAGTGGTTAAACGCTCATGGACCGCCGGTGCTGTCACCGAGCCGAAGCCTCGCGATCTAACTGAGCGACTGGTGATAGTGCGTGATGGCAAGCGAGTTTCGGTGCAGAACCAGGAAATTTGGCAGGATTTCATCCGCGCGGCAATTCCACCCGGTATCACGCAGTTCTTCTTCTTCGATGGCGAGAAAATTCAGGAGATTGCGTCAGACGACCATTCTGAAATACGGCTCAAGTCGTCTCTTGAAGCAGCTCTGGGGATTCAGTACATCAATCGGCTGGCGAGTGACATCGTTTACATCAAGCAGCAAGAACGCCAAGGTTTCGTCGAGATTTCGGACGAAGACCTGGAGTTCAAGCAGAGTGAACTGAAACGAGAGAAAAGCAAACACACTCGCAAGCATCAGGAGCGTGAGGGCCTGCACAAAGAACTGGATGAATTTAAGGCGCAGTTGGAAGAAGCAAAGAAGCGCTTTGAGACTACGTTTCACGCTGCGCCGGAATCTCGCGAAGCAATGCGCGAGCAGGAGAAAAAGCGTGTGGTCGCCTCCAGCCGCCTCGCCCAGGTGCAGAGTGAAATTACTAATCTGTGCGAAAAGGCACTCCCTTTTAGTGTCGCCGGGAACCTGTTTGACGGAGTCCGGCGCCGGATCGAAAGTGAACGCGAGTCCGCCAGTGGTGAGGCGATCAAAGAGAATGCATCCGCCCTGGCGAAACGCATCGTTCGCGTGGTCGAGGAGCCGGAGCCAATTTACACAGAGAAACTATCTGACGAGCGAATGGCAGAACTTGAGCGCCGCATTTTTCGGCTACTGAAGGAAGGCGATCCAAGGGCGAACGTCGCGAGAGTGCTGGACCTATCGGACCGCGATGCAGCGCGGGTATTAAACCGGATGGAATCGCTCGAAGGCAGCGACGTGTTTCTCCTAAAGCCGCTGTTGGAAGAAGCTCGCGTTCTGGAAGCGGAAATACGCCAACTCGAAGCTCTTACACAGGGCGCCGCATTGACATCAAGTGAGCGTGACCTCTTCAATCAGTTGCAGGCTGAGATGGAGAGCTGTTCCACACAGATAGGGCGCAAGACCGAGCAATTGCGACTAGTGGAGGAGGCCATCCTGACACTAAATAAAAGGATCAGCGACATCGAGGTCGAGATCGAAAAGCTCTACGAGAAGCATCATGTGTCTAAAGAAAAGGCAGACTTCATTGAAGAGTGCGACGCAATTGCAAGTGTCTTGAACCAATTCATCGTCCGCCTTCGAAAGAACAAAGTGCATCTGCTTCAAGAAAAGACCTTCGAGATGTATAAGCTTCTGTCCAGTCGCAGTGGGCTTATCAAGGACATCACGATAGATGACAAGACTTATGAAATCCGTGTCACTGATCGCAACGGGCACGAAATTCGAAAATCAGCTTTGTCCGCTGGTGAAAAGGAAGTGTTCGCTGTATCGCTGCTCTGGGGACTAGCGCAGACCAGTGAGCTGAAGCTGCCTATCATCATTGATACCCCGCTGTCACGCCTGGATAGCACGCATCGGGACAACATCGTGAACAACTATTTCCCGAACGCAGGTGAACAGGTGGTGATCCTTTCGACCGACACCGAGATTGACAACGACTATTATCGATCGTTGAAGCCACGCTTGAGTGGTGCCGCGAGTCTGGAATTCGATCAAAGACAAGAACTGACGACCGTCAGGCAGGGTTACTTTTGGGAGAAGAACAATGGCTGATCGACTGTACACATCGAGCGAGGCCGATGAGGTGCTTAGCGCGCTCCGTTTTGAGACCAAGCTGGAAAAGGCCACGCTCGCGCGCATTGCTTTTGCCCTCTCCCTTGTGAAGGACGGTGCTGGTGTCGTACAGAGCCCGAGCTTCAGCGGAAGCGAGATGAAACGCCCGACTTTCGTTGGTGAGGATGAAGTTTTCCTTCGCACGCTCATTGCCCATACATACGGGAAGCGGGATTTCACCGAAGATGAGTTCTTCTCGAATCGCTCAATTGTAAAGAATCATATTGACAGTGGCGCGGCACTATTGGCTCAGATCTTTCAGGAATCGGGTCGCAGCGGTGACGGGCTGATTCGGAGGCTGGTGGATGAGGTAGAGTTTGCTGGCCGTCGAGAACAACTTGGAAGCGGCCTGGATGTGTTCATTGGCCGGACCCTACTTCAACGGACCGAATTGGTCATGGAACTGAACAACACGGCCAGGCATGCGAACTCGCATCTCGCTATTATGGGCAAGCCGGGTGTCGGCAAGACTCAGTTTCTGTTGAAAATACTGGCCGACATTCGGATCCAGTCAAACTACCAGACGAACTTCATTTACTTCGACTACAAGGGCGATGTGGTGGACAATGCGCGCTTTCTTGAAGTGGCGCGTGTATTGCCATATCGATTATTACAAGGCGGGTATACACTGCCTATCAATCCATTTATCCTCCCAGCTTATGATGAACAAACAATCAACGTATCGGCCCGCGAGAAAGCTGAGAGCTTCGCGTCGATCAACTCGAAGCTTGGTGTTGTTCAAAAAGGAGCTCTCACCGAGGCAATTCGTGCCGCATATGCGAAGCGAGCCAACTCAGCAGCCCCCTATCCAGACTTTCCAGACGTTCTCGCAATCGCTTCAGCAGCATACGAACAGGATGGCAAGAAAGACGACAGCCTCATCGAAGTCTTGCGCGACCTCTCCGATTTCAATCTGTTTTGGCGTCATGGTAGCGAGAGTGCGCCCATTGATCGTGTATCAAACCGCACGATGCTGATCGACGTGCATGCCATGCCAGTACTGAAGGAGCTCGTGACCTACCTAGTGATCGAGCGGCTCTACAAGGAAATGGCAACACTCCCTGATAGTCCAGTCACGGAAGCCCGTCGGACCATTCGGACTATCCTGGTCATCGATGAGGCCCACAACTATCTCGCCCAAAGGAACATCTTTTTACAGCGGATAATCCGCGAGGGGCGATCGAAAGGCGTAGTCGTTTTCTTCGCGAGTCAGTCGCCAAACGATTACCAACAAAAATTCTTCAACTTCCAGGAATTGCTGGAATTCACATATATCTTCCAGTGCGATGGCGTTACCGCGGGATCCGTGCAAGACATTCTTGGCTGCAGCGCAAGAACCGCCAAAGATCTGCAGACGGAGATCGCACGACTAGAGCCATGGCAAGTCATCGCACGGAGTCAGGAAAAAACCGAAGAGTTCGTTAAGTTTACGGCTGAAGCATTCTACAAGACCTACGCATAAACGCCTACCCTATTTCAAGGTCATTGACGATAGTTTCTTGCACAATTAGCCAATTGCCTCTTTACCGTCCGGCAGTCTCCCGCGTTCCCAGTCGCGATCCTGGGAGGAATGGCCATACTTCCAGTCAGTCGACAGGTCAACATCGGTCCTCCATCTGACAAGCTTACTGGTCCGTGCCTCTAACATGCTCGATCGCGCTGGTCACGTTTTCAATGCCTACCGCACGCAGAGCGCTCTCGTACATTTTCAGCTGATCTTGATATGAAATCGCAAGGCCTGTTGGATCAATGTCGGTTTTGTAATCGATGATGCGCCAGCGCCCGTCACGGCCGAACATTAGGTCAATCACACCAGTGAGAATCGCACCGGGACGCTCCGTGAACGCAAACGGTGTCTCAACAGAGCGATTTGATTGCTTGGCCTGATCCCAAAAATCAGCTTTGGACACTTGAAGGACGGTGCTTACGGCCAGTTCAAGCACACCACGCAGTTCAGGATTCTCCACTGTTAGCCACATTCCTAAACGTCGAAGGTCGTCGGAAGTAGGGTCCTTCTGACGCATTGCGTGTTCGAGCAGTCCGTGAATGAGAGTGCCCCACGCCTGACCTGCGTCCGCTCGATGAGACGGAGTGTCAGCACGTACCACCTTCGACGGGTCGTCGGCGGAAATGATGATGGAACGGGTCACCGCCTCAATGTGTCGCGCCTCGGCCGTGACGGAGTTCACCGCCCATGATGCTTGGTCCACGAGTGCGTGTGCCGCGGCTTGCTGATCAGCAGCCGCTGCCCGCGTCGCAATTCGGCAGTCCAGTGCCTCGACCGAAGCTACGCTCATGGTTGACGGGACGAGTAATTCAACGGCTTCCTTCAAGAACCCGCTGAGAATGCCCCAAGCCGGGGTCCTTATTTTCTGTACCGACCGGCTGACGACAAGCGCCCCACGGGCACGAGTCACAGCGACATAGAGGAGACGATCTTCTTCGGCGTCCCGGTAAGGTAGTTCCGCGGCCTCGTGAGCCGGCCAATCTAGGTGCTCACCCAGCAGCTTTGCCGAGAATGATTCGTCACTTTTGCTTGCGATCTTCAGCCAACCAATCGCCTTCATGCCAGTCCGCTCAATGTGCACATCGACACGAGGCACGGCACCGCCCGCCGGATCGGCGAGAAAGACGACTTCTGCTTCCAATCCTTTTGCCTTGTGGAGATTCATCAACCTAACAACATCAGTGCGTCCCGGCTCAAGGGGAAGAGACTCAACCTCATTCGTCGCTTCGCTGTCCGCTGTCAGTGCATCAGCCGCATCGGCAAGACTTCCGCCTGCCTCTATTACCTGGCGAACGCGGTCAACGGCGTGAAGGAGATCTCCCGCATCAACTCCTCCAGGAGTTGTTGCTGCCCATGCCAGGTAGCCGGTGTCTTCAAACACACGGTCCAACGCGGCCGCCACGGGTAAGATGCGTGTCCATCGGTAGTATTGGCGCAATGCGGAGAGCGCCGTATACGGCCGTAATTTCTGAGTGCCTGGTTCTGCATCACTTAGCTCGTGAAACAAGCTGAACCAACCGCCAGCCCGCTTGAACGCGAACAGTTCTGGGTCGCTAATCCCAAATAAGGGACCACGAAGGACGGCAATTAATGCCAAAGCATCTTGTGGATCAGCGAGCGCACGCAACAAAACTGTCAGGACTTCGACCTCCGGTGACTCACAGAAGGCACCCACCCCGCTTACCTCAATGGGGATATCCAGAGACTCTAGCGCACGGGCGTATGGCGCAATCCGATCTTTTTTCTTCCTGGTCAGGATCAGGAAGTCCCTAAACTGGCGACGTCCAGAATCAACTTCCGATCGAATGTAAATCGCGATCTTTTGGGCATCCTGTTCCTGAAGTGTCTTCCCCTGGGAATTGTGCGTGAGTGTAAACACTCCTCCAGATCTCTTTTGGCTATCGATTGCATCGAGTGCGGCGAAGCGAGGGGCGTGTGCCGTCGGGGTGGCGGGAAACCGAGTCTCAAAGACCTTGTTCGCCCAGTTGCAGAGCTGCGGTACAGAGCGAAAATTCAGAGTGAGTGGTACGACACGCCCAACCCCTGGATCACTGAAACGTTCCCGAACGATATTGTAGATGTCGATGTCAGCCCGGCGGAAACGATAGATGGACTGCTTGGGGTCGCCTACAACGAACAGAGCACCGGGCCGCAGCGGAACCTCTCGCCAGTCTGCCGCAGCTTTCTGTTTCACACGCGATGCAGCGCCATCCTCTGCCAGCCAGAACAGGATCTCGGCTTGAAGAGGGTCCGTGTCTTGAAATTCATCCACTAGCAGATGGCGAAACTTCTGCTGCAGTGCCCGCCGTACTGGTTCGTTTTCACGCAGCACTCGTGCGGTCAGCTTGAGCAGGTCACCATAGTTAAGAGAGTTAAGACGACGACGCCCAGCCGCGGCAGATTCGCGCGCGCGACTCAGCAGCGTCACCGACAACCGATAGACGTAATGACGCCACTCGGCGAGGTACGGTTCGACGATAGCTGTGTGAAAGTTTTCGTGAAGCCCTTCGATCAGGTCGCGTAAGCGCTTCTTCTCTGCCGCCGAATCTGCCCACCATTTCTGTGTAATCTTTGATTTGCAATCCCACGTATCCAGCAGCGACGCTACCACGGAAGGACGGTCAAGGCAGCCTCGCGAAACGCGCAGCTGTCCACGAAACATTCGTGCTGCTTGCTGAACCCCACAGCTTGTGTCGGAATCGATCGTGAGGGGGAGATGTTTCTGCAATTCAGCCCAGAACTTCTCGAGCTCCTTTACGGCTGGGCTTGGATTAGGACAATCTGCTTCACCCGGTGGAAAGTCGACATCGTCGTTGACGCAGATTGTCGCGAAAGCTGAATCCAGATCCTTCGGGCGAACACCAGCCTCCATCAGAGACATCATCTCCGGGTCACCGGAGGCGCGAGCACTCGTGATGAAATCCCGCCAGGCTCGACGGCGTAGTTCCAAATCCTCGAACTCGTCGAGCTCGTTGAAACCCGGAGATACGCCGGATTCAACAGGCCGCTCGCGTAGCAGACGCGCGCAGAAAGAGTGAATGGTACCGGCGAAGAAACGCTCCAGACCCGATAGAGCCGCCCGAAGGCGCCCCGACCGTTCCGGTTCATCGTTCCTGCGTCGCAGGAACGGAGCATGGTTCTCTGATAGCTCTCCTTCGAGTGCGAGGTGGAAGCGGCCCCGAAGTTCAGAAGCAGCTTTACGAGTAAACGTGACGGCCGCCATTTGTTCGACGACGTAAATGCCGGCGGCCACACCCGCAGCCATGCGCTCGGCGAGCATCTGCGTCTTTCCAGAACCTGCTCCTGCTTCGACAAGTATGTTTGCATGCAGCTCTTGGCAAATCCGCTGACGCGACTCCTGGTCGATAGCACGAGAGTCAGACATGCGCGACGAGCCTCCGGTAAGCCACTAGCTTGGAATCGGGAAGCTTGGCTCCAGCTTGCTGCCGTACCATTCCGCCGCACACCGCGGCGTAATCGCAAAACTTGCATCTGTCTTCTTCGGGCCTACGGATGAACTGTCCTTTAGTGATAACCTCCCGCAGGTCCCCAAGGACCGCCGCGATTGCAGCCCGCGACGGCGCAGGGATTCTTACCCGCTCCCGAAGTCCCCTGCGACTTGGGAAGTAGTAAACGCCAGCAATGACCTGTGGATTCTTATAACGAGTCTTGAGCAACTCGACGGCGGCAAGTCCATACAAGGCGTGCTGAAGACGACGACCACCATCGAACACGCCCTGCCAGTCATCTCGCCAGAAGCCCCCGGTCTTATAGTCGAACACTTCGAACGCAGCCGAGCCAACTTTTTCAATTCGATCGATGCGACCAGCGATCCGGAGGGTGATGCCCCTACCCAAATCGATCTCTACGGCTTCCGGTCGAGCTAGCGGATCACTGTCCTTGTCCGTCGGACGCCCGAATGAGACCTCAAAGCCAATCGCCGTCGAAGGTGAGTCGAGGGATTCTCCTTCGACAAATAGCTCGATGTCTGCCATAAAGTCCTTGGACTCACGGTCAAAGATTTCAGGCGTAGCAGCGGGCATCTCCTCGTTCAGTCTTCCAAGACGCTCTTTCGCAAGCTCAATCAGCCAGGCGGCATCCTTGGCATTCGGTCGACGGTTTTCGTCACGAGCGCGCCGTGACAGCGCGGCGTACAATTCGTGCAGCTCTGAACCACGCGTCAACGGATCCAACCAGATATCTTTGTCTCGCTCGCTCTCGTCGACGGGCCGTAATCCCAATCCGTGTTTAAGGAAGAACCGAAACGGACATCCGGCCGTCTTTTCCAGCTCCGTTACCGACAAGACGGATTCTGGTATGCATGGATCAAGGAATGGTCCCGCGTGAGGCACATATCCATCGAACTCAGTAAACTCGGAGGACAGCCGTTTGCCTTCTGCACTGTGCCCGCGGGCAACACCCGCAAAAGCTGAGCCCAAGATCTCGGTGCCCTTTTCCCTTGTGCCGACGACACTGCGCAGCCACCATGTGCCCAAGGACAGGGCAGCCTGACGATCCTCAGGCACCGCCGACTTGGGCTCTCCAAGCGCTGCCTTCATCTGGGAATAGGAAAGAGTGGCGTCTCCGTTCTTTAACCGAAACGCTTGTAACATGAGCCATGAAGCGTATGTCTCGCGGAACTCCCTCGTGTCCCGACATGAGTAGCTGAACGTGACTGAGGCGGCAGAAGCAGCAAGCCGCATCAGAATTCCATAAACTGCTTCGTCAATCCGATCCGTCGATAAGCGTAAGTCGGGCGAAATGTTACTCCGTTCAGCATCCAGCAGAACGGCGTCTTCCGTCGATGAAGAGAATACGCGGCCCTCCTCAAGCCCAACGACGAAGAGGTGGGGACGGCCCGCATAACCCGATTGTGAAAGGCTGCACGCGTAGAGGTGTCCGGGACGAGGACGCTCGGGCGCGACGAAGAGAGACTGGACACGTTCGCGGATAAACCGTAACGACTCCCCCAATGCACAAGAGAACGACCCGAGTGCGCGCAGCTCGCCGATATAATCTCGCAAGGCAGCCGCAGAGCGATGGTCGACGGCGCTGTTACGTGCAGTCATGCGATCGAGGAAATCAATCGCACCACTCACAACTTTCTGCAGTGGAACTTTGCCGTTCGCCGCTGGCTCTGGTACAGCGACCACGAGCCCTGTGATCCAATTGCGAACGTGACTCGTCAGTTCCGCTCTTGCTCGCGCTTCAGCGCGGTCTTCATCGGATGCGTCCGGATCTGCGGCACGAGATTCGTAGCTCTTCTGGAGCCTTCCAAGTGCGAGGCCATAGGTTGAACGCCCCCAACCGGCTCCCGAAAATCCCAGCAGACGAGCAGCCTGTCCGGCGCTGAAGCCTTCGGCCTCCTCCTTTATCGTTAAGTCGCCTGCCTGAAGCAAGCGCCGGAAATAGCTAGCAGAGAAATCGGTTTCGACCCAGTCGCAAAAGCCAACCAAAGCTCGACCCGGACGAGTAAAAACGGCGGGTATGCCCGAGCCCAGCGTCACCGCCCAATTGTGGCGTAGTGCCTTCTCCCAGATCAGCGCCGCGTGAGCATCTGAAGCGCAAGCTATTTCGACCTGATCTAGGGGCGCGCGTGTTGCGAGAATACGGCGAAAAACCTCATCGATCTCTGCTTCGCGCCCACCGGCGTTAAATAGCTTGATCTTTGCGTGGACGGAAGTTGGTACTGGCACAGACGGGGGATTCACAACAAACGCGAGGACATTAGTCCCGACATCTGCGGGGACCCGCTCAGTCTCCTGCGACACCAATCGTCGAGGAACTCGGACTCCGGGAAGTTCGAAGGCTTGAGGATCGAGTCGTATACCGCGCACCGAATCTATCAACGAGCGCTGAAGCGGATTCCAGTACGTGTCGGGTAGCTCAGTCCAGCAATCTTGCGACTGGATGGGGCACCAGTCTTGGTGTTTTTCGGCCTCTTCATAGACCGTAGCCATATCGCCGAGGTTATGTTGAGCCAGGAAGCTTTCGTACGCTAAGAGCAATGTGGCAAGCTCGTGGTACTTAACCGGAGATGAGAAGGCCTCGACCCTCAGGGTCCCAGCACGAACCCCAGCCATGCGCAGCTCGCGCATTGTCGTCCAAATCACCTGGGCCATCGTCGGATGATCAGCAAGTGGTCTAAAGTAGGCATTCTCCGTCGGGAGATCGAGCAGCAGCCGCATCATGAGCGCAGGGCCGAGCCCCTCTTCCGATGGATGAATGCCGCGCTCGACTAGAAACGGAGCTCCCATGGGCAGGGCAACGTCAAGGGGCGTAACGAAGCGCAGATTGAGCCAGTTTTCCCCTTCTCGGGCAAGCCGCTCACCTAGCGTGCGGCCGATGGCGTGCGTTGGGACAAAAACCCACTTCGACTTTGTTGAGTATGTGCTGCAGATACGCTTCAGCTGATCAACGAACGGGTCCACATCTGCCTCAGTTTCATAACTGACAGCGGAGCGGGGTTGAAGCTTACCGTTTCCGCAAATGTTCAGCTGCGAGCGATCCCGCTGTACGTCTAGGGCACAAAATGATTCAACACCGGGGGAGTATTGATGGTGCCCCTCACACGAGAAGCTTGTCAAGGCGACGCCGTCTCGTCAACTCAATATGAGATAAGTGTGTGCCACAATTCCGACATCTCGATGAGTGATCTGCCCAAAGAGTAACTGTTGAAGATCGCTGCTTGTACCCTGCGTGTACGCAGCATTCTCTCGTATTCGTGTTCATAAACAGCTTTTTCCTTCCCCAAAACCGCGACGGTTTCGAAGGCGTTCAGCGGTAGTGACCTCGTTCTACTTGAAGTTCGCCTCGAATTCGGAGTAGCCGCTTACAGTCGGACACCAACAAACCCTTGATTTGCTCACCTTTTCGGACGGTTACGTGCCAACTGTGCTTTTCCTTCCGAATATCAGCTTGGTCCCAACAAGGGCATGAGAATCTCCACCTTTTCCCCACCGCTCCGGGTAGCTAGATAGACTTGGCGATTTTTTCCTACTTCGCCTTCGTGCGGGTGGACGCCGCTTCGCCGCGGCTCGGACGGGCGTTTCGGACTGCGCCGGTTTCGCGCCAAACTAACCCCAACCCCGTTTGGCACTCTCCGCGCTTTCACTCACGCCCTGCCACCCTCCTTCGGCCTCCGTTCTGTCCCTTTCACCGTTCCGGCTTGTTTCTTCCCGCTGCCGCTCTAGTGAAGGAAGAAACAAGCCGGAAACGGCAGAAAGGGAAAAAACATGAAATTAGAAGAAGTCAACCTCAAGACCAAAGAAGCCGTGGATTATCTGGTGCAGTCACTGGAGTCCGGGCAGAGTGCAGTGCTTACGCAGTATCTCGGAGCGATGGCGAAGTTTCGCAACTACAGTTTCGGCAACATCATGCTGATTGCGAGGCAGAAGCCAGACGCTACTCACGTTGCCGGATACCGCACTTGGACTGCGCTTGGCCGCTTCGTCCGGCGCGGCGAAAAAGGCATTTTCATTCTGGCCCCAATGGTCGGCAACAAGCGCAATAAAAAAGAAGAGAGCGCGGAACAGAACACCGATGCCAAGGAGACTCAGCGCACGTTGTACGGTTTTCGGGGTGTGTATGTGTTCGACGTTACTCAGACCGAAGGCAAAGAGCTTCCAGCTTTGACCGAAGTCAACGGCGACGTGAGCGGATACCGCGAACGACTTCTGAAGTTCGTAGAAGCGCAAAGCGTCGAGCTTAGTTTCTCCGAGAGAATTGCTCCCGCCAAGGGGCTCTCGTATGGCGGCAAGATTACG
>Ga0182024_10004976_pt1 | contig 30120 bp, 29 predicted proteins | sample P32metaG_FD_120480 | JGI IMG/M metagenome (GOLD analysis project Ga0182024, IMG submission 120480) | Permafrost microbial communities from Stordalen Mire, Sweden - P3-2 metaG (Illumina Assembly) | ecosystem: Environmental > Terrestrial > Soil > Wetlands > Permafrost | place: Sweden: Stordalen...
GAGCGCCTCGGAACGTTCATCAGATTCATGCCGACGGTTGGCCGGGCGTTTGTGCCGATCTTTGAGCCGTCATCCGTCGCGCTGGCGGCCTGATGCAAAGTCGAGTTCAGCCACGGACTGCTATCCCAAGTCCGAATCACGAGCCAATGCGGCCGCGGCGTGCTCGCGCTGCAAGACCTGTGAGAAATGCGGCAGCGAGTTTGAGTGCCGGACGGCCAACTGCTGGTGCGAATCGGTTGCCCTCAGCCCCGCCGCCTTGAAGTGGCTGCAGTGGGCGTACGCCGACTGCCTCTGTCCGGCGTGTTTGGAGGGGTATGCTGTTGCCTGATCTGGGAGTGGTCACCCCCTCGCAAAGTCGCTGCGGCCGGCTATGTCCTGCTCTGTCCCGACGCTTGCCGGTGGCACGGGCGTCCCGCCCGTGCGGAAAACGGTAGTGCTAAAGTTAGGCCAAAGTCGATGCGGCTAATGCCGTGGATCATTCCACCAGTTAGACAATGGTTTCCAAAATAGAAGGAGGCAAATGGCGAAAATGACGAGCCATTCTCCTGCCGACGGAGCGTGAAATCCCATCGTTGTATCATACCACGGGATGTCGCGCCATCCGCTAGGCTGAAGGTAGCGAGTACGAAGCGTTTAGCACGTATCGCACGAGTCCCATTGCGCGTCTCGCGTCCGGTTCGTTCACAAAAGCCAGGTCGGGACAATCTTCGCCGCCGGCGAAACTAACTCGTTCCCGTAACTGTTTACCGAGGGGCCGTTCCAGAAGACGAATGTTTCTGTTTAAAGGACTGACGCTGCCATTGTTGGCGCGGCGCTTCCCGGCTGAGTACAGCCGCCGCTGTCCGCGTTGGTATCGGATCCCCCTGTTGCTGGTGGGAGTAAGAGGATAAGGAACCGCTCCGCGGCGGGAGACTTGATCCGGCGGAGCAGGCCGTAGCGCAGCGGCGACCGCGTGGCGACTTAATAGACCAAAACCGCGCCACCCTCTGCCGCCGCGAAGCGATTCCTTCTCCTCTTTCTTTCGACAGCACAGGGGAGATTGGGTACCACCGCGGACAGCGGCGGCTGTACTCAGCCGGGAAGCGCCGCGCCGTAAATCTCAACGTCAGTCTTATGATCCATCATCGACCTGCTCGAAACCGCAACGGAAATCCCGAACTCCTTCCCAGCAGCATCCACAGGCCGAAACTCACTGGCGGCATTCTCACGCGTCAAGCGGTAGGCTGGTGTAAATGACCCCGCCGGGCCGACCGCCGACACTTTCCTACCGTTCATCCGGATCGCCCAAAAGGCGAGATCGCACAACAATTCTCAACCGAATGGGAGCGGCAATTGATTCGCTTTGGTTCATCGCGAAGAAATTGGCGGCGTGGGCGTACGAACTATCTCGGTGCTTTCGCTAACGCCATGCCAGCCGAAAAAGTGGACTTTTCGAATTGACCCACTACGTGGAAGACATCCGAACAAAAAACGCCCGCGACTTCGAGGCATTCGACGGTGTCGCGTTCCCTGCACGGCCGGGACGGCCGTGCCACCGGAAGGGGTTGAAACCGAGCAGCCATGCCACTTGGGCTACTGAGTGCGGCATTAATAAGGCGCGCGGGCGTTAGCGGGGTGGCGACTTCAGTCGCCGCCGTTTGCGGCAACGCGCATTCTTTACGTCGCGGTCAGTAACCTTCCTAAGAGCCATCAATGAAGACACCGGTTGTCATGTCGTGGAGCGGAGGCAAGGACAGCGCTGTCGCTCTGCACGAGATTCTCAACGACCAACGCTTCGAGGTCGTCGCGCTGATGACGTCGGTGTCGGAGGAGTATCGCCGGATCAGTCACCATGGCGTTCGCGAGGCTCTGCTGGAGGCGCAGGCGGATGCCATTGGCGTGCCGCTGGAGAAGGTCTACCTGCCGTCAGGCAAGGACAAGCCATGCACCAACGAGGTGTACGAACAGATCATGGAAACGGTCATGGCGAAGTTCTACGCACGAGGCGTGCGCGCCGTTGCCTTCGGCGATCTGTTTCTCGAAGACCTGCGGCTGTGGCGCGAGGCGAATCTGGCCAAGGCGGGGATGACGGGGCTCTTCCCGCTCTGGAAGCGGGGCACGAGCGAATTTGCCCACGAAGTCATCCGCGCAGGCTACAGAGCGTATTTGTCGTGCGTCGAAGGGAAAGTGGGGCCGGGATTTGTCGGCAGGCCGTACGACCAAGCCTTGCTCCGCGACCTGCCGCCGGGCGTCGACCCGTGCGGCGAGTATGGCGAGTTCCACACCTTCGTGTACGACGGGCCGATCTTCGATCGTCCCGTGGCGGTGCGGGTGGGCGAGATCATCATGCGCGACGGCCGCTACTACGCCGACCTGCTGCCCGAAGGCGAGCTCGCCGCGTGCGCGCCGTTGGCGGAACTCATCCCCCCTGTATAAAACAGCCCTGTGCGGGTGATTTCTTTATTGGCCAGCGGGACCGAGATTGTGTGCGCCTTGGGCGCCGGTGACATGCTGATCGGCCGCTCCCACGAATGCGACAATCCCGATTGGGTAAGGTCGTTGCCGGTCTGTACGAAGCCGGCGTTCGATGTCAGCGTCTCCAGCGCCCAGATCGACGCCGAGGTGCGCCGGCGGCTGAAAGCGGGCGAACCTCTCTATCACGTTGACACCGACCTGATTCGCGAACTGAAACCGGACCTGCTCATCACGCAGGCCCATTGTCAGGTCTGCGCCGTGACACCTGGCGACATGCAGCGGGCGGGCTGCGGCGCCCTCGCCCAGCAGGTGCTCGCCCTCACCGCCGGCAGCGTGGACGGCATCTATGCAGGGGCGATGGCTTTGGCCGAGGCACTGCAGCGACCGCAGGCGGGCACGAAACTGGTTGCGGCCATGCGGAGCCGGATGAACGCGATCACCGAGGCAGTCAGCGGCCGCCCCGCGCCATCCGTCGTGATGCTGGAGTGGACGGCCCCGATCTTCTCGATGGGCAACTGGGGGCCGGAACTGGTCGAGGCGGCCAACGGAAGGACACTGCTCGGGGACAAGGGCCAGCATTCACAGGCGATCCCGTGGGAGCGAGTCCGGCACGCAGACCCGGATTACCTGATCATCGCCCCCTGCGGCTTCGATCTGCCGCGAACGCGTCGGGAGATACCCACGCTGGAAGCCCTGCCCGGTTGGTCTTCCCTGGCGGCCGTTCAATCCGGGCGCGTCGCACTGGCGGATGGAAACAAATATTTCAACCGCTCGGGCACCACGATCGTCGAGACCGTCGAAATCATCGCCGAGATCCTCCACGGGGATCACGTCAAGACGCATTGGCGCGGGACGGCGTGGGTAGGGGCACACGGCGTGTGCCCTCCTGACGTAGGGTGGTACGGCCGTCACGCCGCAGGGCACACCGCCGTGTCCCCCTACACTGATTTTCCTTGACATCGATTACAAATGTAATAGATTACGCCTGTGGTCAGAACAACGAAACCTTCGTCCGCGATTTCGGACGCCGAGTGGGAAGTGATGCAGGTCCTGTGGCAGACAGCGCCGCTGACCGCCAACGACGTGGTCGAGCGCGTGGCGGCAAAGAACCGCTGGAACCCGCGAACCGTCAAGACGCTGCTGAACCGCCTGGTGAAAAAGCGGGCGCTGGGCTTCGAGGCCGAGGGAAATCGGTATCGATATTTTCCGAAGGTGAGCCGCGAGGAGTGCGTTCGCAGCGAGAGCCGCTCGTTCCTTCGTCGCGTGTTCGGCGGGCAAGCGCCCGCCATGCTCGCGCACTTCGTCAGCGAGACGGCGCTCACGCCCAAGGAGATTGCCGAGCTTCGCCAGCTTCTCGACCAGCGTGATCCCAAGAGGAACCAGCCATGACTCTGCCCCACCTCTTCGGCGGCCCTTTTGCCGGTTTCGTCGAATGGCTGATCCGCGCGAGCCTGTCGGGCACGGCCATCGCAGCGATCATCGTGCTCATTCAGTTGCTCCTGGGCCGCTGGCTCACGCCCGCGTGGCGCTATCGCCTTTGGGCCGTCATGGTTATTCGTCTGCTGCTGCCGGTTCTGCCGGCCAGCCCCGCGAGCCTTTCCAACTTCGAGCTCTCGACGCACATCCGCCAGGCGGTTTCCCATTTCAGAAGCGCTGGCACGAACACGCGGCGGCCCAGCGAACCGGTGAACAGCGTGGGCGTCACGGCCGAACCCATGCCAACCACAATCACCGTGGTGTACGGCCCGGTTCCGCACGTTTTAGCGCCGCTCCCGCAATTGCAGGCGAAGGCAACCGTAGTCAACACAAATGAGCCGTTTCAGAACCTGCCGGCCGTTCTCTTTTTGGCGTGGCTTGGGGGTGTTTTCATGTTCTCGGCTCGACTGATTGTCGCAAACGTTCTGCTCGGCCGCCGGCTGCGCGACGCAGCGACGACAAAAGACGCGATTCTGCTCGAACGCTTTGACGATTGCTGCCGGCGGGCGGGCATCCGTCGCCAGCCGGCGCTGCTTATCACCAGCGCTATTCGCATCCCGGCAACCGCCGGCCTGTGGCGGCCGCGCATCCTCCTGCCGCCCCGGCTGTTCGACCGTCTGTCCGACCACGAGCAGCGGTCGGTGCTGCTGCACGAGCTGGCCCACGTCAGGTGCCGCGATGTTGCGTCGAATTGGGTGCTGGCCTTCGCGCAGATCCTCCACTGGTTCAATCCCGCGATTGTCTTGGCGATCGGCCGCATGAAGGTCGATCGCGAGATGGCCCGCGACGCCATGGTCCTGCGATGGATGTCGGGCGACGACGCTCTCGGCTGCCGCGAGCAATACGCGCGAACGCTCCTGAACCTGGCCGCATCTTTGTCCACCGGCCCGCGCTGCCTTGCCATGGCCGCGGGGTTGGCGGGGATCTGCAGGCCGCCCGCGTCGGTTTCCCAATTGTTTGGCAGGCGCTCGGGACTCAAACGGAGAATCAAGATGATCAATCGGTACCCTGGTGGCGCACGCCGCCGCTGCTCAATGATCGGTCCCGTCCTGGTAGTATTGATTGCTGCCACCACTCTAACTGGCGCGAAGGACCCGACGGCCGCACTGCCGCCCTCGACCACGCCGGCGACTTCGCCGGCCACTCAGCCCGCCGAGCCGGAGGCGGCCATCCACGACTTGGTCGCCCAGGCAAAGTCGCTGACGTTGAATGCCAAGTTTCCCGAGGCAATTACCGTGCTGGACCAGATCCTCGCCCGCGATCCGCACAACGACTATGCGCGTCAGCTTCGTCCCCTGTTGCAAGAGCGCGTCCAATTCGGCCGGGTGAGGACCAAGGACGAGCGGGCCGCGCAAGGGTTGCAAGATAAGCTTGACAGGAACCTGCCGGAACTGACGTTTGATGCGGTGGGACTCGGCGATGTGGTCGACTTCCTTCGCGACGTCTCTGGCGCGAACATCTTCGTCAACTGGAAGAGTTTGGAAGGCCCCGGAATCGACCGCAATACCCCGGTCACGGCGAAACTGCGGAATGTTCGATTCTCCAAGGTGCTCGGCATTATCCTCGATTCCGCCGGCGGCGGGAAGCAGAAGCTGGGGTACACCACCGACGAGGGCGTCATCACGATTTCGACGGTGGACGACCTGTCCAGAAATGTGGTCGTGCGGGTGTATGATGTCCGCGATCTGCTGGTCATTCCGCCCGACTACGTGGCGCCCCAACTGACGGGGGGCCTACCCGGTCCCACGACCGCGCCGACAACCTCCCCGGCGCTGCCAGGGGCCCCGCCGCGGGAAGAACTCGCCAAATCTATTGTAAAGTCCATCGAGGACACCGTCGCGCCGGACACCTGGAAAGATCATGACGGAACGGTCGGCGCGCTTCGCGAGCTGCAGGGACAACTCATCATCACCCAAACGCCCGAGAACCACCTTCGGATTGTTGAGCTTCTGGAACAGCTTCGAGCGGCGCGGGACCTTCAGTGCTTGGTCGATGCTCAATTCATCAGTTGCGACGAGCCGGTCGCACGGGCGCTCTTGGCCAAGTGGCGCAGGATCGCCGCCCCCGCCACGTTGCCGGCGGCCAGCGCGACGCAGCCGAGTGGCTCGGGCACGGTCGGCCTCTTCCTCGACGACGCCCAAGTCGGCGAGTTCCTGCATGCCGGACAGGACGCCTCGAAGCTTTCGGTCATTGCCTCGCCCAAAATACTGCTGTTCAGCGGACAGCGGGCCAACGTGCTGCTGGCGACCAGTCGCAGATACACCAGCGGCTACGCCGCGGTGACGGCGGCCGGTGGACAGACCCGCTATGATCCGATCCCCGCTGTCGTCGAAACCGGCGTGCTCCTTGACCTTCAGGCGACGCTCAGCGCGGACCGCAAGGCCATCACATTGTCGCTGCATCCGCAGGTCAGCACACTGCTCGGCATGAAGCAGCTCCCGTGGATTGGCCGCCCAGCCGGGTCCAACCTGATGGTTCAGGAGCCGCAAGTCAGGTCCGCCGAATTGCAAACCACCGTCACCGTTCCCGATGGCCGCACGCTCCTGCTTGGCGGGATGGAAGACCCGCGCGTGCCCGATGATCCCGCCGCCGCCACGCGGCCGGATCGGCCGCTTCGAAGTTTGTTTCTGCTGGTCAAGCCGACGCTGATCGTGCAGGGTGAAGGAGAGCAGAAACAATTCCCTTTACTAATGCACCCGAAGGACCGCTAATCGAAATGTCGAGCAACGGGCTTCTCGTTCGGGCACGCCGGCTTGCCGCTTGACCCTTCGCGCAGAGCAATCTTTTAAGCGCCGCGAAGGGTCAAGCGGCAATGACGCGGCGTTTCGCGTGCTCAGCACTGGACGGGCGTGCGATCACTGCTACTCTCATTCGGGCAGCAACCCAAGCGAACGGAGGCCTGAGCATGCGAGTTGGCGTTCCTAAAGAGATCAAAAGCGACGAATACCGCGTTGGCATGATGCCGGTGGGGGCCGAGACGCTCAGCAAGGCGGGGCATGAAGTGTTTATCGAGGCGGGGTCGGGGATCGCCAGCGGGTTTCCGGATGAGGATTATGTGGCGGCGGGGGCGAAGATCGTCTCGTCGGCGGCGGAGGTGTTCGACAAGGCGGAGATGATCGTCAAGGTGAAGGAGCCGCAGTCGGCGGAGATCGGGCTGTTCAAGCCGGGGCAGATCATCTTCACCTATTTCCATTTTGCGGCGGCGCCGGAGATGGCGCAGGGGTGCCTGGAGAGCGAGATCATCGCGATCGCATACGAGACCATCAAGGATCGCCAGGGCCGGCTCCCGTGCCTCACGCCGATGAGCGAGATCGCCGGGAAAATGAGCATTCAGGAGGGGGCCAAGTACCTCGAAAAGCCGATGATGGGCCGCGGCATCCTGCTGGGCGGCGTGCCGGGCGTGGCGCCGGCGTTCGTCGTGGTGCTCGGCGCGGGCGTCGTCGGGACCCAGGCGGCCAAGGTCGCGGCGGGCCTGGGTGCGGACGTGTCGCTGATGGACATCAACCTCGAGCGCCTGCGCTATCTCGACGACGTGATGCCCAAGAACGTCAAGACCATCTACAGCGACGCCCACACCGTGCGCGAGCACCTCTTGCGCGCCGACCTGGTCATTGGCGCGGTGCTGATCCCGGGCGCTAAAGCGCCGCGGCTGGTGACGCGCAAGGACCTTACTTCGATGAAGAACGGCAGCGTGATCGTCGACGTGGCCGTCGATCAGGGCGGCTGCGTGGAAACCACCCGCCCCACAACGCACGCAAATCCTACGTATGTCGTCGAAGGCGTGGTTCATTACTGTGTGGCGAACATGCCGGGCGCCGTCGGCCGGACGAGCACGATCGCGCTGTGCAACGCGACGCTGCCCTATGCATTGCGGATTGCCAACAAAGGCTACGAGAAAGCTGCCGCCGAGGACCCCGGGCTGGGCGAAGGGATCAATCTGGTTCGCGGGAGGGTGACCAATCCGGCGGTCGCCGAGTCCCTGCACATGCAGTTCCAGCCGCTGCCGGCAAAGGGCGCGGCGTAATCGTCGCCGGTCCGGCTTGCCGACGAACACAGAGAGCACATCGCAGGTCACAGAAAAGAGATATATCCGCAGATTGCGCAGATTTGCGCAGATTAAATGCGAAGGACAGAAGAACAGAGGGTCTCGAACTCTTCGCATTCAAATCTGCGAAAATCTGCGCAATCTGCGGATCCATCTCTTCTCCTCTTTCCTCCCGTTAAATCCGAGACGATCGAGAAAATGTTCTTGACTTATTACATAGACAGACTTAGTATTAATCCATGTCAAGTATTCAGGGTGACTCGCTCCGCGGCCACTTGGAAACGCTGGTGCTCTCGTCGCTGCGGCGGGGGGAGGCGCATGGATTTGAAATCCTCCGGCGTCTGGAAGAGGCGGGGTCCCCGGCGCTGAAACTCAAGGAAGGCTCGCTCTACCCGGCGCTCTACCGCCTCGAATCGGCGGGCCTGATCAAGGGGGAATGGGAGGACGGCGCCACCGCCCGCCGGGGGCCAAGGCGGCGCGTCTACCGGCTCACACCCAAGGGCCGGAAACGCTTCGAGCAGGCCCGCGCGGAATTCCAGCAGTTCGTCACCGTCATTGGGGGGATACTCGGAGCGGCGGTATGAATCGAAAGCCCGTTGACCCATTCGAATCGCTGGTCGCTGATTTGATGCGACCGGTCGTCGCGGGCTCGCGCCGTCGCCGGGCGATGCGCGAGGAATTGCTGGCGCATCTTTGCCAGGCCTATGCGGAGGAGCTTTCGCTGGGCGTCGAAGAGTCGGCCGCCCGGCAAGCCGCGGTGCGGCGCTTCGGCGATCTGGCCGACCTGCAATCTCAACTTCAAGCGTCCGTTCCTTCGTTCGAGCGTTGGCTCGTTTCTCTGTTCGGATCAAAGGAGATCGTCATGTCCATTGGCCCACGAGTCGCGGGATGGGTGATGTGTTTCGTCGGCGGGGCGTTCATGTTTGGACTGGCGGTGGTGCTGCCAGCCACGGCCAAGTTGGCGCAGGCGCTGCCGCCCGCCTCGCAATCGGGCCGGGTGTTGGATGCGGCGATGACGCTCAAGCTCTCGCTGATGTCGCTGCTGGCGTTTTCGTCGCTTGTGACTGTGGCCGGGCTGGGCATTCTCGCCTACGTGTTCGTCACGCGAAATAAAGCGGCCCGAGGATGAACGGTGGCCGGTGAGGATTATTCGCCTTCGAGGAGCAGCGCCATGAAAGAGCTTATGACTTACGTCGAAGGGATCATCCGGCCCATCCGGGCGTTCGCCCCGCGAAAGCTTCGCATGCGGCGGGAACTGCTCGGCCATTTGCAGGATGCGCTGCAGGACGAGCAGCAACAACAGCCGGAAGATGGATCGACGGCGCTCGACCGCGCCCGACGGCGGCTCGGTGAGCCGGGTGAATTGACCCGACAGCTTCAGCAAACGGTGCCGCTTGTGGAGCGTCTTCTGATGACGAGGCTGCCGCTGCCGAAAAAGATCGAGCAGGCCGAGCAGCGTGCGGCACGGCGCCTTTATGGCAATTGCGGTCCGATGACGCTCGGCCACCAATGCGCGCTATCGTTCCTGGCGGCGTGCTGCGTCGCTCCATGGTATGCCCCCAATTCCGTGCGCGATGCGCTTCAGCGGACGGGTACGCCGGCGCACGTGACGGTGTTCTTCATCGGGATTATGATAAGCCTCTGGGTCATGCTGCTCGTTTCATCCCGGCTGGTGAGGGCCGCCGCCGAGCCCGCCCCGCGGTTGTGGCGGCCACGCGTGCTGAAACTGGGGGCGGCCTTGTTCGCCCTGCAAATCGCCTACCTGTTTTTCATCGCCGCCGCCGCGGCCAACCGCCTTCCGACGGTCCGCGACATTGTCATCGGCGTCGCCGTCATCGTTCCGGTTCTGCTCTGCGCCATCCTGCTTGCACGCCAAGTCTCCCATCTCCGAAAACAGTACGATGAATGGCTGACGCTCGACGTTTCTGCGTAGACGCGCCGAGGCCTCCGTTTAGAGCGGTTTTCATTTTGCTGAGTCGCGGACGAGTCGGTTGCGAGTCCGCGTCTTATCCCCTCTCCCTCCGGGAGAGGGTAAGGGTGAGGGGAAACCGGTGGCGCGTTCCGTTGCCAATCGATGTCCACCGCGACTTCCCCTCACCCCGGCCCTCTCCCGGAGGGAGAGGGAGGAAGAGGGATGAACCTTTCGCCCGCGCCGCGCATCCTGTCTGTGGCCAACGACAGGAGCCCGATTGCCGCAGGACAAACAGCTTATCGAATCGGAATTGCTGGTGGTCCGCTGGAAGCGGGGGGACCGCAGTGCATTTGAGGGGATCGTCAAGCTGTGGGAACGCTCGCTGTTTTATTACCTGCGGCGGCTGGTCTCTTCGGAAGCCAATGCCTGGGAGCTGCTGCAGGAAACCTGGTTGAAAGTTTTTCGATCGCTCGGCACCCTGCGCGAGCCGCGGGCATTCCCCTCCTTCCTGTATCGCACGGCCCGCAACGCTGCCATCGCGCGGCTGCGGCGGCCGGAGTTCTTTGAATTGGACGCGGAGGCCGATCAGCTTTGCGACGAGCGCGGCGCCGACACGATCGCCGATCTGCAAGACGCCGAACAAGTCCATCACGCGCTGGAGCAACTGCCGTTGCTGCAGCGCGAGGCCCTCACGCTTTTCTTCCTGCAGGAACTTTCCCTCGACGAGATGGCCGTGCTGCTGGGCGTGCCCACCGGCACGGTCAAATCGAGGCTCCATTACGCCAAACAAGCCATCCGAAAAATCCTTTCGCAAGGAGACAGCAATGACCAACCCCTCAAGCGAGTTTCGTGAGAAACTGCTGGGCGTTCAGGAGATTTCCCCGGCGCTTCATGACGCATACCGGCAGGAACTGGACGCCATGCTGCGCCCGCCGCTGACCAAACGTGCGGCGCTGATCGGGGCTGTGCTGCTCATCCTGCTCCTCGGATGCATCGTCTTGATCGCGCGGGCAGACCTGATTTACCACGTTCGCGGCTTGATGCTGGCCGGCAACATCGCGCTGGCCGCGGGCCTGCTCTGTGCATCGTTTTACATCGTGCGCGACTTGCGGAAGCTGAGGCACTCGCAAAACTCGATCCGCTCGATCGCCGGCGTCCTGACCGCTGCCGCGGCGACGTTCACGGTGGCCGCATTGATGCTCGGCTTGCATTCGCCGTCGGATCCGAAGTCCCTATTTAGTGCGTTTTATGTATTTGTCTTTTACTTTGCATGTGCGGTCTGGGGACTGGAAAACCGGATCGCGTCGGCGGAATTGTCGGCACGAGAGCAGGCGCTGCGGATTGAGTACCGATTGGCGGACCTCGCGGAGCGATTGGGACGCCAATGATCGGGCGGGCGGGGGGGCCGCAAGGACGCCCCACAGATTCCTCGCGCTCCCATGCTGGTTTGTCCCGCACTAGAATGCGACGACCCGACGCCGAGGACCTCAGAACATGGCACAGCCCCCCAGCCCGCGGTTGCAGCAGCTTCAGAAGATGCTGGACCGCGCGCCCGCCGACCCGTTTTTGCTGTATGGCACGGCGCTTGAATACAAGAAGGCCGATGAGCCGCAGCGCGCCTTGGAATATCTCGACCGCACGATTCAGGCGGATGCCGGGTACTGCTACGCTTATTTCCAGCGCGGGCAGGTGCATGAACAACTGGGAGACATCGCATCCGCTAAACAGGCGTATCGCGACGGAATCGAAGCCGCCGTCCGAAAAGGCGACTCCCATGCGCGATCGGAATTGGAAGGTGCGCTAAGCGTGATCGAGTGAGGGAGAGTGAGGAGATTGCCGAGTGCCGAATGCCAAATGCCGAATGGGAGAAGGTCTTTCATTCGGCACTCGGCACTTGCCATTCGGCATTCGAATTGAATGGTCGACGATGTCATTGACTATCTTCGCAATCCCGTCTGGCGCCGGCAGCACCGCTGGCGAAAGGCGATCTGGCATACCGTCTCGCGCGTCGGGCTGACGGGCATCCATACGCTGCCGATGAACAAGCGGTGGGTGGATATCCACCGGCGGCCGATGCCGCTGAAAAATCTCGATCCGGCGTTCGATGGGTTTCGCCTCGTGCAGGTGTCAGACCTGCACTACAGCCCGGTCGTCTGGAAACGGTATCTCATCCAGTACATTGCCTGGGTCAATGAACTTCAGCCGGACCTGGTTGTCGTGACCGGCGATTTGATTACCGGCGGCTATCGCTTCGCCGACCGCATCGCCACCATTCTGTCACACCTTCGCGCCAAGCATGGCGTGATCTGCACACTGGGCAACCATGACTACAGCGTCTACGGCAAGAATTTTTCCGAAGAGGGCGAGCGCCGGGCGGATTATCTCGAAAAATGCTTGAAGGACCGCGGCCTGATCGTGCTGCGCAACCAGGCATGCGAGGTGAAATTTGAGGGCGTCACGACGCCGCTGGTGCTGGTGGGGTTGGACGATGAATGGTCGGGCCATTTGGATGCGGATGTGGCGTTTCGCAGCGTCGATGGCCGTAATCCGGTCATTTGCCTGAATCACAATCCGGTGAACTGCATGGAGCTCATGGATTACCCCTGGCAATGGATGCTCAGCGGCCACACGCATGGCCGGCAGGTGGCCACGAGCAAATTCGGCCGCAAGTTTTATCCCCACCGCTACCGCCATTTCACGCACGGCTATTACGCGGTGAACGGTAGGCACCTGTACGTGAATCGCGGCCTCTCGTATGGCCAGCGCGTGCTGGATTGGTGCCGGCCGGAAATCACGTCATTCAAGCTTCAGCCCGAGTCGGCCAACGATCAGTCATGAGCCTTGAAATGAGCGAACCGTCTTGATGGCGTACCAAAAGGCCGTGAGGACCATGCTCATCGCTATGGCGATGACCGCGATGACGACGAGCGTCTCGATCAGGGTCAGGCCGTGCCGGCCGTAGCTGCGGAATTGTCGGGCGAGGAATCGCATACCGGAATGACGGAGCCGTTGCCCCAGTGTACCAGGAGAGGGAAAACACTGCCGCCGAAAGTTTACGCACCCCGTGGCCCCGAGTGGGAATGTCCGTTACCGACGGTCTGGCATAGAATCGCCATCGTGCGATTTTTGCATCCACGGCGACGGCCCTGACGATGGGCTATACGGGGCGGGTAATTGCGAGCGGGAAAAACATGAGCGTTGAATCACCGACCATCCAATCACCGAAACTGCCCGAGCACAATCGCACCGGGATCGACTTTCGCAAGCCGATGCCGCGGCCGAAGGCGCGCGGCATCGTCATCGACTTTCATTGCCATCTGCTGGCGCGGCGCCATGCCGAGGCGTGGTTCGAGGCGGCGGATCATTATGGGATCGATTGCTTTCTGAGCATGACGCCGCTGGAAGAAGTGGTGGATCTGCTGCGCGATTACGCGGGCCGGGTGAACTTCATTGCGGTGCCCAGGTTCCGCGACGACTCGGCCCAATGGCGCGATGACTGGCTGATGCGGCTCGAGTCGTTCTACAACCTCGGCAGCCGGATGCTTAAGTTCCACGCCGCGCCGCAGACGATGCAGTACCGTGGGTATCGGCTCGATCACGAAGTCTTCCGACCGATCTTCCGCGAGGCCATCGATCGCAAGATGGCGATCATGACCCATATCGGCGACCCGGACACCTGGTACAAAGGCAAGTATCTGGACACCGCCAAGTACGGCACCCGCGAAGAGCATTACCAGATGTGGGAAAACCTGCTGAAGGAATACGCCGGGACGCCTTGGGTGGGCGCTCACATGGGCGGAAATCCTGAAGACCTTCACCGCCTGCAGGGCCTGCTCGATCGATACCCGGATTTGATGCTCGATTGCAGCGCGACGCGCTGGATGGTGCGCGAGATCAGCGCCCGCCGCGATGCGGCCCGCGAGTTTTTCATCCGCAACCAGGATCGGATCTTCTTCGGCTCCGACCAGGTCAGCGGCGACGACCGCGGCTTTGATTTTCTCGCCAGCCGGTTTTGGGCGCATCGAAAGCTCTGGGAGACCGCGTACTCCGGCACGACGCCCATTTTCGATCCTGATCTTCCTGAGCAGAATCAGCCCACGCTGCGCGGGCTGGCGCTTCCCGATGACGTGCTGCAGAAGCTCTATCACGACAACGCGATTGCGTTCCTGGCGAAGATCGGGATGAGCTTTGAGGGGTGGGGATAATCGTGGAGATGCAGAGCGCGTCTGCCGCTTCAGCTTGGTGAGCCACGTCGCGGAACAAATCGATCGATCGTTCCCAGCCGCCAACCGCGCTTGTCTACCCGGCCGTCCGCCCATCTGTTAAAACCTCCGCCATGGTGGACCTGAAGGATCTTCGTGAGAACCCGGAGAAATACCGTCGCGGGGCGGAGCTCAAGGGCGTGCGGCTGGATATCGACGCCATCCTCGGCGTCGATGAGAAATCTCGCTCGGCCCAGAAGAAGTTCGAGCAGCTTCGGGCCGAGCAGAATGAGGCATCGAAGCTCATCGCCCAGACGAAAGAGGCATCTGAGAAACAGGCCCGGATTGCGCGCGTGGGCGAGTTGAAAGAGCACGTCAAGTCGTCGGAGGAGCAGTGGAAGGCCGCCGCCGCGGAACTGGACAGGGCTCTGCTGCAAGTTCCGCAGCCACCGGACGAAGACGTCCCGGCGGGAAAGGACGCGAGCGAAAACGTCGTCCTGTATCGCTGGGGCCAGCCACGCAAGTTCGAGTTCAAACCTAAAACGCACATCGAACTGGGCGAGTCGCTGGGCATCCTCGACTTTGCCGCGGGGGTCAAGCTGTCGGGAACGCGCTCGTATTTCCTCAAAGGGGCCGGCGCACAACTCCACTGGGCCGCTCTTCGGCTGGCGATGGATCTGATGGTCAATGAGAAGGGTTTTACGCCGATGTCGGTCCCCGTGCTGGTGCGGGATGAGGCGATGCGCGGCACCGGCTTCTTCCCCGCAGGGCGGGAACAGACCTATCACGTGGCCGAGGATGAACTGTATCTCACGGGCACTGGCGAGGTGGGTCTCACCGCCTATCACATGGGCGAAACGCTGGACGAGAAGGATCTGCCGCGGAAATACACGACCATCAGCACCTGCTTCCGGCGCGAGGCGGGAACGTATGGGAAAGACACCGCCGGCCTCTATCGCGTTCATCAGTTCGATAAGTGCGAGCAGGTGGTTATCTGCAAGAACGACGTCGCCGAGAGCAAACGCTGGCACCAGGAGATGCTTTCCTATTCGGAGGAGGTGCTCAAGCGACTGAACCTGCCGTATCGCGTGATTCAGTGCTGCACGGGGGACCTTGGCGTGAAGAACGCGTCGATGATGGACGTCGAGACGTGGATGCCCAGCCGCCAGAACCCCAAGGACCCGGACTCCGGCTACGGCGAAACGCATTCAGCATCCCGCTTGTACGAATTCCAGGCCCGCCGGCTGAACCTTCGTTACAAGGCCACCGACGGCAAGCTGCGGTTCTGCCACACGCTGAACAACACGGTGGCGGCCAGCCCGCGCATTCTGATTCCGATCCTGGAGAATTATCAGAATGCCGACGGCAGCGTGACCGTGCCGGAAGCGCTGCGACCCTACATGAACGGGCAGGAGCGAATTGCGTAACGCCCAAGGCGAAGTCATTTGGGAGGGCGAGGCTCCTGCCGAGCCGAAGCCTGCGCGAAAAACCCGGCTCGGCAGGAGCCTCGCCCTCCCGGAATGATCAAATGATTCTGCCCAGCCGGACGCCCGGAGAAACCCCGCTGTGCATCCTCGGGCCGGGCGGCTGCGACTGGATGATCTTCGATTCACTGTCGAGCATCTCATCCCATCGCCGCGCCACGCGATCGGCGTCGAGAATCTTCTCGGCAAGCTGAAGAAAGCTCAGATAATGCCCGTGCTCGGACGCCCAGAGCGCGCGATAGAGCTTGGCCAGTTCATCGTCTGAGCAGACTTCACCGAGGAGCCGAAACCGCTCGCACGAGCGGGCCTCGATCAGCGATGAGATCATCAGCCGGTCGGCCAGCTCCTCGCTTCCGCGGCCCTTGCGAACCAGTTGATGCAGCGCGTTCGCATACGGATTGGAATGGGATTTGGTCAGTCGCCCGCCGCGCCGGGCAAGCAATCGCGACACCACCGCCAGATGCTCCACTTCGTCCTTCGCCACCGCGGTCATCGCCGCCACCCAATTCTCCGGCGGCGCCGGCTCGGGCCAGCGGTTCAACAACTCTAAAGCGTTCGATGCGGCCTTCTTCTCCAGATGGGCATGATCGTTGAGAAGCTCCAGCGGCAGGCGCAGCACGTCCTCCGCCCAGCGGGCTGGGGTGATGAAACGCAACGGAAGACTCATTTCGCGCATTCAGATCCGATCCGATGAAATCCTGCTTGTCTGTCTCAATGCTTCCCCGTGGCACGGGACTTCGACGAACTCAGTCGAGTCGCGTCTCGCCCTTGCGGAACACTATCAAATCAAAAAATGTTCCTCGGGAGGCATTCCAGGGCAAAATCATTTGGGAGGGCGAGGCTCCTGCCGAGCCGACGCTTCGCACTGTACACTAGGTCAGCGACCAGCGGGATCCGACACCATGAACCCTGCACGGCAAACCCCCCCCATCCGTCCCTCGCGGCGGCTCGACAAGGCGTTCGCGCCGGTCGTCGCGCCGTTGCTCAATGGACGGCTTCGTGCCGCCGCCTTCGCGATGGCGGGGTCGCTTCAAGTCGGTTTCGCCCTCGCGCACTTGCCGGGAATTCCGTGCCCGATCCTCCATCTCTTTCACGTCCCCTGTCCGGGATGCGGCCTCTCACGCGCTTCAGCGGCGACGCTGCGAACCGACTTCGGTGCTGCCTTCCGGCTCCACGCATTTGCCCCATTCTTTCTGCTGGCCATCGCGCTGTTCTGGATCGCGGCCCTGTTGCCGGGGAAACACCGCCGCCTTCTCGTTCAGCTTGTCGACCGGATCGAGCGGCGCACCGCGCTGCCGACCTTGTTGCTGATTGCCGTATTATTTTACTGGGGCTTGCGGTTCTTGTACGCTCCGGCTCAACTCTCGCGTCTGATTTCCGGCTGACCAATTGCCGGTTGTTTTCCAACGAAGGAGGTGGCTCTTGTTTGCCTTATCGCTCATCATCGGTCTCGGCAGTCTGGCGTGCTGGATCCTCGTGCTGGTGAAAATCTTCCAGGCCGGTGAGATCGGCTTGGGAATTCTTGGGATTCTTTGCCCGCTGTTTACCTTCATCTATGGGTGGATGAAATCCGACAAGTGGAGCATCCGGCAGATCATGATCGTCTGGACGATCCTCATCGTCGTCAGCATCATCCTTCGAGTTGCAATGCCACATCAGACGGTGATCATCCGGCATTGAGGATGATGTATGGGCCGGGGCAGTGAAAGGTCCTCTCGCAGAGCAATACTGACAGCTTGCCGACTGGCGTCGGGCGCTGGCATTTGTCGTGGCACGGGCGTCTCGCCCGTGGACGGATGAGTCTAGACACCAATGCCGTGGTCGGAATGAAAAACCAGGTATCATGACCTGGTTTTCCACTCCGAACACGCATCCGGCTTGAAACCTAATCGCCCACGGGCGAGACGCCCGTGCTACAATATGCGGCCACGCCCCTCGTGCCTCAACCGCGCGATCATTCTGGATTTGCCCCGCGCCTTCTTCTAAAATGCGCGCCTTCGTTCTTTTTCGCGCGCTCTTACACGATTTTGAAAGGACTTTCCCATGCCGTTAATGACGACCAAGCCGATGTTCGATCTCGCCTATGACGGCGGCTTTGCCGTCGGGGCGTTTAATGTGAACAACATGGAGATCACGCAGGGGATCATCGAAGCCTGCGCCAAGGAACAGAGTCCGCTGATCCTCCAGATCAGCAAGGGCGCGCGGAAGTACGCGAACATCCGCTATCTCAAGCACATCATCGACGCGGCGGTGGAAGACCACCCCGAGCTGCCAATCGCGATCCATTGCGATCACGGAGATACGCTCGACCTGATCCAGACCTGCATCAACGACGGCTACACCAGCGTGATGATCGACGGGAGCCATCACCCTTACGATGAAAACGTGCACCTCACCGCCGAGGCGGTGAAGCTCGCTCACGCCAACGATGTGGTCGTCGAAGCCGAACTGGGGATGCTCGGCGGGATTGAGGAAGACGTCGTCGGGCTCGATGCCGAGGAATATGAGAAGAACGTCGAGAAGTTCCTGACCGATCCGGTGCAGGCGGCCGACTTCTACAAGCGGACGAAGATCGACAGCCTAGCCGTCGCGATCGGCACCAGCCACGGGGCGTTTAAGTTCAAGCACGAGGCCAAGCTGGCCTTCAACCGCATCGAGCAGATCATGAAGACCTGCCCCGGCCTGCCGCTGGTCATGCACGGCAGCAGCAGCGTGCCGCAGGAATTCATCGACCTTGTGAACAAGTACGGCGGCAGCATGCCCAACGCCAAGGGCGTGCCGGAAGACCAGATCGCCATGGCCGTCCAGAAGTACGGCGTGTGCAAGGTGAACATCGACACCGACCTGCGCCTGGCCCTGACGGCCAAGATCCGCGAGGTCTTTGCCACCAAGCCCGCCGAGTTTGATCCCCGCAATTACCTCGGCCCCGCGCGCGAAGCGATCATCAAGATGGTGCAGCGCAAGCTCCACGTCCTGAACAGCGCCGGCAAAGCCGAAGCGGTCAACAAGCACTGGGAGAAGATCGGTAAGCCGATGCCGAAGTATTACAGCAAGAGCAAGGCGGCGTAAGACCAAAGTGCGCCACTGACATCAGCGGGCTCGGCCGTTAAACTTCAGCAATGGCGAAAGCGAGAAGACCGCGGCCCGCGGGTCCAACCACGCGCCGGGAATACCGCGTCTTCATCAGCCATGCCACCGCCGACAAATGGGTTGCGCGGATGATTTGCGAAAAGTTGGAGAGTCGAGGCATTGCGACGTTTCGGGATGATCGTGACATTCGCGGCGGCGATGACATTCCCGACGAGATCCGCCGACAGGTCGCAAGGTGCGATGAAATCGTGGTATTGTTATCGCCCGAATCGGTCGGTCGCGTCTGGATCATTCTTGAAGTCGGAATGGCGTTGGCGCGGAACCGGCGGATCGTCCCGATCCTGTACCACGTCGGCATTGATCCGATTCCGGCGATGATCAGGTCTAAGAAGGTCTACAATCTCAACGATGTAGATCGGTACTTTGATGAAGCCACGGAGCGCATGGCCGAGAAGATGAGGCAATGATGGTGGCACAGCGCAGCTATGACATTTTTCTTTCTCACGTGCAGCAGGACAGGGGTGTGGCTGAGGTTGTGTTGCGGGCTCTCACGGATGCCGGCTTCAGCGTCTTTCGAGTCAACGATCTTTCGACCGGGCAGCCGTTTTCTCCGGCGCTTCGGGGCGCGCTCGTCGGGAGTCAGGCGGTGGTTGTCGTGCTTACGCCGCAGAGCATCCACTCTGCCAACGTCGGCCTTGAAATCGGGGCAGCGATGGCATGGGGGAAGCCGATCTATGCACTGCTGGATCGGGTGCCGGCGGATGGACTTCCCCTCGCTGTCGCCACGCGCACCTTTTCCATCGGGGAACTCGACAAGCTCGTCCGCGCCCTGAACCGAAGCGCTCCAGCTTTGAGTGCCCCGGAGCGACGGTTGCTCAGTGATGTGTATCGTCATGTCGAGACCCCAATCGAACGGCTCCTTTCGGATACGGAATCCCTGGACAGACTGGCCGCCGCCTTCAATGGGCAGGCTAGTACCGAGTTATCCGGTGAGCGACTCGCGCAGGAACTTGTTAGGCTCCAAAAATCCGGCGAACTTCCACGTCTTCGCGAAACTGGCAGCCCGGCTTTGACTTGATACGACCCCTCACGCACGCCGCGACCAGCTTTGTCCGTCGATGCGGCGGATGTGCCCCTTGAGGGTGAGAAACGTCATCTCTTGCAAGACAACGTGGGGCGGCAGGTCGGTGAGTTCAACAAGTGTGTCGACGTTCATCGGATCGGGACCGAGGCGTTCGAGCAGGGTTTTCTGGCGCTCTGACACATTCTCGAAAGCCGGCAGCGGCACCGGCCGCATCGGCGGGGCGGGCTCGACGTTCGGGTCGAAAAGCATCGGCTCGGTGGCGTGCTGCGGGACGGGGCCGAGGGCGTCGAGGATGTCTTCCAGGCGCGCGGTCAGCACCGCGCCGTCGCGGATGAGTTGATGCGGACCGGTCGAGAGTGGGTTGTCCACGCGGCCGGGCATTGCAAAGACCGGCCGGTTGTGATCGTCGGCCGCCTGTCGGGCGGTGATCAATGCGCCGCTCCGCTCGTCGGCTTCGACCACCAACACCCCTCTGGAAATTCCGCTGACGACTCGGTTGCGCCGCGGGAAGTTCTCCTTGTTGGGCGGCGTGCCGAAGGCGAATTCGCTCAGCACCGCGCCGCGCTCGGCGATCTGCGCGAAGAGAGATGCGTTTTCCGGCGGATAAATCACATCCAGCCCGCTGCCGATGACGGCGATGGTCCGGCCCTGCTCCGGAGCCATCGCGCCGCGGTGGGCGGAGGAATCGACGCCGCGAGCGCCGCCGCTCACGACGGTGAATCCCGCTCCGGCCAGCAGCGCGCCGAATCGCTCGGCCTGCTCGCGGCCATACATGCTGCACCGGCGGCTGCCGACGATCGCCACCGCGTTCAGGTCGCGCGGCTCGATCGAGCCGCGCATGTACAGAACTGTGGGCGGGTCGGGAATACTCCGCAGTAACGGCGGAAATGTTTCATCATCCGGGCAGAGAATGGTCACCTTCTGGGCCGCGGCGCGATCCAGCTCGCGATCCACCTCCGCGCCTGCGGCTCGAAGCGCCGACGCGATCTTGCGCGATTTGGCCACGCCGATTCCCTCGACGTTGTTGAGCAACGTCACATCCGCGGCGCCGGCGGCCTGCGCGCCGCCGGCGGCGTCGATCAGCCGGCGGGTGAGGATCGGGCCGATGCCCTCGGTCAATGAAAGTTGGAGCCAGTCGCGCAGCGGCACTCAGTTCCCCCGGAGCGATTCGACGGCCCGCGCCACGAGCTCGGGCGGGATGTCGTCGCGGATGACGACATGGCCGATCCGGTCCGGCAGGATGAACCGCACTTTGCCGCCGCGGACTTTTTTGTCGAAGATCATCGCATCGACGACTTCCTTTGTGGAAAGTGTCAAGCCGCGAACCGGAAGCTCCGCCCGCTCGATCACCGCAATAATTCTTCGGCGAGACGCTTCATCCAGCATGCCAAGATCGACCGCCAGCCGGGCCGCGGCGACCATGCCGAGGGCGACGCATTCACCGTGCGAATAGTCGTAATGGGAGACCGTTTCGATCGCGTGGCCGAACGTGTGGCCGAAGTTGAGATGGGCCCGCTCGCCGTTCTCAAACGGATCGGCTTCGACGACCCGCGCTTTAATCGCGACATTGTGCGCGATGAGCTGGGTCAGGTAATCCAGATCCAGTTGAAGCGCCCGGCCGATCTCGCGCTCCAGCCGACCGAACCCCTCGGCGTCCCGGATGATGTCGTGCTTGATGCACTCGGCCAGCCCGCTACGCAGCTCGCGCGGCGGCAGGGTCTTCAAAACCGCCGGATCAATCAGCACCGCGATCGGCTGATGGAACGCGCCGATCAGGTTCTTGCCGACCGTGTGATTGATCCCCGTCTTCCCGCCGACGCTCGCGTCCACCATCGCCAGCAGCGTCGTCGGGATTTGCACGAACGGGACACCGCGCAAGATCGTGGCGGCGACGAACCCCGTCATGTCCCCTACAACCCCGCCACCCAATGCCAGGATCGGCGTCGATCGCTCGACGCGCGCGGCGAGGATCGTGTCATAAACGGGCGCCAGATCGGAAAGTGTCTTGTGCGTTTCCCCGGACGGGAGCGTCGCGAGAATCGGTTCAATTCCGGCATCGCGAAGCGACCGGGCGACAAGCTCCGCGTATCGCGGTCCGACAAGAGAATCCGTGACGATCCCGGCTCGTTTCGATTTGCAGATCTGCGCAATAAGTGGTCCGGTCTGCGAAAGCAGTCCGGGTCGAATCGTGATCTGATACTGTCCGCCCTCGATATTCACGAGCACGACAGCGCTGTCGCTGGGCATACCTCGCATTGTAGCGACGGGTCGATGCGCGTCACCATAACCCGGCTCTTCCTTCCTTTTGATTAGCCGTCCCCGCTTGCGGGGCGCGACCAGCGCGCTGACACGGGAATGAGCTACGTATTGGGCGAGCTACCATGCTCTGCTGATATTGCGCGAGACGTCGATCCGACGTTCCCGGTCGCGCCCCGCGAGCGGGGACGGCTAATCAAAAGGAACCGCTGATGCGGTGCAAACGATGTTGCAGTTTTCACCGCGCCGGGCATGTGCATAATGCACTCGTGAATCGTTGGGTCGTATGATTTGAGACAACCATGCTAGACACACTCACCGAGAAACTCAGCGGCGTGTTCCGCAACCTGGCGGGCCGCGGCAAGCTTAGCGAAGAGAACATCCGCGAAGCGATGCGCGACGTCCGCACGGCCCTGCTGGAAGCGGACGTCAATTTCAAAGTCGTCAAGGACTTCATCGATCGGGCCACGCAGAAGGCGATCGGTTCCGAGGTGATCCGCAGCCTCCAGCCCGGCCAATTGATGGTCAAGATCGTCTATGACGAGCTGGTCGAGCTCATGGGGCCGGTGGACACTCGGATCTACCTGGTTCAGCCACCTCCCACGGTCATCATGATGTGCGGGTTGCAGGGGTCGGGGAAAACCACCACCTGCGGCAAGCTGGCGATGTTCCTGCTGGGCAAAGGGCACCATCCGATGCTGGCCGCCGCCGACTTGCAGCGGCCCGCCGCCGTCGAGCAGCTCCGCGTGCTCGGCGAGCAGGTCGGTGTGCCGGTGTACGTCGATCCGTCAAAAGTCGCCCCGCACGGGGAAGTGGCCAAGGGCGCGGCCGTCGCTGTTTGTCGGGCGGCCATCGCCCAGGCCAAGCAGACCGGGCGGGACATCGTCATCCTCGACACCGCCGGCCGGCTGCATATTGATAATGAGCTGATGGGAGAGCTGCGCGACATCAACGCGCAGCTCAAGCCGCACCAGATTTATCTGGTGCTGGATGCCATGAGCGGGCAGGACGCCGTCAACTCCGCCAAAGCGTTCAACGAGCAACTCGAAATCGACGGCTTGATCCTCACCAAGTTCGATTCCGACACCCGCGGCGGAGCGCTCCTCTCGGCCAAGGTCATCACCGGAAAGCCGGTGAAGTTTCTGGGCGTCGGCGAAAAGCTCGATCGCCTCGAAGAGTTCCGCCCCGAAGGCATGGCCCAGCGCATCCTCGGCATGGGCGACATCGTCGGCCTCGTTACCGAGGCGATGACCAAGTTCGACCAGGATGAGACCGCGCGCCTCCAAGCCAAGCTGGAAAAGGGGCAGTTCACGCTCGACGACTTCATGTCGCAGATGGGCCAGATCAAAAAGCTGGGGCCGATGGGCAAGGTCATGGGCATGATCCCCGGCATGAGCGAGCTGACCAAGCAGGCCGGCATGGGCGAAGGCGACGTCGAGATGCAGATGGGCCGCATGCGGGCGATCTACGATTCGATGAGCCAGAAGGAGCGCGCCAAACCCGACCTGCTGGACGGCCCGCGCCGCCGCCGCGTCGCCCGTGGCGCGGGGGTGGAACTGAACGAAGTCGGCCAGTTCATGAAGCAGTTCGAGATGAGTCGCGACATGATGCGCGCCGTCGGCGGCATGGGCATGATGGGAAAAATGAAGCTTATGAAGCACCTCATGAGCGGCAACCTCTCCGGCCTGGGCATGCCCGGCGGGCCGATGATCAACACCAAGAAGTCCGGCTTCACCGAGAAGAAGGATCGGAACAAGAAAAAGAAGCGGCGATAGCTTAGGGTGATGCACACGACAGCGAGAACGAGATGATTCAAGCCCTTCAGAACGACCGAAACGAAAGTGTCCTTCGCGCGCTGAGCGATCCTCGTTGGGACTTTCGCACAATCCCCGGCATCGCTCGGGATGTTCATCTGAGCGAGGACGAGGTAGCAAGCGCGCTCGCGGATCTTGGCGATCAGGTCCGCCGCTCCGATGTACCCGACCGATTGGGGCGTCCGGTTTTTACTCTGAAGTCTCGCCCCACACCCGCACTCGAGTCGCTCGCGAGGCTGCGGAATTTTCTGGCAAAATCCAGAACCAAGGAGAGATATGAGCGGGTGGGAAGGCTTTGCATGGGGTGCGATACGCCGGAGAAGATCCGCGACTTATTAGTCCGGCACGAGGATGCCCCGAACTGGTTCGCCGAAGTTCTCGTGCTCCAGCGACTCTCGCATGCCGCACGGCATTAAATGTCTTATCCTGGCAAAATCGTTCGCTGATTCCGGGAGGGCGAGGCTCCTACTTCGCACTGAATCTCTTATGCCAGTGATCACCAAAATCAGCGAACAGAATCGCCGGCCGAATCGGCGGAACGTCCATCTCGATGGGCGATTCGCCTTTGGCTGCAACGTGAATGTCATCGCAAAGTTCCGACTCCGCGAGGGGATGAGCCTCACCGATGAGCAGGTGAAACAGATCGAGGAGGGCGAGGTTCGCCAGGAGTGCTTCGACAAGGCGATGGAGTATCTCGGCACGCGCCTGCACAGCCGATCGGAATTGGAGCGAAAGCTGGCGCGGCGGGAGTATGGCCCGGCGATCGTTGCCGCGGTGTTGGAAAATCTGGCGCAGCTCGGCTACGTGAACGACGAGCGGTTCGCCCGGACCAAGGCGCTGTCGGCGGCCGAGCACAAAAAGCACGGCAGCCGCCGGGCCATGGTGGAACTGCTCAAGAGCGGCGTGCAAAGGGATGCGGCACAGCAAGCGATCCATGACGTCTACGACGCTCAGGACACGCTCGGCATCGTCCGGGCCCTGGCGCGAAAGCAGGCCCCCCGACTGAGAAAACTCGACGGCCTGGTCGCCCGGCGGCGGCTGGCCGGCATGCTGATGCGAAGAGGTTTCGACTACGACGAAATCCGTCCCGTCCTCGACGAGCTCCTCCGCGGCGAGCTTGATGATCCGAAATAAGTCAGGCCCACCAGATCTGGCCGCCTCCGTTTCGAAGGCACATATCACTCCGCTGGCAGCACCTGAATTGCATCGATAGCCACATGGCCGTTGGCGCCCTTGTTGGAGATCACCACCGCGCCCGGCTTTCCCGCTTCAAAGTGGAACACTCCGAGCGACATGAAGCCATGGTCGAGCGTTGGCGGCTTCTGCTCGTTGACGATTAACGTCTTCTGGCCGTCTGCGCTATCGACCGTCACGGGAACATTGGCGGCGCGATTTTCATGCGGGCTGTAGTTGAAGCGGACTTCGTACGCGCCCGAGGTCGGGACGATGAATTCGTAGCGTGCCGAGTGTTCGCCCTTGCCGCTGTCGTAGTGGTAGGCCGGTCCGACGAAGCCTTTGACGCCGATGCCGGCGGTCCATTCGCCGGTCAGCTTGGCCTGAGCGTCAGTGACGATGATGCCCGGCAGAGTTTTGGGATCGATGCCGACTGCGGGGGTCGCGGTATTAAACCGCTTGGGCGGCGCGGGCTTGCCGACGATGTTGGGATCATACGGCAGCGGCGCGTCTGCCTTGATCGCATCCTTCACATTGTCGCGCCGCGCCCTGCCCGGTAGGTCCATCAGGGTTTTCAGCTCATCCAGGTGATACTGGTAGACCGCTCGCGGCGTGCAGTTGTATTGAGAGCAGATCGAAGCGGCTTTGCCGACCACTTCCCCTTCCATCCCGCCGGTCCGCATCACGCGTACGGTGCCGAGCGCGCCGTGATCGACGCTGATGTCGCGGCCGGCCATGAACAGGTTCTGGATGTTCCGCGAATAGAAGCAGCGATAGGGCACCGGATACCCCACGCGCTTGTCCACCCGGCTGTCGAAGATCGCTTTGGAGATGAACGGGTCCTGGGGAAACTTCTTTGCGTATTGCTCCTTCGGCTCGTGCAGGTCGATGTCCCACGTCGTGGGCACGCAGCCGTCGGGGAAGTCCTTTTTGGCGAAAATATCGTCGCGGGTCAGGACCACGTCACCCATCAGCCGGCGGCTCTCTCGGTTGCCGCCGATGTAGGCCAGCCAGACGAGTTTGGCGTTGACGTGCTTGTCCTTGCCGTCTCCATTCTTCATCGCGTTGAACGCGCCGTAAGCGGCGCGGAGGTTCCAGTCGCGGATGTACTCCAGGTCCTTGATCGGGTCCTTAAAGAATCCGCCCTCCCAGAACCATTCGGCGTCGCCGCGGCGCGGGTAGGGAAAATCCTTCATCGTCAGCGGCAGCGCCCAAGGCGTCTGCGGGAAAGTCTGCGGCTTGTCCGTCTCCTCCCACTTCCACATGTTGCTCATGCCCATGTGGCCTTTTTCGAGCATGTCAAAGTCCGCCCCGGCCAGCGCGCCAATGGTGCCGTGGCCGGTGCTGTCGACAAAGAGCGGGGCAGTGAAGCGGGTCTCGACATTCGTATGGGTATCGCGGACGGTGACCGAGAGAACGCGGTTGTCCTTGGCCTCGACGGCAAATGCCTGGTGGTTGAGGAACAGCGAAATATTCTTCTCGGCGCGAACGATGGCCTCCTTTTTTAAGTCCCCGAATTCCTCGGCATTGCCGGGCGAGGATTTGGCATCATCGGCAAACTCTTCGACGATCTGCCCGAGCTTGGGATATTTGCCGAGGGTGGTCCCGCCCTGCGACCAGACGCGGACTTCGGAGCTTCCGTTTCCGCCGAGGACGGGGCGGTCCTGGATCAGGGCGACTTTGCAGCCCAATCGGGCCGCGGAGATCGCGGAGGCGACGCCCGCGTAGCCGCCACCGACGACGATGAGGTCGAAATGGCCGCCATCAATTGGTTTGTCCGGGAGCGCCAACATCTGCTTCCGCCAAGCGGCAAGCGGCTCGGGTGCTTCTGGAGGAGCGAACGATAGATCTTTGGTGAAGACAATTGCGTCACACCGGCCGTCGAAACCGGTGAGATCGTGCAGCGCCAGCGGCACGTCACCGGCCGGCACTTCGACGGTTCCTCCCGGTTGCCAGTGCCATTCCGCTCCCTCGGTGCCGAACGTGGTTTCGAGCGGCTTGCCGTTGACGAGCAGTTGAAACCGTCCGGGCTGCCCGGGGGCGTTCCAATGTGCTACCCAATCCTTGGTCCGCGCGAAGACTCTATAGGTCCCCGCCTCGGGAAATGTCATCGTGGTCGTCGCGTCCTTCACTGGCTCGCCCAGACCGTGGGCGAGGAGGTAGGAAGAACCCATGATCGAAATGAATTGTGTATCGAGCGACCAGCCGCCGTAGTCGTTAAACGACTCGGCCTCGACCAGCATGCCGCCAGCGGCGACGGCGCGCGGGGCGGCAAAGGCGAGTGCCGCAAGAAGGGTGAGGGCGGCGATGATTCTCGAAGTCATGCAAGTCTCTGAGCTCGGGGTTCGCTTCAATAATCCGTGCGCCATCGTGCGGACGTATCAGCAAGCAAGGCCGGTGGCGCGGGATAGACGGAAAACGGGTTCGTGGGGGAACACGCGTTTCCGATTCCGCCCGGAAGTCCGGCAGTGTCGTACGTTGCCGCGTGACCGTCGAAAAACAGCAGATTCGTCTTGGTAAACTTATCGTGTCGTGCGTTGATTCGATTGGCGCCGGTCGGCCCGTAGTCGACGTTGAAGAACGTCCCATCATACAGCCAGACCATCTCGGCCGAGTGGGGGATGGAGCCGAGCTTGGGCACGTAAGCGTAGCTGCCGGTGGTGGTGTCCGGCACGAAATGCAGCGGCAGTTTCGACGTCGCAAGCGATGTGGGATCAGACCAATCGGCGTTGATGCCATACCAGGTGTCGATGATGATCCCGCTCGAATGCGATTGAGTCCGCCACGGCCGGGCGCCAGTGGCGTCTGTCCGTGTCACGGGGTCCGGCTTGTTGTACGGCCCAGGGGGAGAATAAGTCGTGCCCACGAGATCCGTCATCCCGTTTGGGCAAAAGAAGACGGAATTGGTCGACGGCGATCCGTTGATGTCAGTCGCACTCATAGCTTTGAGATAGTTAAAGTTGACCAGGATGGTCGCGTAGTTTTCCCAGTCGTAGCCGTTGGAGTTGGGCATCTGAAGGAAGCCAGCCGGTAGGCTATAGCCCTTAAAATCGACCGCATAGGCCGCCTGCGCCTCACCGATCTGCCGCATGTTCGAGAGGCATTTAACGGTGTTGGCCTGCTCGCGGGCCTTATTAAGCGCGGGAAGCAGCATTGAGATCAGCACGGCGATGATGCCGATGACGACGAGTAACTCGACGAGCGTGAAGGCCCTCCTACGCGCGCTGAAATCTGGTTTCCGCTGGACATCGCGCATGAATCTCATCATCTTTGATATCAGATGGGTTTGCCGGCCATTTCCCGCCGATCGAGTAGCAATAGGTTATCCTAATTTACCGTCATTCTGCACAAATGTTCACGGCGAGGCGAATGGGTGAAATGCGATGCGAATTTGCGTGAAGCTGTTTGCGGTCTTGCGAGAGGCCGCGGGTGTGAGCGAAGTGGAACTGGACCTTCCGGGTGATGCGACCGCGGGAGCCGTTGCGGCGCCGCTGGCGACGCGTTTCCCAAATATATCGCGCCATCTGCCGCGGATCGCGTACGCGGTGAATCGCAGTTATGCGCCCGCGGATACGCCATTGCGGGAAGGCGACGAGGTGGCTTTGATCCCGCCGGTGAGCGGAGGATAATTAATTATGCGGGGAGAACTCGATTCATTTGCCCTGGCAATTCGCCAGGTCCTGCTGGCCGATTGGGATCCCAGCAACGCCGCCCGCTTTGAGGCAGCCAGCGGGGAATACGACGGATACATTGAGCCGCTGACGGAAATGATCCGATCCAGCGCGGACGAGGAGGCGGTCGTCGATTATCTGTTCGATCGCGAGCGGGAGATTCTCTGCTTTCCGGGATTGGGAAAACAGCGGCTGCGGCGCGTAGCGCAAAAGTTGTTGGCGCTCAAGTCATCGTAAGTGTGATGGGTGGTGGGGCAGACATTCCTGTCTGCCTGGTAACCGCGGGGACCCACACAATCGGGCGATACACCCCGAGAGGCGAACGAAAGCGATCCGGCTTTGCCCCGCGCCTCGCTCCTCCTATACTCCCCGCCCTCAGCGAAGGAGCAAGCATGATTCCCACCAGTACCCGCGCCACGTTGCAACTTTCCAGGACCGCGCCCGCTGCCGCCGAGGCGGTGGCAGTGTTCGTCCACAAACAATCCAAGCCGGGGGCGGACTACCCGTCGCTGCCTGCGCCGGAGCGAGCGGCGCTCGATGCGCTGATGGAGTCCGGCAACGTGCGGGGCAAGGCCAACGAAATCACCTGGCAACGGGTCGATGGCCCCAAGCCGCGACGGCTCATCGTGGTGGGTCTTGGCGATCAGGAGCGGTTCTCGGCCCAGTGCCTTCGCGAGGCCGGGGCGACAGTCGCCAAGGCGGCCCGCAAGCAGCGGGTGAAATCCATCGCGATCTTTCCGCCGATCATCCCGGCCGATCTGCGGCCGATGCCTGATGCGGCGGCTCTCGAAAATGGCGCCAGCGCGGGCCTCACCGCACTGGTTGAAGGCGTGCTGGTCGGCAGCTTTGAATATGAGGAGTATCACGGCGCTGGGAAGAAATCGGAAGAGACTGAGAAAGCCGCGCCGCTGGCCGTCACGATCGTTGCCGAAAATGAGAAGGAAATTCGCCCCGCGATCGACCGGGGCCGAATCATCGCGGAGGGACAAAACTTCGCCCGCACGATCGCCTCGCGGCCGGGGAACGACATCAATCCGCCGTCGCTGGCGAAGGTGGCGCAGGATCTTGCCAGGCAGGTCGGCATCGGCTGCCGCGTGCTGGATGAGAAGGAGATGAAGCGGCTGGGGATGGGTGGAATTCTGGCAGTCGGCGCGGGCAGCGTGAACACGCCGCCGCGAATGATTGTCCTGGAATACAACGGCGCCGGCGGGGCAAAAAAGGCGGCACCAAAGGGAAAGGGTAAATCCGGAATTTCAAATTCCAAATCTCAAATCTCAAATTCCCGGCCTTTGCTAGTCGTCGGCAAATCGATCACCTTCGACAGCGGCGGCATCTCGATCAAGCCCGCCGACAGAATGGGCCTGATGATCTTCGATAAATCGGGCGGCATGGCGGTGCTCGGCCTGATGTACGCCCTGGCCAAGCTGAAACTGCCGGTTCACGTCGTCGGCATTCTGAC
>Ga0182024_10004977_pt1 | contig 30117 bp, 31 predicted proteins | sample P32metaG_FD_120480 | JGI IMG/M metagenome (GOLD analysis project Ga0182024, IMG submission 120480) | Permafrost microbial communities from Stordalen Mire, Sweden - P3-2 metaG (Illumina Assembly) | ecosystem: Environmental > Terrestrial > Soil > Wetlands > Permafrost | place: Sweden: Stordalen...
ATGCAGTCTCTGCCTTCCCCATTGCTTTCGGGCCCCTGCCACAGTCGTTGCCAAGTGCGCGGTGTCCCGTAGGGGTCGCGCTCGTACGATCGCCTTGGCGATTCTTCTGGAATCATGCTCATCCGCTTCGCGATAGAGCAGGTCGGCAATTTCTTTTTCCGACCACTGATTCACAATTTCGTCTGCCGTAAGTTCACCTTTGGCATCCATGCGCATATCCAGCGGGCCTGCTTCGCGAAACGAAAACCCGCGCGCGCTCTGATCAAGCTGCATCGAGGAAACCCCCAAGTCGGCCAAGACCCCGTCCACCTTCGGAATCCCCAACTCGTGTGCGACCTCCGCAATCCTCGAGAATGCCGACTTCACGAGAACCACGCGATCCTTCCACGGCTTCAAATTCTCCCGCGCCAACTCTAAGGCCCGTTCGTCCTGGTCCAGGCTGATCAATCTGCCCGACACTAATCTTTGCGCGATAGCCGCCGAGTGGCCCCCGGCTCCCAGCGTGGCGTCTACGTAGATACCGTCTGGTTTTACTTCCAGCCATTGCAACACCTCTTCAACTAAAACCGGCGTGTGCGACTCAGCTCTATTCACCGCTCACTCGCCGCTCGTTACAGCAATCCGCTAAATTCCCAAATCTTCCAGTGCCTTGTAATCCTCGTCGGTGTACGGCGAATTCTTCAGCTCGTCGAGTACCCGGGTGTGATTCATCACTTCCAGGTAATCGAGGTTCCCAAAAACATCCACCTCGCCTTTGGTTTGCGCTGATTCGCGCAGCACCGCGGGCAGCAGCACTCTTCCCTGCGCGTCAAGTTCAACTGTTTGCCCGTAATAACTCGTTCTCATAAGAAATTTCCGCTTGGCCCGGTTCTGCGAGGACACTCCAGTAAGTTTGTCCTCAATACCCATCCAAACTTTCATCGGGTAAATGCGCGCCGATTCGCCGGTTGGGCTGGTGATGTAAAACTGATTGCCGTACTCCTTCAGCCCTTCCAAGAACAAGGCGGGAATCTTCAACCGGCCCTTCTCGTCGACCTTCGCCGGATAGTTTCCCCGCAGATTCATGTGCCCCGCTCGGATTCACGATGTGATAGCCGTTTTTAGTCTTGACGGCGACACAACCACACACTAAAAGGAAGTCTTGGATGCGCAAAATGCCCCCAAAACACCTACAAATGGCCCAAAAATTAAGTCTTTCTTATGTTGCCCCGGTGATGCCCGCAACGCTTTACTATGCCCTACTCGCTTCTACTGCCACCCACTTCACTCCACATTTGACCACATCATAAGCGTGATTCATGGCATGTCAAGAGGAAAGGTGAAAAGTTGTAAAAAAAGTTGTGAGAAACCCATGCGGTGTAATTGCGATTTTTTGCTACGACTAATTGTGGTTTGAAACGCCCGCCATTACCATACTTGGTAGCCTGTTTTTTTAAGTTCCGATTCGGGACGAAGCGTTTACCGTGGCGTAAGAAATCTTTAATTCCCCGTTCAAATCCCCATGTGTACAGCTGAAAGTCTTTGTGTCGAAGACCGTGTTCCATTCTGATTGAGGGCGTGCTATTCTTTTCGTGCGATTACTATTTTGTTTTTAATTCAAGGAGCTTTGCCATGGAATGGACCACACCTCAACACGAAGAGATCGACCTCAACTGCGAAATCAGCTCCTACGCCAACGCTGAGCTGTAGTGCGATGACCGCTTCGCGGTCTGCTCGGATCCTGATCGGATGCGCGTAAAAGTCCTCGGCTCTGCAGCCGGGGGTGGTTTTCCCCAGTGGAATTGCGCTTGTGCCAATTGCCAACGGGTAAGAGCCGGGAAGTTTCATGGCCGCGCGCGAAGCCAGACCCAGCTGGCTTTTACCACCAACTCCAAAGTTTGGTTTCTTCTTAGCGCTTCTCCGGACCTCAGAACGCAACTCATTGCCACGCCTGAGTTGTGTCCGAATCGCGCCGCTAGCGCCTCGACTCGAATGGGCGTGCCCACAGCCGTCGCGCCTGAGCCAGTCGAGTCCCCTATTGGCGGGGTGTTCTTGCCGAGCGCCGATATCGACTCCGCAGCGGGTCTTCTTCATTTGCGCGAATTCCAGTCCTTTTTTGTTTTCGCCACACCCTCGGTACAGTCCGCGCTGCAAAAAGAAAATCGCGTCTTTCGTGTTCTCGATCGCGCCGACCCTCCGGTAAAGTGGGTGCGGCTATCCAGTAAAGGCCGCCTGGGCTGCCATCTCGAGGAAGAGTCGGGCTCCACGCCAGAGTTTCTGTGCACCACCGTTCCGATGGGCGGTTGTTATCCCGATTACGTGAGCGAAGAACTGCGGCGAACGCTCGTCGCCGACGAAGCCACGTCGGCATTTGTAATTCATAAAGGCGACAAAAAAATATTTTATGCTCCGGCAATTCCCGCTGACACAAAAACGGCCAACGGTCACGCGGGTGCGTGGAGTTCCTGGATCGAAAATAGCGACGCATCCTTTGTCGACGGCACATTCTGGAGCGACGACGAACTGATCAAAACTGGACGAAGCAAGAAAACCGCGCGCCAGATCGGTCACGTGCCGCTCTCGGGGCCCGGCGGAATGCTCGAGCAATACCCCAAGAACATCAAAGGCCGCAAAATTCTGATTCACATCAACAATACCAATCCGATCCTCGACGAAGACAGCCCCCAGCATCGCGCAGTGCTGGATGCAGGATTCGAATTGGCCTACGATGGAATGGAACTGGAAATATGAACGCGCCCGCTAACATCCCGGCTAGCCTCGTGGCCGGAAAAAAGATGCTGTCGGAAAGTGAATTCATCGCCGGCTTTCACGCCATTGGCGAAGAGCGTTATCACCATCAGCACCCGTTTCATTTGTTGATGCATGAAGGCAAGTTGACGCGCGGGCAACTGCAAGCCTGGGCATTGAACCGCTACTACTATCAGAGCCATATTCCGTTGAAAGATGCGGCCATCCTGGCGCGCAGCGACGATCCCGCATTCCGAATGGCGTGGCGTAAGCGCGTGATAGACCACGATGGCGACGGAAACAATCCCGGCGGCATCGAAAAATGGCTGCGGCTTGTAGAGGCAACCGGACTCCCCCGCCAGCAAGCGCTTCATGGCGACGGCATATTGCCGGCCACCCGATTCGCGGTGCAGGCTTACGTAAATTTTGTAAGCACGCATTCGCTGCTCGAAGCTGTAGCCTCTTCGCTCACTGAACTTTTCTCGCACAAATTAATCACTCTGCGAGTCGACCGCTTGCGCCAACATTATCCGTGGCTGACTGGCGGACTGGATTATTTCAACGCGCGCTTGACGCAGGCTCCCGAGGATGCGGAATTCGCGCTGGCCTGGGTTGTGAAGAACGCACGAACGCCCGAGGAGCAACAAAAAGCCTACGCCGCGCTGCGCACCAAGTGCGACATTCTGTGGGCCCAGCTCGACGCATTGTATTTTGCGTATGTGCAACCTGGCTGGCCACCGCCCGGCGCTTTCAAGCCGAGCGACAAATAATTACACCGTGAAAAAACATCAATGACTCCCGATTTAAATAGCAGGCCGCGTTTGGCGCCAGGATGCCGCCTGAACGACGCGAAGCAGCAGCCGCGCATCTTGTTGATGCCGGAAAAGGCGCTGCGATTGATGGGGCCGAGCCTCGAAATTGTGGAGCGTTGCGACGGCCAACACACTGTGCGCCAGATAATCACGGAATTGCAGATAATTTACGACAAAGCCGAACCGCAAAAAGTAGAGAGCGACATCCTCGGATATTTGTCTTTGCTCAACGATCAGCGTGCGTTGGACTTTGAGGCTGGGGAGGCTTCTGCGGGGGGCGGCGCAGGCTAGCGGTGAAATTTTATCCGTCCGTTGCATTCTGTTCAGGCCGCGGGGACTTCAGTTTCTCTATTCAGCTCAATCAACAATCGGCTTCAGCCGCTGATGCCGGGCCGTGACGTCCTGACGTCCCGAACGACCGGTCAATCAGATATCATCTAAATATAGAATGAATAGCCCCGTTTCTACGCCCCTCGCTTTAATCGCCGAGCTTACCCACCGGTGCCCCCTGCACTGCGTCTACTGTTCGAATCCGCTGGAGTTGAATGCCCGCTCGAATGAGCTTTCCACCGACACGTGGCGCAATCTTTTCGTTCAGGCCGCAGAACTTGGCGTATTACAGGCAGACTTTACTGGCGGCGAGCCGCTGGCGCGCCCAGATCTGGTGGAACTAGTGAGCGCGGCACGCGCCGCCGGCCTGTACGTGAACCTCATTACCTCCGGCTTGCCCCTCGACGAAGCGCGCCTCGAAAAATTGGTGGCGGCAGGACTGGACCATTTCCAGCTCAGCTTTCAGGGCGCGCGCCCCGAAATCGCCAGCGAAATCTCCGGCACCACTACGCATGCGCAGAAATTGCGCGTGCTTGAGTGGCTTCGCGGCCACCGCGTGGCGGTAACCCTGAATTTTGTTATCCATCGCCGCAACATGGATCAACTCCCGGAAATGCTTGCCATCGCGGAAGTTTCCTGCGCCACACGAGTTGAGTTTGCCAACGTGCAATATTACGGGTGGGCTTTTGCCAACCGCGAAAATCTCCTGCCCACCCGCGAGCAACTGGATTCCTCCCTGGAAATATTGAAGCAGGCGCAGGAGCGGCTGCGCGGCAAGATGCGCATCGAGTACGTGGTTCCCGACTATTACGCGAAATTTCCGAAGCCCTGCATGGGCGGCTGGGGACGCAAACTCATGCTGGTCGTGCCGAGCGGCGATGTTTTGCCCTGCCATGCCGCGCGTGTGATCCCGGGGCTCACGTTTGAAAATGTCAAAGACCGGAGCCTGCGCGAAATCTGGGAGTCCTCTGCCGCATTCCGAAAATTTCGGGGCGAAGAGTGGATGCAGGAGCCATGTCGCAGTTGCAACCGCCGGGAAGTCGATTTTGGCGGGTGCCGGTGCCAAGCGCTGCTGCTGGTAGATGATGCTGCGGCCACCGATCCGGTGTGCTCGCTGTCGCCCAACAGAAAAAAAGTTGATTCGGTACTAGCCCGGGTGGCCGACATCCACGTCACAGCGATAGCAGCGGACGTAAAGCCGGCATGGATCTACCGCTCGAATCCGACATAGATTACGGAAACGTGCCTAAGATGGGCACTTTGTGTGCGAAAAATGGTAAAAATAAATCCGGCGCATGCCGGTAGCCGAGGATGGGAACTGCCAGAGAAAATGTTAGCCCAGATTCTCCCACACAGCGTTTTCGAGCGGTTTTTTCTTGCGACGGCGCATCAGGCCAAACACTGCCAAGCCTAACCCCACAAACAGACCCGTTGCCGGTTCCGCCGCAGGCACGGCCACAGTATGCGACCCGGCGGTGAAGCTCCAGTCGGTGCCCTTTTCCGAGTCTTTGCGCACAAAACTGCCATCCAGGCTGCAGTTGCAGGGGTTGCTACCTCGATCCCAGCCATGTGCGCTAGGGACGTTGAAGTCCGTGCCTCTCGCATCGCTGACAGCATTGCCTCGGTACGTCGAAACGCTGTCCGCCAATGTCGCGCCGCCAAGCATTAACGCCAAGAGCATACCGAGCGCTATTTTGAGTTCAAATCTTATTTTCATCTGGATGACCGCTTTCCCGGGAAAATTTCTTTACTACCGTGTTCTGACCGGGCAGGGTCATGAAATGGTTTGCACTTTTGTGACCGTTTTGGGAGTCTCTTGCCGGTCGTTATCCGGTTGGGTTTGGCGCGGCATGCGTGGCCTGCGAGCGTAGACGCAACACCACTCGGAACAAGAAAACCAGGCTGCCGACCAGGACAAGCGCGCCAAAGATCGTGAGCGTATAAGGCGCGCCGATATGTTTGGCTATGCCTCCCGCGATCAATGATCCAATCGGTTGCACGCCCATGAACATGGTCGCGTAAACCGCCATAACCCGTCCGCGTAGTTCATCCGGCACACGGCTTTGCACGATGGTGTTGGTGGCGGCCATTTGCACCGTGGCGGCGAAACCCACAACAAGTAAAACCGCGGCAGAGAACCAGAACACCCTGGATTGCGAAAAAAGCATCAGGCAAACTCCACAAACCAGCGAGGTGCCCGCAATCCAGCGCGCCAGCCCCTTGTAGCTGGTACGCCCAGCGAAATAGAGCGCCCCCAGGACCGCCCCAATTCCGGCAGTGCTCATCAGCAACCCAAAACCCTTGGCGCCGCGATGCAGAACTTCGCTCGCGAAGATCGGCAGGAAAACCGAGTATTGCAGTCCCAGAAGACTTAACAGACTAAGCAGCAACAAAGCCGATCGTACCGGCATGTCGCTCATCGCAAACCGGAAGCCCTGGATAAAATTCTGAAAGGGCGAACCTTCTGGAGGCTTGACCACCGTCTTCGGTATCCGCATGGCCAACAGCGCCGCGAGTACCGCGAGAAAGCTGATGCCGTTCAGCAGGAAACACCATGCCGGTCCTTTCCATGCCAGCGCAAAGCCTGCCACTGCGGGACCCACCACCCGGGCGCCATTGAAGATGGATGAATTCAGCGCGATAGCGTTGGGCAAATCCTCTTTCACAACCATTTGCACCAAAAACGATTGACGAATGGGCACGTCAAAGGCATTCACCACGCCAACCAGAAAAGCGATGAGAATCAACTCCCATACTTTTATAGCTTGCGCAAACGTCAAAGCCGCCAGAGCGAAAGCCAGCAGCATGGATACTGCCTGTGTGGCTATGACTCCGTAATGTCGGTTATAGCGATCGCCAACATAGCCGCCGATTGACGCCAGAAATAAAATCGGCACCTGATTCGCAAATCCGAACACGCCCAACAGCGCCGCCGACCCCGTCAATTTGTAGACCAGCCATAACTGCGCGGTCGTCTGCATCCACGTGCCGATGAGTGAAATTAGCTGGCCGCCGATGAAAAGTTGAAAGTTGCGGTGCTGCAAGGCGCGGAAGCGCGTAGACACTAGCGGAGGATCCCTCTCCAGTTTGATGCGTACCCTGATAGCGCGTCACACAACGCGTCATTAGTAGTGTAACGGACGGATTGTCCTCGGAGGAATTGAAACACGAAGCCCGATGCCGAATTTACATTGCGAAGCTACGTTGTGAACTTACATTTTGAACTTACATTTTGAAGTTATATTGTGACGTTACGCTGTGACGTACCTTGCAAAGTTGCATCGAGACATGATTCGTATCACAGCGAGACCATTGTTCTGTCGACCCTACCAAAGTCGATGCGGCAGTAAATAGGTGAACCCCACGAACGCCTCCCAACGCGTCGAAGTGCTAGTCAGCCCTCGATTGAAACCTGCGTCGAAAACGAGCGTTTTTCCGGCCGCATAGCTCACTGCCCAAAGATTTCCCACCGCATTGCTGCGAAGGAAAGGCTGCGTGAAGTGCCAGATTTCGCCTGATAGCGTGAACCTCCGACCGAGAGGGTGGGAAATGGAAAGCGTCTGACCGAATTGAGCCCTATGCGCTGCGTCTTGAGTTTGCTCATTGAAAATGGCATTTGCATCGGAGTGAAATCCCTTAACGTCCGCGCTGGCAAGAAGGAGAAATGAATTGCGAGGACTTCCAAAATCAACCTCCGGCACTCCGCCATCGTAGGCGCGTCGAAAATAGCTTGCCGCAATGGTTGGTTTTGCTCCCTCACCATGACTCACCACCACTTGTGCGCCGAGAAATACCTCCGCTGTGCCGTTCGCACTTGTGCCATCGGCTCGGTAATGAACAAGCGGCTCAGCAGACGCGATAAGTTCAATGCGGGGACTGACGGACAGCTTCATCACTTCGTTAAAACCGTAACGCGATGAGAACTCGGGTGAATGATCCGCGCCGAGAAAGCCTGTTTCAAATTGCAGATAGCCCACCGGCGTGAGAGTCGCTGGCGTCGACACCGTGGGACGGCCAGGGTTCGCCTCCGGTTCGTCTTCCGGTTGCGCCTTTGCGGCACCCGAAGGAGCACGAACGAGAAAAATGACAAACAGAAAAAGAGCAAACCTCAATGGGCCTCCTCTTTGCAAAGAAATGGGGTTCAGGAATGCGAGTCGGTCACGCAGTGACGTTGCGGCCCGGAATTAGAGTGAGAACGTCAACCCCGAGGAGGACGATAAAGAGCGAAGACTGATCCTGCCAGAAGCTGTACCACAGGAGTCTTTGGAGTCGACGTGAATACAATGAGCCTCAGATTAGGCGCGGGATGAGCGGTAACAACTTGAAAGCCGCAACAGGAGCAGCCGTCTCTGTCGCAATTCGGTACTCCACCGTGATCGGTGCTGCTGAAACCGAAATGTTTCGCCGAAGGCAGCTCTATTTTTGAGCACTCTGGGCATATCGGCGCGGCTACGCTAGCGATCGTCAGCATGCATAACAGCAGTGACGCCGCAAACTTCCACAAATTAGGCCGCAAGCCGCTCATGGCTTCTCCCATTCTACATCGGCGGCAGTCGTGATCCGGGATTCAACCGCTCTTGGCGGCTCGCAGCGTGCCAAGGCAACAGCGTCAACTCGACTTGCTCAGAATCCCTCATTAATAGGGATTACTGGTTGGCGGGTCAGGTGCGCCACCAACGTGCAGATGGCTTAGATCGCGCAGCATGGCGCGGTCTTCTGCGCTCATACCACGCGTAAAGTTCGGGTCGTTCAGATGCTGGTTGCGCGCGAACTCGGGCATATTCTGGAGAACGCCAAGACGCTGCTGAATGGCTTTCTTTCGCTGCGGCGGCAAATTGCGCCAGGTCGGCAACACTTCATATTTAATATGATCGCGTTGTTGCTGCGTCATCTGCTGCCAAACGTGTTGGCGGTCGCGCATGTCCTGCTGCTGTTGCGGAGACAATTGCTGAAAGCGTTGCTGATTCTGTAGCACCCGCTGGCGCTCTTCGGGGCTGAGCCTTTGCTGGTTATTTCTGTAGCTGTTGTAACTATTTTGCCCGCCTCTTGAATATTGCTCGTCTCGTGAATATTGACTGCTTGGCGGGCGATTGGGATCCACACGATTGACTGGCGGCCGGTTGGGATCCACCGTTTGATGAACTGAGTTCCCGGAGCGAGCTGGAGGCCGGTCGTCGCGAGGTACGGGCGCCGGATCGCGGTGCGAGCCGCCTGACTGCTTGGGCGGCGGCGTGCTTCCCTGCGGCGCAGCGGGAGCGGAAGCAGGCTGCTGTGGTGGCCTAGTGCTGGGAGCCTGATGGGGCGCAGCAACCGGTTGCTGTGGAGGCCTGTCGCTGGGATCCGGACGCTGCGCGAAACTCGAAGCCGCTAAGCTCGCGCTCAGACAAAGCACGAGCAGACAGCCCTCGAATTTTGTCCGCAGCGTCATCCGCCTTACATGTCCTGTTCAGTGGGTTCATCCGCCGAAACGGGTTGTGGCAATTCCGTTAGGGGTTCAAAGTTAGCCAGCACATCGTAGTTTTCCAGCACTGGTAAATCCTGATCCTGCATAATCTGCGTTTCATCAGCGCCGCCGGAACTTGCCATGTTTGCGCTATCCGCCGGACGGTGGCCCACCCACACAGTGGCCAGCAGCAACATCGAAGCGGCCACCAACACGCGGGGCGCTGCGCCCAGCCATGACCACCAGGGTTGCTTCACCGGCTCAGCGGCAATGCGCGCACGCACGCGAACATCAAATGCAGACGATGGCTCAATCTGCGGCAGTTCATCCAACAAGCTGCTGACGGAGCGAAATTCGTTCACGCGTACAGTGCACGCCGGGCATGTCGCAAGATGCTTCTCCATCTCGCGCTGTTCTTTTTCTTTCAAGCGGCCGTCGATATATCCGAGGAGCCGCGTTTCCATTCGAGTGCAACTCATGACTGCCTTCCTTCCATGGCCCTTAACTTTTTGCTCGCAACGCCACAAGTGGGGCTAGTTCAACTCGCAACGTTTCATACGCCCGAAACAGCAGCGATTTAAGTGCGCTTTCCGAGCAAGACAAAATCTTCGAAATCTCGCCGTAATCCAGATCCTGATACTTGTGCAGCAACACCGCGGCGCGCTGCTTTTCAGGAAGCTTGTCTATCGCGTGCCGGATCATGTCCCGCTGCGCCTCCTGCACCAGGTGTTCTTCGATGTTGGGGTTCTTCTCCGCGACATCGAGCGGACGCTCATCGCCTTCTTCCGAATCCACTGTGACCGGAGCGTCCAGAGAGACTTCCATGCGCTGATGACGCGTGTCCCGAACCGAATTCAGCGCCAGATTCGTCGCGATCCGGAACAACCAGGTGGTGAACTTCGCGCTCGGCACGTAATCCGCCCGCGCCCGATACACCCGGATGAAAACCTCTTGTGCCAGATCCTCTGCCTGCTCCCGGTTCCGAACCATGCGGTAGAGGAAGTTAACCAGCGGCGTCCTATAGCGATGCAAGAGAAGCGCGAACGACTGTTCGTCGCCCGCCTTCACGTCCAGCATCAGTTGGACGTCGGTCCTGGCCATTGCCGACACACTGTATCAAACCCGTGTATTGTCAGAAAGTTGCAAATCGTGGATGTAAAACTGAGCGGTAACTAGGGACTTTATACATGAAACAAACGCCGCATTATCAGCAAGCTGGCTACTCCAACGAACACCAGCAGGGCCATACGCCAGTTGGGCTCCCGGTTCACCTCCGGCAGCAGGTCGGTAGCCGCTACGTACAACGTCACACCCCCCGAAAGCGGCAAAGCGTATTTGAGCTGGCTTTCCAGGAGCGTCGTAAGCAGTACTCCTAACAGCGTCGCTGCACCTAGTAACCCGGAAGCCAGGATTGCGTTGCGCCGGCTCTGCCCGCTGGCCAGCACCACACTAGCAACCGTAAAGCCTTCAGGAAGCTTATGTAAAAAAATAGCCACGAAAATCACTACCCCCAGCCAATTCGACACCAGGAAGCCGGAGGCGATCGCCACTCCATCAAAAAAAGTGTGGATGACCAGTCCCAGCATCATGGTGGCACGCACATGGTGATGGCTGACTATTTCGTGATGCGTCTCTTCCCCGAAATGAAGGTGCGGCGCGATGGTGTGTTCGAACAGATGGATCAGGAAATAGCCAATGAGAATTACCAGGAACGCACTGTCGCCCGCGAGCCGCACGGACTCAGGAATTACGTCCAGGAACGCTACGGCCAGCATGTAGCCCGCGCCCAAAGCCACGAAATATTGCAGGTTGCGGCGTTGCCACTTGCGATAAACCACGAAGTAGCCGCCCAGCAGGTTGCCGCCGGCGGCCACGAGCCCCAGAACGGCTGCTAATGCGATGCGAGTTGAGTCAGGATGCGGCATTTGCTTTATTCAAAGAGAAGCCGCATTAACCGCTGTGACGGAACAGAATCACATCGCCCTCCTGCACGATGTAGTCGCGCCCTTCGAGGCGCACCTGGGCTTTTTCCCGGGCAGCGGCGATACTGCCTGCAGCGAGCAGATCGTTCCAGCGCACCACTTCGGCGCGAATGAATCCTTTTTCAATGTCGCTATGAATTTCACCTGCCGCTTTTACTGCCGTCGCGCCCTTTCGAATCGTCCACGCGCGCACTTCCGGTTCCCCCGCAGTGAAATAAGGAATCAAACCCATCAGTTCATACGTAGCGTGGATCAAGCGATTCAAGCCCGGCTCCTTCAGTCCGTACGATTCGAGCAACTCGGTCGCTTCTTTTTCATCCATCTGCGCAAGCTCCGCTTCCAGTCGTCCGCAGATCGCTACGACCGCGGTATTGGGCCGCCCTTGCAGCGCGCTCAACTTGTGTCGCTCGACCGCGGTCGAAAGTTCCGCCGCTTCGTCATCCCCAAGATTCAACACGTAAAGCATGGGACCCTGCGACAAAAATAAAAATCCCCCGATGGGCTTGTGCTCCTCAGCCGTCAATTCCAGTTCGCGCAACGGCTTTTCGGATTCAAGATGCGCTTTGCACTTATCAAGAACAGCTTTCTCCGCCTCTAAAACGGGATCTTTCTTTTTCTTTAGATCTTTCTCCAGCCGCTCCAGCCGGCGGGTAATCTGGTCGTGATCGGCCAGGATTAATTCCAGCTCCAGGTTGGTCGCATCGCGCAACGGATCGATGCTTCCCGCCGCGTGTGGCACCGACGGGTCGTCAAACACCCGAATCACGTGCGCGATGGTATCCACTTCGCGCAGCGGAGCGAGCGCGTCGCGGTTGCGGTCCTTCTGCATCCCGCCAACGTCCACATACTGGACCGTGGCATAGGTAATTTTCTTGGGATTATAGAGTTTCGCCAGTTCCACGAGCCGCGGCTCAGGCACCTTGGCGACGCCCACATGCGTCCCTTGCGCGCCAGGCTTGCCCTCGACACTAGCTTTGGTAAGAATACGGAACAGCGTGGTTTTTCCGACCTGCGGCAGACCGATAATTCCTGTTTGCATAAACGCGATATGTTAGCACAGCGACGCTGCCCCTCTTTGTGTCGCGCTCCGGAAGGCAGTGTCCTATTTGGGAATTATCCGGCCAGTTTTTCGGTGGGTGGGCTATGATTGAATTATGGGCGGGCCTTTCAAATACAACAAGAAAGAGCGCAAGCGATTACGGCGCTTCGCAAAAAAAGTAGCTATTACAGCAGACAAGTTTGAAGCCGAAGGGATTAAGCCGAATGGCGTGGCAGTTTTGCGGCGTTTAGCTGAATCTAACATTGCCCTCGCCAAAGGCCGCAAGAAAAAGAAGTCCAAAAATTCGAATTAGGGCAGCACCCTCCGGAACGCAGACTTCCAATTCAATTGGCGACGTAAGCGGATAGACGGAAAGTTCTTTGCGTGCTAAGTAATTCAACGCCATTTTTTTATTAAAATTATTCGCCAGAGTGAACACCGTCCATGACCACAACAGCTCCGATCCTCCCCTTCGATTTGCGCATTGCAAAAGCAGCCCTGGTCGCTAAAGACGAGCGCCTCGCCCGCCTCATCGAAGAAACCGTCGAGTTCCAGATTGAAATGGAATCAACGGACAGCCCTTACGAGGCGCTGATGGAATCCATCGCCTATCAATCCATTTCCGGCAAAGCCGCGGCAACAATTTTTGCGCGCATCAAAGCGCTGGGAAAAAACGGCCGCCCCCCGACACCGCAAGAAATGCTGAAACTCCGCCCGCAAAAATTGCGCAAAGCAGGCCTCTCCGGCGCAAAAGTTCGCGCCATGAAAGACCTCGCGCAAAAAACCATCGACGGCGTCGTCCCTACCATGGAAGAAGCGCAAAAAATGTCCGACGAAGAACTCGTCGAACGCCTAGTCTCCGTCCGCGGCATCGGAGTCTGGACGGTAGAAATGTTTCTAATCTTCCGCTTGGGTCGCCCGGACGTCCTACCGATCCACGACCTTGGTGTGAAAAAAGGCTGGTCCGTCACCTACGGCAAAAAACGCATGCCCAAACCGAAAGAATTGCTCGCCTTCGGTGAACGCTGGCGCCCCTACCGCACCCTAGCCAGCTGGTACATGTGGCGCGCCTTCGAACGCGCCGGCTACAAAGCCACCAACAAAATCACCAAAGCCGGCGCCCGCAGAAAAAAAGCCAAGTCCCAACCACTCGGCGGGTTTAAACGTGGAAATAAGAGACGCGCGCGCAAGTCACAATGACGTCAAATTTAGTCGCAGGGTGCCCCATGTTCGCAGTTGAGGTATGAACATGGGTCTTGCAGTTGATTTTTCTTCCTACGTAAGCCGCGCAACATCCCGCACCAACAAAAACATCGCAGCCATCCCCGCCAGCAGCACCACGCTTTCCAACGAAACAGAAATACTATGCAGTCGCGTAAACTCCCCCAGCAGCGGACTATCCGCCGCAGTAGCCTGAATCGAACCCATCTGCCCCCGCAGCGCCGCCATCTTCGCACTCACCGTGAATTGCGAAACCAGAGTCGCCGCTATCATCACCAGCACGCATAACGCAGCCGGCGCCGCCAAGTTTGCAAACGAGCGCGTGCGCGCCAGCCGCGCCAACAGAAAAATTACTCCGCAAATAATCCCGCCTATATGCATGCGCGTAAGCGCGAATCCCACCATCACCCCGGCCTGATCGCGCGTTGCGAGCACGTGGAACGCGCCAGGCGCCACCACAAAGCTCAAAAACACATCGCTACCCAGCCACAGCCCTAAACTCAGAAACTCCAGCGTGCGCAGAAATGTTGTCATGAAGGGACCATCGGCAGCACCTACTTTGCCACGAAGCTCGGTCGGTTAATCCAGTTTTTCTTTAGGTGGGTCAGCGCTCGCCTGGTTGGTCGACTCGCTCGGACTAATCAACCGATTCCGCCGAGAACGCAGCACATCCTCAATCGCGGGAATCAACGATGCAATATTCTTCGTCGCCACGCGGTGCACACCCGCAGCTTTAGCCGCCAGTTCCAACTCAGGCATATCGTAGAAGGAAAATATGACAATCGCCGTCTCGGGAGACTGAGCGCAAATCTGTCGGGTCAGCTCAACGCTGTCCATACCAGGCATTACCCAATCTTTTACAATTACGTCCGGCTTCAACTCCACGCATTTTTTCAGGGCTTCTTCCCCGGTGCTGGCTTCCCCGCAGACTTCCCATCCGGAATGCTGTTGCAGCAAAACTCTCAAAATTCCCCGTGTTCCGTCATGATCGTCAGCGACTAGAATTCTGGCCATAAATGGGTTCCCGTGAATTGCCTAAAATAATTGATAATCCACTCTGGCTGGCGGTGCCATACAGGCATTCCTGTAGGTCGTAACTCTTTGTAGGCTATCCTACATTAGGGTATAACGCACTGCAAAGCGCACGCCGAGGTTTGTGTTGGTCACAAAAATTTCTTCTTAAACACACCTGTACTCTTCACGTCAGCAAAACTTCGCCACAATAATGAGACGCTTGGAAGGCAAGGATGGTGACCCTTCGAGTGCCACTTTTGAACAGGCAAAGACTATTTCGAAGTTCATTCAGCGGTTCGGAACGCGGGTCAACTAGTCGTTCTGTTCGATGTGTTCCGTCATGATGCGGGTGATTTCACCCTTCGCAATTTGAACCTCTTCACGGTCCACTCGCAGAACTGTTGCTCTGCCTTTGAGTTTCTCGTAGAAGTAGCTGCCTAAAACTCCCGCGCTGACATCTCTACCGTAGACCAGAATGTAATGAAGAGCCTTTGCTAGGCCGTGTGCCTTGCGCAACGGACCGGGCTGCCATACTAGCGTGCTGCCGTCAGGGAGACCATGCGTTACGCCTTCCTGAAGCGAAATAGGGCTGCCCATTAACTCGTAGTCCAGCTCGCTGAAGTGAGTCTCTATTTCTACGAATGAAGAGCGAGTGCTCATTGCTCAAGCTCCATCTCAATCCAAAAACCTGAACCCGGTACAGACATCGTGGATTCTTGGTTCGAGAGATAAACTTTTCTAACTACGCTTTGTGCCTGCCGATGGCGAATTGGTCTGTGCCTTCGCTGATTCTCTGGCCCTTCTTGTCGTAGCCGAAGACGGCATATCTCACCAAAAATTGACGGTCATCCAAATTCGTGAGCGTGATGTTCATGAACCCAAGGTCATACTCAAGAGGCTTTGCGAAACGGCACCTAATTACCGTGTTTTGTTCAGCCAGGTCTGCGGAACCGGGCACCGTGAACTTTGCTTTCCAAGGTCCAAGGATGTTTTTCGCAGCGGATGTATGAGACACGGCTGAATGATGGCCCGCGTAGTAGCCAATGCCAAGGCCAGCAGCGAACAGCAACAAGACAAGAAATATGGTTCGCGCCTGCATTGCGGGCGAGTGTACATGAAGCCATTACCAGAAGGCTATGAGCCAGTTTCCGTAAACACGGCAGTCTGTAGCCCAATCCACTCCCGTGGGTTCGTTAATGAAATGCTGCGACGGTCCTGCATTGCTCTTAAAGGCGCATTAATGAACCTGTCAGCCATGCCGCCCGAATGGTGGATTCCGCTCATAATCGGTTTCATTTTCATCACTGTTGTTCTGGCCTCAATCAGGCGCAGAAGAGAAGCTATTCGTCACAAGATTCGCCGCATTCTCATCGTTGAATTTGTGTATATCGGAGTGGCCTATGGCATCAGCGAATTAGGACGTACAGGTCTCGAATCGCTGTTAGCCGGTGTAGTTGCTGCCCTCATCGTAGACCAGATGATTCCCAGCAGAAGCAGACACATTCCTTCATCCGTGCGACGAAGAAAAATCGCAGAATACGAATTGCGAACAGGCAAAAAGTTCAATGCGAAGAAGCACGAGTTAGACCACGAAGTGCCGTTCTCGCGTGGTGGAAGTCATACGCTTGACAATCTTCTTGTGGTTGAGAAAGGTCGGAATCGTTCAAAGGGTGCTACATCTCCGTGGTGGGATTTGCTTGGCCGTTAAGGAAGAGTTTTGACAATTACACTCGATTGCGACCGACTCAGGCTTAGCCGAGAATCCCGGCACACGAAAATTTCTTTTTAAACACACCTGTACTCTTCACTTCACTAACTCCTCGTCACAATAATGAGACACTTGGAAGGTAAGGATGGTGGGCGATAAAGGACTCGAACCTTTGACCTCTCCCGTGTGAGGGGAGCGCTCTAACCAACTGAGCTAATCGCCCGTTCGTGGTCTAGTTGTAACAGGAAGGGCCCGGGTTTTCAACCAATGCCGACCACCACCTCTCAAGTCGTCGCCCAACTGCAACGCAGCATCGCGCGTGCCATCTACGGTAAAGAAGAAGCCATCCAACTTTCCTTGATCACCTTGCTGGCTCGCGGCCACTTGCTGATCGAAGACGTGCCCGGCGTGGGCAAGACCACCCTCGCCCAGGCGTTGGCCAAATCTTTTCATTGCACCTTTCAGCGCATTCAATTTACTTCCGATTTGCTGCCCAGCGATGTGCTCGGCGTCAGCGTGTACAACCCCGAGACTCGCGAATTTGAATTTCGCTCCGGGCCGATTTTCGCCAACGTGGTATTGGCCGACGAAATCAATCGCACCACCCCCCGCACCCAATCGGCGCTGCTGGAAGCCATGAACGAAGCCCAAGTCAGCATCGACGGGAAAACCATGGCGCTGCCGCAACCGTTCCTGGTGATTGCCACCCAGAACCCCGTCGAACATCACGGCACTTACCCGCTGCCCGAATCGCAGCTCGATCGATTTTTGATGCGCATCAAAATGGGCTACCCGTCGCCCGAAACGGAAAGAGAAATTCTGCGCAAACGAGTGGGCGTGCGCGGCGAAAATCCGCTGGATGCTTTGGAGCCGGTCGCGGACGTCAGCGAAGTACTTACCATGCAGGATGAAGTGGCGCACATAAAAGTGGATTCCAGCCTGCACGACTACGCGTTGGAGATCGTGAACCGCACCAGAAATTCCGACTTATTGGCCCTTGGCGTGAGCCCCCGCGGCACACTGATGCTGCAACGCGCGGCACAAGCGCGTGCTTTTCTTGACGGCCGCGATTATTGTTTGCCGGATGATTTCAAGAAACTTGCCGTGCCGGTATTTTCGCACCGCGTAGTGGCCAGCTCGCGCCACGCTTCGCTGCAGAAAAAATCGGAAACCACGGAATCGGTGCTGCGCGACATCGTGGAGTCCGTTCCCGTACCGCTGTGAATCTTTTAATCGTTGCCGGATTTTCTCGCACCACAACGGCGCATTCGTTTTCCACGTCTCCGTCACCGCTGTGTCTCAATTTTAATTATTTCGCGGAACGGTACTTCCTATGAGCTTTAGCCACTCATTCATCGCGCATCTTCGGGCACGCTCCGACCGCTCGCCGGTGCGCACTTTTCTTTTAGCTCTTGCGGCGTTGGCAGTGGCCCTCCTCCTGGCGCTGTATTCCGGGGCGGCCGCGGAGCTGGGCCAGTTGCTGCTGGCCAGCACCTCGGCTCTCGCGGCGCTCGCCGTCGCTACCTGGGTGGCAGTGACCTTGGTGCCCGCCATGGCCCAACGCACTCCGCTGCGCTGGATCGGCTACAAAATGGAATACCGCGTTTCGCGCGCGGGCTGGATTTATTTTGGCGGAATTATTCTGGTGGCCCTGGCGGCGCTGAACACCGGCAACAATCTTTTGTTCCTCGTGCTCGCCTGCCTCATTGGTATCATCCTGATGTCCGGCATTCTTTCCTCGATAACCTTGTCCGGCGTGGAGATGTGTTTGGAGCTGCCGGAACACATTTTTGCCGGCCAGCCGGTGCGCGCCAATATTCAATTACAAAACGACAAGCACACCTTGCCGAGTTTTTCTTTGCGCGTGGAGGCCGTCAAACCCAACGACGCCCCGGCGTCCGCCATGCTGGAAACTCCCGTGTACTTTCCATACTTGCCAAAACGCGATCGCGTGCAGCAAACCGTGCCGATGACTTTCATGCGCCGTGGAGTGCACCGGCAGGATGCCTTTCGCATTGTTACCCGCTTCCCTTTTGGTTTCTTGCAGAAAGCGCGGCGGCTGGATTTGAAAACCGAAGCGGTTGTGTATCCCTCGGTAGCTCCCACGGACGAATTAGTCGAAATTCTGCCGGGATTGCACGGCGCGCTGGAGAGTTTGTCGAAGGGACGCGGCCAGGATTTGTATGCGCTGCGCGGCTACGTCGCCAACGATAGCGTGCGCCATGTGCATTGGAAAGCTTCGGCGCGCTCGGGCTCTCTGATGGTGCGCGAGTTTACGCGCGAAGACGACTGCCGGGTGCTGCTGGTTCTCGATCCGCACATCAGTTCGGTGCTCAAACCAGGAAGCGACCCCAAAGAGCACACCGCCAGCGAACGATTTGAACGGGCCATCACGCTGTGCGCAGCGCTCAGTTGGCATTTTTACGAGCGCAACGCCCATCTGCAATTTCGCAGCGCTGGCGTGGAAACACGCCTGGCCCCCGCGGAAGAGATTGTGTTTTTGATCTTGCGATATTTGGCGCTCGCGAGTCCGCTGCCGCCCGATCCGAAGCATACGTTGATCACTGATCTGGCATCTTCGCCAGAATTGTTCAAAGTTATCGTTACCAGCCAGCCGCGTGGGTCTATTCCCGCTAACGTGTGGTACTCGTCGTACGTAATTTTTTTGGATGACGTATTGAAGTAGGTTTGTTTTCGCCGTCGCGGTTACATCGAGTGTGCGAAAATGGCGCGCTGATGACTGTGCCTTCCTTTCTGACAGCTTCCGAACTCAAACAATTCCGCACCGAATTGCTTGGCTGGTTTGCCACCTACCAGCGAAGCCTGCCTTGGCGTCGCGACCGCGACCCTTACCGCATCTGGATTTCCGAAATTATGCTGCAGCAGACCCGCGTTGCTGCCGTAATTCCTTACTTTGAAAAATTCTGCGCGTGTTTCCCTGATGTGCGCGCGCTGGCCGAAGCCGAAGAGGCCGACGTGCTTCGTATGTGGTCGGGCCTCGGCTACTACAGCCGCGCTCGCAATTTGCAGGCCGCAGCACAGCAGATTGTTCGGGACCATGGCGGCACATTTCCCGCAACGGAGCAGCATATTCGTGCGCTGCGTGGGATTGGCAAGTACACCACCAACGCCATCCTGAGCATCGCGTTTGGAAGAAATCACGCCGTGGTAGAAGGCAACGTTGCCCGCGTGGTGGCGCGACTCGAAGCCGTTCGCGGTGACTTACGCGAGGGCTCACGGTGGGAATCATTGCAGCTCACCGCAGACCATCTATTGGCGCCCGACGCTCCCGGAAATTGGAATCAAGCCATGATGGAGCTTGGCGCCACCATCTGCACGCCACGCTCGCCGCAATGCTTGCTATGCCCGGTGGCGAAGTTCTGCCGCGCGCGCAAATTGGGAATACAGGATTTAATTCCTGAGAAACGCAAGAAGCGCGCCACCGTGGGCGTGCAGCTCGCAGCAGCGGTGTTAGTTGACGACCAAAGCAGGTGTATTTTGCTGCCGCCCCCGAAAAATATCGCAGGAAAAGCACTGGCGGACGATATCCCTACACTGGTGTCGAAGATGTGGCACTTCCCCACCACAGCGGTCAGCGAAGATCCGGCCAGTGACTTGCGGCGATATTTGAAAAATGTAGTGGGCGCGACGGGGCTACCGTCGCGATTCGTAGCGCTTCGCAAGATTCGCCACGCGGTGACCTACCGCGCCATCAGCTTGCTTCCCTTCCTCGTGGAATTCAAAAAATTGCCTCGCGTCACGGGCGCAAGAATAATTTTGTTGAAGGATTTTTCTTCCGTTCCCGTTTCCAATTTAACGCGCAAGGTTGCACGAGCGGCGCTTGAGGCTGCTGATCACTCATGATCGATTTCGCAGCGGGCTGCCGCTTTTGTGCGGCCAGGCTTACTTAGGGTTGCGGCTTTCGCGGAGATTCTCTCGCGCTTCCAGATATCGCTCGATATATTTTCCCAGCACATCCGCTTCAAGATTCACGGCATCGTCGGCAACCCGGTCGCGCAAATTGGTGTGCTCATACGTATAAGGGATCACCGCAATCTCCACGACGCGCCCGTCCCAACTCGCCACTGTCAGGCTTATACCATCCACAGTGATCGAACCCTTCGGCACGATGTATCGTACAAAATCTGGAGGCACTTCCACTCCGAATCTCCAGCTCTCGCCGCCAACGCCCTCGGGCTTTAAGTCACTAACCCGTCCAGTCGCGTCAACATGCCCTAGCACAAAATGACCGCCAAATTCTTGACCGACCGTGAGCGGCTGCTCCAAATTTACGTGCATGCCTCTTTTCCATTTGGGAGCAGCGGCGCCAAAAGAAGTTTTGCTCACCGTCTCGGAAGAGAGATCGGCAGAAAATCTTTCTCCGTGTAGCTCCGTGATCGTAAGGCAACAGCCATTTACAGCGATGCTCTTCGACACGGCCAGCGAGCCTGTCAACGTGGGAGCATGAATCGCCACGCGACCGCCCATGTCGGTCAGCTCGAGCGAATGCAGCAGACCGACGTGTTCAATGATTCCCGTAAACATCGTGCAGCATCCCTTCAACCGCAAAGTCCGGCCCGAACTGATGAATATTCAAAGAGCGCAGCGGCGTATGTTTCAAATTTTTCGCCGTAGCGAACTGTACACGCGTTTCGCCAGCGAATCTCGGCGCGTAAAACAAAAAAACTTTATCCACGATACCCGCCGCGAGCGCCGCTCCATTTAGCGCGCTGCCTGCTTCCAGCAGCACGCTTAAGATTTCACGCTTTCCCAATTCTTTCATCACCGCATTCAAATCTATATGTCCTGCGCGCTTTTTCATGCTGACAATTTCAACGCCAGCCTTTTGCAACGCCCGCACCTTGGAAGACCGCAGTGTGGTGGCCGTGAATACCACTAAATCGTCATCGGCAGTCTTGACGATGCGCGCTCGGGGTGACAATCGCAGCTTGGAATCCAGAATCACGCGCAACAGTCTTCGCCGGCGCGGCAGCCCGCTGCGATCCGTCAGGAGCGGATCGTCCGCCAATATCGTGCCTATGCCGGTGAGCAGCGCGTCCGAAGCATGCCGCATGCGGTGCACTTCCGCGCGGGATTCCTCCGAAGTTATCCACGTGCTGCTTTTTCTTTTGCCCGCTTGCGGCAACGCCAGTTGGCCGTCGAGCGTCATCGCCGATTTCAGCGTGACGAACGGCCGCTTCTTGCGAATCCATTTTGCAAACGCTTCGTTCAGCCGCCGCGCTTCTTCCTCAAGCACCCCGGTAAATACTTCAATGCCCGCCGCTCGCAATCGATCAAAACCGCCGCCAGCCACAAGTGGGTTCGGATCGTCGATCGAAGCTACCAGTCGTTGAACTCCTGCCTTGATGATCGCTTCAGTGCAAGGCCCGGTCCGGCCAGTGTGATTACACGGCTCGAGAGTTACGTACATCGTGGCGCCGCGCGCTTTTTCTCCCGCGGATTTAATGGCCACCACTTCCGCGTGATCGCGCAGGTCGTACTGGTGAAAGCCTTCGCCAACAATTTGGCCTTCGCGCACCAGTACGCATCCCACCAACGGATTGGGACTCGCCAGTCCAGTTGCTTTGCGCGCCAAGTTCATCGCGCGCTGCATGTAGCCGATGGCGTTGGCGTCCACGATTAATTGAAGAGGGAATCTGCGTAGGTCTGTGCGTCGAACGGCACCATATCGTTAATTTGTTCTCCGGTACCCACGAAGCGAATCGGCAAGCGCAATTCTCGCGCGATGGCTACCACGATTCCGCCTTTCGCGGTGCCGTCCAGCTTGGTCAAAATAATTCCGGTCACGCCCACGCTGGTGGTGAACTGCCGGGCCTGCGCCAAACCGTTCTGCCCGGTAGTTGCATCCATCACCAGCAGCACATCGTGGGGCGCGCCGGGAATTACTTTCGCGGCAGTGCGTTTCATTTTTTCAAGTTCGATCATCAGGTTCGATTTGGTATGCAGGCGTCCCGCGGTATCTACGATCACCGCGTCAGCGCCACGGGCTTTCGCTGCGGCCATCGCGTCATACACCACTGCAGCGGGGTCCGAGCCAAATTTTTGCTTGATCACTTCAATGCCGTTGCGCTGCGCCCAGATTTCCAGCTGTTCAATGGCCGCAGCGCGAAAGGTGTCGGCGGCGCACAACACAACGTTCAATCCTTCCTGCTTAAGGCGATTGGCCAACTTACCGATACTGGTGGTCTTGCCGGCGCCGTTTACGCCCACCACAAAAATCACACGCGGTCCGTGGCCACTTAACGAAGCGCGTTCCTGAAAAACATTTACGCTTCGCGATTCCGTCAGAATGCGCACGATGTGCGCTTTGATTTCGCGCTTCAGCTCTTCTGCGTTGGACAGTGCGTTGCGGTCCATTTTTTCGCGCAGCGCCTCCAGAATCTCTCGCGTGGGAGTTACGCCCAGATCCGCGGAAAGTAAAGCGGTCTCCAGTTCCTTGAGCAGCGCAGGGCTGATGCGCCGCTCACCCTGAAAAATGGTGTCGACGGTTTCCGACAACACGCTCTTGGTCTTACTGACCGAAGTTTTGAGCTTGTCGAGAAGAGTTGGCTCGGGCGGCCCGAAGAGTGAAATCATACAATTGAGCGCCACATTTGTGGCACGTGAAGAAATTGTAGCAGAAGCGCGCACTTGCTGAATCGCAGTGCGCGCCAACAGGGCAGCGGCGTCAAGCGAGCGATTTTTTAGCGCGCCCGGCGAGCAGCGATCGCGGTTGTAAGTGAAAAATTACGGCAACGAGCCGAGGGTAAGAACTAAAAATAAGGAACGAACTACAAAGTGAAAAAAACTGAAACAAGACTGAAAGAAAAAATCAGACTTGTACTTCCACCGCGCTCAATCGCAATTTTCCTGTGTTTATGGTTGATTCCAGCGCGTTCACAACTTCGGCGTCAAATTTCGTGTTCTTCAGAGCCTTAATGCGCTCCAAGGCATAATCGATGTCCATGGCCGATTGGTACGGCCGATTGGTGGTCATGGCGTCCAGCGTATCGGCCACGCCGATAATTCGCGCCATCATTGGAATTTGTGGTCCCTGTAAACCGTATGGATAGCCGCGCCCGTCCATGTGTTCGTGATGCAGCTCGATGCCTGGCAACATATCTTTCAGTTGCGAAACTGGACGCATGATGTTGGCGCCCTTGATGGTGTGCTGCTTCATCAGCTCAAATTCTTCCGCGGTCAACGCGCCGGGCTTCTTAAGCACGCGATCTTCCACTCCAATTTTTCCTACGTCGTGGAGCAGTGCTGAAATGCGCAGGGTGTCCAGGGCTTCCGGCGAGAGGCCCAGCTCCTGGCCCACCAGCGTGGAATATTTTGCCACGCGGCCGGAGTGACCGCGCGTGTACGGATCCTTTTCGTCGATGGCCGCGGCGAGCATGCGGATGGAACCGATAAACAGCTCGCGGTTTTCTTCCGCGGCTTCCTTGAGGCGCTCGATGTACTCCTCGATGTCGCCTGCCATCTTGTTGAAATTTTCAGCCAGCTCGCTGATTTCAGTAGCGCCACGCACCGGCGACCGCTGGTGAAATTCTCCACGGCTGATTGCGCGAGTGGAATCGGCCAAGCCGCGAATCGGGCCGCTGATTCCCACCGCAAAGAAATAGCCCAGGCCGATGGCCGCCAAAACCACGAAACTTACGAAGGCGAGAGCCTGACGATTTAAGTCGTCCATGCCGGCATCGGAACGCGCTTCGTTCAAGCTGCGCTCGGCAATCACCGCCCAGTTGACTTCCGGAAATGTGCTGTAGGTCCCAATCATTTCCACGGCGTGATTTTTTTCTTTCTCAGTGAAGCGCACGGTTTCGGTATTGCGCAGTTCCTGCGGCAGGGCGGTCACCTGGGTAACCAGCGAGTTGCCACTGGCATCCGCGCCGGGTACGAAATTTTTTGTGTCTGGATGGGCAACGATGTGGCCGTAGTGATCCACCACGAACACGGTGCGGCCGCGAACACTGGCTTCCTGCAAACGATGCAGGATGGTGTCCAGTGAAACTACAGCGGCAAGCATGCCGGTAAACTGATCGCCGGAATCGCGCAGTGGCACGGCAATCACAAATGCCGGGCGGTTGTTGGGAGCCAACGCCAGCGGATCGCTACGAAACTTCACTACATTGAGTTGCTGCGACTGCATACAGGTTACAAAGGCGCGTTGCAGCGCTTTGGCCACAAAGGGATCCTGCTCCGCGCGAAAATTTCCTTGTGAGGCGCTCGTGCCTTTGCCCGAGCGGCCCACAGCGGTGAGATAAATAAAGGTAGTGCGGTTGCTGTCGACGAAATTCTCCAGCAGGCGAGTTACTTTTGGTTCCGAGACGGGATCTTCCACATTGTCGATCAGTCCAGTCAGCGTGAGAATTTGGCGTTCGCTCATCAGCTGCTGGGTGAGATTGGATTCGAAGAATTGAATTTCCTGCGAGAGCGAGCGGGTCAGATCGGCCTGGTCCACTCTTTCGTTGTCCGTCAATTTTCCTTGACTGAGGTGCAGCACCTGGCGGTGATACAAACCGAGGGGGACAACGCTCACCAGCAGCATCGCGCCCAGCACCAACCAGAGAATACGGATGCGCCCGACGCGCACACGATTCCAGACGGATTGAAGGTTAAAGCTCATAACCAGACTCTATTTTAGGTGAACTGTGAAGCTGGAAGTGACTGACAACAGTAGCGCGTAGCGCATGTGCAACTGGAACGGAGGTACTACTCGCCGACGGAGCTGGAACGCGCTTGCTGTCGAGTAGTTGGCGTAGTGTCATTGATTTTCACGCCAAGCTAGCCGCGGATAGCCACGCAGAAAAACCCGTCGTTTGTGCAGCTGAGACTCCCAGACTGCAGAACGCAAGCCGCCCAGATACCCCCACCCCCCCCGGTGTTTTTGGGCAAAGGAGTCCACAAAGTGATGAAAACAAAGGGCGAGCGTTGCAGAAATGTGCAAAGAGTTCACAACTTCTTGAAAATAGGTGAGATGCGTAGGGTGGAGCGAAATCAAAGCGAATACGGTTGGGGAATAGTCCGGCAGGAGCCACGAAGGCGGTTGTGCGGCCAACAGCCTTGGGTTTCTGGGGCGCGAAGTTCATTACACATATTACTATATTGATATATAAATAACTATTAAAATCTGGAGAAAAGGTGTCGGGGGCCCGTGCTGCAGGCTTTTGGCTGGAGGTTCTGGGCAGCTACTCGCGCTTTTGCGGGCGACCCATTATCTCTTCCATGGCATCTCGCGGGGATTTGTCATGGTGGAGAATGGCGTTTACCTGGGCGGTGATGGGGAGTTCGATTTGGTGCTCGGACGCCAGTGTTAACAAGGCACCTGTGGTGCCGACACCTTCGGCGACCATGCGTGTGCTGGCGACTATTTCCACCAGAGCGCGGCCTTTGCCGAGTTCAATGCCCAGTTGACGATTCCGGCTTAAGGAGCCGGTACATGTCAGCACCAGGTCGCCCAAGCCTGCGAGCCCGCTTAGAGTTTCGGCACGCGCACCAAGCGCCAAGGCGAGGCGCGCCATTTCTGCCAAGCCACGGGTGATTAGGGCCGCGATGGCATTTGTACCCAATCCCAAACCCTGGCAGGCTCCAGCGGCAATAGCCATGACGTTTTTCATCGCGCCAGCGAGTTCCACGCCGACCACATCGTCGTTGGTGTACAGGCGGAAGGATGGGCCTGCGAACTCGGCCTGAATATAACTTGCGACGGTTTTGCCGCCGTGGCTGTTCCCGGCGGCCTCCATGCTTTGCGAGGCCACGACCACAGCGGTAGGGTCCCCGCGAGCGGCTTCCAGGGCGAACGATGGGCCGGAAAGCACCGCGACCGAGGATAGCGAGGATTTGTCCGCCAATACCTGCGACAGGACTTCGGTCATGCACAAATGCGTCGAGGGTTCCAGGCCCTTGGTGGCGCTCACGAAAACCGGCGTAGTTTTCTCGATAAATGGCAAGGCTCGGGAATACACAGCCCGCGCATAAGCGGAGGGCATGGCTCCCACAATGATGTTGGCGTGGGCTAATGCATGGGCGAGGTCGGTGGTGACGGAGACCTCCGCGGGAATCGGGCATCCCGGAAGGTACAGCTCGTTTACGCGGGCCTTGTTGACTGCATAGGCTAATGCCGGGTCGCGCATCCACAAGGAAATGTCGTGGGGCTTGTGGCTGCGGGACAAAACGATGGATAACGCCGTGCCCCAGCTTCCACCACCAAGGATGGCGATTTTGGTCATTTCGTTTTGTCGTTCTTGCCCGCAGAAAATTTGGGCTCGACACCTTCGACGAGGCGCTGAATGTTGGCGTCATGCTTATAAATAATCAGGAGAGTGGCGGCCATGGTTCCAAAAATGATTATGGTTGGCGGAGCATGATGTGGCGCCCAAAGAAAATAAATGAGCAGCGGCATTGCGGCAGCGGCGGCGATCGAACCTAGCGACACATATTTCCACCAGGCGGTCACAAGCGCAAACAGGGCCAGCGCCGCCACCGCCGCAGGAGCGCAAAGCGCCAGAAAAACGCCTAAGGCGGTGGCCACGCCTTTGCCGCCTTTGAAATTGAGCCAGATCGGAAAGCAGTGGCCGAGCAATACAGCGAGGCCGGCAATCATCATCCAAATCGCCCTGTCATGGGAATATCGCGCGGCCAGCCAGACCGCGGCATAACCTTTGGCGGTATCGAGCGCCAAAGTCAAAATTCCAGCGGCCGGGCCGGCGACGCGGGTCACGTTTGCGGCGCCGATATTTCCGCTGCCGGAGGCGCGAATATCTTTGCCGCCAAAAACTCTGGTAATCAGAATTCCAAACGGGACGGAGCCCAACAGATAAGCGGTGACCACGATGCCGAGAAGTGTGATAGATATTCCAAACATAATTTTAATTTCCCGCAGCCACCAACGGGAACGATTGAACCTTGGAGTATATCGGGCCGGAGGGCAATGTTTTGCTTTCTATGAGATGAAATGCTGTCGGGGTCATAGATCCAAATTCACATTTCAGGTAGCGGCCGTCGCCATGAATTGCGTTTTCGTGAGTTAGATCGTTGATCTTCTTTAGAATGCCGCGATCTTTGAACCGGGCTACGGTGACGTGAGGATGAAACGCACGGTTCTCTTTAGCGATTCCGAGCGGCTGCAGGCAACAATCAATATCCGCGGCCAACTTCTCCAAAGCCGGACACGGTTCAATCGCAGCCCAATAAACTCCCGCAGCGGTGCCACCATGACCGATAAAATCCAACTTTACGGATTTGTCCGCTCGTACGCGACGCAGCGCGTCGATAATCGCCTCAAGCTTTTCTGCGGGTACACTACCAATAAATTTAAGTGTCACGTGAAGATTTTCCGGCGGAACCCAGCGCAGTTTAGGGCCGATAGAAGAAAAATTTTCCCGTATCGCCGCGAGATTCTCGCGCACCGCTTGCGGAATTTCCAGCGCCACAAACAAGCGCATCGCTGACGCCTCTTTAGAAGGTAGTTTTTTTAGAACTTCGACCTTGCGCTTTGGAGGATAACTTTCCTTCTCCAGCGCCATATAGAAGATGTATGCGCACCATGTCCAGCGCGACTTGCGAAGCTTGCCAGCGAACGGCATCGCGGTCTCCTGGAAGGGTCAAGGCGCGCTCCACCACTCCCGCGGTGTGCGCCAATGCGATGTGTACTGTGCCTACTGGTTTTTCTTCGCTGCCGCCGCCGGGTCCGGCAATCCCAGTGACGCCGACGCCCAATGCGCTGCCTACCCGGCGCCGAATTCCGTCTGCCAGCGCCACAGCCACTTCAGGACTCACCGCGCCCTTGGTGGCAATCAGTTCCGGCGGCACGTCGGCCCAGGCAGTTTTGCGTTCATTGCTGTAGCAGACTACACCGCCGAGGAAAAAACTGGAGCTGCCGGCGGTACTCGTCAGCCTTTGCGACAAAAGTCCTCCGGTACAACTCTCCGCCACCGCGATGGTCGTGTTATTCAGCGTGAGTTCGCGAGCGACGACTTCGTGCAAGGCCTGGCCATCGCGGGAAAAAATGCGGTCGGTGAGCGCTATATCGAATCCGCGCTCAATCTCGTCGAGTGTTTTGTTTGCTTGCTGCGGGTCATCGCTCCACAAGCGCAAACGAACCTGAACGTCGACGCGGGCGCTCAGTACGGTAGTTTTCACGTCCTCGTAGCGTTTATAAATGGGTGCGATGCGCTGTTCGACGTGCGATTCGCCCAACCCGGTTACGCGAAGTTCGCGATGAAAAAGGCGAAGTCCGGTGGCGCGACGAGCCAGGCGCGGCGCGACGGCTTCCGCAAAGAGTCCGCGCATCTCTTTTGGCACACCGGGCAACAACACAATTACGCGTTCACCTTGTTGGATCCACAATCCTGGCGCGGTACCTCGCGGATTATCCAACGCTTCGGCGCCTTCGGGCACCATGGCCTGGCGAATATTGATTTCCGGCATTTCGCGGCGGAAGCTCCGAAAACGAGTTTCGATGGCGTGCAGGATACGATCATCGCGTTGCAGTTTGCGACCCAGCAGATCAGCTACGGTTTCGCGCGTTAAATCGTCGGCGGTGGGACCCAGGCCACCGCAAGAAATCACCACTTCCACGCGTTTAAGCGCACCGGCAAAAGCGTCGCTCAATTCTTCAGCGTTGTCGCCGACGACGGTTTTGCGCAGGACTTCGATGCCGAGTTTGTTCAACTCTTCGGTAAGGAAAAGAGAATTGGTGTCCAGCCGGTCTGGAGTAAGCAACTCAGACCCGACCGCGATGATTTCCGCTTTCATCTAATAATTTTATCCGATCAAGGGCAAGCCGCGAATGTCCCAATCGAGCGTGAAGAGCGCGTTGATGGTAGCCACGATCGCGCGGCCAGAGGGTTGCAGCGCCAGTCCTACAATTCCGGATCCGCTTAAGACCATTTCGGGTTGCGCTTGTGGAGTGATGCGCACAATGCCGCGATGTCCCGCGTGACAGGCGGCCACATAAAGATTTCCGTCGCGGTCGAAGGCCAAGCCTTGCGGACGCCCGAGGCCACGGTAAAAAATTTTTACTTCTCCGCCTTGAGTTACGCGATAGACGCGGTCGAAACTGGAAGTCGTGGGGCCGGTGACATACAAATCGCCGCTGGGATGAAATGCCAGATGATAGGCGGCGAAGGACGGCTCCAGGGTGGCGAAGACAAAAATTTCGCGGCTGGGACTGATTTTAAAAATTGTTCCACTGCGATCGCCGACGTAAAGATTTTCGTCCTTGTCGAAGGCGATCCCGGTGGCTACGCCCATGCCTTCGATCCACTCTTCGCTGCGACCGTCGGGAGTGATGCGGTGGATGGTGCCGTTATGGCGGCAAGAGACGAACAAATTGCCGGCTTTGTCCACGGCCAGGCCGGTGGGATTAATCAAGGAGGTGACAAAAGGCTTGATGCTGTAGTTGGCGGTCACTTTATAGAGCGACACGGGGACGCGTTGACCCCGTGGGCCACTGAAGGTGACATAAATATTTCCAAGGGCGTCCACCGCGGGATTACCAACGGGATGCAGATTGTCGGCAATTTGCAGACCGATAGCCACGGGATAGGGCTGGCTTTCCTGTTCGGCGGTGGTGACTCGTACGATGCCACCGGTAGCGCCATCAGGCACACGGGCGATGAGCCGCTTGCTGCTGGAGAGCGCGAGACTGGCTTCGGCGTCGCCAAAGCGCACCAGCGGGCGCGCCTGGGTGCGTGAAACAAAACCGCTACCATGTATCGTGATTTCGCCGCCAGGAATCGCCGCCGTTGGCGCGACTCGTTCGATGCGTGGGTTGCCGTTTTTTTCTACTGCCCCGCCCAAGCCTAGTTTCATAGCACTCTGAAGTGTAACGCGAC